>Ga0302248_1000062_pt1 | contig 124899 bp, 86 predicted proteins | sample AAG_UR_Leu_MG_FD_193528 | JGI IMG/M metagenome (GOLD analysis project Ga0302248, IMG submission 193528) | Enriched activated sludge microbial communities from anaerobic digester in WTTP, New Holstein, Wisconsin, United States - AAG_UR_Leu | ecosystem: Engineered > Bioreactor > Anaerobic >...
CCCGCCGGCCTCCTTGGCGCCCTTGTTGGCGGCCTCCATCAGGCCCGGCCCGCCGCCGGTCACCACGGTGAACCCCTCGGAGGCCAGGCCCCTGGCCAGCCTCACGGTCAGCTTGTAGGCCGGGTCGCTGGGCTTGGTCCGGGCCGAGCCGAACACGGCGATGGCCGGCTCGATGTGGGCCAGGTCCTGGAAGCCCTCCACGAACTCGGCCATGATCCGGAAGACGCGCCAGGTATCCTCCTGGGTGAAGTCCTTCTTGAGCATGTCGGCTGGCAAGGTAGGCCTCCTCCTGCGGTGCAGCCCCGGGGTGTCCGGGCCGGCCGGCGGCCGGCCTGCAGGAGGAGTTTATGGGCGTCGGGCGCGGCTGTCAACGTGGGACAGGGACGAACCGGCGGCTGCCGCCTACTTGCCGTACATCGGCAGGTAGCGGTAGTAGACCTCCAGGGTCAGCGCCCCCAGCGCGGTGGAGAAGACCCGCCCGCCGGTGGGGATGTAGCCGCCGCCGACCGGGTCCCAGGAGCCGTCCTTGTCGTCGGCCGATCCGTCCATCGGGCCGCCCTTGCACTGGTTGGGCAGCAGCGCCGTCTGCATCTTCTTGTTCCACTTGTTCCAGTAGTCGCCGCCGGCCTGGAAGGTGCAGAGCGTCGCGTAGTACCAGTAGTACAGGTTGACGCCGGCCCCCTTGTCGCCCCAGACGGGCAGGTTCTTCTCCTGGGTGATCAGCTTGGCAGTGGCCACCACGAACGGGTCGTCGGACGGGGCGTTCATGAACTGGCGCATGAGCATGCCGGCCGAGGCCATGGCCAGGTTGGAGTTGGTCCCGGGCTTGGTCGTGGCCATCTGACCGGCGTAGTTGCAGAAGCCGTTGTCCTTGCTGGAGGCCGCGTCCAGCCAGCGCATGCAGCCCTGGAAGCCGGCGCCGTCGACCTTGAGACCGGCGATCTTGGCGCTCTTCAGGGCCATCAGGTTCCAGCCGGTCACCGAGGTGTCGTTGCGGCCGGCAGCGCCCTTCTTGTGGCCGTAGTCCCAGGCCTCGTAGGGCCCCTGGGCCGCGAGGATGTAGTCGACCGCCTCCTGGGCGGCCTTGCCGACCCGCGGGTCCTTGGTCATGCCGAAGGCCTCGGCCAGCGCCAGCGTGCCCATGCCCTGCTCGTACATGCCGCTGGAGTAGAACTGCCCGGGCGCTTGCTTGATCCAGTTCTTGGTCTTCATGGTCTCTTCGCGCTGGTTGACCAGCCAGTTCTCGGCGCGGCGGACGTTGTCCTGGAACTTGCCGGGGGTCTTGGAGGTGTAGCCGGCGCCCAGGAAGGCCAGCATGGCCAGGCCGGTCATGCCCACCGGGCCCATGCCCTTGTCCCACTTGGTCGGATCCCAGTGACCGTCGGGCTCCTGGTGGCGGGCCAGCCAGCGCAGGGCGGCCTCCACCGCGCTCTCGGTGGCCTCAGAGCCGCCGAAGCGCCCCACGGCCTTCTTGCGCCCGCCGGCGTCGCGGTAGCCGAAGCAGCCGGCCATCCCGCCGCCGCCCACGCCGATCGACCCGACCGTCCCGGTGCTGCCCAGCGGAATGTCGGAGATGGCGTCCTCCTGGCCGCGGGAGCGGGAGTCCAGGGCGCTGTTGTCGGTCTGGAAGGTCTCGGCCTCGTCCATGGGCTGGTGGGTGACGACCACCTGGTCGACCGTGGCCTCGGCGGTGACCTCCGTGGGCTTCTGGAAGATGTCGCGCTTCTTGGTGGGGTCGTACTCGGGCGGCTTCTGCTTGGTCACCTCGCTCTGGATGATCACCTCGTCCGGGCCCCGCTGCGGGGCGGTCGCAGTGGCCAGCAGGGCGATGAGCAGGAAGATCACGGCGTGAGTGGCCGCCGACACCACCCACCAGGGCAGGGCGCCGATCCGCCGGGCGAACCGGTCCATGGCCCCCGCCTCGTACTCCGGCGGCAGCCCGTCCTCCGGCTGCAGGGTCTCCTCGGGTATGGAGCCCTTGACTTCCTCGATCGCCGAACGCAGGTCAGTGGAGGTGGCCATGGGCGTCTCCTTAGCTTTCTCCCGGCAGCCCCCGGGGCGCCGCGGAACCAGCCATATGAACGCAAACGGAACGCCATGGTTCACCGGAAAACCGCGGCCGAACGCACTGGCAAGGCCCGGAACGGCGCCGCTTGCGCCGCTCAGCTCAGGTCGGCCCAGCCCCCCGGTCCGCCAGTTCGGCGAAGAGCTGGGCGTGCCTGGTCGGGGCCGAAGCGTGCGAAGCGGCGCCACCTCCTCCGCGCCACGTCATCCTGACGTCCTCCTCGCCGGGACTGTCGCCCCATGCCCGCCGGGCTATAATCGCTCCGGCGGGCGGAGGAGGGAGCTGGCATGAGTTTCAGGCATCTGCAGAAGAAGGGTCTCAGCGACTACCTGGTCGACGGCAGTCTCACGGACGATTGCATGTCCATCCACATCTCGGAGGCCCCGGCGGGCAAGAGCTCGCACGAGCCCCACGTCCACGCCGGCGTGGAGGCCTACTACGTGTTCCAGGGCGAGCTGACCATCTCCCTGGGCGCGGAGACGCTCCGGCTCGTCGCGAACCAGGCGGCATCCATCGACTCCGGCCAGCCGCACAAGGTCACCAACACCGGCAGCGCGGCCAACCGGTACATGGTCATCATCGCCAGGGCGCCGGCCAAGCCTGGGTCCGCCGCAAGCGGCGTCTAGCCCTTCAGCTCAGCAGCACCCCCCGGTCCAGACGCCCGGCGAAGAGCGCCTCGTGGCGCGCCGGGACGTCGAGTATCCGGCCGCGGCCGACGGTGAACTCGAGGAGCTTCTCCGGGTCGTTGAGGTCCGGCTGGGAGGAGTTGACGTGGCGCATGAGCGGCCCGGAGGTCATGCGCTCCAGGCAGTGGTCGGCCTTGCCGCAGTAGTGCATGCCCCCTCCGCCGAACTCGGCCAGGATCCGCTCGTCGCAGGGCCGGACGAACTCATCGTAGACCTCCGGCGACAGGTTGACGAGCGAATCCCCGCGCAGCATGATCTGCCCGGGGATCAGCCGCCCCCAGTGCGCCGAGTCGCGCGCGCTCCGCGGCGGCACGAGCGCGAACCAGCGCTTCATGAAACGGATGTAAGTCCGCGTAATGAGTTCCAGCACCGCGCGGACCTCCTCTGGCCGGTCGTAGAAGCCAAGCAGCAGGTGCTCGCCCAGGAGCAGCTCGGCGATGTCCACCGGGCCCTGGAGGTCCGGGTGGTAGATCCAGACGACCTCGGCCAGCTTCGGATAGGGAGCCAACGCCGCCTTGAAGAACTCGGCGGTCGCGAAGACGCGCTTGCCCCAGCCCGAGTCCAGGTCCGGCTCGCCGGCAGAGAGCAACGCCCCGATCGGGTCGGCACCGGCCAGCGCCCGCGTCGTCGGCAGGGTGTCGAGCTCCTCCGGCATCCAGAAGAGCTCGGCGCCGAAGAGCGACGAGAGGATCCCTGTGCCATAGTTGCAGCGGATGTTCGGCACGCGCTGGTTCCGGGCGTGGAGAACGCCGGCTTCGTCGCCGAGCTGATGGAGCAGCATCAACCGCTCGTCGCGAAGCGCGTCGTTGAGCCGGATCTTCGGCCAGGCCGCCGCCGGCCGGCCGCCGAGCGGGCTCGCGGCGGAACGGAAACCGCCCGGGCAGCGCTCCAGCGCCAGGAAGCGCCGCCAGCGCGCGAGCTTCTCGCGCTCCCAGTCGAGGTCGCAGGCGGCCTCCAGGGTCTCGAGCAGGCGCCGCACCTCCGCCTCGTTCGCGGCGCGAAGAGTTGCGGTCCCGGCTTGGACGGTAGCTGCGGTGGCTGCGGCCGGCATGCTTGGCTCCTTCCTGTGGTTCCGACTGGAGAGTACGACCATCTATGCCCACAGTATACCCCGGAGTGTCTATCGCAGGCTATTGACGAAACGGCCATCGTTATGGATAATATGGTCATGACTCCAGGCGTAGGTGGACTTGACTCACGCCAAACCACCAAGCTCGCCAAGAACAACACGCGATGGGGCTTGGCCGAGGATGCACACACCTGTGCTCATCTCTGGCCAGGTAACCGTAGCCGTTCTTGGCGGCCTAGCGGCTTGGCGTGAGAGAGCCACACTGAGGGTCCAACATGCCGAACTCCTACTTCGACGGCCTGTCCTTCCGGTACCACATGGAGACGCCGGTCTGCACCGCCTGGTGCAAGAAGCGCTTCGAATACTTCGTCCTGGACTACTCCCACGGCGGCCGCGTATCCTTCTCCATGGACGACTCCCGGCCGGCCCTCTTTGAGGGGCCGATGGCCTGGTGGACGTGGCCGGGGCCGCACTTCTCCTTCGGAGCCCGCCCGGGCGAAAGCTGGCACCACCACTTCGTGTCCTTCGAGGGCCCGCGGGCCGAGCAGATGCTCCGGACCGGCCTGATCCCGGCGCGCGCCCAGCCCTGGGTCCGCCCGGCGCGGCCAGAGGAGTTCCGATCGAGGATGCTCGAGCTCTTCGCCTGCCTGGAGGCCCCCCGCCGGGAATCAGACCGGGCCGCCCACCTCCTGGAGGGCCTGCTGCTGGAACTGCACCGCCCGGCAGCGGCAGAGGGCGAGGCCGCCGGCTCGGCCGCCGAGGAGCTGGCCGCAGCCATGCGCCGCTCGCCAGGTGACGCTCCCGATCCCGTACGCTGGGCCGAGAGGGCCGGGCTCTCGATGGTGCACTTCCGGCGCAGCTTCCGCCAGCGGTTCGGAATGCCCCCGGGTCAGTTCCTGCAGGCCCTGCGCCTGGAGCGCGCCGCCGAGGCGCTCCGCTCCGGAGGCGAGCCGGTCAAGCGGATCGCCGACTCGGTGGGCATCCCTGACGTGCTCTATTTCACCCGGCTCTTCAGCCGGAGATTCAGGATGGGGCCGGCGGCATATCGACAACATCACCGAGAGCTGCTATAACACCATTGCAACAGCATGAATATCCATTTTCCAAGGTTTTTCATTTGCGCATGATTTTCATGGAAATTCCAAGCTGGAAGATATCCAAGCGGTGTATACTGAACACCGGAGGAACAGATGACACAGCACAGTAACAGCAATGGCGCACTCAACACTGGCCGCGACTCGTCTGATCTGCTCTCGACGCTGCGCGCCCAGATCGTCTCCGGGAAGCTGGCCGCCGGAAGCTTCCTGCCGACGGTCCGGAACCTGAGCGGCAAGCAGGGCGTGGCCCACGGAACCGCCTGGCGCGCACTCAAGGCGCTGGAGTCCGAGGGTCTGGTCGAGGCCCGGCCGCGGCGCGGCTACCGGGTGCTGCCGGCCGACGCCCGCCGGGCCGACGGCGGCACGCTCGCCTACGTCATGGACCAGCGCAACGTCTCGGCCGGCAGCTGGGAACTGCTCTACCGCCGGCTGCTCGCGGAGATGGAGCGCTCGGCGGCGGGGCAGGGCGCCCGGGTGCTCAAGCTGATCATGAACCCCGGAGAAGAGGGGCTGATCGCGGGGCAACTGGCCACCGCCGGCCTGTCCGGCCTGGTGCTCGACGGCCTGAGCACCCCGCTGCTGGCCTGGGCCGCGGGGTCCGGCGTGCCTACCGTGGTGGTCGACGACTGGGCCCCGGACCTCGCCTGCGACTCGGTGGTCCAGGACGGTTTCGCCGGAGGGGAACTGGCTGCCCGCCACCTCCTGGATCAGGGCTGCCGGCGGATCGCCTGGCTCGGCCACGTCGACAACCCGCACGGCCGCTGCCGCTACGGCGGCGCCAGCGCCGCGCTGGCCGCCGCGGGAAGACGTTTCTCGCACGAGGAAAACTGCCCGATCTCCGAGGAGGCCTTCGCCCCGGCCGCCGCGCGGCTCCTCGCCGGTCCGGAGCCGGCCGACGGGGTGATCGCCTTCTGGCGCCAGGCGTACGGCCCCCTGGTCCGCGCCGCCCGCGCGGCCGGCCTGGAACTCGGCCGCGGCCTCCAGGCGGTCTGCTGGTGCCCGGAGGAGATGCTGGACGACAGCTACGCCGCCAGGTTCGAGGGCGCTCCAGTGCCGCCGACCGTGACCTGGCGCATCCGGGAGATGGCCGACCTGGCCCTGGCACTCCTGGCCGAGCGCCGGCGCAACCGCGCCCTGCCGCCGGCGAGCACACGCCTTTCCGTACGTCTCGCGATCTCAGGAGGAGCTTAGAAATGACCCCGCTGCGCACCATGATGTTCGGCCTCGGACTGCTGGCCGCGTCCATCCTGCCCGTTCAGGCTGGTGAACCGGCCGCGGACCTGGCCACCCAGGCGGTCAAGGCCTCCGGCCACGAGCAGGGCCTGGCCCTGGTCCTCGGCGAGACCGACGGCGCCCTGACCGCGGCACTGGCCAAGGGCAGCCGCCTCTACGTGCAGGGTTGCACCTGGGAGGCCGGCTCCGTTGCCGCCGCCCGGGGGGCCCTGATCGCCGCGGGCGTTGCCGACCGCGCCTCGATCGTCTGGGTCGAGGGCGATGGCCTGCCCTACGCTGACAACCTGGTCAACCTGATCGTCGCCGGCCCCGGTGCCGGCCGCGGGGTCACCGCCGCCGAGATCCTCCGGGTCCTCGCGCCCGGCGGCCTGGCCATGGTCCGCGCCGACCTGGAGGCCGGCGCCAAGGCCGCCGGGGCCAGAGACGTCAAGGCCGCGGCCGTTCCCGGCTGGGTCCAGTTCGGCAAGAACGTCGACCCGGCCTTCGACGTCTGGACCCACAATAACGGCGGGGCGGACCAGAGCTTCGTCAACAGCGACAAGGCCGCCGGCCCCTGGACCGAACTGCGCTGGATCGGCGAGCCGCGCTGGGGCGCCCTGCGCATGATCTATCACGGCCGGGTGTCCTCCGGCGGGCGGATGTACTACGACGAGTACCGCACGGCGCCGGGCGGCGGGACCGACGTCTGGCTGGTGGGCCGCGACGCCTGGAACGGCACCGAGCTCTGGCGGCTGGTCATCGGCCCGCCGCCTAAGTACGGCAGCGTGGGCAACACCATAACCTGCGACGAGACCCGGGTCTTCTGCGTGGAGAACAACGCGGTCCTCACCGCCCGCGACGGGAAAACCGGCAAGAAGCTCCTGGAGTACTCCCCGGGCTTCGTCCCGACGGTGGCGGCGACCGCCGGCCCGGCATTGCTGGTCTGCAACCTGGGTATCAGCCCGCCGGTGGCCAACAAGGTGGCGGCGCTCGACAAGGACTCCGGCAAGGTCCTCTGGTCGCGCCCCGGGGTCTGCCAGCCGGCGGCCGAGAACGGCACGGCCTTCGTCCTGGGTGCCTCCGAACTCGAGGGCGTGGACCTGGCCAGCGGGGCCTCGCGCTGGAAGGTCAAGACCGAGGTCGCCCCGGGCAGCGCCCGGCTCTTCTGCAAGGGTGGCGTGGTCTACGCGACCTACTCCCAGCCCTGGAAGCCGGTCGGGCTGCTCGTGGCCCACGACGCCAAGACCGGCGCGCTGCTCTGGAAGCAGGAGTCGCCCCGGATCAGCTACGGCATCTACCCCTACGCCGAGGAACTCTGGATGATGCAGGGCGAGGAGAAATCCACCCGGAGCCTCCAGGTCCTCGACCCACGCACCGGCACCAAGAAGCGCGACCTGGCCATCAAGACGGCGGTCAACAGCCACTGCTTCCCCGGCAAGGGCGCCGGCGACTATCTGATCTTCAGCAACGCCTGGACACTGAATCTCAAAACGGGTGATGCCAGCAACCAGAACACGGTCCGCTCGCCCTGCGACATCGGCCAGATGCCCGCCAACGGGCTGACGTACTTCCTGCCGCAGCACTGCTCCTGCGGTGTGACCCTGCGCGGCCTGGTGGCCATGTCCCGGGCCGGGGCCCGGAAGTTCCCGGCCGAGGGAGGGGACGGAGCGCCGCAGCTCTTCACCTCCGGCGCGGCCCCGGCCGCGGCCGCTGAGGGCCCCGAGGACTGGCCCTTCTACCGCAAGGACGCGGCCCGCTCCAACTTGGCGACGACCAAGCTCCCGACCGAGCTCAAGCCGCTCTGGACCGAGAAGGTCGGGGCGTCGCGGCTGACCCAGGCGGTCGCCGCCTACGGCGTGCTCTGCGTTGCCGAGCCGAAGACCCACCGGGTCTTCGGCCGCGACGCGGCCAGCGGCAAGGAGCTCTGGAGCTTCGCCGCCGACGGACGCACCGATTGGGCGCCGGCGCTGACCAGGGGGCTCTGCATCTTCAGCACCGGGGCGGGCTCGGTCTACGCGCTCGACGCCCGGACCGGCAAGGAGGTCTGGCGCCTGCGTGCCGCCCCGGCCCAGAAGTTCATCGGCGAGGAGGGCCAGTTCGCCTCGCCCTGGCCGGTGGTCGGCGGCGTCCTGCCCCAGAACGGCGAGATCTTCTTCTCCTGCGGCCGTTCGGCCGGCTCCGACGGCGGCATGTGGCTCCTTGCGGCCGACGCGGCCACCGGCAAGGTCCGCTGGCGCGCCAAGGCCGGTTCGAGCGGCGACCTGGTCCTGAGCAACGGCAAGGAACTGATGATGACCAGGGTCTACTACAACATGGCCAACGGCGCCCGGGTCGGCGGCGGCAAGGAACCCCCGGGGCTGCTCCGCACGACGCCCTACCTGACCTACCTCTCGGTGATGGACTACATGGCCACGGTGGAGCCGCTCCTGTCCCACCAGAAGCACGAGGAGCTGACCGACGGGCGGATCACCGGCGAGGCCCTGGCCTTCAGCGAGAAGCTCGGCGTGGCCGCCTGGCGCTACCGCTTCGGCGTGCCCAAGGAGATGATGAAGAAGGAGAAGGCCGACCAGCGCTTCATCTACGCGCGAGCCGACGGCAAGAACCTCTGGCTGCTCGACGAGGGCATCAAGCAGCAGATGGTCGGCGCCGTCCTGGCCGGCGAGACCGCCTACCTGGCCGGCGTGCCGGCTTCGCTCGATCCCAAGGAGAAGGGCGAGCTCTGGGTGCTCTCCGGCACCGACGGCAAGAAACTGCAGACGCTGACTCTGGACGTCAAGCCGGTCTACGACGGCCTGTCCGCCGCCGGCGGGAAGCTGTATCTCGCCGCCGAGGACGGCACCCTGACCTGCTTCGGGGCCAAGTGAGGCCCGGTTCTCCCCGGAGAATGCCCATGACCGCCGGAACCCGCGCCACCCTCGCCGCCCTGACCTTCGCGGTTCTGTCCGCCGGCCTGGCGCCCCGCCCGGCCATGGCCGGACAGGCCCCAGCCGGCGAGCCCTTCGACTCCGCTCAGGGCAAGCTGGCCGCCCAGGCCGTCAAGGCCTCCGGCTTCGAGCAGGGCATGTGCCTGGTGGTCGGCGAGACCGACGGCGCGCTCACCGCGGCGCTCGCCAAGGCCAGCCGGATGTACGTGCAGGGCTGCACCTGGGACGCCGGGGTCGTCCAGAAGGCCCGGCAGGCCCTGGTGACCGCGGGGGTCGCCGAACGCGCCTCGATCGTCTGGATCGAGGGCGAGGGGCTGCCCTACGTCGACAGCCTGGTCAACGTGGTGGTGGCCGGTCCCGGCGCCGGCAGAGGGCTGACCGCCGCGGAGATCCTGAGGGCCCTCGCGCCCGGCGGGCTGGCGCTGGTCGGCGCGGAGTTCGAGGCCGGCGCCAAGGCCGCCGGCGCCAAGGACGTCAAGGCCGCCGAGCGCCAGGGCTGGATCCAGTTCGGCAAGGCCGTCGATCCCGCTTTCGACGGCTGGACCCACAACCTCGGCGGAGCGGACCTGACTTCCGTCAACAACGACCGGGCCGCCGGCCCCTGGGCGGAAATCCGCTGGCTCGGCGATCCGCGCTGGGGCTCGCTCTACATGACCTACTCCGGCCGGGTCACCGCCGGGGGCAGGTTCTACTACGCCGAGAACCGCACCGGCAGCAGCTGGTGGGTGGCCCGCGACGCCTGGAACGGCTTCGAGCTCTGGCGCGTCCCGCTCGTCGGCTCGGCGGCCGTGCCGCCGAAGGGCCCCGGCGGGACCCTGGCCTGCGACGACCGCCAGGTCTACGCGGTGGACAGCAAGGTGCTCATAGCCCGGGACGGCCGCACCGGGGCAAAGGTCAAGGACTACGCGCCGGGCTTCGTGCCGGCGGCTGTATCCTCGGCCGGCGCCTTCCTGCTGGTCAGCAACATCCAGACCAATGTCCGGACCGCGGGCCAGGCGGCCGCCCTGGACAAGGAGTCCGGCAAGGTGCTCTGGACCCGCCCGACTGGCGCGCATCCTCCGGCCGAGGGCGGCGTGGCCTTCGTGGCGACGGCGTCGGAGCTGGAGGCCGTCGACATCGCCACCGGCGCCAGCCTCTGGAAGGCCGCCGTGCCCAAGGCCGTCGGCAGCCTCTGGGCCTTCTGCAAGGACGGCGTCGTCTACGTGCAGCACAAGCCTGAGCAGATCGCGGCCTTCGACGCCAGGAAGGGCGCGCTGCTCTGGAAGCGGGAGAAGCCCGCCTGCCACTACGGCGCCTTCCCTTACCCGGGCGAACTCTGGCTGGTCGACCTGGCCAAGAAGGGCCAGAACAACGTGCTGGTCCTGGACCCGCGCACCGGCGAGAAGAAGCGCGAACTGCCGGCCAGCCTCGGCGCCTGCTTCCCCCTGACGGGCTGCGCCAACTACCTGCTCTACCTCCACTCCTACTATCTTGATCTCAAGTCCGGGGCGGAGGTCAAGCAGGGGACGCTCCGCTCGCCCTGCTGCCTGGGGCACGTGCCGGCCAACGGGCTCACCTACTTCCTGCCGCACCACTGCGACTGCAGCACCTCGCTACGCGGCTTCGCCGCCATGGCTCCGGCCGGAAGCCGGAAGTGGTTCTCCGACGCCGGCAAGGACGGCAGCTCTCCCCTGTTCGCTGCGGGGCCGGCCCCCGCAGCCGGCGCAGAGAAGCCGGACGACTGGCCGATGTACCGGAGGGATCCGCGCCGCTCCAACGCCGCGACGACCAGGTTGCCCGACCAGCTCAGGCCGCTCTGGAGCGAGAAGCTAGGCGGCTCGCGGCTGACCCAGGCGGTAGCCGCCTACGGAGTGGTCTGCACCGCCGAGCCCCGGACCCACCGGGTCTTCGCCCGGGACGCGGACACCGGCCAGGAACGCTGGTCGTTCGCCGCCGACGGGCGCGTCGAGTATTCGCCGATCCTGCACAAGGGCCTGTGCCTCTTCAGCACGGGGGCAGGCTCGGTCTACGCCCTCGACGCGGCCACCGGCCGGGAGGTCTGGCGGCTGCGCGCGGCCCCCGCCGAGAAGTACATCGCCGAGGAGGGCCAGTTCGCCTCGGCCTGGCCGGTGATCGGCGGGCTTCTGCCCATGAACGGGGAGGTCTTCTTCACCTGCGGGCGCTCGGTCAACGTGGACGGCGGCATCTGGCTTTTCGCTGTCGACGCGGCCACCGGCAAGGTCCTCTGGCGCGTCAAAGGCGGGTCGACCAGCGGCGACTTCTTCCTCAGCGACGGCAAGGATCTGGTCTTCAACGGCAACCGCTACGCGCTCGCCAGCGGCAAGCAACTGGGCGCCAACACCGCCAAGGGCCTGCTCAAGACCAACACCTACCTGCGGCAGGTGGCCATCGCCGACTACATGGCCTGCGTCGAGCCCGCCCTGGCCCACCAGAAGCACATCGAGCTGACCGATGGCTCGGTCCACGGCGAGAACCTGGCCTTCAACGAGAACCTCGGCGTGGCCGCCTGGAACTACCGCACCGGCTTCCACGTGCCCGCCGGGATGATGAAGAAAGACAAGACCGACAAGCCCTTCATCTACGCGGCGAGCGACGGCAAGAACCGCTGGCTGCTCGACGAGGACATCACACAACAGATGGTCGGCGTGGTCCTGGCTGGCGAGACCGCCTACCTGGCCGGAGTGCCCTTCTCACAGGACCCCAAGGACAAGGGCGAGCTCTGGGTGCTCTCCGGCACCGACGGCAAGAAACTGCAGACGCTGACGCTGGACGTCAAGCCGGTCTACGACGGCCTGTCCGCCGCCGGCGGGAAGCTGTATCTCGCCGCCGAGGATGGCACCCTGACCTGCTTCGGGGCCAAGTGACGGAGACGAGGAGAACCCATGCGCAATGAAATCCGCGCGGCACTGACCACCCTGATCCTGGCTGCCCTCTGCCTCGGCTCTGCCGGCGCCGCCACGGCCGGAGAGTCTGCCGCGGACCTGGCGGCTGCGGCCGTCAAGGCCTCCGGCCACGAGCAGGGCCTCTGCCTGGTCCTCGGTGAGACCGACGGGGCGCTGACCGCGGCACTGGCCAAGGCCAGCCGGCTGTACGTCCAGGGCTGCACCTGGGAGGCGGGCTCCGTCGCCGCGGCCCGGGGCGCCCTGGTCGCCGCCGGGGCGGCCAACAACGCGTCGCTCGTGGCGATCGAGGGCGAGGGGCTGCCCTACGCCGACAACCTCGTGAACGTGATCGTGGCCGGCCCCGGTGCCGGCCGCGGGGTCACCGCCGCCGAGATCCTCCGGGTCCTCGCGCCCGGAGGTCTGGCGCTGGTCCGCGCGGACCTGGAGGCCGGCGCCAAGGCGGCGGGGGCCAGGGACGTCAAGGCCTCCGCGCTCCCCGGCTGGGTCCAGTTCGGCAAGGCCGTCGACCCGGCCTTCGACGTGTGGACCCAGAACTCCGGCGGGGCGGATCAGAGCTCCGTCAACAACGACAAGGCCGCCGGCCCGTGGGCCGAGCTGCGCTGGGTTGGCGACCCGCGCTGGGGCGCGCTGTACTGCGTCTACCGCGGCCGGGTGACCGCCGGCGGCCGGATCTACTACAAGGAGAACCGCGCCGCAGCCGGGGGCGGCGTCGTTGTGTGGCTGGTGGCCCGCGACGCCTGGAACGGCACCGAGCTCTGGCGCATCCCGACCGGACCGCCGCCGAAGTACGGCAGTGTGGACAACACCCTGACCTGCGACGAGACCAGGGTCTACAGCGTGGAGGACAACAAGGCCCTGACCGCCCGCGACGGGAAGACCGGCAAGAAGCTCCTCGAGTACGCGCCGGGTTTCATGCCCACGGTGGCCACTTCGACCGGATCGGTCCTGCTGACCTGCGACCTGGGCGTCTCGCCGGCGGTGGCCCGCAAGGTCGCAGCCCTGGACAAGGACTCCGGCAAGATCCTGTGGAGCCGGCCGGGCATCGCCCACCCGGCGGCGGAGGGCGACGCCGCCTTCGTGCTCGGTGCGGGGGAGCTGGAGGCCGTGACCATCGCCACCGGGGCCAGCCAGTGGAAGGCCCCCGTGCCCAAGGTCAACGGCAGCCCCCGGGTCTTCTGCAAGGCCGGGGTGGTCTACGTCCAGCACAAGCCAACCTGGACGCCGCCCTCCTACCTGGGGGCCTTCGACGCCAGGAAGGGCGAGCAACTCTGGAAGAGGGACAACCCCAGCGGCGGCTTCGGCACGCTGGCCACCCCCGAAGGGGTCTGGCTGCTGGAGCACGGGAAGAACGCGGCGGTCCTGGACCCGCGCACCGGCGCAGAGACCCACAGCTACCCGGTCAAGGGCCTGGGCAAGTGTTTCCCGCCGACCGGCTGCGCCAACTTCCTGCTCTACTGCAGCTCCAGCTACCTCGACCTCAAGTCCGGGGCGGAGACCAACCAGACCACCGTCCGCTCGCCCTGCGCCCTGGGGCACGTGCCGGCCAACGGGCTGACCTACTTCCTGCCGCACCACTGCAGCTGCCACGTCACCCTGAGGGGCTTCCTGGCCATGGCCGCGCGCTCGAAGAGCAAGGCCTGGCTGCCGGAGGGCAAGGACGGCGCGCCGCAGCTCTTCACCAGCGGCCCCGCTCCGGCGGCGGCCGCCGAGGGCCCCGAGGACTGGCCGATGTTCCGGAAGGATCCGGCCCGCTCCAACTTCACGACTACCAAGCTGCCGACCGAACTCAAGCCGCTCTGGAGCGAGAAGGCCGGGGCCTCGCGCCTGACCCAGGCGGTCGTCGCCTACGGCCTGGTCTGCGCGGCCGAACCGCAGACCCACCGCGTCTTCGCCCGCGACGCGACCAGCGGCAAGGAGCTCTGGAGCTTCGTCGCCGATGGGCGCACCGAGTGGGCGCCGGCGCTGACCAAGGGCCTCTGCATTTTCAGCACCGGGGCGGGCTCGGTCTACGCGCTCGACGCCCGGACCGGCAAGGAGGTCTGGCGCCTGCGCGCCGCTCCGGTCGAGAAGTACATCGCCGAGGAAGGCCAGTTCGCCTCGGCCTGGCCGGTCGTCGGCGGCGTCATGCCCCAGAACGGCGAAATCTTCTTCTCCTGCGGGCGCTCGGCCGGCGTCGACGGCGGCATGTGGGTATTCGCGGCCGACGCGGCCACCGGCAAGGTCCGCTGGCGCACCAAGGGCGGCACCAGCGGCGACCTGTTCCTGAGCGACGGCAAGGAGCTGATGCTGACCAGGGTCCGCTACAGCATCGCCAACGGCGGCCGGGTCGGCGGCGGCAAGGAGCCCCCGGGACTGCTGCGCGCCACGCCCTATCTGACCTACGTCTCGGTGATGGACCTCATGGCCACCGTGGAGCCGCTGCTGGCCAGCAACAAGCACGAGGAGCTGACCGACGGCCGGATCACCGGCGAGGCCCTGGCCTTCAGCGACAAGCTCGGGGTGGCCGCCTGGCGCTATCGTTTCGGCGTGCCCAAGGAGATGATGAAGAAGGGGAAGGAGAACCACCGCTTCATCTACGCGGTCTCCGAAGGCAAGAACCGCTGGCTGCTCGACGAGGACATCAGGCAGCAGATGCTCGGCGTGGTCCTGGCCGGCGAGACCGCCTACCTGGCCGGCGTGCCCGCGTCGCTCGACCCCAAGGACAAGGGAGAGCTCTGGGTGCTCTCCGGCACCGACGGCAAGAAACTGCAGACACTCACGCTCGACTCGAAGCCGGTCTACGACGGCCTGTCCGCCGCCGGCGGGAGGCTCTACCTCGCCGCCGAGGACGGGACGCTGACCTGCTTCGGGGCGAAGTGACAGACCAGGAAAGGACGGACCGATGAAAGCAGCGATCCAGTGGGCAACTCTGTGCCTGATTCCAGCTCTGGCGACCGCCGGAGTCTCCGCCACGGCGGTCCGGGCCCCGGCCGGCGAGCAGACCGCCCCGGCCGGAGGGATCATCCTGGACGAGGGCAGCTGGTGGCGCTGCGCCCTGGCCTACAGGACCCCGGTCAAGCGCGTCGGCGACAAGCTGGAGGACTGCAAGCGCGAGTGGTTCGCGACGTCCTCCCCGCCGGTGCCATCCGGCTGGGAGGCGGCGGACTTCGACGACTCGTCCTGGGCGCGCTGGCGCCTGCCGCGCAAGCGCCCGGCGGAGCTCGACTGCGGCTTCTGGCAGTTCAGCGCCATGCCGCCCACCGTGAGCTGCCAGGTCCTGCGCGGGAAGTTCCGGGTCGATGACCTCGCGGCGGCCAGGGACCTGAAGCTGTCGCTGGCCTACCGCGGCGGCGTGGTCGTCTACCTCAACGGCAAGGAGATCGCCCGTGGTCACCTGCCCGCGGGCGCGCTGGCCCCCGACGCCCTGGCCGAGGACTATCCGCTGGAGGCCTTCGAGAAGCCCGAGGGAGGGCCCATCCGCACCAGCTTCAGCGAGCCCGAGAAGAACGCCGACCGCCTGGCCAAACGCATCCGCCGGCTGGACGAGGTGGGCGTGCCGGCCGCCGCGCTGCGCAAGGGTGTCAACGTCCTGGCGGTGGAGAGCGTCCGCGCGCCCTACGCCGGCACCGGCCTGGAGAAGGAGGACCACGTCAACTCGGGCTTCGGGGTCTGGAGCACGTGCGGCCTGGTCAGCCTCAGGCTCACCGCCGCGGCCGGGGCGACGCCCAACTTGGAGCGTCCCTCCGGCTTCCAGGTCTGGACCCTCGACCGCAATGACCGGGTGACCGGCAACCTCCCCAACCAGGACGCGGTCGCCGGCACGGAGTACGGCGACCCGGTCGAGGGCGTCCTGCCCATCACGCTGGTCGGCGCCCGCAACGGCTTCTTCTCCGGGCAGGTGGTGGCCAGCTCCACCGAGCCTATCAAGGGGCTCAAGGCCGAGGCCGGCGACCTCAAGGGGCCGGGGACCATCCCGGCATCCGCCGTGAGAGTCCGCTACGCGGTCATGGACGCGGTGACGGGAGGCTACCGGAGACAGTTGTCCATGGCCGACGGCCTCGTCGACCAGCCCCCCGCCGAGGTGCCCGTCGACAAGACCTCCAAGGCCGCGGCTCAGCAGATCCTGGTCACGGTGCGCGTCCCCAAGGACGCGGCGCCGGGGGCCTACGCCGGGATTCTGACCGTGTCGGCGACGGGAGTCCCGCCGGTCGCGGTGCCGGTGAAGCTGAGCGTGGCGGCCTGGACCGTCCCCGACCCGGCGAACTTCCGCACCTTCGTCTTCGCCTATCAGTCGCCGACCGCGGTGGCGCTTCAGTACAAGGTGCCGGAGTGGTCGGAGGAGCACTGGAAGTTCGAGGAGAAGAGCTTCGAGCTGCTCGGCCAGCTCGGCAACAAGGCCATCCACATCGCGGTGGTCGAGAAGACCCAGCTGGGCAACGACGAGGGCATGGTCTACTGGGTGCGCAAGGAGGATGGCACCTACGAGTACGACTTCACCGTCTTCGACCGCTACCTGAAGCTGGCCAAGAAGCACTGCGGACCGCTGGACTACGTGGTCTGCCACGTCTGGCACGCGGGCGGCTGGGCGGACCGCGGCGTCAAGCAGGAGAACAAGGTCACGGTCATCGACAAGAAGACCGGCGCTCGCGAGCACATGCAGGTGCCGGAGTTCTCCACCGAGGAGGCCAAGAAGTTCTGGAAGCCGGCCCTGGCGGCGATCCAGGAACGCCTAGCCAAGGAGGGCATGGCCAAGGCCATGGTCCTCGGGACGCTCAGCGACAGCACCGCGCCCAAGTCGGTCTTCCAGATGTTCGCCGAGATCGCCCCCGGCGTGCCCTGGCACCGCGGCTGCCACACCATGAACCCCCAGGACCAGCCCTACGAGGTCATGACCGGGGCCGGCGCGAAGGTCAGCCTGCACGAACACTGCTACGGCATGAGCCTGGCCGACCCGCGCAAACCGCTGCCGGCCGTCCACGCCCTGCGCGGCAACCCCGGCACGGCCTACTTCCGCGGCGACTTCGATTACCATTCGCCGGAGTGCTTCCGACTGTCAGCCGAGCGCGCGCTCTTCACCCGCAAGCAGGGCATCGGGCGCTTCGGCCTGGACTTCTGGAACGTTCTCGATGCGGGCAAGGGCCGGCTCGGCAAGCGGGACATCTACAACCGCTGGCCGCAGTCCAGCTGCGACCAGCGTCAGCCGACCACCTACCGGGTGGCCAGCCCCGGCCCTGACGGCGCCGTCCCCACGCTGCGCTTCGAGGCCATCCGCGAGGGGCTGGCCGAGGCCGAGGCCCTGATCGTCGTCTCCGAGGCGGCCGACAAGGGCTCCGAGCGCATCGGCAAGGAACTGACCGAGAAGATCCGCGCACTGATGCTCGACCGCCTCAACGCCTGCCGCAACTGGAACGAGTTCAGCCTGTCCCTGAAGATGCACACCGGGTGGCAGGACCTCAACCGCCGGCTCTTCTCCGCGGCCGCCGAGGTCGCCGAGAAGACCGGACAGAAATAGGGGAGGAAGTGCCTGGATGGTGCGCATCAGGATCGAAGTCTGCGCCTTCTCGCTGGACGCCTGCCTGGCCGCCGGGGCCGGCGGGGCCGACCGCATCGAGCTCTGCAGCGATCCGGTCCAGGGCGGGACCACGCCCAGCCACGGGCTGACCCGCGCGGCCCGGGAGCGCGTCGGGCTCGACATCTTCCCGATCATCCGGCCGCGGGCCGGCAACTACTGCTACTCGGACGACGAGTTCGCGGTGCTGCTGGCCGAGGTGGCCCACTTCCGGGAACTCGGCTGCAACGGCGTCTCCGTGGGCGTGCAGCGCCTCGACGGGACCATCGACGTGGAGCGGATGCGCCGGATCCGGGACGCGGCCGGGCCGCTGGGCTGCACCTGCAACCGGGCCTTCGACCTCACGCCCGATCCGCGCGAGGCCCTCGAGGATCTGATCCGCGCCGGCTTCGACCGGGTGCTGACCTCCGGGCAGGCCAGCTACGCACCCGAGGCCGCGGAACTCCTCGGCGAGCTGGTCCGGCAGGCCGGGGACCGGATCATCGTCATGCCCGGCTCGGGGGTCCGGCCCGAGAACCTGCCCATGCTCATCGCCAGAACCGGCGCGCGGGAGTACCACACCGCCGCCCGGCGCTACGTGCCCAACGCCATGACCTTCCAGAACCCGCGGCTCCTGGACCTCGGCCAGGAGCTGCACGCCGACCAGGGCATCATCCGGGAAATGCGCCGGATCTGCGACCGGGCGTCAGGGGGGTAACGAACGGCCGGGGGCCGGCGCTCGGCAGCGCCTTCCGGCGGCTACTGCGCCGCGCCCGGAGCTGAGGCGGGCTTCTTCCGGCCGGCCTGCCACTTCCGGTATTCCTCGGACTTGACGAAGTCGGCGTAGTCCGGCACCTGGGCGAGGTCGTTGAGCTCCACGCCCATGTCGTTCTCCAGGTAGGACAATGACTTGGCGACGGCCGCGTAGTCCTTCTGGGCCAGGCAGACCGCGATCATGGTGAAGTGCGCCTGGATCATCTTGGGCTCGGCGTCGAGCGCCTTCTGGACGCACTCCCGGGCCTTGTCCAACTGCTTCTGGGCGAGCTGAACCGCGCCGCGGAAGACGTGCAGGTAGGAATCCCCGCCGACCAGCTTGTCCACGCGGTCGACGGCCGCGATGGTCTCGGCGTACTTCTTGCGCAGGAAGAGCGCGTCCATGCTCATGATGTCCAGGCAGGGATCGCCGGGCAGGGCGACGCGCATGGCCTCCAAAGCCGCCAGGTGTTCCTCCTCGCCGACGTTGGCGGCGATGCCCACCCGGGTGATGAGGACGTTCTTGTCGGTCTGCAGCGAGGCGGGCAGGGTCTTGAGGGTCGCCAGAGCCTCGGCGTGCTTGCCCGCCCGGTTCTGGGCCTGGACGGCCTGGATCTTCGGCAGGTTCCGGACGAAGTCGCTCTGCTGGCCGGTGAGCTTGGCGATGAGCCCCTTGTTCTGCTCGGCCACGGCCGGGAGCAGGGCGCGGCGCATGGTCTCGCTCATCCGCTCGGCCGACAGGTACACGTAGAAGTCCGGCACGCGCGGGGCGCCGCCGGGCTGAGGGGCGAGGATCAGCTCGTGGTAGTTGAGCCCGCCCTCGGAGTTCTGCAGCAGGCGGAACAGCGCGCGCGGCTGCCCGCCAACCGTGCGCAGGCGCAGGAACTTGTAGCTGCCGCCGGAGCGGATGCTCTGGGCGACCACCAGGGAGCCGAGACTGAAGTCCTTCAGGCCGGCGTTGATCCCGGACATGGTCTGCGGCGACACGTCCAGCCCATCCAGCGCCAGGGCCAGCATGGCGCCGCGGTCGAAGGCCTTGTCGAGGATGGAAGGATCCCCGGCGTTGATGGTCTCCTCGACCTTCCTGGCGAACTCCAGGCAGGCCTTCTCGGCGGCCGGGTCGGGCTTCCCGCCCTGCGCCTCGCCGGCCCGGAGGGCGCCGCCGGCGGCGAGGGACAATGTGAAGGTCATCAGAGCAACGAGTCTTCCGAAGTCGCGCATGGGTTGTCCTCCCGCCCGGCGGCCCGCCACGGCGGGCTGACGCCGGCAGTATCGCCGACGGGGAGGGGTGTCTCAAGGGGAAAAGGGGAGGCGCCGGGAAGGGCAGGGAGTCCTACCGTCCGCTCCCCGTGGACTGCGAATGATTCCGACTTCCGGCGGGTTGCATATCCTGCCGGGGGGCGTTACCATGCCGGCCGGCAAGGAGTCGGACAACCATGACCAACCCGAAGCTTCCGGCCCTCCGCGCCCGGGCCCGTTGGGGAATCCTGCTGATGACCGCGCTGGCCTCTGGCTGCTTCCTGCACACGGGAAAGGCCCCGGAGCTGTCCTTCGGCCCGTACCTGGACAACGCCGGCCGGACCGGCATCACCGTGCGCTGGGCGTCGGAGCTCGACGGCCCCGGCCTGGTGCGCTGGGGACCGGTCCAGGGGAAGTTCTCCGGCGAGGCCCGCGCCGAGTCCTCGGAGATGCGCTACCCGCTGGACCCGGCGGCGCGGCGGCAGAAGACCGACGGACTTCCGCCGGGGCAGACCGGGGCGGCCCGCCTCTACCAGGCCCGCATCGACGGCCTGGCGCCCGGGACCGAATACCGCTACTCGGTGGAGTTCGCCAAGCGCCGGTTCGAGGGCCGCTTCCGGACTTTCCCGGCCAGGCCCGAGCCCTTCGCCTTCGTGGCCTTCAGCGACACCCATCTCAGCGACTCGGTGGCCGCGCGCTTCGCCGACCACCGGCCGGCCTTCCTGATCAACTCCGGCGACCTGGTGGACCGCGAGCACTTCCCGGAGTACGCCCGGTTCTTCTCCCCGGCGGTGAACGCCGCGCTGGGACGCTTCCCGATGTTCACCGCCCGCGGCAACCATGACGAGTCCGGCCGGACGCTCTCCCGGCTCTTCACCTTCCCGGAGGGACGGCTCTATTACTCCTTCGACTACGCCAACGCCCACTTCGTGTGCCTGGACTCCTGCCTGTGGCGCTGGCCCAAGCCCGAGGAGACCGTCAAGGCCATGCTCGAGTGGCTGGAGGCCGATCTGCAGGCCTCCCGGGCCGACTGGAAGATCGTCTTCTTCCACGAGCCGCCCTACGACATGAGCTACCGGCGCAGCGACACCGACTTCGGCCGGCTCAAGGCCATGCCCGTCCTGCGCCGGTGCGGCGTCGACCTGGTCTTCAGCGGGCACGCCCACTCCTACCAGCGCTTCGGACCACTCTTCCGCCCCGGCGAGAACGACGCTCACCCCATCGTGACCATCGTCACTGCCGGGGCCGGGACCAAGTACGTGGCCCTGCCGCCGCGCGCCGACCCCCAGCTGGCCGTGCGCCGGAGCGAGTCCAACTACGTGGTCTGCCGCATCGACGGGCCGACGCTGACCCTGCGGGCCCTGACGCCGGCCGGCGCGGAGCTCGACAGCCTGACCATCGCCAGGAAGGACGGGCGGCCCGACCCGGCCCACGCCGCCCGGGCCGTGCCCGACGAGCCCTTCGGCTCGGTCGCGCGCGCCCTGGCCGACCTGCAGATCTCCAGGCCGGCGGTGGCCGCCGGGGAGGAGTTCACGGTGGAGTTGGAGCTGGCCTCGATCGCCGAGGCCTACGACTTCGAGATCGCCCCGGCGCCGGACTCCTTCTGGATCGCCGGCCTGACCACCCCGGCGCAGGGCACCGTTCCGGCCGGCGGCAGGGTGCCCGTCACCGTGCGGCTGCGTGCCAAGACCGCCATCGCCAGGCCGGAGAAGGGCAACCGCACCGAGCCGGAGTTCTCGCTGGAGTGCCGCTTCCAGGCGGGCGCCAACCGGGGCGTGGTGACTTCGGACGTCATCCGCGTGCCCAAGCCGCCCGAGCCGGCCGCGCCCGCGGCGCCAGCTACGCCGGCCGCGCCATAGCCGCCCCGCCTAGCAGCCCGTTGAACAAGTGCCGGGGATCGCGTTGCGTCCGGACGGCCCGGATGCAAGGCGCGAGGAGGAAGCCGTGTCCGCAGCTACACGGCGACGACGAGCCCCTCGGCCATGCTCGGGGCCCTGAGCCTGTCGAACGGCAACGCCGCAGACGGGCCGTCCGAACGCAACCCGAGGGGACGCTTGATCTTGCGGCCTCATGCGGCGTCACTCCTCCTCGGCGTGTCTCCCGGACACGCCTTCGTCGTCGTTCCTGGCCTGAGGCCACAATCTCAAGCGTCGCGACCCAGGCACTTCTTCAGCGGGCTGCTAGCGCTTCTCCCCAGCCACCAGCCTCTCCCGCAGCTTGACCGAGGCCGGCAGAACCAGCACGATCCGGTCGGCCGAATGACCGCAGACCAGGCCCTGCTCCTGGCAGAGCCAGTCCAGGAACTGCCGGAGGGTCGGCGAGCCCCCCAGGGTGGCGTCCATCGCCCCGGCGGCCGGCCAGGCCGCCGGACTCAGGTCGATGCCCAGGCCCCAGCCGGCCGAGGCCTTCCGGAGTATCACGCCGATCGACTGGTCCGAGCAGTCCATGGCCACAACCCGGCCGGCCGACGCCTCGGCCGACGGGGGCAAGCCCGGCTTCCATGACTTCATCAGCTCGGCCTCCGCCGGCAGGGAGTCAAGCGCCTGAAGCGTGAAGTCCAGGATCTTCCGGCGAGCCGATCCGTCCGGGGGCTGCGGCAGGGCCCGCAGACGGGCGGCCTCGGCCCTGGCGGCCGCGGCGACCTCGGCCGCCCTGGGCAGCAGCTCCCGGAGAGCGCCGACCCGCGCTGAGTGCGTCTTGCCATCGAAGAGCCCGGTGAACGGTTCCTGGACGCTGATGGCCTCCTGCCCCGCCGGGGCCTGAGCCTGGCCGCCGGCCCGGGCCCCGGCCTCGCCGGCGACCGTGCCCATTCCTGCCGCCGGACCGGCGGCGATTGCCAGGATTGCGAAGATTGCGGCGCGCCAGGACATGACCTGCCCTCCTCCGGAAGCCGCCGTGCGGCTCCCGCTCTTCATGACCGGGGGCAGGCCTGCCCGTTCCTTGCGCCCAGATCAACGCAGGCGGACGCGACGGGGTTCACCTAAATGCCGACTGGCTCCCATTTTCCCCTGCACCGGGACGTCAGGGAGATATGATTTCCTTCCACGACTGGTCCGGCCGGCGGACCAGTCAGTGATCGCACCGCCTGGAGGACACGCCATGCCTCGCATCTTCGCCGCCGCCTTGCTGTCCGCCTGCGCCGCCGCGGCCGCCTCAACCGCCCCGGCCCTGGAGGTCAAACTCACCGTCAAGGAGCCGGTCGGCGCCGAGCGCAAGGCCGAGCCGGTCTCGACCGGCGTGTGCTTCAGGCCCGGCGAGGTCAAGGACCTCGGCAAGCTCACCCTGGTGACCGCCGCCGGCCAGGCCGTCCCGGCGCAGTTCTCGCCGCTGGTCAAGCTCGAGGACGGCTCCTACCAGTGGGCCCTGCTCGACTTCCAGGCCTCGGTCCCGGCGGGCGGCTCGGCTGAGTTCACGGTCAAGGATGGGGCCGCCGCAGCACCGGCGTCGCCCGTGACCGTCGCCGAGGCCGGCGGGGTCTACACCGTGAAGAACGGCCCGCTGGAGTTCGTCGTCGACGCCTCCAGGGCGGAGTTCGAACTGCTCGGCTCCCTCAAGGTGGACGGCAAGGAGACCCTCAAGGGCGCGGGCAGGGAGGCCATGACCTGCCGCGACGCGCTCGACGGCAACAAGCTCTACCGCGCCGGCAAGCCGGCCAAGGTCGAGTGGGACTACAAGGGACCCATGCGCGCCACCCTGATGCTCGAGGGGCCGTACGTCGACGACGCCGGCGCCGAGTGGCTCGGCTACCGGGTGCGGATCAGCTGCTTCGCCGGCTCGAAACTCCTGCGCATCGAACACTGCCTGCGGAACTCCTGCGCCAAGGAGGTCCGCAACGTCAAGGTCAAGGACGCCTACCTGCGCCTGGGCCTGGCCGACGGGGCGGCCGACACCGCTTCCACCGGTAAGGACTTCCTGGCCGCCGGCGGGCTCTTCGCCAAGCACCGGTTGCTCTCCGGCTACTTCTCGCCGGGGCTGCACGAACTGGCCGTCAAGGACAAGCGCCTGGTCCTGGGCGTGGTGCCGGCCTACGAGGGCGGCTACGAGCCCAAGCTGCACAAGGGCTACAACAACCAGGACAGGGACAAGGGCAAGGACGGCAATCCCGGCCAGCCCGCCGACTACAACCCGGGCGACACCGGCAGCTGGTGGCTGGCCGACTGCGCCTACAAGATCGACGAGTACTGGCTCGCCTTCGGCGGCCCTTCGGCAGGCTCAGGGCAAGGCGGCGACGAGACCCTGGCCAAGGCGCTCGACTCGCGCCTCTACGCCCTGGCCTCCTGCCAGTACTACTCCGATACCGGGGCCCTGGGCTTCGGGCCCTTCGGGTCGCTCGAGGACGAGGTGGACACCTACAAGGCCTGGGGCTGGAAGGACATCGAGCCCAGGAAGGCCGATCTGCTCCGGGGCGGCTGGATGAAGCCCATGCCCGGCTACCACAAGGCCTCGGACCTGGCCCACGACGAAACCGAGACCGACGACGCCGAGGGCTGCCTGCTGATGGCCCTGCGCACCGGCGGCCGCGGCTACTTCGACGCGGGCCTCGCCTGGGCGCACTACTACGCCAACAACTTCGTCTGGCGGATGGACTTCCCCTACGACGCGCCGCGCGGCAAGGGCAAGGCCATGAAGCTGGTCGGCAGGGACGCGTCCGACATCATCTCCTGGGGCGACAGCTACAACAACGGCCGGACCTGCGGCTGCCACTACTACGGTGCCGGGGCCATGGACTACTACTGCATCACCGGCGAGAAGGAGCTGCTCCTGGGCTCGCTGGACCTGGCCCGCTACGCCCGGCGCAACTGGGAGAAGAAGACGCCCGGCAAGGACACCGTCGGCTCCTGGGGCACCCGCGGCTTCGGCCGGCAGTTCATGGCCCTGGTGCGCATCTACGAGGTGACCCGCGACCCGGACTGGAAGAAGGTCATGGACCACGCCGCGGCGCTCTGCATCCAGGACCCGGTCATGATCCGGGAGGACGACTGGATGGCCATCCACTCGGGCGGCTCCAACGGCATGGAGAAGACCAACGTCACCAAGACGCTGGCCAAGAGCGAGCGGCTCCAGAAGTACCTGGCCGACAAGGGCCTCAAGTGGGACGAGAAGACCAGCAAGGTCACCTCCGCCGACGGGAAGTCCTGGGACGTCTACGACATGGCCGGCTCCTGGGAGCAGACCTACGTCCAGCAGGGCATGGAGCGCTACTGGCGCATCACCGGCAGCAAGGAGGCCGGCCAGTACGTGGTCGGCTTCGCCAACTTCTTCAACAAGATGTCCTGGGACCCGCACTGCGGGCAGGTCGGCTACCGCCTGTGGGGCGTCAACTTCCCGGAGAAGGGCATGTGCCTGGGCTCGCAGGCCGGCCGCTGGTTCCCGGAGCACGACACCTGCCCGGGCCCCGGGGCCAAGCACAGCGGCTGGTACACCACCTTCGGGCCGGACGTGGCCTGCCGGGCCTTCAACGTCAGCAAGGACAAGAAATACCTGGAGCAGGCCAGGACCTACTGGAACCGCGGCTCCAAGTGGGGCTACCAGGTGACCAAGCCGTCGGCCCCGGACGACGCCGCGGGCAAGTTCGCCGTGCACGTGCCGCCCAAGGACGACGACATCCTCTCCACGGCCCTGATGTTCCACCTTGTGCCGCGGGTGAAATAGCCGACCGACGGAGCAGGTTGAGACGGGAAAGGGCCCGCCATGGACGACAGGGAAATCCTCAGGCCGCTGACCGAGAGAATCCTGGAGCTCTCCGCCCGTCCCGGGGAGGACGTCAAGAAGGAGCTCTGGGCCCGGCACAACGCCCTGCAGCGCACCTCCCGGATACCGGTCTGCGTGAGCTTCGAGGGCATCCCCGGGCCGCAGTGGGACCTGATGTTCGGCTCCAACCATCTGGCCTGCTCCGGCGACTTGGCCCGCCGCATCGAGTTCGATCTCAGGAAGCGCGTCTGGATGGCCGAGAACGTGCCCGACGACCACGTGGTCTGGGCGGCGGTCCTGCTGCCGGCCGTGCCCGCGGGCAAGCCCGACTGGGGCGTGCCCGTCGAGTGGCACCATTCCGGCGACGACCTCGGCGCCAAGGGCTACGACCCGCCCTTCGCCGCCGGCATCGACCTGGCGCGGCTCCGGCCCGCCCGCACCGAAGTGGACGAGGCCGCGACCGCCGCGCGGCTGGAGCAGGCCGCCGAGCTCCTCGGCGGACGGCTGGCCGTCCATCCGCGCTACGAGACGCTGGGGGAGGGGCCCTTCGACACCGCCGTCCAGTTCCGCGGCATGGAGAACATCTTCCTGGACGTCTTCGACTCCCCCGAGCAGGTCCATGCCCTGATGGCCTTCATCACCGACGCGATCCTGGCCGACCACCGCAACCGCGAGGCCCGGGGCTGGATCAACAGCCCGCCGGACCCCTCCGGCCGCTACCAGATGATCCCGATGATGCGGCACATCGCCGGGTTCCTCCCGCCGGACTTCGCCGGCCGCCGGCCCCGGCTCTCCGACGAGTGGCCCTACGTCACCGCCCAGACCTCCTCGGGCCTGGGCCCCGACCAGTACGCGGAGTTCGTCGGCCGCTACAACGCGCGCATCGCCGAGTTCTACACGCGGGGCACGGTCTACTACCACGGCTGCGAGTGCCTGGACCAGAAGCTGGGCGCCATCTCCGGGCTGCCCAACCTGCGCCGGCACCACGTCTCGCCCTGGAGCTCGGTGCGCGCCGCCGCCGAGCACTACCGGGGCTCGGTGGTGCTCGAGGTCCACGCCCACCCCGGCAAGGTCTTCTTCGGGGCCTCCCGCGAGGACATGCGCGCCGAGCTGGACGGCCTGCTGGCGGCGGCCGCCGGCCACCCGCTGAACCTCAACCTCAGCGACATCCACTCCGTCAACGGCGACCCGACCACGCTGCGCACCTGGGCCGAGGAGGCCCGGCAGGCCGCGGAGGCCTGAAGTTGGCCGGCACCGGCGGCGGCCCCAGGCGCATCCGCATCGAGATCCGCGGGGCCGTCCAGGGGGTGGGCTTCCGGCCCACCGTCTGGCGCTACGCGCGCGAGGCCGGCCTGGCCGGCTTCGTCACCAACAACTCCTCCGGCGTGATCGTCGAGGTCGAGGGGCCGGCCGAGGCCTGCGAGGGCTTCGCCCGGAGGCTGCGCGGGAGCCCGCCGCCGGCGGCGGTGGTCCGCGAGTTCGCCGTCGCCGGGATCCCGCCGACCGGCGAGGGCGGCTTCGCCATCCGGGAGAGCGCCCCGGCCGCCGAGCCCTTCATCTCCATCCCCCCGGACCTGAACGTCTGCGACGACTGCCGGCGCGAGCTCTTCGACCCGGCCGACCGGCGCTTCCGGTACCCGTTCATCAACTGCACCAACTGCGGCCCGCGCTTCACCATCACCCGGCAGATGCCCTACGACCGGCCGCAGACCACCATGGCCGGCTTCGCGCTGTGCCCGGACTGCGCGGGGGAATACCGCGACCCGGCCGACCGGCGCTTCCACGCCCAGCCGGTGGCCTGCCCGAAGTGCGGCCCGCGCGTCTGGCTGGAGACACCGGGGGACCGCCGGTCCGAGGGCGACGCCGCGGTCCTGGCCGCCCGCGAGCTGCTGGCCGCCGGGAGGATCGTCGCCGTGCGCGGGCTGGGCGGCTTCCACCTGGCCTGCGACGCGGTCAACCCGGAGGCCGTGGCCCGGCTGCGCGATCGGAAGGACCGGCCGGCCAAGCCCCTGGCCGTCATGTGCCCGGACCTGGCCGCGGCCGAGGAGCTGGTCGAGCTCGAGCCCGAGGAGCGGCGGCTGCTGGCCTCGCCGCTGCGGCCCATCGTCCTGGCCGTGGCGCGGCCGGCGGCCGGGCCCCTGCTGCCCTCGCTCGCCCCGGGCAACTCGCGGCTTGGCGTGATGCTCGCCTACACGCCGCTGCACCTGCTGCTCTTCGAGCCCTCCGGCGGGCGCGGCGAGCCGGCGCGCTTCTCCGCCCTGGTCATGACCAGCGGCAACCGCCGGGACGAGCCGATCTGCCGCACCAACGAGGAGGCCCTCGCGAACCTCGCCGGCATCGCCGACGCCTGGCTGCTCCACGACCGGCCGATCCACAACCGGGCCGACGACTCCATCGTGATGGTCGCCGCCGGCGCCGCGCGCCAGATCCGCCGGGCCCGCGGCTTCGCGCCGCGCCCGGTTCGGCTGGTCCGCGGGGACTCCGGCCGGCGGACGGTCCTGGCCCTGGGGGCGGAGATGAAGGGCAGCTTCTGCCTGCTCCGCGGCGAGCAGGCCTACATGTCGCAGTACCTGGGGGAGCTCGACGAGGCCGGCAACACCGAGTTTTACCGCGAGGCCCTGGCCCGCTTCATCGCCCTGGCCGGCGAGGCTCCGGCCGTCCTGGCCCACGACCTCCACCCCGACTACTTCACGAGCCGGCTGGCCCGGGAGTGGCCCGGGGAGCTCGCGCCCGACCTGGCCGCGGCCGGCCTGCGCGACCTGCCGGCGCCGGCGCAGACCGTGGCCGTCGGGCACCATCACGCCCACGCGCTCTCGGTCCTGGCCGAGCTGGGCGAGGCGGCGCCGGAGCGCTGCCTGGCGGTGGTCCTGGACGGGACCGGCCTGGGCGGCGACGGGACCATCTGGGGCGGGGAGGCCCTGCTCCTCGAGGAGCGCGGCGCGCGCTGCGGACGGCTGGCGCACCTCGCCCCGCTGCGCCTGGCGGGCGGGGATCGGGCCTCGGTCGAGCCCTGGCGCCCGGCCCTGGCGCTGGTCCTGCGGGCCTTCGCCGGCCGGTTGCCGGCCGCGCTGGAGGCCCGCTTCGAGGCGGCGGCCGGGGGACGGCGGGAGCTCGACCTGGTCCGGACGGCGCTCGAGCGCGGCTTCAACTCGCCGCTCTCGAGCGGCATGGGCCGGCTCTTCGACGCCGTCGGCTTCCTGCTCGCCGGACGATCCCGGGCGACCTTCGAGGCCCAGGCGGCCATCGAGCTCGAGTCCCTGGCCGAGCGCTGCCGCGCCCATACCGGACCGCTGGAGTTCGGGATCCGCGAGGCGCAGTCCCCCGGCGGCCCCCTCGTGCTTGACCCCGACCCCGCGGTGCGGACAATCGCATCCGGCCTGGAGGCCGGCCGGCCCCCCGAAGAGGCGGCCGCGGCCTTCCACGCCGGTCTGTGCGTGGCGCTCGGCGAACTGGCCGGGCGGCTGGCCGGGGAACGCGGCCTGCGGGAGGTCGTCCTCTCCGGCGGCTGCTTCCAGAACCGGCTGCTCCTGGCCGGACTGGGCGCGGAGCTGGAGCGCCGCGGCCTCGGCTGGCACGCCAACCGCGAGGTCCCGGCCAACGACGCCGGGGTGGCCCTGGGCCAGGCCTTCCTGGCCGCTAACCGGAAGGAGAGCTGAGCGCCAATGTGTCTGGCAGTGCCCGGAAAGATAAGCGCCATTGAGGGCCGCAACGGAACCGTGGATTACGGCGGCGGGCTGACCCGCAAGGCCGCGCTCGACCTGGTCCCGGACGCCGTGGTCGGCGACTACGTGCTGGTGCACGCCGGCTACGCCATCACCCGCATCGACCAAGACGAGGCCGAGGAGACCCTCAAGCTGATCCGCGAGATGGGGCACCCCGATGCCGGCGGCTGAGTCTTTCCGCGACCCGGAGCTGGCCAGGGCCCTGGTCGGAAGGATCCGGGCGCTGGCCGGGCGGCTCGGCCGGCCGACGGCCTTCATGGAGGTCTGCGGCACCCACACCGTGGCCATCGCCCGGAGCGGGCTGGAGGGGCTGCTGCCGGAGGGCCTGCGCCTGGTCTCCGGTCCGGGCTGCCCGGTGTGCGTCACGCCCCAGGGAGAGATCGAACGGGCAGTGGCGGCCGCCGCCCTCCCCGGCGTGGCCCTGGTCACTTTCGGAGACATGCTCCGCGTGCCGGCCCGCGGCGGGTCGCTGGAGACCGCCCGCTCGGCCGGAGGCGACGTGCGCATGGCCTACTCGCCGCGCGAGGCCCTGGAGATGGCCAGGGCCGAGCCTGGGCGCCAGTTCATCTTTGTCGGCGTGGGCTTCGAGACCACCATCCCGGCCTTCGCCGCGACCGTCCTGGAGGCCCGCGGCTCGGGCGTCGGCAATTTCTCGGTGCTGCCCGGATTCCGGCTGGTGCCGCCGGCGCTGGCCGCGGTGCTGGCCTCCGGTCCGGCCCTCGACGGCTTCATCCTGCCCGGGCACGTCAGCGCCATCCTGGGAACGGAGCCGTACGAAGTGATCCCCGCGTCCGGGCGCGCCGCGGTGGTGGCCGGCTTCGAGCCGCTCGACCTGCTGCTGGGCGTGGAGATGCTGCTGGCCCAGCTGGCCGAGGGCCGCCCGCGGGTCGAGATCGCCTACCGCCGCGCGGTGCGCCCCGAGGGCAACCCCCAGGCCCGCCGGCTGACCGAACTGGTCTTCGAGCCCGCCGACGCCGTCTGGCGCGGGATCGGAACGCTCCCGGCCAGCGGGCTGGCCTTCCGGTCGGAGTTCCGGGATTTCGACGCCGCGGCGCGCTTCGGCCTGCCCACCCCGGAGGTCCCCGAACCGGACGGCTGCCGCTGCGGCGAGGTGCTCACCGGCCACGTCACACCGCGGGACTGCCCGCTCTTCGGCAACGTCTGCACCCCGGAGGATCCGGTGGGGCCGTGCATGGTCTCCTCCGAGGGCTGCTGCGCGGCGCGGTACCGCTACGGACCGGAGGGAGCCTCCGCGGGGAGGTCGGGACGATGAGCGTCCAAGGGAGCATCCGCCTGGCCCACGGGGCCGGGGCCCGGCTGACCGCCGACCTGATCCGCGAGGTCTTCGCGCCGGCCTTCGGCAACGAGCACACCGCGCGGGCCGAGGACGCCGCCGAGGTCCGTCTGGCCGGCACACGCCTGGCCTTCTCGACCGACGCGCACGTGGTCCGGCCGCTCTTCTTCGCGGGCGGGGACATCGGGAAGCTGGCGGTCTGCGGGACGGTCAACGACCTGGCCATGAAGGGCGCCCGGCCGCGCTACCTGTCGCTGGGTTTCGTGATCGCCGAGGGCTTCGCGATCGCCGAGCTGCGCCGGATCGCCGAGTCGATCGGCGCCGCCGCCCGCGAGGCCGACGTCGAGGTCGCCGCCGGCGACACCAAGGTGGTCGAGCGCGGCGCGGCCGACGGCCTGTTCATCACCGCGGCGGGCATCGGCGAGATACCCGAGGGGCGGGACCTCTCGCCGGCCAGGCTGGCCGCCGGCGACGCCCTGGTGGTCAGCGCCCCGGTCGCCGAGCACGGCCTGGCCGTGCTCGACGCGCGCGAGAAGCTGGGCCTCGGCCCGGCCTTCCGGAGCGACTGCGCGCCGCTCGGGAGCCTCGTCGAGGCGGCCTTCGCCTCCGGCGCCGAGATCCACGCCCTGCGCGACCCCACCCGCGGCGGGCTGGCCACGGTCTGCCTGGAGTTCGCCGGGCTGTCCGGCAGACGCCTGGTCCTGCGGGAGCGCGACCTGCCGGTCCGGCCGGCGGTGGCCTCGGCTGCCGCGCTGCTGGGCCTGGACCCGCTCTACGTGGCCTGCGAGGGCGTCTGCCTGGCCGCCGTGGCCGGGCGCGACGCCGGGAAACTGGTGGCGGCGCTCCGCGCCCACCCGCTCGGCGTCCAGGCCGGGATCGTGGGCCGCGTCGAGGAGGGGCCGGCCGGCGCGGAGATCGAGACCGCCGCCGGAGGCCGCCGGCGCCTGGCCTGGCTCGAGGGCGAGCCGCTGCCCAGGATCTGCTGAGGAGTCGCCCGGAGAACACCGAGGGGCGGCCCGTCCGGGCCGCCCCTCGTGATTTCAGGCCGCAGCAGCGGTCACTTGCTGGCGGCGGAGCCCTCGTCCCTGGACACGTCGTTGGCCAGGCCGATGTGGCCGAAGAAGCTGAACAGGTCCTGCTCGCGCAGGATGCTCACGCCCAGCGACCGGGCCCGCTTGAGCTCCTCGTCCACGTTGAGGCCGGTGCCGACCACCGCGAAGTCGGTGTCGATGGTGATGTCCTCGGCCAGCTTGCAGCCGTTCTCGGCCAGGAACGAGGCGATCTCCTTGCGGGAGTGGTTGATGGGCTGGCCGGCGACGGCGAAGGAGAAGACCTGCCGGTTCTTGCCGCCCAGGTAGAAGGGGCTGGAGATCCAGTCCCCCTTGGAAACCGGATTGAGGAAGTCCGGGGCGATCACGGCCATGGAGGCCGAGCCCTCCACCAGCCGGACCACGTCCGGCAGGGCCGGCGGTTCGCCGCCCCGGCAGTAGGGGCAGAAGAGGCTGGTCAAGGCCGTGGTGCTCCAGCCGCACTGGGGGCAGCCCTTGGGCACCGGCCGGGCGGCCAGGATCACCGCGGACGACTGCTGATCCTCGACCTTCTGCAGGCGGATCTTGGCCTTGCGGACCTTCTTGCCATCCTTCTTGAGCTCGAACACGTCGAAGAGCATGCCCGGGCGAACGCCCTGGCGCGCGCCGAGATTGACCACCGCCAGGTTGGTCTCGGCGTCGGCGCTGATCACCTGGCCGTCCTCGTTGAGCTGGTCCAGGCGCGAGCGGCGTTCCTTCATGCGCTTGAGCTTCTGCTCCAGGACGACCAGCTTGTCCTGCGACGAGGAGACATCGTTGACCAGGGTGGCGATCTTGCCGACGTCGGCGGCCTTGGCGTCGAGCAGCTCCTGCTGGGCCTTGTTCAGATCGCCCTGCTGCTGCCGGATGGCCTCATCCAGGGTCTTGAGGGTGTCCTGGAGGTTCTTGTAGGCGGTGCCCACCTTGGCCGCCTCCTGCTTGGCGGCCTCGGTGCGCTTGACGTCGACCTCCTCGCGCTTCTTGTGGCTCTCGGTGGCCTGGGTCTGCTGGGTGGCGATGAAGGGGTCGATGGTGCCGGTGACGTGCTCGCGGATCTGCTTGGCGCCGCGCTCCTCGGGCGATTCCTTGGCGTTGTCGAGCAGCAGGTCGGCCGCGGTCTTGAGCTTGGCCGTCTCCTTGATCAGCTCTCCCTCGGCATCGGGGTTGAGCTTGACCGCCAGCTCCTTGATCCGCGCATCCTCCTGCTTGATGCTCTTGGCGAGGTCCTCGGTCTCCAGGTGGTAGTAGAACCCCACCCCCGAGGCTGCGGCGGTAAGCGTCACGAAGACCACCAGGGCCACGGCCACTATGGTGTTGCGATCGCCCATGACGGTTTTCCTCCACTCCGCTGGCCGGCGGGCGGCTGCCCCCGGCCCGGCGGCGGCTAAGGGTCGCTCTTACTTCTCCAGGTACCGGAAGATCTCGAACTCGCGCACCACCGGGATGCCCATCTCCTCGGCGCGGCTGACGGCTTCCTTGGCCCCGCGCAGGGCGATGACCACGTCGGTCTCGGCGTTGACCTCGGCAACCACCTTGCCGCCGTAGAACTCGACGGTCTTGCGGATGTGGTCGAGCAGTGCGGGCGTGACCCGGTCATCCGGCGGGCGCGGGACGGGGGCCTGCAGCGGCTCGCCGACCACGGCGTAACGGACCCCGGGGCGCAGGGCAAAGAGCGGGTTGTAGAGCAGGTCGTCCTTGACGATCGGATCGGTCTCGGACTGGCCCACCGTCGCCACCTTGGGCGTGCCGCTGAGCCGCTGGAAGGCCTGCGGGCTGCCCGGAGCGGTGCAGCGCGGGCAGTACAGTTCCTCGGACTGCTCGGCGGTGTAGTTGCAGATCGGGCAGCGCGGCAGGCGGATTTCCTTGACGAGGATCGAGCAGGTGCTGACCTCGGGTTCGGTGGACTTGACCTCCAGGAACCCCTTGTGCACCCGCCGGTTGCCGTAGCGCACCTGGAAGACCTCGAAGCGCATGCCGCGCTTGACGCCCACCCTGGTGCCCAGGTTGATGACCGCCAGCCGGGTATCGGCGGCGGCGGCCAGGATCCGGCCGGCGGGCGGCATGCCGCCGTTGCTGAGGGGCTCGCGGCTGATCATGCGCTCGATCTCGCCGCTGGCCGCGGAAATCTCGTTGTTCAGGCGGACCTTCTCGCCGCCCAGGCGGCCGATCACCTTGGCGGCCTCCTTCTTGACCTTGTCGGTCTCCTCGGCCAGCTTCTTGATGCGCTCGATGATCGTGTCGCGCTGCTGGTCGTTGAGGGTCCGGGCGGCGTTGATGCGGTCCGTGATCTCCTTCTCGAGAGGCTGGACCATGTCGGCCGAGACGTTGGGGGTCTTCTCCACCGCGGCCTTCCAGTCGGAGGACACGGTGGTGATGGACTTCTGGGCATCGCTGATGGTGGTGGCGATGGTCAGGTTGACGTTCTCCCGCAGGCGCTCCTCGTAGTTGGCCTGGTACTTCTCCCGCATGGCGGCCATCTCGAGCTGCAGCTTGCCCAGCTCGGCCTCCCTCTTCTTGCGGGTCTCGGTCAGCTTGTCTAGCTGGGCGCGGAGGCCGTCGCCGCCCTCCCGGCGCTCGACAGCCAAGTAGGTGTTGTAGGCCCAGTAGCCGGTCGCCCCGGCGCCGATCACAAAGAAGACCAGGGCGATGATGGCGATGACGTTGCCGCGCATGGCGCACCCCCTAGATGGGTCCGGGCCCCGCGTCTGCGGAGCCGCCGCTTCGCCGAATCGAACTGGGCGCAATTCTAGGCCGCACGGATGCGGGTGTCAAGGCGAAGAAAGCCCCGAAAGCCGCGGCGGTGCGCAACCCCTGGGGCCCGCCGGCCCCGGCGGCCCTGTCAGGAAGCGGCCGAGGCCCTACTCAACCCCCATCGAAACCCGCGCGAGCTTCACCGCCTCGCCGCCGCAGGTCAGTTCGAAGTCCTGCGGGAACTTCTCGGCGGTGAAAGCCTGCTTCTTCTCCTCCCACTTGTCGCCGGCCTTCTCCTGCCAGACGATCTCGACGGCGAGCTTCGCGCCGGCCGGCTGGGGCTGCTTGTAGAAGCCATAGAGCCGCACTCCGGCGACCGCGAAGTACTTAGACCCGCGGATCATGTCGAACTTGATCAGGGCCTCCTTGGCGCCGGCGTCGTTCTTGAGCTCGAACTTCTTGTCCAGCTCGAACTGCGAGCTGCCCCAGTTCTTGTGGTTGGGCAGCTTCCAGGCCGAGGTCCAGGTCTTGCCGCCGTCGAGCGAGTAGAGCGCCTCGATGTACTGTTCGGGTGTCCCCGGGTCCATGGTCAGCTGCCCGCCGATTGAGAGCGCGGTCAGAGCCTCCGGCGCGGTGAGCTTGTAGACCACGTAGGCCGGCTCGCCGTTCTTGGCGGGCTGGATCGACTTCAGGGGGTCGCCCAGGCCCTGCTTGTCGACGATGTAGCGCTCCTTGGCCTCCTTGTTGTTGCCGAGGACCAGCTGGACCGCGCCCTCGTCGGCCAGGCGGAAGACGGTGACCTTGTTCTTGCCAGGCTTGAGGCGCGGCAGGGCCAGGGGGGCGCACTGGAAGAGGTTGTCATAGCTAAGTCCGGAGATCCCCGCCTTCTCGAGGGTGAAGCGCAGCAGGTACTCGTACTTGCCGGCGACCTGAGCCTCAAGCGCGAGCTCCAGGGACTTGCCGTCCGCGCCGACCTTGAGCACCGGGTCGGCCAGCTCCGCCCAGGCCGCGCCGCTGTCGGTCGAGATCTCCACCTTGGGTCTGCCTTCGCCGGCCAGCGCGACCAGGACCTTGCTCTCCACCAGCACGTACGGGCACCAGGTGCGCAGGACGACCACCGCCGGCTCACCGTCCTTCTCGGCGACGATCTTGCCGCCGTCGAGCTTGACGTTCTTGGAGCCGAGCCAGAGCAACTCGGCGGCCTGCGCCGTCTTGAGGTCCGGCTTGTAGGTGAGGTGGCCGTTGCCGTAGGTGATCTCCTTGGAGACGTTGATGGGTCCGGAGGCCACCGCCGTGTCCGGCATGGCTCCGAACTTGTACCACTTGCCCTCGTTGGCCGACGAGAGCGTGATCTTCTCTCCGGAGCGCAAGGTGAGGTACATGGGGTGGCCCATCACTGCGCGGCGGTTGTACTGGTAGTTGTCCTTCTTGGAGAGGTAGAGGTCCATCATCTTCGACGGCGGTCCCCAGGGCTCGAGCGGCTTCACCACCGCGTCGGGGGCGCCAAAGGGATAGAACGGGTCGGACTTCTCCTTGGGGGCGGTGAGCAGCTTGGCGTCGTTGGAGAGCTCCTCCACCGAGGCGATCTGCCCGTCCTCCTTGCGGTGCCAGCCGCGCGCGTCGGCGTCGAGCATGTGCCAGGCTCCGCCGTACTTGACCTCCGGGATGGAGTGCCCGGTGATGGTGTAGGAGCGGGTCTCGAAGCCGGCGGCCTCCCACAGGTCGGTGAGCACCGGGGCGTTCACGAAGCACGGGCCGAAGCCGTAGGAGTTGATGGCCTTGGCGAAGTCCCGGACGTACTCCGGCACGCACTCCTCCTTCGGCGGGTACCAGTGGTAATAGTGGTCGAGCATGAAGCGCCAGCAGGCCACCGCCTTCTGCTCGTCGGTCATGTCGGGTTTGGTGATCTGCTTCACGACCGCCTCGGCCGAGGAGCAGTCGACCGTGCTGTCGGTGGTCACCCGCGGGTTGATCACCGCGGGCTGACCGGCCTGGGCCAGGACGCCGCTGAGGACCAGACTGCCGATTGCCAGTGCCAGTGAGCGCATTGTCATTCTCCTGTCCGCTACTTGACCTCGACCTTGACCACGTTGCTGATCGGGCTCTCGTTGCTGCACTCGTCGCGGGCCTTGAGCGCGAAGTGGTAGGTGCCGGGCTTGAGGCCTTTGACCGTGAACTCTTCCTTCTCGCCGGCCTTCTTCGGGGCGGGCTCGCCGGCGACGTTCTCGGCCCCCCAGAAGGAGCACTCCCCGCCGCCCTTGGCGAGCTCGACGATGGTGATATCCGACCACTTGACCTGGTAGACTGCCGCCTGGCCCTCGGTGCCGTCGTCGCCGGGCGCGGTCCAACTGAGCTTGGCCTCGCCGGCGCCGGCCGGCTCGGCGGTCAGGTCCTTGACCGCCGCGGGTGCGGCCTTGTCCGGCCGGAGCTTCATCCACAGGTACGCGTTGCAGCAGGGCATGTAGTCATCGTAGCCGCCGTCGCCGAGCTTGATGTACTTCTCGGGCTTCTCGCTAAGGTACTTCGGGTTGCCGGTCTGGTCCCAGGCGAACGCGTTCTGGACCGGGAACTTGCTCTTGGCGTCGGTCCGGCCCTGGGCCAGGCCTATGACCAGGTCGCGCATGCGCTCGTCGCCGGTGACGTTGTGGGCCAGCACCACCGAGCGGCTGAAGACGTTGTAGAACCAGTCGTTGCCGTAGTTGATGCGCGGCGTGCTGCGGTTGGCCCGGGCCACCTCCCAGAAGTTGTCCATGGCCTTGGCGACGTAGTCCCTGCACTCCTCCGAGCCGGTCAGGTCGTAGTAGCGCATCAGCGTCCGGAAGCACCAGCCGGTGTCCCGGCCGATGCCGACCTTCTTGGTGCCCACGTAGGCCCCGCCGACCGCCGCGGCGTTGCGGGCGATCTCCAGCGCCCGGCTGTCGCCGAAGAGGCAGTACAGGTCGTAGTGCTCGTCGAGCCCCAGGTGCTCGGGGTTGGGCAGGTACCATTCGGTGCGGGCGTACTTGCCGGCGCTGTACTTCTTGAGCTCCTCGTCGTTGGGCGCCGCGCGCTTGCACCACTCCTCGCAGACGTTGTTGGCGCTGAAGCTGCCCCAGTCCTTGTACTCGAAGGGCTTGGTGCCCTGGATGTAGCAGGAGCGGATGTTGCGGGTGTGCATGTCCCGGCGCCAGCCGAACTCCATCCAGGTGGGATGCTGGGTGTTGATCGCCCGCCAGAGGTAGTTGGTCGACCAGATCGGCTCGTAGTTCCAGGGCGAGTGCCCGGCGTACTCCTCCCAGCGGCAGCCGAAGACCTGCCAGCCGTAGGCGTTGCCCTTGAGGTAGTCGGTGGTGAAGTAGCGCCGTTCGGTGACGGCCAGCGGGAAGCCGCTGTCGTCGTTGATGGTCGCGTAGGTCCCGATGTCGGCCAGCGCCCCGCAGGCCGCGTAGTGCTCGCGCGGGCACAGGGCGTAGAGCGGCGGATTGACGTTGTCGGCCACCACGTGCGGCCAGGGCCGGTCGCGGAGCAGGCCCTTCCACTGGCTGCGGGTCTGGTTGTCGCGGGCGTACTCGTAGCCCGGGGCCTTCTTCATCCCCCGGCCGTAGAAGAGCAGCCACAGCTCCTGGCCGGCCCCTCCCGCGTCCGGGAGCCAGTGGACGGCCTTGTACTCGCGGGGCAGGATGCCGATCCGGACGGTGCCGTCGTGGGCCACCTCGATGGCCTTGGGGAACTGCTGCCAGAAGTAGCGGGGCACGATCACGGCGCCGAACTTCTCGCCGCCGACCGCCACCAGCCCGCGGGCCTGGTCGCCGGAGCCCAGGACCTTCTCGCCGGCCTTGCCCTTGAGGGTCATGCGGTAGCCGCGGAAGGAGCTGAGGTCGCCGGTGTCCTTGCCCTCGACGCCCGGGTTCACCTTCCAGGTCTCCGAGCCGTTGGAGTCCTGATAGATGACCGCGCTCTCGCCCTCGCGGAGTTCGTCGTCCACGGGGGCCACGCCGTACATCCGGAACATCACCAGCTTGGGCGCCTCCGGGTCGTCGGGCTTGACCTCCGGCTTGAGGTTGAGCCGGGTCACCAGCGAGAAGTCCTCGAAGGTCGGGCTGCCGATGGGCTGGGCGGAGGCGTTGTTGATGCAGGCGTCGAGCCGCACCAGGCTCTTGTTCGCGTAGAAGTGCATGCGCAGGTCGTAGCCGTACATCCCGCGGGAGTAGCCCTTGCCCTCCGGCGCCCGGTGCATGCCCCTGGCTACGATGCAGACCCGCACCGGGCCGGCCTCCTCGACCTTGACCTCGACCGTCCCCTCAGAGGAGAGGTACTTCTGGCCGAAGGTGTCCTCGACCACCGAGCCGGATGCCGGGTTCGGGCTGACCGCCTCCTCGTCATCGGAGAACTGTCCGTCGGCATTGAGGTCGATGCGCACGCGGTCGAAGAGGTTGAACTTCCTGCGGCTGATCGTGAACTGGGCCGGGCCGGTGGTCACGGTGATGGCCTCGTCGGTCTGCGCGACCTTGAGCGGCGAGTCGTAGTCCTTCTCCCGCCCGTCGGCCACGGTGAAGCTCTTGCGGTCGAAGTCGCCGACGCCGGTGTGGAAGTCGACCAGGGCCCAGCGCAGCGAGTTGTCCTTGTACCACCAGCGCGAGAGCTCCCGAAACTGGGCAACGACCTCCTTGCCGTCAGCGTCGAGCAGCCGGAGCGTCTTGGCGTCCTTGACCTGCCCGGGCAGGAAGGGCACGCCGATGGTCACGCACTCGGGGCCGCGGCCCTGGCCGGCGGTCTCGCTGACGGTCAGCGGGATCTTGAGCTCTCCGGCGGAGGAGCCGGTCCCCATACACGCCGCGACCAGCACCGCCGCCAGGCCTGCGTAAGTCCGTGTCCGTCTCATGGCGTTTCCTCTCTTACGGGGAGTCTGCCCGCACGATTGTATGGTTGAGCGATCAAGCAACAAGGGGCAATACCCCGGACGTGAACAAGGGTTCACGGCAAAGAGGTCCTGCCCTTGCGGCGTCGCCCGTACAATGCGATACTGCTTCCGGAGAGAGGAATCGCGCGTGAGCCAGGGCAATCGGGTCTTCGACGTGATGCGGGGCTTCCGGGCCGGGGCCTACGGGCTGCAGCTGTGGCTCGGCGGCCTGGGACTGCTCCTGACGGCGGCCGCAGCAACAGCCGCCGTCCTGGGCGGGCTGCCGGTCCACTTCGCGGCCGGCGCCCTGCTGATGGCTCTGGTGTCGATCCCCTGGGCGCTGGTCTGGCGCCGGCGGGTCGAGCGGGCCTTCTGGCAGGATGCGCGCGTGCCGAGACGCGGCAGACCGGTCCGGCTCCCCTTGGCGGCGGATGAGGAGCCGGAGCGCCCGTGAGCTCCTACGGCCGGCTCTTCGCGGGACCCGGCCGCGCCGGGCGGCCGCACGGACGGGTGGCCGCCGACTGGCGAGAGTGCCGCGACGCCGACTTCATCCGCGCCCTGCGGCCGGCCTCCCCGCGGCTGGCCGGGGCCCGCCGGCTCTGGAGCGTGGACCCCGAAGCCGCCCGCCGGTTGGTGGTTGAGCACTTCCTGCTCAGGCGCTCGCCGCGCTGGGCCTTCGACTTCCGAAGCCGTCGCGCGCAGCGTGTGCCCAGCCGGAACTTCTTCTTCGGAGAAAGCGTGGGCCCGGAACAGGCCCGGCGCGCGCTCGGCTACGAGTTCTACGACTACAACCTTTCCGGCAACTACCACCGGCTGACCCCGGCGGTGGACTGGGACCGCTCCCGCGTGCGGGAACTGGGCTCGGCCGGCTGGCTGACCATGTCCTTCGCATACTGGGCGCTCTTCCCGGCCGCCGGCTTCGCCATGAGCCGGGACCTGCGCCACGCCCGGGTCTTCGAGCGCTGCTGGCGCCGCTGGCTGGAGGACTTCCCCACGCGCGCGACCGACGCCGGGCTGTCCGGCTGGGGGGATTTCAACACCCTGGACCCGTCCGGGATCGACATCTTCATGAACGTCGGCCGGCGCGCGCTGGTGCTCACTGACGTCCTCTACTCCGGACTGCTCGGAGCGGTTCCGAACGCCACAGCCTTCGAGGTGCTCAAGTACCTCTGGTTCGTTGCCGGGCTCTTCCGGACGGCGCACCGGGCCAAGGCCGGGGATGGCGGCCCGTTCCGGAAGGGCAATCACAACCTCTTCGACCTGGGCACGGTGCCGTTCTGTTTGGGGACCATGTTTCCCGAATTCGAAGGTGCGGCCGGACTGGCCCGCGCCGGCCGCGGCGTGATCCGGGCCCACGCGGCCGACCAGGAGCGCGGGGCGGTGCGCGCCGACGGCACCAGCTGGGAGCACTCCTCCCGCTATGCCTGGTACGCGGCCGGCATGTTCCGCCAGGCGCTCGAGGTCGCACGGCTCAACCGCCGGCCGCTCCTGAGCCCCGGCGAGGAACGCCGGGTGCGCAGGTTCCTCGAGCACTTCGCGGATCTCTCCGCCCCCGACGGCCGCCTGGTCCCCTACGGGGACTGCCAGCCTCCGCCGCGCGGCGCGCAGCTGGAGCCGGCCCGGTCGCTGTGGAGCGGGACCGGCGCCGAGGCCGCCGCCCGACGTCTCGGCGCGGTCACCGAGTGCAGCGCCCCGTCCCGCCGTCGCTCCCCGAAGCCGGCCGAGCCACTGAGGCTCTCTCGGCATCTGCCGGCCAGTGGCATCCTGACGGCTCGGACCGGATGGGGCTCGCACGACTCGATGCTCTTCGTCACCGCCGACCCGCGCGCGAGCCACTCGGGACACAGCCACCACGATTTCGGCTCCTTCCAGCTCTGGGCCGACGGCGCGCCGCTCTTCTACGACGCGGCCACCTGGGCATACCGCATCGACGAGATCGTCCCGGCCGAGCGCGGCTACTACTACTCGGCCTTCAGTCACAACCTGCTCACCGTGGAGGGCTACCGGCCGGCGGCGGTCTTCCGGGCGATGGGCGACGTCCGGGACTGGTGGGGCGATCCGGAGGGCCCGCCCGCCCGGACGGAGCTCGTGCACCTTGACGGGCCGCGCGGCGAGATGGTGGTGAGCCACGGGGCCTTCCCGGGCATGAAGGTCACCCGACGCTACCGCTTCGACCTGTCCAGGCGGTGGCTCGAGATCCGCGACACCGTGGAGCCTGCCGATGCCCAGCCGCGGACCTTCCGGCAGTGGCTGCACCTGGGCTTCGGCGCCCGGGCCGTACGGTTGCCCGGAAGGGCGCTGCGCGTCCGGCTCGGCGGGACCGAGGCGGTCTGCCGCTGGACGGCGAGCCAGCCAGCCCGCATAATCCTGGAGCGCAGCCGGGAGGTCGAGCGCACCGCGCGGGTCTTCCGGCTGGGCGCGCCGCTGCGCTCCTGCGCAGAGGTTCGGTCGCGCGAGCGGAGGCTGGAGATCGCCTGCCGGATCGAATGGCGGCGGCCGTAGGACGCGGAGGCCCTGAGGCATGTTCACCGGGATCGTCGAGTCGGTCGGGAAGCTCCTGGCCGTCGAGCCGCGCGGCGGCGCGCTGCGCCTGGCCGTGGACCTCGGCGGGCTCGCCGAGGGCACCAAGCTCGGCGACAGCATCGCCGTCTCCGGGCCGTGCCTGACCGTGGCGGAACTCTCCGGCTCGGTGGCGCGCTTCGACGCGGTGGCCGAGACCGTTGCCAGGACCACCATGAAGGACTGGCGCGCCGGGCGGCCGGTCAACCTTGAGCGCGCGGTCGCGGCCGGCGCGCGCCTCGGCGGACACTTCGTGACCGGGCACATCGACGGGCGCTCGAGGGCGATCGCCGTCCGCAAGGTCGGCGGGGGGCTGGAGATCGACTTCAGCATCCCGGCGGGCTCGGCGCGCTACGTCGCCGAGAAGGGCTCGGTCGCGCTCGACGGCGTCAGCCTGACGGTGGCCCGGCTCCTGTCCGAGGAGGCCTTCCGGGTCGCGCTCATCCCCCACACCCTCGGCGCCACCACGCTCGAGGCGCTCCGCGCCGGCGACGAGGTCAACTTCGAGGCCGACATCCTGGCGCGCTACGCGGCGCGGATCATGGGGCGCGACGCGGCGGGCGGCCCCCTCACCGAGGAGAAGCTCCGCGCCCAGGGATTCATCTGAGCCCACGGGAGAACACAGGATGGACACGCACGGCGCACCCACCGGGGACCCGGAGGGCGAACTGCGGGGCTCGCCCTATGCGCAGTTTCAGAACGACGAGCTGATCCTGCGCGACGAACTGGCCATCGACCGGACCCTGCTGGCCAACGAGCGGACGCTGCTGGCCTATCTGCGCTCGGCCATCGGCCTGCTCATCGCCGGCGTCACCATAATGCACTTCGGCCAGGAGGGCTGGTTCTGGGGAGTCGGGGTGGGCTGCCTCCCGTGCGGAGTCGTCGCCGGGGTGATAGGCATCATCAGGTTCCGAAGCATGGACAGGTCCATCTCGCAGCTCAGAGTGCGTCCGGAAGCCCGGGCCGGACAGGCCGGGGACGCGGCCCGGCCGGGCGCAGGGCGCGGCGACGCAGGCGGTGCGACGGGGAACCGCTGCTGAGGAGCCGCAGCGCCGCCAACCCCCGGGGCGTTCTTGACAGCGGCCGGGACCGCCCTATAGTCGCCGCAATGCCCGCGTTCAGGAATCCCAGACGCATGGCCAAAGCCGTGGCCTTCGGCGGCCTCTCGCTGCTGTCCTACGCGCTGGTCTTCGTCTTTCAGGACCGGGTGATGGACTACACGACCCGCGGGGCCGGCCACGCCGTCCTGCCGGTCCTGGGCGTCCTCTACTTCTCGCTGATCCACGGGGCTTTCGCCAGCAACCTCATCGCCCTCTTCGGCGTCGAGGCCGCCGGCCGCAGGCGGGAGGGCGGCGGGGACCGGCAGGAACCGGACAGCCGATGAAGCACGTCCCGGCCCTTGCGGCCATCCTTGGCGCCATCTTCCTGTCCTGCGGCGCGCAGACGGCGCTGGCGGGGGACGGGTCCGGCGGCGGACGGAGCCGGAGCGGCTTCATCACCGAGGTCGACGCCGTCGAGCGCACGGCGCTGTTCAGGGCCGATCGGTCCGCGGAACCGGTCAGGCTGAAGATCGACGACGCGCTTGACCCCCGCAATATCCCGGAGGGCCGGAAGGTCCTGGTCCACACCCGGACGGACCAGGGCGTCGAGAGGATCCAGAGCGTCTCGGCCATGTTCCTCGACCTGGGCCTGGATACGGTCTGCGCCCTGCTGGCCATCGGCTTCGTGGGCGGGATGCTCAGCGGCTTCATCGGCTCGGGCGGGGCCTTCGTGCTCACCCCCAGCATGATGTCCATGGGCGTGCCCGCCGCCGTGGCGGTGGCCAGCAACATGTGCCACAAGTTCCCCAAGGCGCTGGTCGGCGCCTACAAGCGGCACAAGTACGGACAGGTGGACCTCAAGCTGGGACTGGTGCTGGCCGCCTCGGCCGTCGCCGGGGTGCAGATCGGCATACGCATCCAGGAGGCGGTGCTGAACCGGTGGGGCGGGGCCGGCTCGAACCTCTACGTCAGCCTGGTCTTCGTCGCCGTGCTGGTCGTCGTCGGCTGCGTGGTGACCCGCGACGCCTGGCGCCTGTCCCGCGGTCGCGTCGCCGGACAGACCCACCGGATAGCCCGGTTCCTGCAGGGCCTGAAGATCCCCCCGATGATGCACTTCCGGACCGCCGGCGTGTCCGCCTCGGCCTGGATCACCATCCCCATAGGCCTGGGCACCGGCGTCCTGGCCGCCACCATTGCCGTCGGCGGCTTCATCGGCGTGCCCGGCATGATCTACCTGCTCGGCGTCAGCGCCATGGTGGCCAGCGCCACCGAGCTGGTGGTGGCCTTCGCCATGGGACTGTGGGCCTCGGTCCAGTGGGGCCTCGACGGGATGATCGACGTGCGGCTGGCCCTGCTGCTCCTGGCCACCTCGCTGATCGGCGTGCAGCTCGGCGCCCTGGGCACGACCTACGTCAAGGACCACGTCATCAAGCTGGTGATGGGCGTGGTCACGCTGATCGTGGCGGTGAGCCGCGCGGCCAAGGTGCCGGTCTACCTCGCGGACCTGGACAGCGTGGCCCTCGGCCCCGGGACCCGTTCCGTCCTGAACTCTTTCAGCTTCTGGACGCTCGTGGCCGCGCTGGCGGTGGCGGGGGTCATGATCTCGTGGGCGCTGATCACCGGCATCCGGCGGGCCCGGCAGGGCCAGAAGCCGGAACACGACCCCCTGGTGGACGCGGAGCCATCCGAGGACTGACCCGACACGCCTCAGCCCGAAACAGCCCAGACGTCGACCCCGCGGGGGTAACCCCATGGCTGGGTTGCCCTTGAGGCCAGCCCAGGTGCGGTACGGACTCGGGGCGCACTGGGGACGGGGCGCTGGCGTTTTCTCCCTTGCCCCGGGCCGGCCCGGCGGCTATCGTTGCCGGGCGATGACCGATTCCGAACCGACCGCCCTGCGCCGCCCCGGCGGTCGCAGGGGCTTCCTGCGGCTCATGGAGCAGCACCGCCTGGGGCGGGCCGTGGCCATCGGCCTGCTGGCCGCCTCGGCCGCCCTCCTGCTCAGGTGGGCCGGCGCCCTGGACCGGGCCGAGCTGGCCGCCCACGACTGGGCCGCGCGCCGGACCGCCCCGGGCGGCCGCTCGGACCTCGTGGAGATCGTGGACTTCGACGAGCCATCGGTGCAGTGCTACGAGGAGGTCTTCGGCCCCTGGGGCCAGTGGCCGCGCGACGTCCACGCCGACCTGGTCAAGGCCATCGCCGCGGGACATCCCAAGGTCATAGCCGTCGACCTGCTCTTCGCTGGCGGGGGCGAGTCCGGCGCCGACCGGGACCTGGCCGAGGCCTGCCGGACGGCCGGCAACGTGGTCCTGGCCTGCAGCCTGAACCCGGCCCCCTCCGGGCAGCCGGGCGCGACGGGCCGCCCGGAGCTGCCGGCAGCCGACGCCGAGAGGCTGTCGCTCGGCGCGGCGCCGCCCGGCCAGGCCATGCAGGGCGCCACCTGGCCCTTCCCGGGGCTGCTCGCGGCCTGCCGGGCGGTCGGTTCCATCCAGCTCGAGGCGGACCAGGACGCCACCGCCCGCTCGGTCAGCCCGGCGGTCGCCTACGGCGGCAGGCTCTGGCCGTCGATGTCCACCGCCGCGGCCTCGGCCTACCTGGGCGCCCGGCCGGCGCTGGGCAACGGCCGCCTCAGCCTGGGGGGAGTCGAGTTCCCGCTCGGACCTGACGGCCGGCGGCTGCTGCGCTGGTACGGCCCGGGCACCGGGCCGGAGCCGCTGCGCCGCTACCGCAGCACCTCGGCCGCCTGGGTGCTGGAAGGGGCCCGCCGGCCGGAGGAGTGGCCGGCCCGGGCCAGGATGTTCGAGGGCCGGATCGTGCTGATCGGGTGCAGCGCGGCCGGGGGCTTCGACTTCCGGCGCACGCCCATGGGCCTGGAGCCCGGCCACTTCATCCACGCGGCGGCCATCGAGAACCTGGTCCGGGGCGACTCGCTGCGGCGGGCCGGGCCGGGCTGGTCGGCGCTGGCCGCCCTGGGCGCGGCACTGGCCGGGGCGCTGGCCTTCGCGGCCGGCAGCGCCAGGCGCGCGGCGCTGATCGGCTCGGGGGCGTCCCTGCTGCTGGCCGGGGCCTGCGCGGGAACCGGGCTGCTGCTCTTCGGCCGGTTCGGACTGTGGATCGACCTGGCCGCGCCGCTGGCCGCCCTGGGGCTGGCCCTGGCCGGCTCGCTGCTGGCCGGCTACCTGGTCGAGGGCCGCCAGGCCCGGGTGATGCGCCGGGGTATGGCCAGGTTTCTCTCCCCCGAGGTGCTCCACGACATCGCCGGGGACCTCGAGGACCTCCGCCCGGGCATGGGTCGCAAGCGCGAGATCACCGTGATGTTCTGCGACGCGCGCGGCTTCACCGGACTGTCCGAGCGGCTGGCCCCCGAGGCGGCGGTCGAGGTGCTCGACGCCTACCTGGGGGCCATGAGCGACTGCATCCTGGCCCACGGCGGGACCTTGTCGAAATACATCGGCGACGGCATAATGGCCTTCTGGAACGCGCCGGCGGACTGTCCGGACCACCCGGCCCGGGCGGCGCGCGCGGCGCTGGCCATGATCCGGGCGCAGGAGGGCATCAAGGAGCGCCTGCGCGCCGCCGGCCGCCCGGCCTTCGACATCGGCGTGGGGCTGCACGTCGGCGAGGCCATCGTCGGCACGGTCGGCTCCGAGCAGCGCCTGGACTACACGGCCATCGGCGACACGGTGAACCTGGCCAGCCGGGTGGAGGGCCTGACCAAGGACTTCCGGGTGCGCATCTGCGTCACCGGGGACTTCGCCGGGCGCGCCGGACACGGCCGGTTCGAATTCCGGGAACTCGGCCGCGTCCAGGTCAAGGGGCGCAGCGCCGGAGTGGAGATACTGGAGCTGGCGGCGGAGAGGCCCGCCGCAGGGCAGGAGGAGCGGAAATGAGAGCACGCGTGATCCCGAGGGTCCTGATGATCGCCGCGGCCGCGGTGGTCCTGGCCGGAGCGCTGGCCCTGGCCGAGACGGTCTACGTCAAGGTCAGCAACGCCCGGGTGGTGGAGAAGCCGGACCCCTACAGCAAGCTGATCAGGCGGCTGCAGTACGGCGACCGGCTGGAGCGCACCGAGCGGGGCGACAAGTGGGACAAGGTCGCCGTCGACGGCGCGACCGGCTACGTGCGCACCGAGGACCTGGACACCAGCCGCCCCAAGGACAACCGCAACCCGGCCTGGAGCGGCGGGCCGTCGAGCTCCGACCCCACCTTCACCGCCGGCTCCCGGCAGCTCGGCCCGCTGGGCAGGAAGTACACCGCCGAGCACAACCTCGAGGCCGGCCGCCGGACCGTCGAGGAGGTCCTAGACAAGCTGGCCGCCGAGCCCGACAAGCTCGACGCCTTCCAGCGCGAGGGCCGGGTGGGCGCCTTCGCCGGAGAGGAGGCGCGGAAATGAGCCGGCCGACCGCCTTCGTCGGCGGCGCGCTCGGCGCCGCCGGGCTCCTGGCCGCGCTGGCCGCCGGGGCCCTGACTTCGGGCTGCACCCAGGAACAGATCACCAGGGGCATTCAGACCGCCGGGAAGGTGGCCCAGGCCATCAAGCCCTTCTCCTGGAGCGAGGAGAAGGAGATCGGCGGGACCATCGCCGCGAAGGTCGCCGGCAGCAACCCGGTGGTCTCCGACCGCCGGGCCAACGCCTACGTCAACCTGGTGGCCCAGACCGTGGCCTCCCGCAGCGCGACCCCGGACATCTTCCCGCGGGTGGGCATCGTCCGCGACGAGGTGCCCAACGCCTACGCCTGCCCGTCCGGCTACATCTTCGTGACCACCGGGCTGCTCCGTACCTGCCGCGACGAGAGCGAGCTGGCCGGCGTGCTGGGCCACGAATTCGTCCATGTGGCCAAGCGCCACACCACCAACGAGCTGCGCTGGAAGCGGGGCATGAGCTGCGCCGCCGAGGAGGCCGCCAAGTACGGCCCGGGCCAGATCCAGGAGATGTACCCGGGGTTCAAGGGCATCGTCGACCAGGGCATCAACGGCGTGGTCAACAACCGGCACGGCGACAAGGCCGAGGAGGAGGCCGACCTGCTGGGCGCCGAGTGGGCCGCCCGCGCCGGCTACGACGGCGCCGGCCTGGGCCGCTTCATCGAGCGCCTGCCCGGCGGGGCCAGCGGCCGCTGGAAGGAGTTCGCCGTGTACAAGGACGGCACCACCCGCGCCCAGCGTATCGCCGCCAACATGGCCGGCCTCAAGCTCCACGCCGGCGGTGCCGCCAACGCCGAACGCTACAAGCGGGAGGTCGCCGGGGCGCTCTGAGCCCCTGACCAAGGCGCTTTCCGGACGGCGGGGCCTGGGACAGGCCCCGCCGCTTTCTTTGCGCAACCGGCATCATGAGGCCGTTTGACCGCACGCGGCGGGTATGTCGTAACGGGCACTCACGGGACCCGACGTCGCCGCCAGTGGCGGAACGCCGCCGGTAAAATCGAAAGCCCGGCCCCATACACCCCCCAATGGATGTCTGGAGGGGGGACCCGCATGAAAGGCGCAGCACCATGCCGGAAGCCGGAGACACACCCGTCCCACCCTCTGTCAACCAGGCCGCGCCCGCAGCCCTAGGCTCCACGCCCCCCGCGGCTCCGACCGGGAGACCGGCGGCGCAACCCGGGCCGGCCTGCGGCCGGAGCCGGCGCTGGCTGGCGGCGTTCATGATCCTAAACGCACTGGGCCTGGCAGCGGTCGTCTGGCGGATCGAGGCCGGCAACCGCGCCGGCCGATCCCTCCGGGCAGTCGGCATCTCCCCGGCGAACCCGGCGGACCCGGACAGCACCAGGGAGCTGGCCGTCGAGCTCAACGCCCCGATCGATCCCGAGACGCTGGCCGCCGACACCCTCCGCCCGGTGCCCTTCACCCCGGGGCGGACTGTGCTCCGCGGCCCGCGGACGCTGGTCTACCTCCTCGACGAGAAGCTCAAGGGCGCCACCGCCTACCGGTTGGAGTTCTCTCCGCAGCTGCGTGGGCTGGGCGGCCAGCTGCCGCCTCCTAAGCCGGCGGCCGTGGAGACGCCGCGGCTGGAGCTTCTGCGGGTGGCCCAGGTCAACCGCGACGCCTCCGGCGACTGCACCCTGGTGTTCGAGTTCAACTTCCCGGTGAGCCCCGCGGAGCTGCTGCGCAACGTGACCGTGATATCGCCCCAGGGCACACGGCCGGAGATCGAGAAGCTCGGCGGCGCCCCGGAAAGGAGCGTGCGCCTGCGCTGCCGGAACGTGCCCTGGAGCCGGCTGCGCGTGGAGGTGGCTGCGGGCCTGGCCGGCACGGAGGGGCCGCTGGGCCTGGCCGCGGCCTGCGCGGCGAACGTCGACGTTTCCGGCCGGCTGCGCCTCCTCGGCATGAGCCCGGAATTCCGAGGCGACGTCCCGACCGTCCGGGTGCGCCTCAACGCCCCGGCCGAGGTGGGCCCGGCCGCCCGGCTAGTCAACATCGACCCGCCAGTGAAGTTCAGCGTAGAGCCAAGCAGCGAAGGGCTGGAGATCCTGGGGCCCTTCGAGTGCGGCGGGCGCTACACGGTCACGCTCAAAGCCGGGCTCGCCGCCGGCGCAGTCCGGCCGCTGGCCGCGGACGTCTCCCGGACGGTGTGGTTCCCGGACAAACCGGCGGAGCTGCGCTTCGCGGGCGAGGGCGGATACCTCTCGCCGGGCGGCATGCTCAGGCTGCCGGTGCGCACCACCAACATCACCAAAATCCGCATCGGACTGCAGAAGCTCCACGCGCATAATGTGGTCGAGTACGTCGCCCGCAACGAGCGCAGCGTCCGGCGGCTAGCGGCCGGCGCACCGACCCTGGAAGTGGCCGTCGCCGGCCCGCGCAACCGCGAGGTCGAGACCCTGCTGGACCTGCGGGAGCTGGCCACCCACGCCTTTCCACGGAGCGGTGCGGAGGGCGCAGGCCGGGCCCCGGCAGGGCCCGATGGCATCTATTGTCTGGAGCTCCAGGGCGACCCCGAGCGCGGCTGGTACGACGAGACGGTCATGCTGGTGGTCACCGACCTGGGCGTCTCGGCCCGAGTATGGGAAGGCGGGGCCCTGATCTGGGTGACCTCGATCGCGACCGGCAGGCCGGTGGAAGGGGCCAGGGCGACCCTCTACTCGGCCTGCCGGATCCCGCTGGGCTCCGGAACCACCGGCGCGGGCGGCCTGGCGACGCTCGGGTTCGCTCCGCCGACCGGCGACGACGAGCCGGCGTTGGTGGTGGTCGAGCGCGGCGAGGCGTTGAGCTACCTCAACCTCGAAAGGGGGGAGCGCTCCCGGGGGCCGGCCGCGGCCGGCGGCAGGGATTTCCTCTCCCGCGGCTACGAGGTGGCCGCGGCCAGCGAGCGCGGAGCCTACCGCCCCGGCGACGTCGTGCACCTGAGCTCCTTCGTTCGCGGCGAGCGGCTGGCGGCGCCGCCGCCGATGCCGCTGGAGGTCGAGGTGGTCAGGCCCGGCGGCAGACGCCTGACCCGGCTGACCGCGATCAGCGACACGGCTGGCCGGCTGACCCTCGACGTGCCCGTGCCGGCCGGCGCGCCGACGGGCCGCTATCGCGCGCACTGGCGGCTGCCGGCCACGGAACGGGTCCTGGGGTCCTGCGATTTCCTGGTCGCCGACTACATGCCGCGCACCCTGCGCATGAAGCTCGACGCCCCCGCCGGCCGGCTGGGCGCCCGCGAGCCATTCAGGGCCGGCGTCGAGGTCCAACACCTCTTCGGGGACAGCGCCTCCGGATTGGCGACGGCCTGCCGCGCCCGCTTCACGGCCGTGGATTTCACCCCCGGCGGTTGGGAGGGCTTCCGGTTCGGAGACCTGCGCGTCCGGCGGGGGGAGGCCCGCGAGCACCTGGTTGAGCAGCGCTTGGACGCCGGCGGCCGGACCAGCTTCGAGCTCAGGCCGCCGGACGTGGCGACGCCGGCGGCAATCCGCGCCGAGGTGGAGGTCGAGGTCCGCGAGAGCGGCGGCCGGGCCATGTCCGAGCGGCTGGTGCGCGACCTCGATCCCTGGCCCTTCTATGTGGGGGCGCAGCCGCCGGAGCAGCCGCCTATCGCCGGCCGACCGGCGGTTTTCGAGGTCGCCGCGGTGCGCCCCGACGGACGGCTGGTCGAGCCGGCAGGGCGCTACAGCGCCTCGCTCTACCGGGTGATCCACAACAACGTCCTGCAGCGCGTCGGCCGCGGCCGGCTGGAATACGTGGACATGCCCCACGAGGAACTGGTGGCCACGGTCACCGGCGACACCGCCGGCGGACGCGCCCGGGTCCAAGTCACTCCCGACCGCGCCGGCGAACACCGGCTGGTCGTCGGGATCCCCGGCGGCTGCAGCCTGGCCTGCGACCTCTACGTCGGAGGCCCGGGCGGCGGCGGGGTGCTGGCCGACCCTGAGTCGCTCCGGCTGACCCTCGACAAACCCAGATACCGTCCCGGCGAAACCGCGCACCTGGCGGTCCGCGCGCCCTTCGGCGGCACGCTGCTGCTGGCGGTCGAGACCGACCGCGTCCTGGAAAGCCGCGTGGCAGAGCTGCCGGCCGGCGGGGAGGGCACCTTCGACTTCGCCGTCTCGGAGGCCTGGCGGCCAAACGCCTACCTGACCGCCGCGGTGGTACGCGCCGCCGAGCCCGAGGAGGAGTGGCGCCCGCATCGCGCCTCGGGCGTCGTGCGCCTTCCGCTGGACAACGCCGACAAGCGGCTCAGGGTGGAGGTGGAGTCGCCCGCGGAAGCCAGGCCCGACCGCGAGGTGAGCCTGACCGTCCGGGTGCTGGGCGCCGACGGCCAGGCCAGACCTGGGGCGGCAGTGGTCCTGGCCGCGGTCGACGAGGGCGTGCTGGCGCTGACCGGCTTCCGCTCTCCCGACCCATTCGGCGCCTTCTTCGCGCCTCGCCGGCTGTCCGTCCGCGAACACGACATGTACTCGCGGCTGGCGCCGGAGCTGCTCGTCTGGAAGGCAGCCAGACCGGCGGCGCCAGGCGGGGACAGCGGCGGCGCCCGCGATGACGGAGACACCGGCGCGGAGATGTCGCGGCGGCTCAGTCCCGTTGAAGCCGGCCGGGTGCGGACCGCGGTGCTCTGGGCCGGCTCGCTCACCGCCGGCGAGGACGGCGCGGCCCGGGTGACGCTCCGCGTGCCCGAGTACATCGGCGAACTCCGAGTGATGGCCTCAGCCGCCGCCGGCGACTGTTTCGGCGCCGAGTCCCGGCCCCTACCGGTGCGCAGCCCGCTCATGCTCCGAGCCTCCTGGCCGCGCTTCGCCGCGCCCGGCGACGAGTTCGAGGTGCCGGTGACCGTCTTCAACAGCACCGCGTCGGCCGGACCGGTTGCTCTGCTGGTCGAAGGGGTGGCGGAGGCCGGCTCCGCGGCGGTCCTGACCTTCGCCGAACCGCCACCCGCCGTCGTCGAGGTCCCCGCAGGTGGGGAGCGCACCGTGAAGCTGCATATCCGCGCCGGAGCCGTCGGTCGCTCCGCGGTGCGGATTTCGGCTTCGCTTGGTGCCGAACGCTGCGCCGACTCGCTCGAACTGCCGGTACGGCCACCGGTGCCAATGGCCAAACGGTCCGGAACCGCTCTCATCGAAGCCGGGGAGGAGACGCGCATCACCCCGGACGCCGAGTTCTATCCGGGGACGGCCAAATGCTCACTGGTGGTGGCCGCCAGCCCGGTCGTGGAGCTTTCCGGGGCACTGGGCTTCCTGCTCCAGTACCCCTACGGCTGCGTGGAACAGACCACGTCGCGCCTCGTGCCGCTCATCTACCTCCGCGACCTGGCGGCGCTATCCTCGCCGGGCGCGCTGGGCGACGGGGACGTGGAGGGGCCGCTGGCCGCCGGCATCGCACGGCTGGCCTCCATGCAGACCCCGGGCGGCGGACTGAGCTACTGGCCGGGCGGCTCCGAAGCCAGCCCCTGGGGCAGCACCTACGCGGCCGACGTACTGCTCGAGGCCAGGAAGGCCGGCCACGATGTGCCCGCCGATCTGATCGACCCGCTGCTGGCTTACCTTCGCAAGGGCCTGGACAGCTGGGCGGCGTCCGACCGGCCCGCCGAGGAGGAGGACCCTGACGAGACCCCGACGACCGGTATGGTCCGCCCGCTGGTCGGCGCAGGGCCGCGCGCCGGTGGCCCGGGCTGCCACGCCCCAGCCGTGGCGGCCTACGCCTGCTATGTCCTGGCCAGGAGCGGCCGGCCGGCGCACGCCTGGATGGCCAGTCTCGAGGAACAGTGCCGCCACGATGCCAAGAGCGTCCCGGCCGGCGCTCGCTTCCACCTGGCGGCAGCCTTCCTGGCCTCCGGCCACGCCACAGTCGCGCGGGAATTCACCGCCGACGCCCGGCCGACCTGCACGCTCCGCGAGACCGGTGGCAGTCTCGACTCCCCGGTCCGCGAGGCGGCGGTGATGCTCGGCGTGCTTCTGGACGCTGACCCCGGATCGACGCAGGTCCCGGCGCTGGCCGAGCGCCTGCGCAAGGCGACCAAGGCCGGCCGCTGGGGCACCACCCAGGACAACGCCTTCGCGCTCATGGCCCTGGGCAAGTACGCCCGCCGGCTCGGCCAGACCTCCGAACTCGGCGGGACGGCGGTGCTCCCGGACGGATCGGAGATGAGGTTCGGCGCGCGGCAGGGTCTGTGTCTGAAGGAGCTGCGCCCCGGCGACTCGGTGCGGATCCGGGCCGACCAGGGCAAGGGCCGGCTCTACGCCTTCTGGGACGCCGAGGGCGTGCCCCGGGACGGACGGATCCGTGAGGAGGACTCGGGGCTCTCGATCCGCCGCGAGATGCTGGCCGCCGACGGCAGACCCCTGCCGAAGGGAGCCACACTGGAACAGGGCCGGCTCTACCAAGTCCGGCTGGTAGTCGAGAACCCGCGCTGGGCCGACAACGTGGTCATCACCGACCTGCTGCCGGCGGGCCTGGAGATCGAGAACCCCGACCTGATTGGCAGCGCGGGCCGGGCCACGGCAGGGCAGTCCACGGGGGTCGACACGCTGTCGGCCCGCCACATCGAGCGACGCGACGACCGCCTGCTGGTCTTCGCCAACCTCTGGAGCGGGCGGGCCGAGTACCGCTACGCTGTCCGGGCGGTGACTGCCGGGAAGTTCGTGCTCCCGCCGACCGAGGCCGAATGCATGTACGACCCGGGCATCTTCAGTATCAACGGCGGGGGCAAGGTGGAGGTGGTTGCCAGGTGAACGGGCCCGGGCCAAGCGCAGCGGCTCCCGAGGGCCGGAAGCGCAGGCTCCGCCGGCTGATCCTCTGGGGATCGGGCCTCGGCCTGCTGGCCGCCGCCAGTGCGGCGACGCTCGACCGGCTTATGCCGTTTCCGGCGGAGCGCCTGGACGCAGCCCGGCGTGGTGGTTCGGCCCTCTTCCTTGACCGCGACGGGCGGACGCTGGCCTGGCTGGTGGGCTCGGCCGAGGAGTTCCGCCTGCCCGTGCCGCTCGACCGGATCTCGCCGTGGCTGGCCAGGGCCACCGTGGCAGCCGAGGACCGGCGCTTCTTCAGCCACCCCGGGGTGGATCCGCTGGCCATGGCCAGGGCCGCCGGTCAGAACCTGTCGAGCGGCCGGCGCGTCTCCGGGGCCTCGACCCTGACCATGCAGACCGTCCGGCTGCTCTGCCCCCGGCCGCGAACCTGGCCGGCGAAGCTGACCGAGGCCGGCCGCGCGCTGCAGATCGAACGGGCCGCTGGAAAGGAGCGCATCCTCGAGACCTACCTGAACCTCGCGCCCTACGGCGGCAACGCCGTCGGCGCGGAGGCTGCCGCACGGCTCTACTTCGGCAAGGGCGCCGCCGAGCTGACCCTGGCCGAGGCAGCCATGCTGGCGGGCATCCCCCAGTCGCCGGCGCGCTTCAACCCCCGCAGGCACCCCGAAGCGGCCCTGGAGCGCCGGGAGTACGTCCTCGGCCGGATGCTCGAGTTGGGCCTGGCCTCGCCTGATGAGGTCGAGCGCGCTAGGCGGGAGCCGGTGGCCGCCATCGTGGCGGAGGGCCAGAGGTCCGTGGGGTGCCGGACTGACCCGTGCGCCGCCTGGCTGGGCGCCCGGCTCGGTCGGAACTGCGGCACGGTGCGGACCACGATCAACCCGGACGTCCAGAAGTTGGTCCGGGCGGCGGCCGGGCGACATGCCGCCGAACTCCGGCGGCAGGGCGTGGATGGCCTGGCCGTCGTGGTCATCGACGTGCAGCGCGCAGAGCTCGCGGCCATGGTGGCCTGCTCCGGAGACTCGGAGGTCAACGGCGCCATCGTGCCTCGCCAGCCAGGTTCGTTGCTCAAGCCTTTCGTCTACGCGCGGGCCTTCGATGGGGGACGACTGACCCCCGAGGCGGCCGCCTACGACGTCCCCGGCCGGTGGGCGAACTACCGTCCCGAGAACTTCGACCGCGACTTCCTCGGCCCGATCAGCACCGCGCGCGCCCTGGCCGAATCGCGCAACCTGCCGGCCGTGCGCACCCTGGCCGCGCTCGGGCCGGAGACGCTCGCGCGCGACCTGGCCAACCTGGGGCTGGCCCTGCCGCGGCCGGCGGAGAGCTACGGCCTGTCGCTGGCCCTGGGCACGCCCGAGCTCCGGCTGGTGGACGTGACCAACGCCTACGCAGCCATGGCCCGACTCGGTGTCTGGCGACCGCTGCGGGTCGTTCGCGGATCGCCGGACGGCGAGGCGCGGCAGGTCTTCTCCCCGGGAGCGGCCTACCTGACCCTGCGCTGCCTCGGCGCCCCCGCGGACAACGGGAGGGGCGCGGCCTGGAAGACGGGCACGTCCTGGAACTACCGCGACGCCTGGGCGATGGCGGTAACGCCAGACTACGCGATCGGCGTCTGGTGCGGGCGACTCTGCGGCGCCGGCCACCCCTCGCTGGTCGGCGCGCAGTCGGCGCTGCCCCTGGCGCTTGAGCTCGCCGGCGCGCTGGCCGCCGCCGGCTGGAGCCGGCCGGAGACAGTGGGTTGCCGCCGGGTCTGCGCCCTCTCTGGCGCACCGCCGTCAAACTGTTGCCCAGCGAGGGTCGAGGCGGAATACCTTGGCGGAGTCAGCCACGAGGCCCCCTGCCGGCTCCACAGGGTGGAAGGCGGCGTAGTGGTCACCGTCTGGCCCCCGGAGGTGGCGGCCTTCATGGTGCAGGGAACCGCTCGACCGGCGACCAAGGAGACCGGCACGCTTGTCACCCCAACAGCCCCAATGCACATCGAATCGCCATGTCCGGGAGCCGAATATGTTCTGGCCCCCGGCGAGCAGCAGACCCTGCACCTGGCGGCCAGGTCGCCCGCCGGCCCCGATGGACTATGGTGGTTCATGGACGGAAAGCTGCTGGGACGCGCCGCCGCCGGGGAGGCGCTGGCCTGGCCCATGGCGCCCGGGGAACACGAGGCCTCCGCCTGCGATTCCTCCGGAACCGCGGCCGCGGTGCGCTTCAGGGTGAGGGCGGGTCCGCGCTGAGGGCGCGCGGGGCTACTTGGCGTCCTTGAGCTGCTTGACCATGGCGCCGTTGGGGAACTTGGCGCGGAGCTCCTTGAAGGCCCAGGCCTCGCGGCCGGCCCACTCCGGGCCCACCGCGGCGCCGCCCAGGCGCCCGGCCCACAGGCCCACGAAGTAGTAGGCGCGCTCCTCGGCCCAGGGGCTGCCCCGGTACTGCAGGACCGGGCGCATCATCTCCTCGATGGCGTCGAGGGCCCGCTCGCGGTTCTTCTCCTGGGCCAGATCGGCGGCCTTCTCGGGCAGCCCGGCCAGCAGGCTCTCGCCGATGACCTGGTGGGCGTCGGCGGCGGCGGTCGATGTGCAGCCCTTGACCGCCAGGGCCTTCTTGGCGAACTCGGCGGCCTCGGCGGCCTGGCCGTCCAGGAGCATGCAGCGGGCCGTGCCGGCGTGGGCCTTGCACAGCACCTCAGGGGCGGGCTGCTTCTTGGCCACGGCCCTGTAGGCCTCGGCGGCCTTGGAGTACTCGCCCTCCTTGCGCTCGGCCTTGCGCTCCAGCAGCTCGGCGTCGAAGACGCTGGCCAGGAAGGCCCCATCCTCGCCCTGGGCGCGGAGGATGGCCAGGCTCTTGGAGGCCTCGTCCCACTTGTTGAGGCGCACGTAGCAGTTGAACTGGCCCTCGGCCACGTCGCGGAGGAAGGCGGTCTTGGGCATCTCCTCGACCAGCTTCTTGTAGGAGCCGGCGGCCTTCTCCATCTCGTTCAGCTTCTCGTAGCACTTGGCCATGCGCAGCCAGGCGTACTGCCGGGCGAACTTCGGCACGGCCGCGTCCTTGACGGCGTCCTCGTACTTGCCGATGGCCAGGTCGTACTCCTTGGCGTTCTCGTAACCGCGGCCGGTCTCGTAGTGCCGCTGGAGGCACTCGTACTTGACCTTGGCGCGGATGACCTCGTGCGGCCTGAAGACCTGCTCGCCCTGCCCGCCGGCGATGCGCAGGGCCAGGCCCTCGGAGTCGTCCTGGGAGATCGTGCCGGTCTGCTTGAGCTCGGCTCCGCTGGCGGTCCGGACGAAGACCTCGTCGGCCAGCGCGCGGCCGGAGAAGAGCAGCAGGGCCAGGGCGGCGGTCGGGATCAGCTGTCTCATGGCACACCTCCAGTGTCGTCGGCGGGGGTCCCCGCGCGACATAAGTTATAGCCTGCCGGGGCGCCTGTCAAGCGACCCGCCGCAGCCCTGGATTTTTGCCGCCCCCCGGCTAGAATCCCGGCGGTCGGCGGAGAGCGCCGGCCGCCGGTCGGCGGCGAACCCGAACAGACAGAGAGAGGAGAAGCCCGTGCCCAGCGACACTGCCGAGAGAGTCAAGAAGGTCATCCTGGAAGTCCTCAAGGTCGACGCCTCCAAGGTGGTCCCCACCGCCCGCTTCACCAACGACCTGGGCGCCGAGAGCATCGAGAGCGTCAAGCTCGTGGCCGCCTTCGACGAGGAGTTCGGCATCGAGATGGACGAGGACGCCGCCCTGTCGGTCAAGACCGTCGGCGACGCCATCACCTTCATCGACAAGTACCGCTAAATCCAGGAGCCCCGCCCATGCCCGAAAACACCCCCGCCTACAGCAAGGATCTGCTCCTGGCCGGCCTGCGCGAACTGGGCGTGGCCCGGGGCGACGTGCTCATGATCCACTCCTCGGCCAGCTCGGTCGGCTCCATCAAGGAGCTGATGAAGGCCCCCGACACGGGCATGCGCTGGCTGCTCGACGCCCTGCTGGAGGCGGTCGGCCCCGACGGCCTGATCGCCGTGCCCACCTTCACCAAGACCTTCAAGAGCGAGTCCGACGGCCCGATCGGCGACGTCTGGAACCCGAAGAAGTCGCACAGCCGGGTGGGCAGCTTCACCAACTACGTCTGGGAGCAGCCCGGGGCCGCCCGCTCCGACCACCCCACGCACTCGATCGCGGCCATCGGCCGCCGCGCCGCGGACTTCTGCGCCGGGCACTCCTGGCGCGAGGGCGCGACCACCTTCGACCGCCGCGGCCCCTGGGGCAAGCTGGTCGACTGGAACGGCAAGATCCTCTGGATCGGCACGGCCATGAAGACCCAGACCGCCGTTCACACCGTCGAGGAGTGGATGAAGCTGCCCTACATGGCCACCTGCATCGCGCTGGTCGACGACAACGGCAAGACCCGCGAGGTCCCGGTGCTGCAGTCCCCGGCCGGCCCGCGCGACTTCTACCGGGACGGATCCAAGTCCGAGCTGGCCTGGAACGCCGCCGGCCTAGCCCGGCGCGGCAAGGTCGGCAAGGCCGACGCCCAACTGATGGGCGCCGCCCAGTTCATCGACTGGCTGTGGGCCGCGCTCCTGAAGGACCCGGCGCTGCTGCTCAAGGACAAGCCCGACGACGTCTGGTCGGTCAAGGCCAAGGCGGACACCGCCGCGCACCTCAGGAACTTCAAGGGCGGCTGGAGGCGCTGACCGCCCCTCAACCACCAAGACACCAGGACTCAGCGAGGTCACCAGGGAGGACGCCAGGCTCAGCCTGGTGTCCTCTCTGTTTCTCAACGACCGCGAGCGAACGCCCTCTCCGGTTTTCGCGTTGCCACCCGGCCTGCCGGCGCTAGACTCCGACCTTCACAGGAGGAGCCCGCCATGTCCGAACGCAACCTCAGCCCCATGACCATGTTCGCCCGGATGGCCGCCCAGCACCGGCCGGCCTTCGCCTTCCGGGGGAAGTCTGCCCGCGACGTCGCCGCCTGGAGGAAGAAGGCCCTGCCGGCGGTGCTGGCCGCGCTCGGCGACCGCCCCGGCCGCGTGCCGCCCAAGCCGGAGCTCATCGCCGAATACGAGCACGACGGCCTGGTCAAGCAGCGCTGGCTGATCGACGTCGGCCCGCACATCTCGGCGGTCTGCCTGGTCAACCGGCCGAAGGACCTCGAGGCCGGCGAGAAACGCCCGGCGCTCCTCTGCTGGCACGGCCACGGCCAGTTCGGCAAGGAACCGGTGATGGGCAACGACTCCTCGCCGGAGCTGCGCTCCTCCATAGAGAAGTGCAACTACAGCTACGGACACCAGATGGCCAAGGCCGGGTTCGTGACCTTCGCCATCGACTGGATGGGCAAGGGCGACCGGGACGACTCGAAGAAACCCCACCACCGCAGCCATGTCGGCAGCGGCGACTGGTGCAACTCCCTCTATCTCCACGCCACCATGTTCGGGACCACGCCGCTGGCCATGAACGTGGCCCAGGGCATGGTCGCCACCGACTTCGCCTGCACGCTGCCGAACGTGGACCCGAAGCGCCTCGGCGTGATGGGCCTGTCCGGCGGTGGGACCATGACGCTCTGGAGCGCGCTCTGCGACCCACGTTTCAAGGCCGCCGAGATCATGTGCTACAGCGACCTCTGGGCGGCCTTCGGCATCCGCGACCTCAACTACTGCGGGATGCAGGTGGCGCCGGGCCTCTACAAGCTCGTCGACCTGCCCGACCTGCAGGGCCTGCTCGCGCCCAAGCCGCTCCTGGTCGACATCGGCGCCTACGACAGCTGCTTCCGTGCCGAGACGGCCATGGCCTGCTACCGCCAAGTGGAGAAGATCTACAAGGCCGCCGGCGCAGCCGACAACCTCGAGCTCGACCTCTTCCCGCGGGAGCACGCCTGGGGCGGGAACAAGTCGGTGGCGTTCTTCGAGAAGCACCTGGGGTAGGCATGAAGTCTTCCCGGTCGCTATCGGTATCGCTATCGGTATCGAAGCGAAGCGAGGTCGTAGCCCCTGGTCGGTCGGCCTCGCCGCTGCGCCCGCCGCGGCGGGCGAGCTCCGATTGCGATACCGATACCGATAGCGACACCGAGGATGGCGGCGAAGGGCAACAGGGATGATAGCCATCAAGGCCCAGAGATGCGACGGCAGCCTGGTGGACGACGTCCGGCAGGCGCCGGGCGCCACGGATCGAGTCCGGATGTGGTGGCTGGGGCAGGCGGGGTTCCTGGTGCGCTCGGGCGGGTTCCTCTGCGCGATCGATCCCTACCTCTCGGGCCAGCCGCGGCGCCTGATGCCGCCGGCTTTCGATCCCGGCGAGCCGCTGGGGCTCGCGGCCGTGCTCTGCTCCCACGACCACATCGACCACATCGACCCCGGGGCACTGCCGGCGCTGGCGGAGGCCAATCCGGGGTGCGTCTTCGTCGTGCCGGCGGCGGCGCGCGAGCGGGTTCTCAAGCTCGGCCTGCCCGAGGATCGGCTCCGCCCGGCGCGGGACGGCGACCGGATCGAGCTTGGCGGGGGCGCGGCAGTCGTCCACGTCCTGCCCTCGGCGCACGAGGCGCTCGAGACCGACGCGACCGGCGCACACCGGGCGCTCGGCTTCGTCCTCGAACTTGGCGGCCTGCGCATCTACCACTCCGGCGACTGCGTGCCGTACGAGGGCCTCGCCGCGCGCCTGGCGGTGCTCCGGCCCGACGTCGCGCTGCTCCCCGCCAACGGTCGCGACGAGGAGCGCCACCGCCAGGGCTATCTCGGCAACTTCAGCTTCGCCGAGGCCGCGGAGCTGTGTTTGGCCTCCGGGATCGGCTGGCTCGTGCCCCACCACTTCGGGATGTTCGCCGGGAACACCGTGCCGCGGGAGGAACTGGAGCGCGCCGCGGCAGCGCTGCCCGAGCAACTCAGGTGCCTGGTGCCGGAGATGGGGGTGAAGTACGAGATGGAGGCAGCTCGCTGATCTTCCTGGTCAGAGCTGCAGCCATCTTCTCGATCTTGACCTCTGGACCGCGAAGGCTGAAGACGAATCTGCCTTGGACGAGCTTGTACAGGAGTTCGACAACCTCGACCAACTGCCCCATGGGTGAACTCGACTTCGGCGAACAGGTGCTGCCCACAGCACCGCCGGCAGAGAACTCATAGCGGTCACCGTCCAGCATGCCGCTCTCGGTCTCTGCGGGGCGAACGCTTTGGAGTGCCGCCGTCCAAAGGTCTGTGAGTGTCACCGCCAAACTTCTGCCGATCTTTCTTTCCGACCGGCTGGCCGGGATAAGAGCTTCAGCATTCTGCGGATTCCACACGAGTCGCGAGGCAGTCATGGCAACGATGGCATGTTGGTCACCGTCGTAGACCAGCGCAACCAAACGCTCTGGTGCGAAGGAGGTCTTGATCAGCACGGTGGCGACTATGGATTGGGCGGCCAAAGGCTCGAACAGGATCTGCCGCAACCTGCGCTGGTAGCCATCAAGGACCTCGTTGCCGTACGATGCGGGTACCGGCTCAAGATGATCCATGGCTTCACCTCGGGTCCACGGCTGACATTCTCCCCGCACAGCCGCTCGCCGCAAGACCTATCCTGCCCTTGCCCCGCCCCGGCCGAGGCGTAGAATCCCCTCCCGCCGGAGAAAGAGGGCCCGGCAGCCCGGGCCCGCGAGGATTTCGGAGACTACCCATGAAGCTTTGGCGCAAGCTCGCCCTGGTCGCCGTGTGCCTGGCTCTGCCCGGCGCGGCGCTGGCCCACCTCTGCAACGACGTCTTCGCGCAGGCCAAGGACAACCTGGCCGTGAAGGTCGATGTTCGCGACGGGCAGCTGCGCATCGGCCAGGAGGCCACCTTCAAGGTCTATCTGCTGAACACCATGGACCGGGAGATCGAGACCATCGGCCTGGAGGTCCGCTCGCAGGAGTTCACCGCGACGGTCAAGCCCTCCGCCGACTGGAAGCAGTACCCGATGCTCCGGCCGGTCAACCCCAAGGCCCGGCAGGGCGGCGGCAAGAAGGAAAGCTTCGAGGTCACCCTGAAGCGCAACGCCGGCGTGGCCGACGGCAAGTACAAGATCGAGCTGTGCCTCTTCAACCCCAAGAACAAGTCGCAGGTCTTCAAGACCGTGGACCTGGACAGCGCCGCCGGCGTTCTCGAACTGCCCAAGGGCGCGGCCGTCAAGGTCGACGGCGCCGCCGAAGAGGCCGAGTGGGGCAAGGCCCCGCTCTGCACCGACCTGTACTCCTACGAGAGGACCGACCCGGCCAAGAACCGCGGCTACATGGTCAACAAGCCCTGCCAGGACCAGGCCCGCTTCCGCCTGTCCGTCGACGCCGAGAACCTCTACTGCCTGGCCCAGTTCGGGGGCGGCGCCGGGGCGGCCGGCGACGAGGTCGCCCTGTACGTCGCGCCGGGCGCCGACGCCAAGCCGGTGGCCGTGACCATCGACCGGGCGACCGGCAAGGCCTCCTGCGAGAAGGGCGCCGAGGGCATCGAGGTCAAGGCCGCCGCCGACAAGAGCGTCATCGAGTGCAAGATCCCGCTGGCGCTGGTGGGGCTCAAGGGCTCCAAGAGCTTCCTGGCCAACTTCACCCGCACCATCTCCTCGGCGGACGGCAACAAGGCCGTCGGCTACTGGCGCGGCAATCGCGAATCGCTCCTGGAGCCGGTCTTCTACGGGCAGTTCCGGCTGGCGGAGTAGCCCGAGCGGCAACCGGCTGCTCCTCGAAGTCATGAAGGTCGAGCTCGGCCCGCCGGACTGACCGCCAATCCATCAGTGATGAGCTCCTTGAGACTTGTCGCCGCTGCGGTCCTTGCGATCTCCGGCCTCGCCGCGCCGATCACAGGAGGAGAACCGCCCATGCCCCAGCCCGCAGTCGAAGCCTCCGTGCCAGCCGCGGAGGTCAAGCCCGGGACGGTCATCCTTCGCCACACCGCCGCCGCGCCTGAGACGGTCAGCGGCTTCTACGTCCGACTGGCGAACTGCCTCGGGCCGGAGAAGGCGCCGGTCGTCGCCGCTCTCCGCGCCGGCGGGGAGCTCCGCGCCGAACGCGCAACCATCCCTGCCTTCCCCTTCCCGCTGAAGGACTACACCAAGACGGGCGGAGCCGCCCAGCCGCCGCTCGATGTCGGTCAGGAGTACCGCGTCGCCCTCTCGCCGCCGCTGGCGCTGGCGGCCGGCCAGACCGTGACGGTCGAGATCGTCTCCGCCGGACCGATGGCCGGAGGCGTCACCGCGGGACTGCAGTTCCACGGCGCCTGGCCGCTGGCCGGAATGCGCCAGCCCTTCCGGGCGGTGCGCGGCGCCGGACCGGCGAGCCGCGTCGCCTGGTCGGAGCGCGAGGTCGTCTGCACCGGCAACCAGAAGAAGTTCGACCCGGAGTGCGCCCCGCAGAACAACTCCGGCATCATCGCCGACGAGGACGGTTCGCTCTACCAGTTCAGCTCCTTCTACTCGGTCGACGAGCAGTATGGCGGCGGCCGGGGCGGCTCCTTCGCCCGGCTCTACGGTTTCCGGAAGCGCCCGGGCGCGAAGGAGTGGGAGAAGCTCGGGCTGCTCGTCGACCCGACCAAGTCGGGCCTGACCTACGCCGGCGACCCCTTCGCCTTCCGGGACCTGGAGGGCACCCCGCACCTCGCCTACACCACCGCCGACGGGACGAACGGCTTCAGCGACTGGAAGCTGATCGACGGCCGGCTGCTGCGCTCGCGGACCAGGAGCTTCGCCGGGCCGTGGGAGGAGGCCGGCGCGCTCTACGAGAAGTTCCCCCGCGGCGAGTCCGACGACGGCCGGATGATCGGCATCCGCATCTACCCGCGGCCGGCGACGAAGGACTACGTGCTCCTCTGGCAGCACGGCGGCCGGGACATGCAGGTCCGCGGCGCGGTCATCGCCGACCTCAAGGCGCGGCTCTCCCACGAGCAGATCCGGAAGGCCGCGGTGCTCGCCCGCAACGAGGAGGAGGGCGGCGGCGGCTTCCAGCGCGGCGGCCAGGGGTACCTCTCCACCTGGCAGATCCCCTGGGTCAACGACCCCACGGCGCTGCAGCGGCTCTACGAGTTCGATCTGGCCGACGCGCTCAATCCGGAGAAGTGGCGCGTCGTCCCCGGCTCCTGGGGCTGGAACGACGGCACCAACGCCGTCGAGGACGGCGGTTGCACCGCCGACGCCTGGTCGCTCTCGATGGTCGGCGACGACCTCTGGGCCACCTCGGTGGTCTGGAGCGTGACCAACGGCAAGAACTCGATCCTGGCCTGCCGCGTCCCCTGGGAGCGGCGCGAGGGCGACGCCTTCCGCTGGGGCGTCACCCGGGTGCCGGCCTACCGGGAGGTCGTCCCGGTGGTCGAGTACGCGCTCGGCGAGCAGTGCAGCCTGGAGTTCGAGTTCACCGGGAAGGGCCGCGAGGCCTGGGGCTTCCTCTTCCTGGCACCCTCGGTCCGGCCGGGCGTGGGCGGCGCGGTGGGGCTGGAGCTCTCCGACAAGGGCGCGCGGCTGGCGGCCTACTCTGTCGACGGCAGACCCTCCGGGCTCACGCCGTACCGGGAGCCGAAGTGGGCGGAAGCCAAGGCCTTCAGGCTCAAGCTCCGGCGCGATGGTGCGGCCGTCACCGGCTGGGTCGACGGCGTCCAGCTCGGTCCGGTGACCATAGCCGATCCGGAGCAGCGCAGACTTCTGGCTGAGCCGCAGCGCTTCAAGCTCTACGGCTGGCAGGGCGGGCTCTACACGGTCCGCGATGCCGTCCTGACCGACGGCCCGGGGTAGCGGCCGCCGTCCTCAGCCCCCGAACGCCCGGCTTTCGATGCGGTTCTTGCCGGCCTTCTTGGCTTCGTACATCAATTCGTCGGCCAGGCGCAGCATCTCCTCGACCGAGTTGGGCGGCAGGCGGAAGGCGGCCACGCCCAGGGTGAAGGTGATTGGCCAGCCCGCCTGCCCGGCGGCTTCCAGCAGCTTCTGGCGGATGCGGTCGGCCACCTCCCGGGCGGCCTCGAGGCTCGCCTCGGGAAGCAGGATGGCGAACTCGTCACCGCCGATCCGCGCATAGGCATCCGATCCGCGGAGGTTGGAGGCGATGGCCTCGGCGGTGCGGCGCAGCGCCGCGTCGCCGGCATCGTGCCCCTGGCGGTCGTTGAGCAGCTTGAAGTCGTCGATGTCCAGATAGGCCACGGAGAAGGGCCGGCCGTAGCGGCGCGCGCGGTCGAGCTCCGAGGCGGCCGCCTCGGCGAAGCAGTGGCGGTTGGGCGCTCCGGTGACCTGGTCGGTGCGGGCCAGCTCGCGCTCGCGCTCCAGCTCGGCGCGCAGCTTGGCCACCACCAGGCCCGCGGCCAGGAAGGTGACGGCCCGCATGCCCACGTTCCAGGCGCAGACGCGGGAGTCCAGGATCCAGAGCTTCCCCACCTCCTGGTCGCCGAAGATCCAGAGTCCCAGCGCCGCGGCGGCCAGCAGCCCCGCGCAGGTCCGGCCGCAGGTCCAGGCCACCAGGCAGATGGGCACCAGATAGACGGCGTAGAACCGGATGCTGTCGTCGAAGCGCCGGTCAACCAGCCAAATGCCGACGACCAACGCGGCCCCGACCGCCAGCGCCACCCATGGGCGGTCCAGGACGGAAGTGCGGGAGCCGGAACTGCCGAGCACTTCCCGAACCGACACCGGGTCCCTCATGGCCTGCCCTCCGAAGCCAGCCAGCGGTCGAGCCAGGCGAAGGCCTCGCGCTGCATGGGCCGGTCGAACTTGTGCGGCCCGGGGTAGAAAGAGCAGCGGTAGCGGCCGCCCGCACCGGCCTTGGCATAGACCCCGCCGAGGATCCGGTCGGCGCGGCGCATCTCCGGCAGGGTGAAGAGCTGGTCCTGCTTGTCGTTCATGACCATGGTCGGAAGCGGCACGCGCAGCCCCAGGATCTCCGGCCAGTCCAGGTACTGCGGAAGCCTGGGGACGTAGATCATCCAGGTGTGGGTGTGGCACTTGTGGAGCAGGTAGTCGCGCCAGGTGGTCATCAGCCCCACGCAGACCGCGGCCTTGATGCGCGGGTCGAGCCCGCCGAGGAACACGGTGCGCATCCCGCCGCCGGAAAGCCCGGCGCAGCCCACCCGGGCGGCGTCCACGTCCGGCCGGGAGCAGAGGTAGTCGAGCGCCCGGCGGTCCTCGCCGAGGAAGACGCCCGGCCAGGTGGTCCCGGCGCAGAACAGGCTCTTGGCCATGATGTGCTCGTGGCCGCCGGCCCAGGCGTTGTACTCATCGATCTCCCTGGCCGAGCGCGGGGAGGGCTCGCGGCGGTCGCCGACCAGGACTTTGGCGACGTCCGCGTAGCGCACCCGGCGGCTGGCGAAGGGGAAGGCGTCGTGGGCCAGGACGGCGTAGCCGCGCCTGGCTATCTCGTTGGCCCAGGCCAGGCCGCCGTAGTACTGCCGCTGATGCTCGCGCATCAGCGGGTGCTGCCGCGGCGTCCGGGTGATCTTGCCCAGGCCGAAGTACTTCTTGCCGGCGTGGTCGTGGAGGGCGAGGATCGCCGGGAGCCGCCCGCGCGCCCCGGCCGGCTTCATGAAGACCGCGTCCGTCCGCGGCCCGTAGGGCAGTTGCCAGGAGAGTTCCTCGACGGCCAGGCCGTCGAACTCGTAGCGCTTCTCGACCCGGGCCCGGGGCTTCCAGGGGATCTCGGGCTCTCCGATCAGGTCGCGGGCCTTGGCCAGCGCCAGGCGCCGCCAGGCGGCCAGCCCCCTGGCCTTGAACTTCGGGTTGCGGAAGGACAGCTCCGCCGGCCCGTCGCCGAAGAGCTTCGCGGCCCAGGGACCGTAGGCGCCTATCATGTTCCTCATGCCTTGAGCCCCGCGAGCTCGAGGAAGTTCTGCGAGAAGAGCCGGTCGACGTCGCTGCGGACCTGCTCGCTGGTCACGACCCAGCCGGCGGCCAGCAGGTCGGCGTACTTGTCGGCCAGGACCTCGCCGATGACCATCCGCGAGTGGGTCCACTTGTAGATGAGCTGGTCGAGGACCCGCGCGTCGGAGTGCTGCGGGATCATCGACAGGCCCAGCAGCTCGAGGCGCTCGGCGGTCATCTCCCGGATGATCGATGGGTCGTTCAGGAACCACCAGCAGCCGAAGGGCGTGAGGTTCCTGAACTTTCGCGCGGCGATGCACAGGGCGTGCTGGTTCTCGCGCGCGAGCAGGGTGATGAAGAAGCGCACGTCCGGCCAGTCGCGGCAGAGCCGCTCGACGGCCTCGACCTTCGACAGCCCCAGGCTATCGCCGGCAAGCTTCAGCTCCGGGTTGACGAGCTTCCTCACCCCGATCATGAAGGCGGCCGGCAGTTTCCGCTCCCGCGCGAAAGGCAGGACGCACTCCGCCATGACCCTGCCGCGGGAGTTGGACTCTGGGTAGTCCAGGTCCGGCGGCAGCGAGGCGGCGAGGTAGGCCGGCTTCATGCGATCGGCCCAGTCGCCCAGGAAACGCTTGACCTCGAAGATGCCGCGGGCGTCGGGGCCGGCGGCGTCGCCGCCCCCCTTGTAGCCCATGGCGGCGAGCTTCTTCGCCACCGCCGGCCACTCGCCGAAGAGCGCATCGATGCGCAGCGCGGGGACGAAGCGGTCGTCGCGCGGCCCCTTGCCGGCCAGCCACATCTCGCGCTCGGCGTCGTCGAAGGGGTCGTTGGTCATGACCGCCCGGGTCACGCCGGCGAGCCTGAAGACCGCATCGACGTGCTCCTCGGGGCTGCGCCTGGCCAGGAGCTTGCGGGTCTCGGCCAGCGCCTTCGGACCCGGCTTGACGCCCAGGGCCTCGATGCAGGTGACCACCCCGCGGCATGCCTCGCTCACCGGCGAGCGCTTGACGAAGAGCTCGTCCCATATCAGCTCGGCCTGCGCCGGCTTGGGCATCTGCCAGAACTCGGCGCAGGTCAGCTCAGGCCGAGCCCGGAAGACCTCGGCCACCAGATAGTGGTAGGTCAGCAGTTCGTCGATGCCCCAGAGCAGCATCCCGCCGAAGCGCGGCTCGAAGAGGTGGGTGTGCATGTCCACGACGGCCGCGGAGTCGACGGCCTTCCGGACGGCGGCGCGGACGGCCTTCTCGGTGGTCAGGCGCATGAGCGAAAATCCTCCCCGGACCGGTGCGGCCCGGACCCCGGCAAGCATAGCGCCGGCCCGGGCTATTTCAAGAAGCCGGAGTGTTCCGTTCGCCCATGCGCACCTCCGACGCCAAGCCGTCGGAGGACGGCGGACCGGAGCTCAGCCGCAGCAGCAGCGCAGCTGGGTCTCGGCGGACTCCGCCTCGGCCTTCAGGGCGCGCATGCGCCGCTCGACCGCGGCGCGGTCGACGTGCAGCCCCGCCCCCCGTACGTGGACGGCCCGGAAGAGGTCGAGGAGCACGCCGCTCTCGCCTTTGAGGAAGTCCCGGCTGGGCGGCCAGCCCAGGAAGAAGACGGCCGGTGCGCCGTTGATCGGTATGGCGCGGGCCAGGTCCGGCCCAGGAGCGGCGGAGGCCTCGCGGACCACCCAGAGCTCGTGCGAGCGGCCGGCCAGCGACGCCCGGCCCAGCCTCCAGAGCCGGCCGGGGATGACGGCCTGAAGCGTGCCGAAGGCCCGCAGGCCCTCCTTGAGCGCCCTGGCCAGCGGCGTGAAATCCACGGCCCAGTGCTGCAGCCGCTGCGGCGAGACCTCCACCCGGCCCTTCTCCGGGCAGACGATGAAGTGGTGCAGCTCCCCGTCGCGGCCGGTCACGCTCTCGACCCATTCGGCGTGGTCAGTTTCGCAGGCCTGGCAGCCGACCGCCCGGGCGGGTTCGGCGGGAGCCAGGAACCCCATCCTCCGCAGATCCTGCATGGTGGCTGGCGCGAGGCGGGCGGCCTCGTCGGCCACCAGGACGGGGGAGGGCACCTCCGCCCAGGTCCGCAGAAAGCGGGGGATCTCGCTCAGCATCGAGCCGCAGGACACATCGCAGCCCACCTGCGGAGCCCGCCTGGCCCTGCCCGTCCTGCGTTTGACCGGTTCGCTTCCGCCGAATGGCTGGAGGCGCAGCTGATAGACCATCAACCCTGGTGCAGCTTGCCTTCTCATCCGTCCCCCCTTTGTGGCATGTCGATGATATTATCGGCCCTCAGCAGCCACGTCCTGTCGCAAAATTGTGTATGGCGCCTGAAAAGACGCCAAGGGTTGCGTTACGTTTGCGAAACACGCCTTCTGCGCGGCTGCAAAAAGCGCATGTTTGACAGTTGGTGCGACTTAATGAAATCAGGCGCCGATCAAGTCGGAAGACGTGCATTCCGGTGCTTTGCGGAATGCCGTGTAGATACGGTTACGCCAAGTATCAGTTGATCTGCCCGCGCAGCCTGGCAGCATAGTCGACCACGGCCAGTTCCTGCTCCTCGGTTTCGATGGAGAACGGCCTGAGCTCGCGCACCCTGGCGATGGCCCGGCGCGGCTCCCAGCCCTGGCGCACCAGGTAGGATGCCGCCACTGTTCCGCTGCGGCCCAGCCCGGCTCCGCAGTGAACCAAGACCATCCGGCCGGCCGCGTCCGCCTGGCGCACGATGAAATCCATGATCCTGTCGAGCTGGCCAGGCGTCGGCGCGGTGAAGTCCGGGATGGCCTCGTGCAGGTACTCCATGCCCACGGCACGCACGGCGTCGACCTGGAGCGGCGAGGTGGTCAGCGACACGATCGCGCCGATCTGGTTCCCGCGCAGGAAAGCCAGGTCCTCCTCCAGCGTGCCGTAGAGACCCGGCCGGCTCATGACCGCGAGCTTCCCGGGCACTATCACCGTGAAGCTGCGGAGGCTGAAAGGTTTCATGACTGTCCTTCCGCGGCCATCTTCGCCAGGGCCTTCCGGTCGGCCTTGCCGGTCGGCCCCTTGGGCAGTTCCGCCAGCAGCACGAAGCGCCGCGGCACCTTGTAGCCGGCCAGTTCCCGGCGGCAGTGCGCGCGGAGGTCCTCGACGGCCGGCCCGTCGGCGCCGGGGCGGGGGACCACGAAGGCCACCACCTGCTCGCCGCGCTGCTCGTCGGGCGCACCCGCCACCCCGCACTCGGCCACCGCCGGATGACGGGCGACCGCCGCCTCGACCTCGGCGGGGTGGACGTTCTCGCCGCCGACAATGATCAGCTCCTTGATGCGCCCGGTCAAGGTCAGGAAACCGTCGGCGTCGAGCCGGCCGAGGTCCCCGGTACAGAGCCATCCGTCGGGGGTCAGCACCCGGCGGGTGGCCTCCGGCGCGCGGTGGTAGCCGCTCATGACGCTCGCGCCGCGGACCCGGACCTCGCCCTCGGCGCCGGCCGGCAGGGCCCCGCCCCCTTCGTCCGCGATCCTGATCTCAAGGTGGGCCAGCGGCCGGCCGACCGTCCCCGGGCGGTTGGAGCCGGGCACGTTGAGCGCCACCACCGGCGAGCACTCGGTGAGCCCGTACCCCTCGCAGATCGGCAGGCCGAAGACCGGCTCGAACTCCTCGCGCACCCGCGGCGTGAGCCGCTCGCCGCCGGAGACGATCAGGCGCAGCGCCGGCAGCGCGCGCGGCCGGGACTTCTGGGCCCGGGCCATGAGGCGGTACATCGAGGGCACGCCCACGATCACGCTCACGCCCTCGGCGGCGAGCTGTAGCGCCCCTTCGGGCGAGAAGCGGGCCATGGTCACGACCGAGGCGCCGATCAGGAGCGGCGCGATCATCGTGGTGGTCAGCGCGAAGGTGTGGAAGGGCGGCAGCGCCCCCAGGACGTGGTCCTCGGGACGGAAGCCGGCCGACTCGGCCGCGCCCAGGGCGTTGGCCGCCAGGTTCCGATGGGAGAGGCACACGCCCTTGGGCTCGCCGGTCGAGCCCGAAGTGTAGAGGATGACCGCCAGGTCGTCGTCGGAACGCTCCGCCGGCGGGTCCAGCGGCGCCCCGGCGGCGAGCAGCCTCTCGACGGCGAGATAGCGCGCGGCTCCGGCCGGCAACCGCTCCAGGCAGGCCTCGGAGGTGATCACCAGGTCGGCGCCGGAGTGATCCAGGACCGCGGCGAGTTCCTTGGGAGCCAGGAAGGTGTTGAGCGGCACGGCGGCGCGCCCGGCGGCCAGGACGCCGAAGAACCCGGCCACGAAGCCGGAGCAGTTAGGCAGGTAGATGCCCACCGTCCCTCGGGCGGTGGCCGCCGCGACGTGCCCGGCGACCCGGCGCGCGGCGGCGGCCAGCTCCGTGTAGCTCCAAGCCCGTCCGCCGTCGATGACCGCGGTGCGCGCGGCGTTCTTCGCGGCGGAGTCGAGGAGGGCGCGGGCGAGGGGCACAGGCCTAGCCGCCCGAAAGTGACCGCGACCAGACGTGGCGCAGCACCGCAGTAGCCAGGAAGCCTGCCACCGCCACGCCCGCTCCCATGCAAATGCTGTTCGCGGACTTGCCCAGGAGTCTGGCCAGATGCTCCGGATCCGACGCCAGTCCGTGGGCATCCAGGTACCTCTGGGCCATCCACCGCCAGTACCCCCACCCAACCATGCCCATGAGCAGCCCCACCAACCACAGAGCCATCGGTGCCGCAGCAAGTCGAGCTCTGCTCAGAAGGGGCATCCGCTCACTCGCCAAGACTAGAACTCCGTGGATCCCGTGAATCTGAACGCGCTGAGCTTCAGCGCCGGCACGCGGGTCACGCCGCCGTCCCACTCGCCGCCCACGCCCTGGACTTCGGAGCCGACCTGCTCCACCCGGGACAGCGCGTCGAGCACCGACTCGGTGAAGCGCATGTTGCAGACCGGCCCGGCCACCCGGCCGTTCTCGATCAGGAAGACCCCGTCGCGGGTCATGCCGGTGATCACCGCCTTGGTGGGCTCGGCGACGTTGGTGTACCAGAAGCGGTTGACGAACAGGCCCTTCGCGGTCGAGGCGATCATGCCCGCCAGGTCGGCGTCGCCGCCCTCCATGACCACGTGCATGGGCAGCGCGCCGTGCGCGGAGAGCGGCCCGAAGGAGTGGCCGGTGGGAGCCGCGCCCGTCTTCTTGGCGGTGCGGCTGTTATGGGGCAGGTCGCGGGCCACGCCCTTCTCGACGAGGGTCAGGCGCTTGCGGGGCACGCCCTCGTAGTCGAAGGGCAGGGGCATGGCCGTCGGGTCCAGGCCGTCGTCCCGCAGGGTGATCTTGTCGCCCACGATCGGCGTGCCCATCCTGCCGGCCAGGCAGGAGCGCCCCTCCTGGTGGGCCTGGGCGTCGAAGCCCAGGTAGACCAGGAAGTCGACCAGCGTCGAGACCGCCCGGGGGGCCAGGATCACCGGCCACTCGCCGGGGTCAACCTTGCGCGGGCCGCGGGCCTGCAGGGCGGTGTCCACCGCCTCGCGCCCGAAGATGGCCAGCCGGGCCGCGAGGGCGTCGACCGACCCGCCCGACCAGTCCTCCGAGCCGGCCGCGCCGTCGACCATGGCGGTGCAGGCCGCGCTGAAGGACGAGCCGGTGGCGTACTGGCGCACGTCGTTGCTGGTGGCCACGGCCAGCTCGAAGCCGCCGCTGGAGACCTTGCCGGAGGCCACGACGCCCTTCTCCCGGGCGTAGCCGGCGGCCCGGGCCACGAGGCGCGCGCGCGAGGCCGGCGACAGCGTGGCGGTCTTCTGGTCGCAGGCGCCCTGGATCTCCGGGGCCGGCGCACCGACCGCCTCGGAGACCAGCCCCGGGAACTCCTTGTCCTCGGCGGCCTGGGCGGCGATGGCCGCGGCCAGGCGGGCGGCCTGGGAGATGCCCGTCCGGTCCAGGCGGTTGGTGGTGGCACCGCCGAGCTTCTTCCCGATGATCGCCGCCACCGTGACCGAGGCGTCCTCCTCGGCCACGTTCTGGTGGATGTAGTTGTTGGCGAAGCGGGTCAGCTCGCTGGAGCCGGCTGTCAGCCGCGCGTAGCCGGCCTTGGCCCCGGCCTTCTCGAGCTCGCCCAGGGCGCGCTCGAGGATGGAGAAGGACCTGTCGCGACCGATCATTTCACGACCCCCACCTGAACGTTCCTGAAGCGGGCCGGCGCCGTGCCGTGGCCCACGTGGGCGGTCTGCCCGGGCTGGCCCTTGCCGCAGTTCGGCGTGCCCCACATCTTCCAGTGGTCGCGCGAGCAGACCGCATCGCAGGAACCCCAGAACTCCGGGGTGATGCCGGTGTAGGTGGGGTTCTTGTACATCCTCCCGAGCCTGCCGCCGCTGATCTCCCAGGCGGCCTCGGTGCCGAACTGGAAGTTCAGCCGCCGGTCGTCGATCGACCAGCTGCGGTTGGTGGCCAGGAACAGCCCGCCGTCGGTGGCGGCCAGCAGGTCGTCGAACTTCCACTCCCCGGGGAGCAGGTTGATGTTGGTCATGCGCACCAGGGGGATCCGGCTCCAGCCGTCGGCGCGGGCCGCGCCGGAGCTGGCCAGCCCCAGGCGCGCGGCGCTCTCCCGGTCGGAGATGTAGCCGACGAAGACCCCGGCCTTGATCACGTCGACGCGCTGCGCCGGGGTGCCCTCGTCGTCGAAGCCGAAGGTGCCGAGGCCCAGCGGCTCGGTGGCGTCGGCCACCACGTTGACGTGCTCCGAGCCGTACCGGAAGCCCCCGAGCTTCTCGGTGGTCAGGAAGCTCGTGCCGGCGTAGGCCGCCTCGGTGCCGAAGACCCGGTCGAGCTCTATGGGGTGGCCGATGGACTCGTGGACCTGCAGGGCCAACTGCCCGCCGTCGAGGACGACGTCCCGCCGGCCGGCCGGGCACTGCGGGGCGTCGAGCAATTGCCGGGCCTCGGCCGAGACCCGCTCGGCGTTGCCGGCCAGGTCCATGGCCCGCACGTACTCGAAGCCGGCGGTGCCGAAGTTGCCCCGGAAGCTGTTGGGGTAGCTGCGCACCTGGAAGTCCGAGCCGCGCACCGCGGTGGCGGCGATGCCGGCGCCGGTCTCGGTGATCTCCTGCTCGAAGCGCACGCCCTCAGTGTTGGCGAAGTGGGTGCGCTTGCGGAAGATGCTCATGAAGGCCTGGGTGACGGGCAGCTCCGGAGCCCGCAGGCGCTTCTCGGCGGCGGCGAGCAAGCCCAGCTTCTCCTCGACGGAGACCTCGAAGGGGTCCTCGGCCACCGGCGTGCGGTACTGACCCTCGCCGAAGGCGCCGCCCGGCGCCAGCTGGGCCGGCTCGGAGGCGCGGACCAGGGAGCTGGCCTTGGCGATCCGGGCGGCCAGCTTGGCCACCCGCGCGGCCTGGCTCTTCTTGGACACGTCCGCCGCCGAGGCGAAGCCCCAGCAGCCGTCGATGATCACCCGCACGCCCAGGCCGGCCGAGACGGCGCTGGAGGCCCCGGCCGGCTTGCCGTTCTTGACCTCGTAGCTCTCCGAGCGCTCGTCCACCAGCCGGGCCTCGGCGAAGGTGGCGCCGAGCACCCGGGCGGCGTCGAGGGCGCTCTTCAGTACGTCTTCCATCTTTCCGCTTCCTCCAGGTCCGTTTCAGCCCCAAAGACACAAAGAACGGCCGGTGCCATCGGCTTGTGGTCCCGTTCCACCACGCAGTATCCCCTTGGGGCCCTCTTTAGTGTCTTGGTGTCTTGGTGGTTGAGTGCCCATCACCCCGGCGGCCAGGACAGCTTGCGGCCGCCGATCAGGTGCAGATGGATGTGGAAGACCGCCTGGCCGGCCTCCGGCCCGCAGTTGAAGACCAGCCGGTAGCCGCGCTCGGCCAGGCCCTCCTGGCGGGCCAGTTCCCTGGCCGCCAGGTGCAGCCGGCCGACGATCGCGGCGTGGCCGGGCTCCAGGTCGTTGATGGTTTCGATGTGCTCCCGCGGGATGATCAGGACGTGGGTCGGCGCCACCGGATTGATGTCCCGGAAGGCGACGATCTCGCCGTCCTCGAAGACCTTCTTGGCGGGGATCTGACCGGCGGCGATCTTGCAGAATATGCAGTCCATGCGCGATCCTCCGGAACCACTCTCCGCTGAGACTGCGGAGGATTATATCGCCGCCTGAGCGGCCCGCAACCAGCGCCGCGCTTGAATCACCCTCGGTTTCCTGGGGGTTTGGGCCCGCGTCGGACCGTCGCGGGGTCAGCCTTGGGCTACCGCCTAGAGTGTCGCGCTCCCGGCCGGGTGGAGTTCAGGCCCTCCTCATCGCCAGGCAGGCGTTGTGACCGCCGAAGGCGAAGGAGTTGGAGAGGGCCAGGCGGAGGCCCTTGGCTTCGCGGGCCGAGCCGGGGACGCAGTCGAGGTCGCAGGCCGGGTCCTGCTCCTCGATGTTCATGGTCGGAGGGATCCGGCCGGTGTGAACGGCTAGCGCCGCGATGGCCGCCTCGGCGGCTCCGGCGGCCCCAAGCATGTGGCCCAGCATGCTCTTGGTGCTCGAGACCGGCACGCGGTCGGCGGCCGCGCCCAGCGCCAGCCGGATGGCCCGCGTCTCGGCCGGGTCGTTCAAGGGCGTGCCCGTGCCGTGGGCGTTGATGTAGCCGACCGCGTCGACCGGCTCGCCGCTCATGGCCAGCGCCCCGGAGATGGCCCGGGCGGCCGGCTCGCCGGTGGGCTCCGGCGCGGTGATGTGGTGCGAATCGGAGGTCAGGCCCCAGCCGGACAGCTCGGCGTAGATGCGTGCGCCGCGGGCGCGGGCCCGCGCCATCTCCTCCAAGACTAACACCGCTCCGCCCTCGCTCATCACGAAGCCGTCGCGCCGCAGGTCGAAGGGCCGGCTGGCATGCACCGGGTCGTCGTTGCGCTTCGATAACGCCCCGCAGGCCGAGAAGGCCGCCATGGACAGCGGGGTGATGCTCGCCTCGCTCCCGCCGGCCAGCATGACTTCGGCTTGGCCGGTGAGGATGCACGAGGCCGCCTGGGCCACGGCCACCGCTCCCGTCGAGCAGGCCGCGGTCACCGCGAAGCTCGGGCCCTTGAGTCCGTGGGCCTCGGCCAGCGCCGCCGAGGCGGCGTTGATCATCATCTTGGGGATGGACAGCGGCGGCACCCGGTCGGGCCCGCGGTTGATGAGCCGGGTCTGGCCCTCCTCGATGGTCTCGATGCCCCCGGAGCCCGAGCCGACCAGCACGCCAGCGCGGTATGGGTCGAGCTTGTCCGCCTCCAGCCCGGAGTCCTTCAGCGCCATGGCCCCGGCGGCCACGGCGAACTGAACGAAACGGTCCAGGTGCCGGGCGGTTCGGACGTCCATCCAGTCGACCGGCCGGAAGTCGCGGGCCTCCCCGGCAAAGCGCGTGGCATAGGGGGCGGCGTCGAAGCGGGTTATTGGGCCAATGCCGTTGCGTCCGGCCAGCAACGCCTTCCAGACCGGCTCGGCGCCGCAGCCCAGCGGCGTCACCCAGCCTATGCCGGTGACGGCGACGTTGCGGGTCACGACCGCACCACGGCCCCGGCCAAGAGCGGACGCTCCTCGACGAAGTAGCGCCGCAGCGATGCCTCGTCGAGCGGGCGGCGGGCGCCGCGCAGCCACTCGCGGAGCTCCCCGGCGCGGTCCAGGAAGAAGCGGTAGAGGTTGCGGTCGCCGTCGAGATGGCCGAAGTGCTCGCGGTAGGTTTCCCAGGCGGCCACCAGATCGAGGCCCAGCAGCACCGCCGGCGCGCCGCCGACTTTGGCGTAGGCGCGCTCCGGTCCGGCCTCGGTCATCAGCAGCATGCGCTTGTAGAAAGATACGTGCCGGGGGTTCACCGTGATCAGGAAGTCGGTGGCCCCCTCGAGGTGATGGGCTACCAGATAGGCCAGCTTGAAGAGGTGCTTCATGATCTCCGCGCCCCGGCGCAGATCGGTTTCGATGCTTACCAGACTGACGATCTCGCAGAGCTTGCGGCCGCCGGCGCGCAGCCCGTCGAGCTCCGACCGGTAGAGTTCGTCGGCCGGCAGCCCAAGCGGCGAGTCGAAGACCAGGGTCAAAGCCGCCACCGGGACGGACTGGGTTCGGGAACTGCCCGCCGGCTCCTGCCGTTCGACCAGCAGCGTGGTCGTCCCGGGCAGCGCGTCGTGCAGCCCGTACCAGAGCTCCTGCGCGTTGGGCCCGGCATAATCCTTCCCGCGATAGACCCGGTAGGCCAGGCGCCAGGCCTTGCGGCGGTCCTCGGCGGAGGCTGCCACCCGGATCGAATAGGCCCCGTCAGCCCCGAAGCGGTAGCCGGCAGAAGTATGCCCGTCCTGCTCCTCCAGATTGCGCAGCGCCTCGGTCAGCCGGCTCCTCATGACGCGCTCCCTACTGTCCGGGAACCCGGCCTGCTCCATCCCCGCCGGGGCCGGAGCTTCCGGCGGCATCCGGCGGGCGAACGCATAACCCTTCGCGGCCTCGGCCGCCGCCGGACGGCTCTCCCCGGCTGGGGCCTGCTCCCTGACGGATTCCGCCCTGCGTCCATGGGCCGCCAGGCGGGCCAGGGCCAGCCGGGCCCGGGCGAGCAGCGAGAAGACCGTCACCGCCAGCCCTCCCTTCATCCGGTCCGGGCGCTGGTCGCAGCCGGCGCAGACCGCGCCTGGCAGGTGCGCCTCCTTGCGGGCCATCAGGCTGGCGATCGAATCGGTCAGCACGTTGCCGCGCGGGGCGCGCACCGCCTGGTCGTTGCAGCAGATCGAGTCGCCGGCGGCGGTGATGAACAGATGCGCGTTCCACATGCACGGCAGGCTGAAGCTGCGCACCAGGTCCAGCACCTCCCAGACCTTCGGGAAGAACCTGCGATAGGAGATGCTCATGTTCACGCGCACGCCGTTGACCGCCCGGCCGTTGAAGGCCCGGACGAGGTCCGGGTAGAAGTCCACCGAGCTGCCGCGGCTGCGGACGAGCCCCGAGCGGTTCGAGGTCGCCGGGAAGAGCACCAATTCGACCTCGCCGAGCCCGGCGCGCTCCGCCTCGCGGGTCAGGAAACCGACCGTCTCCGGGAAGCCGCGGCGGACCATCTCTCGCTCCGGCGGAGAGAGATGGAAGCACAGCCGCGGGATGCGGCCTTCGGCGCGCAGCTCCATCGCCCGGCGGATCCCGGCCTTGGCGGTTTCGAGCGTCTCGGCGCCGCGCTCCGGACGGCCGAACATCAGCCGGCCGTAGTCGGCGGGCTCGGTCGTCGGGAAGGAGACGATCAGGGTGAGCCGGTTCCCGGCCACCGCCTCGAGCACCCCGGGGACCAGCAGCCGCTGGCCGTTGGTCACCACCGAAACCTCAGGTGCCGGCACCGGCGCCGCCCAGTTGCGGAGCATGGCGCCGAACATGTCCATCCGCTCGCGGAACTCGGGGTGCAGCGTCGGCTCGCCGTCGCCGGAGTTGGCGATGTAGCGCACCCGGACCCCGGCGGCCGCGGCCTGCTCCACCCGGGCGATCAGCCGCCCGGTGACCTCGCGCGGCTGATACTCGCGCGGCCCCTTGTAGCCGGCCTTGTTCACCCCGCAGGTCTGGCAGTTGCAGTTGCAGATGCCGTGGACCAGGCTGTTGTTCAGCGACAGAGGCCGGCGGGTGCGCATGGTGCAACCGGCTGGCTCCAGACCGGCGAGCCCCCTCACCCGCCGGCTGCTGAGCGCGAAGGCGGCGCGGCGCAGGAGATTGAACCCGGTCAGCATCTGCAGTCTGCGGATCAGGATGAAAAGCCTCCAGAGGGGCTGCCCCGGCGCCCAGCGCCGGAGGACCGAATTGGCCAGGACCAGCAGGCCCATCGGCGTGTTCTCGTCCTCGTCGTACATGAGGAAGTTGGCGTGCCGCAGCGCCTCACGCTTGGTCAGGGCCTTGACGGCGTCGAGGGATATGCCCCGAGGCTGGAAAGCCACCGGGTGGAGGAAGTTGTCCCCGGTCTCGGCGGCGCCCTCGGCCCTGAGCCGCTCGGCAACCGGCGAACCGCTGTAGACCCGCAGGCCCACGCCGATGTCCACCAGGTCCCACGGCGCCGCCGCCCGACCGATGGTCGCGAACGTCTCGGCAAGGGTTGCGGGCGTCTCGTCAGGGGCTCCGACCAGCAGGAACCAGTGGACGGCAATGCTCCGCTCGTGCAGCAGGCGGCCGGCGCGAAGCAGGGCGTCCTTGCGGAAGTTCTTGCCCAGGCTGCGCAGCGTGGCGTCGCATCCGGATTCGGCCCCCAGGTCCACGTCCCGGAACCCCGCCGCCTGGAGCAGATCGGCCAATTCCTCGTCCACGGCTCCGGGGTTCAGGCCCATGGTGTGCAGCTGCAGGTCGAGCCCGCGGCCGGCGATCTCCCGGAGCACGGCCTTGCAGTGCTCCAGCGGGATGTTGAAGGTGCTGTCCGTGAACTCCAGCCTGCGGATCCCCGACTCGCGCACCAGTTCCTCGATCTCGGCGGCCACCCGCTGCGGCGAACGCAGCCGCCAGGCGCGGCCCTCGATTCGGTTGTAGGTGCAGTAGGTGCAGCCCAGCGCGCACCCGCGCTTGGTCTGGATCTGCAGCGGCGACCCGGCCCGGACGTAGGGCTTCAGATCGAGCCAGCGCCAGGCCCGTGCGGCCGGAAGTTCGTCCAGGCGCTCCACGCACATCGGATCGTTGTTCTCGGTTATGCGGCCATCGAGGAGGCGGACCAGCCCGCCCATGCCGTCCAGCGGCTCCCCGGCCGAAAGCCGGCGCAGGAACTCCACCATGGCCGCCTCGCCGTCGCCGCGGATGGCGTATTCGAGATCGAAGAACCTCAGCATCTCGGCCCCACTGATGCCCACGGCCGGGCCCCCGATGACGATGGGGCCGGGGAAGACCCGCTTCAACGGCTCGATGGCCTCCTCGCGAACGGCATCGAGCAGGAACCGCGTGCTGTGGCCGGCACAGTTGTCGATGTTACGAATGCCCACCCCAACCGCGTCGGGACGAAGATCCGCCACTGCCGCCGCAATGCTCCGCGCCGGATCGCGCGAGAAACACAGGTCAAGCACCCGCACCTCATGCCCGGCCTGCTCAAGCGCCGAGGCCACACAGCACAGACCGAACGGGATCACCGGCCATGGCTGGTGGAAGCGGTTCGAGTTGATCAGCAGCGTGCGCATGTCGGCCTCCTGCGCGGGGGGATCAAAGGCCACCTCCAACTCTCAGTCCCCAGTAAAGCAATGAATATTCCACCCGTCAGCAATATGCATCATGCCGTTTAGCGCCGACTTGCGACCTGCCTGCTGATGTGTAGCACCAATGATCGCTTGAAACTACGCCAATAATGTGCATATTCTATGCGTATCGAGAGGATGTCTTGGCGATGAGGAAACACCTGCACCCGGTCGTCAAAGCCTACGGCGAGGGCCGCACGGCCTTCTTCGAGGCTCTCAAGGTCAATCGAGCGGGCCGGGACCGGGACGTCCTCAACGCCATCGTTCTGTTGGCTAGGGCCCTGAAAACCAAGCAGCCGTACGATGAGGTGCTCAAGACGGTCGAGTCGGTCGACATCCGCAACTGCGACCACAACCTACTGGCGATCTTCTACCTGTACCGGACGCACCTCTCGCTGGCCCTGGACCGCCTGGCGGAAGCCTCCATGCTCTGCGACCGCGTCACGGAGCTGACCGGGCCGGACACCCCCGCGGCCCTGGTGGCGGCGAACCTTCACATTGCGGCTGCGGCCGCCCTGCGCGTGGGTCGAAAGGACCAGGCCGTGGAGCTCAACCGCCGGGCCCTGGCTGCCCTGCCGCGAAATTCTCCGCGCTTCCCGATGCTCTACAGCGACCTGGCCTGCTTCCAGGCGAACGTGGAGACCTTCGCGGAGATCGAGGAAGAGTACCGCGAGGTCGTCCGCAACCCTCGGTACGAAGACATGCTCGACTGGCGCGAGGTCATCTACCTGATCCACTACGTAAAGACCGGCCAGATCGAGAAGGTGGCAACCATCGACCGCGCCCGCCTGGCCAAGCTTCCTCCGGATACGGTGGCGGAGACCAATCGGCTGCTGCAGCTTACCGAGGTCCTGGCCGGCCGCGCCGGCGGGGACCTGCCACCATGCTTCGCCGCCATCCGCGAACTCCTGGCTGGCCGCCCCGAGCCGGCGCTGAGTGCGGCCCGCGAGGACGTCAAGACCAACACCGGCTTCCTCTACGGCACCGACTTTCAGGATTTCAACCTGGTCCGCTGCGAGTTGGCCACCCGCCGGGCAGGGGCCGCGCGCCGGTTACTGCGCCTGCGCCGGGAGCGCGGCAACACCCACCACCTGGACGACTTCTTCCTGGCCCGCGCCGAACTGCTCGACGGGGACTGCGGCGAGGCCGCACGGCTCTTTTCGGCCGCGTACCGGGCCTGCGAGCGATACCAGTCCCTGCCGCGGCTGGACATCGAGGTGCGCATGGCCTGCGAGCTTTCCGCCGCCGACGCCATGCGCCTGACCCGGGCGGCGCTGACCGCGGCGCCCGCCGGCCTCCGGCCCGGGCTGAAGACTGCCTCCGCACTACCCGCGCCCCCACTGCAGCCGCCTTCGACACAGCCGTCCGGCTCGGCGCGTCTCCTGGGGCCGAGCGACGCCATGCTCGCGCTACGCGAGGCCATCCACCGCGCCGCCAGGCTCGACGTGCCCGTCCTGATCACCGGCGAGACCGGCACCGGCAAGGAGCTGGCCGCCCGTGCCATACACGAGGACGGACCGCGCGCCGGCGAGCCCTTCCTGGCGGTCAACTGCGGCTCGATCGCCGAGGGCCTGCTCGAGTCGGAGCTCTTCGGTCACGTCAAGGGGGCCTTCACCGGGGCCACCGCCAGCCACCAGGGGCTCTTCGAGGCCGCCGGCAAGGGCACGGTGCTGCTGGACGAGATCGGGGACATGCCCCTGCGGCTGCAGGTGGCGTTCCTGAGGGTGCTCGAATCCGGCGAAGTCCGTCCGGTGGGCAGCGCCTCGGCCCGGAAAGTCGCCTGCCGGATCCTGGCTGCGACCAACATCTCCCCGGAGCAGCTGGCCGATGCCGGCCGCTTCCGGCAGGACCTGCTCTTCCGCCTGCGGCGACTGGAGATCGCCGTGCCCCCGCTGCGCGAGCGCCCCGATGACATCCTGGCCCTGGCCGGGCACTTCCTGGCCGAGGGCCGCGCCGACGGGGCCCGCCCGGTGATGAGCCCGGAACTCCGCTCGGCGCTGGCTGCCCACCCCTGGCCGGGCAACGTCCGGGAGTTGCGCAACGAGATGGAGCGCATGCGCTTGATGAACTCGGACCAGCCGGCCTACGACCTCAGCCACCTCGACCCCCGGATCGCCGCCGGCCAGCCGGTCCAGGGGCCGGCACCGTCCCCGACCCAGGCCCCGGCCGCGGATTCGGCCCCGGAACCGACCACGGCCGCTTCCGCCGGACGGAGTCTCCAGCACGGGCGCTCGCCAATGCGCCGGCTCAAGGAGCTGCGCGACCTCTTTCGCAGCCACCGGAGTATGACCCGGGCGGAGGCCGCCGCGACGCTCGGAGTATCGGCCAACACCGCCACCAAGTACCTCCAGCAGCTCGCCGCCGAGGGCCTCATCCTCCGGATGGAACCCAACGCCTCGCCGCGGACCCACTACTTCGAGCTGACCGAGGACAACCGGCAGAAATAGGGGCATCGGCACGGCCATGAACCGGACCGAAGATATCCGCCGGGACCTCCAGAACGTCCGGAACACCACCGGCGAGGACGAGGGTGCCGGGCCCTTCGCGCTGCTGACCGAGCGGGATCACCCGCTGGTGGCGGCGGAGCGGCTCAGGGCCCGGTGCCGGCACCCGCTGACCTTGGCCTTCTGCGTGGCGGCCCCGCTACTGACCCTGGCCGCCATCCGGGCCATGCCCGTCGCCGAACAGCTTCCGGAACTGGCCAGCCTCTCCCGGAGGGCGCTGGACTTCCTGGCCGCCTTCGTCGCCCTCTGGCCCCTGGCCATGGTCATGGGCGCGGCCTGGCGCGCGGCGGCGGCAACTCTCGCCGAGGGCGTAGAGGAAACCGCCATGCAGTTGGTGCTCACCCCGCTGCGCAAGCGGACCATCGCCGCCGCCAAGGTGTTGCCGAACGTCCGGCCCTTCCTGTGGGGGATATTCGCGACGTTGCCGCTCTACCTGCTGGCCGGGGGGATGGAGCCCTTCCTGTTCTCAAACGCCATGCCTTCCCCGTTCGTCCTCTGGCCGTTCCGGGCGCCTGTGGGGGTCATGGCCCTGCTGTTTGGCGGGCCATACGAGCAGACCGGGCTCTCGCCGGCCGGGGCCGCGGCTGGGGCGCTGATGGCCCTGACCGACCTGGGGCTGGTCTGGGCGGCCGCCCACTGGGGCGCCGGCCTGGCCGTCAGGGTCAACAGCCTGGTGGTGGTGGTCCTGCGCCTCCTGCTGCGGCTGATCCTGCTGGCGACCGCCCTGGCGGCCTATCTGATACTGGCACTGCTCCTGGGCCTGGCCATCTTCCCGGCGGCACAGTGGATGTTCGGCCGGGGGGAGCTCCTGTCCACGCTGCTGGGCACCGCCTCGATGCTATGGCTCTGGTGGCTCTTCCCCCTGCGCAACGCGACCCGGCGTTGCCTGGCGGATTTCACCTGGTTCGACCGGCTGGCCATGGACCCGGACGACCCGTCGCTGCGCAACTCGCTGCGGATGGCTGCCTGGTGGTGGTACGACGGGCGGAGGGCGTGACGAGGCTTTTACCGCAGAGCCGTTCGACAAGCTCACGGTCCAGGCCCTGAGCAAAGCCGAAGGGGGCGCGGAGTCGCGCAGAGGCGGTGGAGCTTGGGGGCCTGGGGTCTGGGAACGACCAGTCTGCCGATGCCCAAGAAGCCCTCTTGGGATCATCCTCCGCGTGACTCCGCGTCCTCCGCGGTGAAAGCCCCGATCGGTCGCTCAGCGCAGCTTCCGCAGCGCCCAGAGGAGCGACTGGACCTCGCCGTGGCGGCCCTCCCCGAAGCGCAGGGAGTCGTCCGCGTGGCGGTCGCGGCCCCAGGCCTCGAGCGCGCGGCGGAAGAGCGCCGCGACGCCCTTAGCCGCCGACTTCCGCCGGCCGGCCGCGCCGTAGCGGGCGACGGCCAGGAGCGCCTCGGCCGAGATGATCACGTCCCCGTAGCGCTCGCGGTTGCGGCGCACGGCCCGGCGCGCGGCTCTGAGCTCCGCCAGGACCGGCCCGAGCTGCCCGGCCAGCAGCGCCAGCTGCCTCCGGTCCTCCGCCGTGAAGGGCTCCTCGCGGCAGACGCCCTTCATGGTCCGGTCGTGGAGCCGCTGCTCGATGCCGCCGCCGAAGAGCGCGGCCAGCGCCGCCCCCGCCTGCCGGCCGTCGGCCATCCCGTAGAAGCCGCGGGCGAAGCGCTCGGCGAAGCGCGGGTCCTCCCCGCCGGCGGTGGCCAGGTGGCCGAAGAGGGCCAGGCCGTAGTCGATGGCTCCCGGAAGATAGCGCCACGGGCACCAGACGGTGTTGACCAGACCGGACAGCCCCTTGCCCCGCCGGCGCTGGGGGAGGCTCCGCGCGACGGTGTTCCGGAGGTTGGCCAGGTTCATGGCGTTGGGGGCGATGCGCGTGCCATAGCAGACCGTCGCCGGGCAGGCCACCGTCTCGAAGCCGGCGTCCAGGAGCAGCGCCGCCTTGGGCGACTCGTACTCGGCGATGTACTGCCAGTTGAACATGAGCACGTCGCGCCGGAAGTTCTTCATGATCCTGGGCTCGTGGACCACATGGTCGGCCCACATGGCCGGGCGGCGCCCGAGCTTGCGCACGGTCCCGTGCACCCAGGCGGAGTGGGCCGCGAAGCGCTGCCAGGCCTCGCTCCCCGCCCCAAAGCTGCGGCGGCAGCGCGGGCACTTGCCGAACTCGACCTCGTCGAGCCCCACGTGGATGACCGGGTGGGGGAAGATCGCGGCGGTGTCGCGGAGCAGGTCGGCGATGATCTCGCGGGTCTCGGGGTGGCTAGGGCAGATGGCGTTGAAGCCCCACTGGTGGTCGACCTGCTCGCCGAGGTGGCAGTACCTGGGGTGCGAAGTGATGAGCGCCGCGTGGCCCAGGCACTCGATCTCGGGCATCACCGCGATGCCGTGCCGCGCGGCGAGAGCGACGAACCGGCGCATCTCCTCCGGGGTGAAGGCCCCCGGCGTGGCCAGCTCCGGACGCGACGGGAAGACCAGCGCGCAACGCTGGTCATCGATGAGATGGAGGTGGAGCAGGTTGTAGCCCCACTCGGCGAGCCTGGGGAGCAGCGCCTCGTAGTAAGAGCGCCGCTCGGTTATACGGCCGAGGTCGAGCATCACGCCACGGAGTTCGAATGCGGGCTTGGCGGTCACGGCTGGGCAGTCCTTTCTTCCTCGCGTCCCGAGGGCAGTCCGTACTCCTCGATCTTCTTGCGCAGGGTGGTGCGGTGCAGCCCCAGTTCGCGCGCGGCCTGCACCTGGTTGCCGCCGACGGCGGCGAGCACCTCGGCGATGACCGCACGCTCGGCAAGGCGGACCGCCTCGGCGTGGATGGTCCCGTCCCCGGACGGGTCAGGGCCGGCGCGGTGTGCGGCCAGCATCTCGCAGGCCAGCCTGCGGGCCAGGGCGTCGATGCTGCCGGGCAGCCCGCCCGGGCCGCCGGAGCCGGCCATCCCCGGCGGCAGGTGCTCGACGCCCACCGTCCCGCCGGTCCCGGCCAGGGCCGCGGCCCGGTCCAGGCAGTTGCGGAGTTCGCGGACGTTGCCCGGCCAGTCGTGGGCCTCGAGGGCCGAGAGCGCCTCCCGGCTGATCTCGGTGGGCCGGCCGGCCCGGTTCCCGGACCCGGAGAGGAAGTGGGCGACGAGCAGCGGGACATCCTCCCGGCGCTCTCGGAGCGGCGGCAGCACTATGCGCAGCACGTCCAGGCGGTAGAAGAGGTCCTCCCGGAAGGCGCCGGCGCGGACCGCCGCGGCCAGGTCGCGGTTGGTGGCCGAGATCACCCGGACGTCGGCCCGGCGCGGCTCGCTCTCGCCGAGGCGCTCGAAGGTTCGCGATTCGAGGAAGCGCAGCAGCTTGGCCTGCATGCCCGGGCTCATCTCCCCGACCTCGTCGAGGAAGAGCGTGCCGCCGTCGGCGGCCTCGACCCGGCCGGTGCGGTTGGCCACCGCCCCGGTGAAGGCCCCGCGGGCGTGGCCGAAGAGCTCGGTCTCGAGCAGGGTCTCGGGCAGCCCGGCGCAGTTGACCGCCACGAAGGGGCCGGAACCCCGCGCCGAATGCAGGTGGATGGCCCGCGCGGCCAGCTCCTTGCCCGTGCCGCTCTCGCCGGAGAGCAGCACGGTGGCATCGGCGGCGGCCGCGGCGGCCAGCTGCCGGTAGAGCGCCTGCATGGCGGCGGAGCGCCCCACCAGGAGCGTCTCGGGCGGAAAATCGGCGAGGTCCTGCCGGGCGCCGTCGAGCGCCGAGCGGGCCGCGCCCTGGGCCAGCGCCCGGTTGAGCGCCGCCCGGGCGGTCTCCACGCTGAGCGGCTTGGACAGGTAGTCGAAGGCCCCCTTGCGGACCGCCTCCACCGCGGTGGACAGGGTCCCGTGGCCGGTCATGACCATGACCGGGGAGTCAGGCAGCAGCGCGCGCATCCGGACCAGGGCCTCGAGCCCGGACATGCCGGGCAGGCGGACGTCCATGAACACGGCGGCCGGCCGCTCGCGCTCGGCCAGCTCCAGCCCCTCCTCGGCGCTGGAGGCGGCCAGGGCGCGGTGGCCCTCCCTGCCGAGCAGCATGGCCAGAGCGCGCGAAACGCCGCTGTCGTCGTCGATCACCAGGACGGTGGCCATGCCGCTGCTCCTCGCCGGGGCTCCGCTGACGACAACATCGTAGCGGGGAAGGGCGGAGCGTCAACGCCTGTTGGCGGCTTGCGCGGGGGAGCGCCCGGGGAAGGGGAGATGCAATCCCCCAACCCCTGACGAGGGCATGAATCACGGGAGCAGGCTAGCGGCTCTGACTGCGGAACGGAGCGGCGGCTCCTTCTGACACCCGTCGAGTCTGAATCATACCCACTTTCCGAGGAGCGCCGAACGGGGCGGGTCCGGTGCACGGGGCGGGCCAGTCTCTACCGCTCGGAGGGCATCCTGCCCTCCGAGCTGCGACGAAGCTGCCCTATCGCCATCCATGGCTTCGGGCATCTTCGACGCCGAGCCCGGCCCACCCCGTGCACCGGACCCACGATGGCCGGGAGACGGAGGTCCAGGGCTGGGGGAGGAGTTGGCCGGCGCTTAGAACGCCGGAGGCCCGGACGGCCGCGAGGCGTTCTCGCGCAGCGAGCGGCCAGGGATGGCCGCGAGCGGTAGGCCAACGCCTCCCCCAGCCCTGGACCGGGGCACCACCGCGGGGCCTTGGAAACTGGTGACTTGCGGCTGACGCACAGGCGGGGTAAGCTGAGTGCGGAGATCGAGGAGGACAGACATGCCCACTGACCCCAGGAACCACTCGGAAACCTCCGCCGGCGAGCCCAAGCCCGCCAAGGCCGATGGCCTGGAGGCCTATCACACCGTGGCCGACACCGTGGGCATGGTGCCCAATGTCCGCTTCAGGGACAACCTGATCCAGGGCCTGGTCATCGGCGGGGGGGCGCTGATCTCCACGCTGGTCGGATTGGTCCTGGGCGGCTGGACCGGTGCGGCCATCGGTTTGGTCTGCGGGCTGGTCCTCTTCCTGCTGGTCAGCGGTGCCGTGCTCATGGTCATAGGCTGGGTCCGGGCAGCCAGAAAGCTGAAGAAGTAGCTGTGGACGGGCAGAAGGCCGCAGGAATCCTGTCGTGGGCGGCCCTGGCGGCCGGGCTGCTCCTCTTGCTGTGCCTGCATGCCGCGTTTCTGGGCGTCCCGGCGCTTCTGCTGGGAGTGGTCGGGGTCATCTATTCGCTTCGCAGATCCGGATCCGCGGAAAGTCGCCTCAATCGCCACCGCACCGGGCTTGCCGCGCTCGGGGTCGTGACCGTTGCCCACCTCCTGGTCCTGGCCTTCTCGGTCCAGTTCTTCCTGATCCCCACGGGGACCGACATCCGGCCGATGGGCTGGACGCTGCTGATGTTCTTCATCGCCATCATCACGCTGGTGGTGGCCGTGCCGCTGGCGATTGCCGCAATCGCGAAGGAACGCCCGCGCCTGCCGGGGCTGATCGGGCTGGTCCTCGGGTTCACGCCGCTATGCTCTGCCCTGCTGCTCCTGCGCTTGGCCGTGTGGGCGAAGGGGCTTCATCTGTCGGAGTGAAGCCCCTTTCCCCGCATCACGCTGGTTCGGGCCGGGCGGCCTCAGCCCGGGAAGCGATCGGCCCGGGTGCGAACAAAGGTGGCCAGGGCCTCGTCGAAGCGCTCGGCTCGGCGGGCCTTGAAGTAGGCCGCCTCAAGCCTATGGACCGCCGCCTGATCGGACTCCCAGAGATCCTCCAGCCTCTCAGCCAGACGCGGCGCGTCAGGCCGGAGGCCTGCCCGCCTTAAGTACCGGGCGATGGCCTTGATGGCGGCCGCCACTCGCGGCACCCCGAGGCCCCCAGCGGCCTCGGCCGCTGCAAATATGGTGGTTGCCGGGTACTGCGGGGGGATGGCCTGAAGGCCGTCGTGGTGGATGGCGTCGTCCAGATCGTGGATGGCCAGAACCGCCGTCTCTTCCTGAGTCAGCGGCTCGCTGCCTACCTTGTGCCGGAGGCACTCGGCCAGCGTTCCCACCCAGGCCTCCGGGGCTGCGCTTCTGACCAGCTTCCTAAGATCGTAGCGCGCCGCTGGATTGGCCAGGAGGTCGGGGCGCATCTTGGCCAGCAGATGACTGCATCGTTCGGCCTGTTGCTTGGCCGAGCGCTCACCAGCGTCGAGGGCGGCGTGGCAGAGAATCACCTCGAAACGGTTGTTGTTCACCGTGTTGAGCAACGGGCGGATCATCCGGATGGGGCGCTCGAGCAGGAAGGCGACCATCTCCGGCCGGAGCGTGTCAAGGGCCTCCTCCAGGACGCCGCAGGTCAACGGCGCGCCGGCATCGAGCAGGAGCTGGACCATTTTGATGGAGGCCTTCCGAGCAGCGCAGCACAGGTAGAGATTGTCGGCGGAGCTGTCCGCAATGCGCACGTCGGCACCCGCGGCAACCAGTCGGCCAGCCCCGCGCACGGAGTCCTCAGCCGCGGCCTGCAGCAGCCGGGCGGCCCGGGGTGGAAGCAGCTTGACCGGGATGTAGCGCCCACCCGGGCTGCTCCAACCAGCCGCGGCGCTTCAGACTCCGGGCGATCCGGGCCAGCAGAGCCTTGGAGCAGGCGGACTCCGCCCAGCCCAGGGCGCTGTGGCAGACCGCCTCGGAGAAGTCGTCGAAGGGGCTGTAGCGCGAGGCTGCCAGGGCATCGAAGAGCCGGACGTCCCGGCTTTCGATAGCCTCCACATACGCGGTCAGGCCGCCTCCGAAGGCGGAGGTGGTGTTGGGATTGGCACCTCGGCGATCAGGCGGCGCACCAGGGTCAGATCGCCGTCTTCGGTCGCCCTGCGGAGATCATAGCGCGTCCGATTAGATCCAGACATTTCCGCTCCCTTGTAGCATCGGCCCCGGTCAGCTTGCTGGTGCCCCCCACCCCGGCAACTCCACCCTGAACGTCGCCCCGCGGCCGGTCGCAGCGCCGCCGCCATCGCAGCTCAAGCTCCCGCCGTGCTCCTCGGCGATCCGCCGGGAGACGGCCAGGCCCAGCCCGGCGCCGCCGCTCTTGGTGGTGTAGAAGGGCGCGAAGATCTTCTCGACCTCCTCGGGCCTGATCCCCGGGCCGGAGTCCGAGACCTCGAGCAGGAGACGTCCGCCCCCGCCCGCCGCCGGCCTGATCCGCACGACGATCTCGCCGCCACGCGGCTGGGCCTGCATGGCGTTCAGGACCAGGTTCACGAGCACCTGCTTGACCTTGTTGCGGTCGGCCCTGGCGGCCCCCGCGGCCGGGTCGAACTCGGTCCTGGCCACGACGTGGGCGTGCTCCAGCTGCCGGCGCATGAAGGCCAGGACCTCCTCGACCAGCGCGGGGAGTTCCACCCGCGCGAAGACCGGCGGCGCCGGCCGGGCGAAGGAGACCATCTCGTCGACCACGAGCTCCAGGCGCGCCAGCTCCTCGAGGACCGCGCGGAGCCGCTCGGCGGCCTCCGGGCGCTTCTCGTCGGCCAGTTCCATCTCCACGACCATCTTGGCGCTGGTCAGGGGGTTCCGCACCTCGTGGGCCATGGCCGCGGCCATCTGCCCGGCCACGGCCATCCGTTCGGAGCGGACCAGTTCCTCGCGCGCCGCGACGAGCGCGGCGCTCATCCGCTCGAGGCTCTCGCCGAGTTCCTCCACCTCGCGCCCGCCGCCCGGGGCGGCCCGGAAGGCCAGTTCGCCGCCGGCCGCGCGGCCGGCCTCGCCGGCCAGCTCGCCGAGCGGCCGGGCCACGGTGCGGGCCAGCAGGAACCCGAGGAACACCGCCGCCAGCGCGCCGGCCAGCGCCGTCCAGCCGATGGGAGCGGCCGCGGCGCGCCGGACGCGGTCGATCTCCGCCTGGGGGACAAGCAGCAGGGTCAGCCGCGGGACGCTCCGGCCCCCGGCGGCCTCAGCGTCCAGCGGGGGGTCGCTGCGCCAGGCGCTGAACACCTGGAAGCGCCGCCCGGCCAGGGTCAGGGGCCCGTCGAGGCGAGGCTCCGGCCGCGGCGACCGGCCATAGGCGCTCAGGTGGCGCTGCAGTTCGGCCCGCTCGGCCTCCGGCAGGGTGGTGTCGATGAGCGGGGCGCTGCCGCCGCCGCCGGCCGAAAGGCCCCGGACGCTGGCCACCTCGGCGCCGACCAGCGCCTTGGTCCTCGCCAGGATGTCGGGGTTGCTGACGAAGCTCGGCGGGATGGACTGGACCAGGGAGGCCATGCGGCCGCGGTAGAGCGCCTCGGCGGCCAGCCCTGCGCGCCAGGCGGCCAGGCCCGCGGTGATCAGGGAGACGGCCAGGAAGAGGCCCCCGAAGGCCAGGGCCAGTCGCGTGCCCAGGCCCAGCGGACGCCTCATGCAGCCGGGCTCCCGGGCCGGCCGTCCTCCGGCTTCGGCGCCGGCGGCTCGAAGGGCTTCCGCCCAGCCCTGCGCGCCGCCAGCCAGGCCGCGCCGAAGACCAGCATCAGCCCGACGCTGATGTGCTGGAAGACGCTCAGGTTGAGCGGCACCAGCGACGGCCCGTCGGCGAAGGTGTCGGCCCTCAGGAACTCGTTGCAGAAGCGCCAGAGCGCATAGAGCAGCCCGAAGGCGCAGGCCGGGCCGCCGGCGAACGTCCGGCGCGGCCAGATCAGCCACCAGATCAGCACGGCCATGGCCAGCGCCGCGAGCGTCTCGTAGAGCTGGGTCGGGTGGACCGGGACGGCCTCCCGGAACCCGCAGAGCTGCCCGTTCTCGAAGAGCGCGTAGACGTGGCTGTGCTGCGGATAGGTCACGCCCCAGGGCAGGTCCCCGGCCACGCGCCCGAAGCAGCAGCCGTTGAGGAAGCAGCCGATCCGGGTCATGGCCAGCCCCACGGCCGCCGGGGCGGCGACGAAGTCCAGCACGTCGACGAAGGGGATCTTGCGCCGGCGGGTGTAGAGCCAAAGGGCCAGTATGCCCCCGCCCAGCCCCCCGTAGAAGACCAGCCCGCCCTTCCAGGTGGCCAGCATGGCCCCCAGCCAGCCGAACGGCCCCATCCACTCCGGCCACATGGCCCGGGATACGAAGTAGTCCGGCCAGTAGATGACCACGTGGAGCAGCCGGGCGCCGAGCACTCCGCCGACGATGGCGAAGATGCCCATGTCGAAGACCTCCACCTTCTCGAGGCCCAGGGCCGCCGATCGCCGCCGGGCCATCCACACGGCCAGCAGAAAGCCGACCATGAGCATGGTGCCGTAGGCCGGGACGGCCAGGCCCAGGATAGGGATCGTGAAGAGGGTGGGGCTCATGGGCCTACTTCCGGCCCGCGCGCGACCTTCCGGCCGGCTCAAGAAGCAGGTTGTCGATCAGCCGGGTCCGGCCGAAGCGGACCGCCAGCAGGGCCAGCGCCGGGCGCGTGATCTTCTCGATGTCCTCGAAGCTGTCGGGGTCGACGACCGCGGCGTAGTCGAGCTCGGCCAGCGGCTCCTCGACGATCTCCTCGGCCATGGCCGCGGCCACCTTGGTGGCCTGGCGCTCGCCGTCGGCGACCAGGTCCGCGGCGGTCTTCAGCGCCCTGGCCAGACACAGCGCCGCCTGCCGCTCACCGGGGTTCAGGTAGGCGTTCCGGGAGCTCATGGCCAGGCCGTCCGGCTCGCGGACTATGGGGCAGGCCACCACCTGGACGCCGAAGTTGAGCCCGCGGACCAGGTTGCGGATCACCGCCAGCTGCTGCGCGTCCTTCTGGCCGAAGTAGGCCCGGTCGGGCAGAACGATGTTGAAGAGCTTGGCCACCACCGTGGCCACCCCGCGGAAGTGGCCGGGGCGGCTGGCGCCCTCCAGCGGCCCGGCCACCGCGCCGGGCTCGACGGCGGAACTGAAATCCTTCGGGTACATCTCCTCGGCCGAGGGCGCGAAGACCGCGTCCACGCCGGCCCCGGCCGAGAGATCCAGGTCCCGCTCCAGGTCCCGCGGGTAGCGCTCGAGATCCTCGCCGGGACCGAACTGGGTCGGGTTCACGAAGATGCTGACGGCCACGAAGTCGTTCTCGGCCCGGGCCCGGCGCATCAGCGAGACGTGCCCCTCGTGGAGCGCGCCCATGGTGGGCACGAAACCGACCGACTTGCCGGCGGCGCGCTCGGCCAGGGAGAGCCGCCGCATGGCGGCGGCCTCAGTGACGACCTGGGGTTTCTTCACGGGCTATTTCTTCCCTTCGGCGCTCATGGCCGCCAGCGGGGAGCCGCCACCGGGCGGCGCGAAGAAGCTCGTCCCCGGCCCCAGGCCGACCAGCGCGTCGACCAGCGCGGCCAGCTGCTCCCGACCGCGGACCAGGTCGAGTTCGTCGGTGTCCACCACCAGCACCGGCGCCCCGGCCGGGCTCCGGAAATGCTCGGCGTAGGCGGCGCAGATCCTCTCGAGATAGGCGGGGAGGTCCTCGCCAAGCTCGTAGGCGATGCCCCGCCGGCGGACGCGCTCCATGAGCACGCCGGGCGAGGCCCGCAGGTAGACGATGGCGTCGGGCCGCTCGAGCCTCCCGGCCACGCCCTCCTCCAGGCGACGATAGAGCCCGAATTCCTCGGGGGACAGGTTCAGCCCCGCGAAGATCCGGTCCTTGTCGAAGAAGTAGTCGGCCACCGTCCCGCCGGCGAAGAGGTCGCCCTGGGCCAGCTCCGACAGCTGCCGGTAGCGGTCGAGCAGGAAGGAGACCTGGGCCTGGAAGGCCCAGCGCCGCCGGTCCTTGTACATCAGCGGCAGGAAGGGGTTGGCCTCGGGGGCCTCCAGCACCAGCCGGTAGCCGAGTTCGTGGGCCAGCCGCGCGGCCAGCGTGGTCTTGCCCACGCCCATGGGGCCCTCCACGGCGATGTGCCGGAAGGGGCTGGCCCGGCGCCCGGAACCAGCGCGCCGGGCCGGGGCGTTAAAGGCCGCCCAGAGCTCAGCCACGGTCCGCCCGGTGCCGGGCACGGCCAGGCCCGGGGCGATTTCGGCCAGCGGCTCGAGCACGAAGCCGCGCTCGGCGATCCGCGGATGCGGGACGGTCAGGTCGGGCGCGTCGATGACCCGCTCGCCATAGAGCAGGATGTCGATGTCGATGGGCCGGGCAGCCCAGCGCTCGGCCGGGCGCTTCCGCCCCAGGGATTTCTCGACCTCCATGATGGCGGCGAGCAGCTCGCGCGGCGAGAGGTCGGTCTCGGCCATGGCCGCGGCGTTGATGAACTCCGGCTGGCCCTTCGGACCGCCGATCGGGGCGGTCTCGAACATGGCGCTCGCCACCCGGATGCCCACGCCGCGCGCGGCCAGCAGCTCCAGCGCCCGGCGGACGTTGGCCTCGCGGTCGCCGAGGTTGGCCCCCAGGCCGAGGTAGACGGTGGGCATCAGTTCCTCCGTGGCGAATGACGTGCGGCCATCACTTTACGGCCCGACGGCTGGAGTGTCAACTGGGACGCCACAAATGCGGAATGATGAATTATGAATGCCGAACGGAAACGAGGGACTGCCCCCACGCCGTTCTGCATCCATCATTCAACATTCATGATTCGCCGCGGCGCCTACCACTTGATCCGCCCGATGCGGCCGACCGCCTCGGCCAGGCGCTTTTCCGGCACGGTCAGGGCGGCACGCAGGTAGCCCTCGCCGCTCGGCCCGAAGCCGATGCCCGGGGTGAGGACGATGTCGGCCTCCTCCAGGATCCGGGTGGCCGCGTCGGCGCTCTGCAGGCCCTTCGGAGTGGGGAACCAGACGTAGAAGGCGCCCCTGGGCTTCTGGACCGCCAGTCCCAGCTTCGCCAGGCCGTCGCAGAAGACGTCGCAGCGCTTCTGGTACATGGCCCGCAGCGGGGAGATGAAGTCATCGTAGCGCTCCAGGGCCTCGACCGCGGCGAGCTGGATGGCCGTGAAGATGCCGCTGTCCACGTTGGTCTTGACCTTGCCGAGCGCGCCGCAGAGCTCGGCCGAGCCGGCCGCGAAGCCCACCCGCCAGCCGGTCATGTTGAAGGTCTTCGAGAACGAGTGGAACTCGATGACCCGTTCCATGGCGCCGGGGATGGAGAGCATGCTCATGGGCTCGGCGCCGTCGAAGGCCAGCTCGGAGTAGGCGGTGTCGCTGACCACGATCAGGTCGTGCTTCTGGGCGAAGGCCAGGAGCTCCTGGTAGAACTTCGCGTCGGCCACCGCGCCGGTGGGGTTGTTCGGGTAGTTGACGTAGATCATCTTGGCGCGCTTGAGGCTCGCCGGCTTGATGGCGCCGAGGTCCGGCAGGAAGCCGTTCTTGGCCAGCAACGGCATCATGACCGGCTCGCCGCCGGCGAAGATGGTGCCCGAGCGGTAGGGCGGATAACCCGGCTCGGGGATCAGCGCGGCGTCGCCCGGGTTGATGTAGGCCAGGGGGAAGTGGGCGATGCCCTCCTTCGACCCGATGATCGGGTAGATCTCGCCGTCCGGCGAGAGTTCCACGCCGAAGCGCTTCTTCATCCAGCGGGCGGCGGCGCCGCGCAGCTCGGGTGAGCCGTTGTCCAGCGCGTACTGGTGCGTCGCCGGGTTCTGGGCGTGCTTGTAGAGCGCGTCGATCACGAACTTGGGCGTCGGGCTGTCCGGGTCGCCGATGCCCAGGTTGATCACGTCGCGGCCGGCGGCGATGGCGGCCTTCTTCTTCTTGTCGATCTCGGCAAAAAGGTAGGGGGGCAGCTTCTGGAGACGCTCGGCGATCTGGAACTTGGGGGGCACGGGCTTGATCCTCCACGGCCGGACGGGGAAACTGGCGGCCACCGCCAGTCATGAGCCGTCGCCAACGGCGGCTACTTTAACGCCCGGCGGAAAGGGTGTCAACCGGAGGCGTAGGCACCGGGTCTTCACACTGGCCAGTCCGGCGCCGGGTCCTTGACAATAATTGTCACCTCCCTACACTCTATGGTCGCCGTGACAGGGCGATGGCCGGCCAATAAGTAGGTGAAGGCCGGCGCGTTCAGACCGGGCTAGCCCGGCCCCTGATGTCCCGTGGAGATACTGGAGGCCCCGCATGGTGACCCTAGAGGAACTTCTCCGGGTAATGATCGAACGCGGCTCCAGCGACCTGCACATCACCGCCGGCAGCCCGCCCCGCATCCGTGTCGACGGCAAGCTCAACCCCACCGAACACGAGATGCTCGACGCCGAGTGGAGCCAGCGGCTGGCCTACAGCATCCTGGACAACGACCAGATCGCCAAGTTCGAGCGCGACCTGGAACTGGACATGTCCTTCGGCATCGCCGGCATCGGCCGCTTCCGCACCAACGTCTTCATGCAGCGCGGCGCGGTGGGCATGGCCATCCGGGTGATCCCCTATGAAATCGCCAGCTTCGAGACCCTGGGCCTGCCCCAGGTGGTCTGCCAGAAGCTCTGCGATCTGCCCAAGGGCCTGGTCCTGGTGACCGGGGCCACCGGCTCGGGCAAGTCGACGACGCTGGCCGCCATGATCGACAACATCAACACCTATCAGCCGGTGCACATCGTCACCATCGAGGACCCCATCGAGTTCGTGCACCGCAACAAGACCTCCCTGGTCAACCAGCGCGAGGTCGGCCCGGACACCAAGGGCTTCTCAGAGGCCCTGCGCCACGTCCTGCGCCAGGACCCGGACGTGGTGCTGATCGGCGAGATGCGCGACCAGGAGACCATGGAGGCCGGGCTGACCCTGGCCGAGACCGGCCACCTGACCTTCGCCACCCTGCACACCTCCGACTGCGTCCAGACCATCAACCGCATCATCGACGCCTTCCCGACCGGGCAGCAGAACCAGATCCGCACGCAGCTCTCCTTCGTGCTCGAGGGAGTCTTCTGCCAGCAGCTCCTGCCCGTGGCCAACGGCAAGGGCCGGGTGCTGGCCGCCGAGATCATGCTGCCCAACGAGGCCATCCGCGCGCTGATCCGCGAGGACAAGGCCCACCAGATCCAGTCCAGCATCCAGGTCGGCGGCAACGTGGGCATGCGCACCATGAACCAGTCGCTGTTCGAGCTCTACAAGCGCGGCCAGATCACCTACGAGGACGCCATCCACCACACCTCCGACCCGGAGGACCTGAAGCGCACCTTCCAGCGCGCCGTCCCCGGGCCGGGAGGGCGGTAGGCCGGGCCGGCGCCGCTGGGGACGGGAACCGGAACGGGGGCAGGCTGACCGATGGTCCGCATCACGCGCATGACCAAGAAGCGGCTCGGGGAGCTGCTGCGCGACGAGGGACTGGTCAACGAGGCCCAGATCGAGGAGGCCCTGGCCGATCAGCGCAAGTCCGGGGAGCTGCTCGGCGAGGTGCTGGTCCGCCTCGGCTACGTCACCGAGGCCGACATAGCCCAGACCATTGTCACCCAGTTCGGCCTGCCCTACATCGCCGTCAAACAGTACTTCCTGTCCGACGACGTCATCAAGCTCTTCCCGGAAAGGCTGATGCGCCAGCACCAGTTCATCCCCCTGGACCGGATCGGGCGGGTCATCACCATTGCCGTCGGCGGGCTGCTCAACTTCGACGTGCTCACCGAGCTGGAGAACATGGCCACCGCGCGGATCCAGGTGTTCGTGTCCACCTGGAGCGAGATCAAGGCGGCCATCGACGATCGCTTCAAGGGGTCGGCCAAGCCCAAGGCCAAGGGACAGACCCAGGTCTCCGCGCCGCCGCCGCCCGGACCGGCGCCGGCCGCCCAGGCGCCCGCTGCCGCCGAAGGCGAGGACAGCACCCTGACCGAACTCGGCAACATGCTGCTCGGCGACGTCGGGGGCGGACCGGAGCCGCAGAAGTGAACAAGTTCGACAAGCGCCTCGGCTCGATCCTGGTCAAGGCCCGCCTGATCACCCAGGAGGCCATGGACGATGGCCTGGCCGCCGCCGAGAAGGACAGCAAGAGCCTCACCGAAGTGCTGGTCGGCAAGAAGACGGTCGACGAGAAGGCGGTCATCGGCTGCATCGCCGAGGAGATGAACCTCCCGCCCATCGATCTCACCAAGGTGGAGATCGACAAGGCGGCCATGGAGCTCATCCCCGAGGACCTGGCCAACTACTACACGGTCCTGCCCGTCGCCAAGATCGGCAAGGCCCTTACCCTGGCGGTGGCCAACCCCTTCGACATCCTGACCCTCGACGACATCAAGATCGTCACCGGCTGCGAACTGCTCCCCGTCGTCTCCAGCGATGTGACCATCAAGAAGGGCATCCAACGCGCCTACAACAAAGCCCAGGCTCAGATGGAGGAGCTCTTCGCCAAGGAGGGCGACGCCGACAAGGACCTGGTGCTCACCGAGAAGAAGGAGGAGGAGGCCGACGCCGCCGCGCTGGCCGCGGAGGGCGAAGAGGCCCCGGTGGTGAAGCTCGTAAACCTCATGATCCTGCAGGCCATCCGGGAGGGCGCCTCGGATATCCACATCGAGCCGTTCGAGAAACACCTGCGCGTGCGCTATCGCGTGGACGGCGCCTGCCACGAAACGGTCAGCCCGCCGCTCAAGATGCACTCGGCCATCGTCAGCCGCATCAAGATCATGAGCGAGATGGACATCGCCGAGCGCCGCCGGCCCCAGGACGGCAAGTTCCAGATGAAGGTCCAGGGCCGGCAGATCGACTTCCGCGTCTCCATCCTGCCCATGATCCACGGCGAGAAGGTGGTCATCCGCGTACTCGACACCTCCGCGCTGGCCCTGTCCCTCGACTCCCTGGGGTTCGAGGAGAAGGCCCTCAAGGACTTCCGCAAGGCCCTGGCCTCGCCCTACGGCATGATCCTGGTCACCGGGCCGACCGGCTCAGGCAAATCCACCACCCTGTACTCGGCCGTCAAGGAAGTGCTCAACATCGAGGACAACATCACCACGGTGGAGGACCCCGTCGAGTACCAGCTGGACGGCGTCAACCAGGTCCCGGTCTCCGAGAAACGCGGACTGACCTTCGCCGCGGCCCTGCGCTCCATCCTGCGCCAGGACCCGGACACGGTCATGATCGGCGAAATCCGCGACCGCGAAACCATCGAGATCGCCGTCAAGGCGGCGCTCACCGGCCACCTGGTCTTCTCCACCCTGCACACCAACGATGCGCCCAGCACGGTGACCCGTATGGTGGACATGGGCGTGGAGGCCTTCCTGGTTGGCGCGGCCACCGTGCTGATCGCCGCCCAGCGACTGGGACGCAAGGTCTGCAGCGAGTGCAAGGAGCCGGTGGACGTGCCGGAGCCGGCGCTGCTCGAGGCCGGCTGCTCGCCGGATCAGGCCAAGGGGGCCAAGCTCTTCAGGGCCAAGGGCTGCAGCCGCTGCGCCGGCGGATACAAGGGCCGCTTCGCGCTCCTGGAGACCATGCCGCTAAACGAGGAACTGCGCCGGGTGATCTCCACCGGGGCCAACGCCCTGGAGATCAAGCGCGAGGCCATCAAGCAGCAAATGCTGACTCTGCGTCAGGTGGGGTTGGCCAACGCCCTCCGCGGCAAGACCAGTCTGGAAGAGGTCGTGGCCATCACCATGGAAGACAAGTAGGAGCCGACGCCATGCCGACTTTCAAGATCACCGCCAGCGACAAGGCCGGCCGCAAGGTCAACCGCACGGTGGAGGCCCCCAGCCAGGGCGAGGCCGTGGCCGTGCTCCGGCGGGAGGGATACACCGCGCTGGACATCCACGAGGAGCGCGGAGGCGCGTCCGGGGCCGCCAAGACCCGCAAGGGGCCCTCGCCGCGGGTCTCCGGCTCGGATCTGGCCATCTTCACCCGCCAGTTCGCCACCATGATCGGCGCCGGCATCGCCGTGCTCGAGTGCCTTGACGTGCTCACCCAGCAGGCTTCGGACCCCGGATTCCGTTTCTGCCTGGAGACGGTGGTTGAGGACATCCGCGGCGGAACCGACCTGTCCACGGCCATGTCCCGCCACCCGAAGGTCTTCAGCCACATCTATGTGAACATGGTCAAGGCCGGCGAGGCCTCCGGCCAGCTCGAGGCGATCCTCGTGCGCCTGGCCGAGTACATGGAGGCCACCGTCAAGCTGAAGCGCGAGATCGTCTCGGCCATGACCTACCCGGTGATCTCGCTGGTCATGATCTTCGGCGTCACCGCCTTCCTGATGATCTTCATCATCCCCAAGTTCGAGGAGATCTTCAAATCGCTGAACGTCGACCTGCCGATCCCCACCCGGGTGGTGCTGATCACCTCCAAGATCATGGTCAGCTACTGGTGGGCGGTGCTGATCGGCCTGGCCCTGCTGATCACCGGCATAGTCCTCTTCAAACGCACCGAGACCGGAGGGCTTCTCGTCGACAAGCTGACCCTGAAGATCCCGGTGTTTGGGCCGCTCTTCCAGAAGGTGGCCCTGTCCCGCTTCGCCCGCACCTTCTCCACCCTGATCAAGAGCGGCGTGCCCATCCTCGGCGCGCTGGAGATCGTCGCCTCCACCAGCGGCAACCGGGTGATCGAAGCCACCGTCTCCAGCTGCAAGGACTCGATCCGGGCCGGCGAACCGCTCTCCAAGCCCCTCTCGCAGAGCCCGGTCTTCCCGCCCATGGTGGTGCGCATGATCTCCATCGGCGAGAAATCGGGCGCGCTCGAACAGCTGCTCGAGAAGATAAGCCAGTTCTACGACGAGCAGGTCTCGGCCGCGGTCGAGGGCCTGACCGCCATGATCGAGCCGATCATGATCGCCATCATGGGTCTGGTGGTTGGCGGCATCGTCATCAGCGTGTTCCTGCCCATCGTCAAGATCCAGCAGATGCTCAGCAAGAAGTAGCCGCTGCGGCGCTCTGCACGGAAGTGCTCTCTGTCTGACGGCGCCGGCGGGCCGGCGCCTACGCTGCCGGACCGGAACGGATGACCACGCCGCTGGCCAGATTCGTTGACGAGGAGGAGCGCCTCGAAGGCGGCGCCAAGGCGCTGGCCGTCCTACGGCTGGCCCTGGCCGTCCTGGCCATCGGCGTGACTCTGGCCATGGCCCTGGCCGGCACAGGCACCGAGGCCGCCATCCGGCTGTTCGGCCTGCACCCCGTATACAGCGCCGCGGTGGCCGTCTGCGCCCTGGACGTGGCCTACATGATCCTGCTGGGGAGGGCGCGAGGGGACGCCGGGCGCACCGCCATGCTCGCCGCCGCGGGCATCGGCCTGGACATCCTGGTGGCCAGCGCCCTGATCTGCCTGACCGGCGGCTACAGCAGCCCTTACCTCCCGCTGGTCTTCGTCTGGGTGATCGCCGCCGGGACGGTGCTTTCCGGAAGGGCCGCCTTCGCCGCTGCCAGCCTGGCAGTGGTCTTCCTGTCGGCGGCCAGCCTGCTGCGCCACTTCGGAGTCATCCCCGGCTCCCTGCCTGGCGGCCCGGAGGAGGGCGCGGAACTCTGGCGGGCCGGCGCCTTCCACCTGGCCCAGGCGGGGGCCTTCTTCCTGGTGGCCGCCCTGGCCGGCGCGCTCTCCAAGCGCCTGGCGGCCGCCCGGCTCCTGGCCGACGAGATCCTGGCCTCCATCACCGAGGGCCTGCTGGTCATCGACGGGCGGGGCCGCATCAGCTATGCCAACCGCGAGGCGGAGCGGCTGCTGGGCGTCCGGCTGCCATCCGGGGAAGCCCTGCCCGCCCAGGCCACGTCAGCACCTTTGGCGGGAGTTCTGGGACTGCTCTCCGGAGCCCGGGACAGCCTCAGCCCACGCCTGGTTGACCTCCCCGCCGGACCGGGCGGACCACCCTCGGCCATATCCGTGTCGGGAGCGGCCATCCGCGACGGCCGCGGCGCCTTCCGCGGGCTCATCGCCGTCGTCTCCGACCGCTCCGCGGAGAAGGCCCTGGAGGCGGCCACCCGCCTGGCCGAGCAACGCCGCCGCCTGGGCGAACTGGCCATGTCCATAGCCCACGAGATCCGCAACCCGCTGGCGGCCATCCGCGGAGCGGCCCAGGAGATCGGGAGGGAGAAGGGCATTTCCACGACCGGGCGCGAGCTCACCGACGTGGTCGTGTCCGAGAGCGACCGGCTGGACCGGATCGTCACCGACTTCCTGACCTTCGCCAGGCCACGCCCACCGCTCTTCGCCAGGGTCGACCTGCACGCCCTGGCCGCCGAGGCCCTGGACCTGCTGGGACGCGGGCTGGGCCCGGGAAAGCGGGTCGAGCTCATCAACGATGTCCCGCCGGGCACGCTCTGCCAGGGAGACGCCGATCAGCTGCGGCAGGCCCTGCTCAACCTGGGGCTCAACGGCATAGCCGCCGCGCAGGGCCAAGGCCGCCTCCGGGTCTCTGCCCGCCGCGCCACGCTGGAGGAATTCCTGGCGGGCATGGCCTCGGAACGCAGGGCCCGCCAGCCTGCGCCGCCCGCATCCCGCCAGGGCTCTGCCGGGTACTGCCTGGAAGTCGCCGACGACGGAGCCGGCATGGACCTGACCACCCTGTCCAGGGCGGGAGAGCCCTTCTTCACCACCCGGCCCGACGGGACCGGCCTGGGGCTGGCCATCGTTGAGAGGGTGGCCGCCGCCCACAACGGCGCCGTGAACATCACCAGCGCCCCTGGCCGGGGAACGGCCGTGACCATCTGGCTGGCTGAGCACCTGGAGAAATGACCATGCCGGACATCGCCCAGCCCACCCCGGGCAGGATTCTGGTGGTCGACGACGAGGTTTCCATGCGCAAGGTCCTCAGCGCCGTGCTCGGCTCGGACGGCCACGAGGTCCGGGCCACCGACGACGGCAACGAGGCCATCGCGGCTTTCGCCGACGGGTCATGGGACCTGGTCATCGAGGACCTGCGCATGCCCAAGATGCACGGCCTGGAGCTGCTGGGCAGGCTCAAGGGCATCGATCCGGCGGCCATGGTCATTGTCATGACCGCCTTCGGCACATGGGACACGGCGGTCGAGGCGATGCGCCTGGGCGCTTACGACTATCTCAAGAAACCATGCGACAACGAACACCTCCGCGCCGTGGTCGCCAAGGCCATCGCCCGCCGGCGCGCCGGTGCGACCTCGGCCCGATTCCGGGCCAACACGTCCCCGGCGGTGGAGGTGCTCATCGGCAACGACCCCCGCATGCGCGAAGTCATGGATGTGATCCGCCGTGTCGCCCCCACCGACAGCACCGTGCTCATTCAGGGGGAGAGCGGCACCGGCAAGGAACTGGCCGCGGCCTCCATCCATTCCCAGAGCCTTCGCGCGGACGGCCCGTTCATCGACATCAACTGCGGCGCCTTCGCCGAGACACTGCTCGACAGCGAACTCTTCGGCCATATCAAGGGGGCCTTCACGGGAGCGGTGGCCGACAAGATGGGCCTCATGGAGGCCGCCGATCAGGGAACGCTCTTCCTGGACGAGGTCGCCGAACTGTCTCCGGCCACCCAAGTCAAGCTGCTCAGGGTGCTGGAGACCCGGCAGTTCCGACCGGTCGGCGGAGTCAACGACAAGAGGGTGGACGTCCGCTTCATCGCCGCCACCAATCGCAACCTCGCCGAACTGGTGACCAGCGGGGCCTTCCGCGAGGACCTCTTCTTCCGGCTCAACGTCATTCCCCTGGTCATCCCGCCCCTCAGAGACAGGCGCGGGGACATTCCGCAGCTGGCCGGCTTCTTTCTGGCCAAGCACGCGGCACGCACGGGGCGCCAGATCACCACCATCGACGAAGGCGCCGCCGAATGGCTCAAGTGCCACGACTGGCCCGGCAACGTCAGGGAGCTAGAGAACACCATAGAGCGCGCCGTGGCACTGACGCGCTCAGACCGCCTGACAGTCGAGGACCTGGCCGCCACCTCCAACCCGCTTCGTGCCGCGCCCGCCTCCGCTCCCACGGCCTCTCAGACTCGTACGGACCCCATCGCCACTCCTCCGGCGGGAATGAACCTGGACGAACACCTGGCAGCCATCGAAAAGGACTTCATTCTCAAGGCACTGGCCTCGACCGGCGGCAATATGACTGAGGCGGCGAAGCTCCTGGGCATGACTTTCAGGGCCATACGCTACAAGGTCCGCAAGTACGGCCTGCGCTGAGGCGCACAAGCCAACTTACGCCGAGCCGCGGCCAGTCCAAGCACCCGGCAAGGGCCATCCCTGCCAAAATGGCACCACACGCAGTGCACATGTGCCATTCATGGAAGATGCGTTCTGATCGTCGGTCGCAAGTGACCGATAACATGGCGCTTACATGGCACATCCCGGTCTGTGACTGGCATAGATATTGCGCTTTCCACAGCGCGCAGTCAGATGCTGCAAGGCAATCGCAAAGGGACACTGCTGAGAGGAGCCATGCCATGGGCAAGATCATAGGAATCGACCTGGGCACCACCAACAGCTGCGTGGCGGTCATGGAAGGCGACAAGCCGGTGGTAATCGCCAACAGCGAGGGGGCCCGGACCACGCCTTCGATCGTGGCCTTCACCGAAGACGGCCGGATCGTCGGCGGAGCCGCCAAGCGTCAAGCGGTCACCAACCCTGAGAACACCGTTTATTCCATCAAGCGCTTCATGGGCCGGCGCCACAACGAAGTCGAGGCCGAGGAGAAGCTCGTGCCGTACAGGGTGGTCGGCGGCGGCCAGGAGCTGGTGCGGGTGGTGGCCCACGGCAAGGAACACACCCCGCAGGAAATCTCCGCGGCCATCCTTCAGTACATGAAGAAGACCGCCGAGGACTACCTGGGCCACGAGGTCACCGAGGCGGTCATCACCGTCCCGGCCTACTTCAACGATTCCCAGCGCCAGGCCACCAAGGACGCCGGCCGCATAGCGGGGCTCGAGGTCAAGCGCATCATCAATGAGCCCACGGCCGCGAGTCTGGCCTACGGCCTCGACAAGAAGAAGAGCGGCCGCATCGCCGTGTTCGACCTGGGTGGCGGTACCTTCGACATATCCATTCTCGACGTGGGGGAGGGCGTCTTCGAAGTCCTGGCCACCAACGGCGACACCCACCTGGGCGGCGACGACTACGACAAGGCGGTCATGGACTGGGTCCTGTCCGTCTTCCTGGAGAAGAACGGCATCGATCTGCGCAGGGCCGAGCCCCTGCGCAACCGGCTGGAGGCGCTCCAGCGCATCCGCGAGGCCGCCGAGAAGGCCAAGATCGAACTGTCCTCGGTGACCACCACGGAGATCAACCTGCCCTACATCATCGCCGACGCCTCCGGGCCCAGGCACATACGCGAGACTCTGACCCGCTCCAAACTGGAGCAGCTCACCGAGGGGCTCACCCGCCGCATGTATGCCCCCTGCGAGCGAGCCCTCAGGGATGCCGGCATCTCCGCCAAAGACGTGAACGAGGTGGTGCTGGTCGGCGGCATGACCCGCATGCCCTCTGTGGTGGCCGCAGCCAGGGAGATCTTCGGTAAGGAGCCCAACAAGAGCGTGAACCCCGACGAAGTGGTGGCGGTGGGCGCCGCCATCCAGGGAGCGGTCCTGACCGGCGAGGCCAAGGACATAGTCCTGCTCGACGTCACCCCGCTGACCCTGGGGGTGGAGACCCTCGGCGGGGTCATGACCCCCCTGATCCCCAGGAACACCACCATCCCGACCCGGAAGACCGAGACCTTCTCGACCGCCGCCGACAATCAGCCGGAGGTGACCATCCACGTCCTGCAGGGCGAACGCAAGATGGCCGGCGACAACCGCTCTCTGGGACGCTTCAACCTGACCGGCATCATGCCCGCCCCGCGCGGCATTCCGCAGATCGAAGTGACCTTCGACATCGACGCCAACGGCATCCTCCACGTCGGCGCCAAGGATCTGGCCACCGGCAAGGACCAGTCCATCACCATCAAGGGCACCAGCGGCCTCAACGAGGCCGACATCCAGCGGATGGTCCGGGACGCAGAGGAGCACAAGGAGGAGGACGAGAAGCGCCGCGAAGTGGCCGATACCCGCAACCGCGCCGATCACCTCTACTTCGAGACCGAGAAACTCCTGAAGGAGCACGGCGACAAGGCCGGCCCCGCGGTGCGCGCGGACATTGAGGCCGCCCACAGGAAGCTCGGCGAGGTCAAGGCTTCGGACGACGTTGCCGCCATCAAGCGGGCCGTCGAGGCGCTCACCGAAGCCACCTACAAGCTCAGCGAGGCGGTCTACAAGGCCTCGGCGGCCAAGGGACAGCCTGGCGCGGCCGGCTCCGGGCCTAACTCAGCCGGCCCGGCGCCGTCGGCCGACGAACCAGAACAGCCCTCCGCCCGGCGCGGCCCCCGCTCCGAGGGCGGCGACGGCAAGGTGGTCGACGCCGACTTCACGGTGGTGGACGACGCGGACAAGAAGAAGCGGAAGTAGTCCTGCCAACCGCCCCGGACGGTCAAGAAAGCAACTCCCCGCCCCGAACTGGGTGGGGAGTTGCGTTTGAACCCGGCAAGGTCGGACGGTAGGATGCACCCGTGCCGATCAGGAGAACACGCCAATGCCTCCAGTCGAAGCCTCCCCGCTGGTCCGGCTCTTCCCGCCCGTCGTCCAGACCGTCGTCCTGCTGATCATCTCCAACTTGTTCATGACCGCCGCATGGTACGGGCACCTCAAGTACCCGAAGGCCCCTCTGGTCCTAGCCATTCTGGCCAGCTGGGGAATCGCTTTCGCCGAGTACTGTTTCCAGGTGCCGGCCAACCGCATCGGCAACGCCGGAGGCATCTCCCTGGTGCAGCTCAAGACCATCCAGGAGGTGATCACCCTGTTGGTCTTCGCCGGATTCTATTGGCTTTACTTCGACCAGAAGCTCTCATGGAACCATGCCGTCGGCTTCGCCTTCATCGTCCTGGGGGTGTTCTTCGTCTACCTCAAGTGGACGCCGCCACAAGCCGGTTGATATGGACGGGCGGACGGGATAGGATGGCGCCATGGAACTGATCCGCCTCCCCAAGGTCGCCGAGAACATCACCGAGGGCACGGTCAGCCGCTGGCTGGTCGCCCCGGACGCCCGCGTAGCGCGCGAGCAGCCGATCGTCGAACTGATCACCGAGAAGGCCGAGTTCGAGATGCCCAGCCCCGCCGCCGGTCGGCTGGCCGCGGTCTACGCCCCGGAGCGCTCCACCGTGCCGGTGGGTTACGTTCTCTGCGCCCTGGCCGAGGAGGGCGAGGCCCTCCCGGACGTCGAGGCTCTGAACGCCGAGATCGTCGCACGGCATCAGGCCGAGCTGCTGGGCACCGCGCCCACTCCTATCGCCCAGCCTTCACCCCCGCCCACAGCCAGCAGCCACCAACCGGCAACCGGCGCCAGGGTCGCCGCCAGCCCCGCCGCGCGCAGGCTGGCCAAAGAGAAGGGCGTCGATCTGGCCACGGTCGCCGCCAGGCTGGGCCTGACCCGCCCGGTCTCCGAGGAGGACGTCAAGGGGTTCCTCGGCCTCTGAGCAGCCGCCCTTCTTCTGGAAAAACCACGCCGCCGGAGATATGCTATCGGCCATGATCCTGGGCACTGGACTTGACCTGGTGGAGGTCGCGCGCATCGCCGACCTCGCCGAGCGCCACGGCGACCGCTTCCTCAAGCGGGTCTTCACCGAAGCGGAGCTGGCCTACTGCCTGCCGCGCGCCGCGCGCAACACGCATCTGGCCGGGCGCTTCGCCGCCAAGGAGGCGGTCTTCAAGGCCCTGGGCACGGGCTGGTCGGAGACTGTCAGCTGGAAACAGATCGAGGTCCTTCCCGGACCGTCCGGCGCTCCCGAGGTGAACCTGTCGCGCGGCGCCCGCGAGCGATTCGAAGCCATGGGCGGCAGACGGCTGCTCGTCTCGATCACCCACACGGCGGACCTCGCGGCAGCCTCGGCGACAATCGAGGGCTAGCAGTTCATGGCTTTCGAGCGAGCGGTGATCTACGGAGCCGGTGCCGTCGGCTCCTACCTGGGAGCCCGTCTGGCCTCGGTGCTCCCGACCGTCCTGATCGCTCGCCGGGAGCATGTCGAGGCCATCAGGGGCCGTGGGCTTTTCGTGCGCGGCGATGCCGACCTGTTCGTCCCTCCCGGAAGAATCCACGCCGCCACCGGCCTGCCCGCCCTGGGTCCGGGAGCGCTCGTCCTGGTCACCGTGAAGCTCGACGCCCTGGAGGACGCAGGCGCGGAGCTTGCCCGCCAGTCCCGCCCCGATACGGTCTTCCTCCTGGCCCAGAATGGCCTCAACGGCCGCGAGCTCTTTCTCAAGGGCGCGGCTCGCCCCCTGGCCACCGCCCGAGCCATAGCCTCGTGCGGGGTCGACTTCCGCGAGGCCGGCAAGGTGGAGTACTGGGGGGGCGGCCTGTCGCTTGAGAAGTCGGAGCACAGCGCCGAACTAGTCGGCCTCTTTCGTCGGGCCGGAATCGAGACGGTCGAAAGCCCAGACTTTGGAAGGGCGCTCTGGAAGAAGCTCGCCGTGAACTGCGTGGCCAACCCCCTGACTGCCCTCCTGGGCGTGCGCAACAGCGAGGTCGTAACCCCCGTCCTCGCCGGGCTGCGCCACGGAATAGTCGCGGAGGTCTCGGCGCTGGCTGCGGCCGAGGGTCAACCCCTGCCGCCGGACATGGCCGAGCGCGTCGATCAGGCTCTGGCTGCCAGCCGCAACCGCTCAAGCATGCTGCAGGACGTCCAGCGCGGCAGGCCCACGGAGATCGAACACCTCAACGGCTTCGTCGCCTCGCGCTCGACGGAGCGCGGCATGGATGCTCCCGTCAATGCCGCGCTGTCCGCGCTGATCCGGGCACGCTCGGAAACCGCCGTCCGGACATAGCCGCCCGGAAAAAGCCGGCGCCCGCCTGTCAGCCAGGCGGGCGCCAGTTCGCTCCCGGGGAACGTCGCTCAGAGCAGGTCGTAGTCCGAATCGGACCCGCCCGCGCCCTGCGCCGGAGGAGCGCGGAACTCCACCTTGCGCAGATCGGCCCAGGCACAGGCATCCAAGGCGCTCATGATGTGTTTGAAGGGGCAGTTCGGCCTGCCGTTGATGACCACCGGCATATCCGCTGCCTGCCGCATGCGCTTGAGCTGCTGCGCCAGCTGGTTGGTGCTGTTAACCTTGAAGTCGCGGATGCTGAAAACCGGGGTGTCCAGCTGCTTGCCCGGCCCGGCCGCGGTCACGTTGATGACCAACTCATCGAGCTTGGTGATCTGCTGGGCAACCTGATTGGGCCCCTTGTCCTTAGGCAGCCAGGCCTCGAGCCGCTGCTCCATGGTGTGGAACTTCATGGTCAGGGTGAAGTAAAGCAGCAGCAGGAAGACGACGTCGATGAAGGAGGTGGGCAGTTCCCACTCGTACTCCTCGAGCATCTCCTTCAGTGTGCGCGAACTGCCGAAAGTAGCCATCGGTTTCCCTCCCGATCCCGTGCAGCTCCAGCTATTCCCGCGCCGCCTCTGTCCGGCTCCCGTCCTTCGGACTCACGCCGAAGGACACCCGCCACACCTTTGCCTTCATGCAGGCCATCATGACTTCCTGCACATACTTGTACTGGGTGTTGGCATCGGCGCGGATCTTGACCGAAAGCGTCGACAGGCCTTCCGGATCAGGGTACTTAACCGCTTCCGTGGCAAGCAGCCGTTCCAGTTTGTCCTTGCTGTACTTCTCGGCGTTGACCTTGATGTCGCCGTTGCCCATGACGTTGACGATGATGCGGTTCTTGGGCGGACGGTCGTCGTTGGTCGCCTTGTAGGCTATGGGCAGCGTCAAGGCCTCCACCTGCGCCTTGGTCATGTCCGACACCAGCATGAAAAAGACGTTGAGAAGGAAGACGATGTCGATCATCGAGGTCATTTGGAGCCAGACGTCCTTCGGCTCCAGCTTCTTGCGGCTCATCCTCATGACCAGTCCCTCCCGGAGAGATGCGCGCTTGGCGCTCCGTCACACTTACTGAGCAGGGCGGAACCTGTCCAGAAGGTCTCCGGTGATCACGCCCATCTCCAGCATGATTCGGGCAACCCGGTTCTTGAAGAAGGTGTACGCGGTCAACACCGGGATGGCCACCACTAGGCCCTCGAAGGTGGTCACCAGCGCCTTGGAAATACCATCGGCCAGCTTGGCCGGGTCGGCGGCGCCGCCGGTGCTGGCGATGACGGTGAACGCATCGATCATTCCGATCACGGTGCCCAGCAGCCCGAGCATCGGGGCAACAGTGCCGATCAGCGACAGCCAGCCGATCTTGTGGTAGAGGGCGGTCATTTCCTCTTCGGCGGCCTCCTGGATGGCCACGGTCATGCGATCGTAGCCGGCGCCCAGCTTGGCCAGCCCGGCGCCCAGGATCCGGGTGAAGAAGCAGTCTTCGGCCTCGCACAGCTCGATGGCCTGCTCGTACTGCTCCTGCTCGAAGAGCTGCTCAATCTCAGAGATGACGTGGGGAGGCAGCAGCTTCTCGCGGCGGATGTTGACCGAGAAATCGATGATCAACGCAAGCCCAGCCACGGACAGCAGCACGATGACTATGCCGCACGAACCCATGGCCAGAATGACCTGCTTCCAGCCCCAGGCGCCGGTAGGTGCGTCTGATGCCGGTCCAGCACTGTCACTGGGCGTTCCTGCGGCCGGAGCAGCCGGGGCAGCCGGCGCCGCCGGAGCAGCCGGAGCCGCCTCCTCGGCCAAAAGGCTCAGAGGCGCAATCAGAACCGCCAGGGCCAACCCCACCGCAGCCACCAACCGCAATCTCTTCCTCAGGTCAGCAGACATCCGCCTATCCCTCCCTCCCGGTCCGAGTCACTCCGGAAAAACGCCACAGGCGGCCGGCCCGCGGCATCGTTTGGATTCTACCCATCCCCCCCCCGGCGCGCCAGCGCAAACCGGCGCCTAAACCCGAGGAAATCAGCCGCCGAGCTTCTCCACGGCCAGCAGATGCTCGGGACTGTCGGGGAAGTCCTTCTTGACCGTCTCGAACATCTTGCGTCTACGCTCGCTGGCACGTGGCCCCTCTTTGGCCAGGGCCTCGAAGCACACGCCCGCCCCGTAGTAAGCCTTGGCCAGTGCCGCCCGGTCGTCTGGGTACTGCACCACGACCTTCAGGTAGTACCAACGGGCCTGGTACCAGTCAAGTTCATCCTTTTTTTCCGAGCCGGCCCTGGCCACATAGATGTCGCCCATGGCCGCATACAGGCTGGAAAGCCCGCTGGTCGGGACCTTCTTCTCAAGGCCCTCAAGGTGCTTGAGTGCCCCGTCGAAGTCCTGGTTCTTGCGCAGCGCCATGCACCGGCCCCGTCCGATGTCCGCCTGGGCGATGAGGTCCGGATACACGGCAGCGCCATCCTGCGACGGATAGAGCTGGTAGGCCAGTTCAGCCGCAGAGTCCGCCGACGGCCCCTCGATCTTGCCCTGCAACTCAAGGCACTGGATGCACAGGAGCTTGACTCCCAGGCGGTGGCGGTTCACCATCTTGGCCAACCCCTCCTTGCCGCCCGACCTGGCCTTGTCCTCCAGCTTCTTGAACAGCTCTCCAGCCGCGGTGCAGACCTTCTCTGTCTCCGGAAACTTGCGGTTCTGGAAGTTGGCCGCGGCAAAGGCCTCATAGGCCTGGAAGATCATGCGCGGCGGATTGTCCTTGCCGGCCGCCAGCATCTCGTCAACCAGGCGACCGACTCCGGCCGGGTCCCTCTTGACCAGCAGACACTCGATCTTGGCCATCTGGAAGTACTGCCTCTGGGCCGAGTCCTTGGCACCGAGCTTCTTCATCCCATCGTCCAGGGCCTTGATCGCTTCGTCGCTCTTCCCTGCGCGCTTGAGCTCCAGGGCCTTGTCGTACTCCGAGGGACGGCTGGCGAAGACCACGCTTTCGACCGTATCCGCGGGACAGAAGTTGCCCTCGGCCGGCCCCCCCGGCAGGCGATACACCACAGCATCCCACCGGTCCTCAACAATCCGGATGGGCGTCACGGGGTTGTTATTGGTCAGCAGGATGGTGTCGTTGAACTCCTCCTGCTGCACCGGGGCGGCAGGCTGCCCGGCAAGCGCCACTGCCGAACCCATCGCCAAGGCCAGACTGCAGCCCAGCCCCAACGCCGAGAGGACGTTGCGGATCATGCTCAACCCTCCCTGCCGCAAGCCGCGCCCAGCAGACCCAGCAGGCTCCCGGACCTGTTGCGCAACGCCGATTCCTTGACCGGGACCTCGGCGCCGGCTTTGCCCGGCTGCTTGGGCTCGACTGCTTTCTCAGCCGGCGCAGGCGCCGATGGCGGGGCCGGAGCCGGAGTCTCCTGGTCGGCCTTCAGTTCGGGAGACAGGCGGTCGTTCTCTTCGCCGCGAGACACTCCACCCAGGCTCTTGAGGCTGCGCAGGCGCCCGTTCTGCAGCTTGATGATCAGGCTGTCCGGCAGGTCCTTGGCATTCCTGAGGGCCGCCGGGTTGTCCTTGGCAATCTGCACGAACTCCCGGAGCAGTTCCTCCCGGGCCTTGAGATCGGCGTCGCTGACCTTGCCGTTCTTCAGGTCCAGCCGCAGGGCGAAGATCTGGCGGTCCACTTCCTTCTCAATCTCCGACTTCGGCGTGTAGTTGAAGTCGGGCATCTTGACCTTGTCGCCAAGCAGCTTGTCCAGGGCCGCCTGTCCGGTCGTGCCGGGGAACATCTTCTCGGCCAGGCCGGTTGCCACTTCCTGCACCTCCGGCCAGTTGAACTTGAGGGCCTCCTCGTCAGTGGCCAGCAGGATCTGCACTATGATGCCCTGCGCGTCCTTGTGCTGCCCCTGCAGGATCAGCGCCTGGGCGTAAGCCCTGGTGGCCTTCCACCAGAGTTCGCCGCCGTAGCGGGTGCCCCGGCGCAGATCGCCGAGGGTCTTTGCCGCCTCGCTGAGGTTGGCCGCGTCTCCGATGGACACCTGGCAGAACGCCTTGTTGAAAATCAGCTCCGCGTCCCTCGGCCAGAGCTTGAGCGCGTTGGTGGCGTTGGCCAGGCCCTTCTGGAAGGCGTCCTTGGCCTCGTCAGCCTTCTTCTCCTCGATCAGCTGGTTGCCGAGGGCCACGTAGCAGGTGGTGATCTCGTTCGAGGCGCGCAGGATCTTGAGCCGGAACTCCAGCTCCTCGCGGAGTGCCTCGATCCCCTTGCGGGCGTCCCCGGCCTTGCCTTCAACCGTATCGTAGTTCTTGTAGTCGTCCAGGAAGCGGTTGATCAGGCCAAGCGCCCGGTCGTAGTCCTTGGGCACATCGATCTTGACGACCTGCCCGTCCTGGTCCTTGTACTCCCGGGTGCCGCCCAGTGTCGCCGTCTTGATGGCGTCCAGCTTCCCCTTGGCCAGGATCGTCATCTCGACGCTGGGGAAGTCCACGCCCTTGACGGCCTCCTTGAGCTTGTCGAAGGGCATCAGCTTGTCGTCGGCCACCTTGGTGCCGTCCCCGCGGGTATCAAACTTGAGCAGCTTCTCGTAGAGCTCGCGGGCCGCGGCGTAGTTGCCCAGTTCGAAGAAGATCTTGGCGGTGCGGCCCAGACCGTCTATGGTCTGGTTGGCCGGGTCCTGCAGAAGAACCTTGTACCACACGCCCTGCTTCTCGAACATGGACCGGGCCAGGGCCTCGTTGTTGGCCTCGCGGGCCCGCTTGTAGACCCCGTCATACGCCGAGCCCAGACGGCTGGCCATGGCGTAGTAGTTCTTGCGAATGCGATCGGCCTCGGGGCCCTGCGCCTTGTCCAGCAACACCTTGAACCAATCCGCCTCGGCCTCGGCCCTCTTCAGGAGGTCGACGGCCTTCTGGAGGTCCTTGTGCTCCTTGGCCAGCTCGATCAGGCACTTGAAGATCACCTGGTGCAGGCTCTCCTGCTGGGCGCCGTCGAGGTTCGTAAGCCCGCGCAGCTTCTCAGCAGCGGTCAACGCCTCTTCGTACTTCTTGAGTCCGATGAGAATGTAGGGCACCGTCATGTCGATGGCCGCGAGCCTCTTCTCCCGGCGGGTCTCGATATCCCGCTTCTCTGTCTCTCGGGCCCCGGGATCCGACGACCGCGGCCTGGGCGGGGTGTCCTTGATGAACGTCCGGTACTGGCCGAAGAGCTTGAGAGCCTTCTCGGACAGATCGTTCGCGGACTTCCGGTCCTCCTCGGTCTGCTTCTGCCCGCCCAGCAGATCGGCGGACTGGTAGCAGCACATCGCCGCCCAGAAGATTGCCTCCTCGCGGGACGGCGACTTGTCCGGGACCTTCAGGAAGGCCTCCTCGGCTTCGCGAAACAGCTTGATGGCCTCGTCCTTCTTGCGCAGGGCGTCGGCCGTCTTGTTGGCGCGCTTCAGGGCCTGGTGTTCCTCGGCAGCCAGGACGGCGCTGTCGTAGACCAGCCGGGCCTCGCTGAAATCGATGTCGCCGCTGGGGTCGAGCCGGGCCTGCCAGCGCAGCCAGCTCTTGACCTGCGCGGTGTTGAACTTCGACGGGCTGGACTGCCGCTCCGAAGCGGCGGCGATCCTCCCGTTGTTGATGCAGCGCATGAGGATCTCGGCCTTGAGCTGCTCGATGAGCTGCGGCTGCCCATTCCTGATCTTCTCGGGAATGGCCGTGCCGTCCTGGCCCCAGAAGGCGAGCAGAGCACCCTCGCAGGCCAGCTGGGCCTCGATCCAGCTTTCGCTGCGGAGATAGGCCAGCCCCATCAGGTACCAGGCCTTGGGCTCCCCCTCCAGGCTCAGACGCTTGGACCAGTCCGAGGCGATGTCCGGCCTTCGGGCCCGGGCAATGGCGTCCCGGCAGCAGCCGACGGTCTCGGCGTACTTCTCGTTCCTGTAGCTGACCAGGGCGGCCTGGACCAGGACCTCCGGCGACACGTTGACGTCCAGCCCACGGGCCCTCATCTCGTTGACCAGGTCGGCCAGGACCTGCAACGTCTCGAAGCGCAGCGACTGGCAGGTCTCCGGGCGCAGGCCGCGCCTCTGGTCCGCGCGATACTCCTGCTCGGCCCTGTCGATCTCCTCCAAGGCCCGGTTGAGGCTGTCCAGGGCGTCCCTGAATCTTCCGACCCGGAACTCGCACTCGCCCTTGAGGACGCGCGACTTGACCATGAGCACCCGGTCGGTGCCGGGATTGCCCGCAAAGATCTCGTGCCAGCTGGAGTTCAGCGCCTTCTGCCAATCGGCCTCGGCCTTGCTGCCCCTGGCCTTCTCCGCCCAGGCCACTGCGCGGTAATAGATGCACTTGGTCTTGTAGTGGGCGGCGAACTGGCGGGGCATGCCTTCCCCGAAGTCACCGATGTCGATGCCGTTGATGACCTTCTCGAGCTCCTTGCCGCCATTATCGACGCTGCCGGTCAGAGCCATCCCGCGCCCGAGCGCGAACTTCATGTAGATCCACATCCCGGCGAACTCGGCAACCGGGCGATCATCCATCTCGCTGATGGGCTCGAGGTACTTCTCGCTCTGCTTCTTCATCCACTCGTTGACGAACCGGACGGTCTTGTCGCCCTCTTCCTTCTGCTCTTTGCTGCCCGGGTCAAGTTTGTCGGCGTTGTTGAGCAGCACCCGGACGTAGTTCTGGGCAGCCTCGCCATAGGCGTTGAACGCCTTGCGCTTGGCCTCCTCCCAGCGGTCACCGGTCTTGCTGCTGTCCCGGTAGTCCTTCAGAGCCGCGGCGTACGCGTTCTCGGCGGCCGTCACGCCGCCGAGCAGGTTCTTGCCGGCTTCTTCCGTCGCCTTCCGGATCTCCGCCTGGATCTCCTTCAGTTCGTCCTCGCTGATCTTCAGGTTCCTGCGGTCCCGGTAGATGGCGTTGCCAGTGCGGGCCAGCGACTGCTGGATCGCGGCGTCGAGCGCCAGGCACTCCTGCTGCAACTGGTGTTCCTTGGCGGCGCTTGCTCGGAAGTCCGCGATCCGGGCCAGGGCCTCCTTGTACAGCTTGCGCTTCTGCAGGAGGTCAGCCGTGCTGTCCGCCCGGCCGTTGGCCAGGCAGGCCTGCCCCAGCGCGCCCTCGGCTTTGTCTCTCTCCTGGGTCTTTTTGATGAGCCGCTCCGCCATATCGTACCATCGGAGCTCGATCAGATTCTTGGCGTGGTCGTAGTCGTTCTCAGCCCGGACCGGGGACGCCAGCAAAACCCCGGCCAGGGCCGCGGCCATGGCCGCAGCGATCCTGGCTGGCTTCACTTCTACCCCCTTCTTACCGGACCGGCGCCGGCCCTCATGGCCGGCGCCGGTCGGCGCACATCGGATTATCGCCCCAAAGGGGGCAAAAGTCCAGCTACAGTTTCTGTTCTTCCTCCGAGAAGAGGACCAGCTTCGCGGTCACCAGGATAAGCAGGTTTCTGCGCTCCGTTTCCTTGTAGTCGTTGCTGAACAGCCGGCCGACGACCGGGATGTCCATCATGAACGGGATGCCCATGCGCTCGTTCTTCTGGTTCTCCGTCATCAGGCCGGAGAGCAGCACGGTGCCGCCGTCCGGGACCGTGACCACGGTCCGGATGGTACGGATTTCGAGCTGAGGCAGCGAGAAGTTGCGCGTGCCCGTGGTGCCGCCAGAACCATTCAGCAACCCGTCGCCGTCGGTGTCGGGATCTATGCTGTTGTCGATGCCGTCGCCGTCCATGTCGCCGGGGGTCACGCCGCGCGGAGTGGCGTCCGCGGCGTTGGCCGTGCCGTCGTTGTCGTCGTCATCGTCCAGCGCGGTGGTGGTGCTGGTCTGGTTGAGCCCCGCGCCTATGGGGCGGACCAGGGTGGGGCGGAGTTCCAGCGTGATGTAGCGCCGGTCGTGCGACACGATCGGACGCACGTCCAGCGAGACGCCGTCCAGGATCGCGGTCTGGACGTTGGGCGTCGAAACCGAGCCGCTCGACGTCCAACCCGCCACGAACGTGGTCTGCTGCCCGACCAGAATGTGGGCGCGCTGGTTGTTGAACATGGTCAGCCGCGGGGCGAAGAGGACGCTGCTGCGCTCCTCCTTCTTGACCGCGCGCAGGAGCGCCTGGACCTGGAACTGGTCACCCAGATAGGTCCACATCGTCGACAGCCCCTCGCCCAACCCGCCGGTGACCATGCGACCACCGAGCGATGAACCGCCCAGCACGCCGGTATGCCGTCCCCAGCTACCCAGCAACGTATTGGTTGCGTTCGAACTGCGCCCCGCCTTCTGGAAGCCGGGAGCGCCGTCAGGCAGAGAGGGATGCAGAGGATCGAAGGCGCCGATGCCCGGCCCAGGAGCCGCCGGAGGAGCCAGCCAACCCCAGGTCACGTCGGGAGCGCCGCCCCAGTCGAAACCGATTTCCTCGAGCAGGCCCTGCTTGACGTCCAGGTACCTGGCCTCCACGTGGACCTGCAGGGTCTGCGACTTGCGGAAGTCCTCGAGGAGCTGGCTGATCTGGAGCTGCACTTCCGGCTGATGGAACACGATGATCTGGCCGTTCTGCTCCTGAATGCTGGTGCCGCCGACGCCCCAGCTGGCCGGCTGGATCACCCGCTTGATCATGTCCTGCAGGGAGCCGGCCGGAGTGATGGGGGTGTCGATGGCCGGAGTCACAATGGCGCCGCCACCGCCAGCACCGCCGGCCGCACCGCCGGCACCGGTCTGTCCGGCGGGCAGTCCCAGGATGGGCCCCGGGAAGCTCGGGATCGGGTTGGTGAGGTCGCGGACGTCGTAGATCTTCTGCTGGAGTTCGCCGGTCAGCTTGTCCGGCGTGGAGATGAAGATGGCGCCCTGCTTGAGCGTGTAGTCAAGCTTGGCCATGCGCAGGATCCACTTGAGCGCCAGGCTCAGCTTGGTCCGGCTCAGACGCAGCGTGATGGGCTGCTTGGCACTCGCCCCACCGGCCGCAAACGCCGCCGGATCGGGGATGATGTTGACGTCGGTGAGGCCCTGCAGGTACTTGATGCACTCCTCCAGCGGCTGCTCGACGAACTCCAGGGTCACTTCCTTGTCCAGGGCCGCCCGGATGTTGCGCATCCAGTCCGGCTCGGCCAGGCGCTTCTCCTGCTCGGACTCGCGCCGGCTGATCTCCGCCCAGTCCTTGGGGTAGACCAGGACCGGACTGTACGGCACCATCGCGGCCTGGGAGAGCTCGACCCAGTCGCGAACCGCCTCGCTCTTGAGGTCCGCCGTGCGCTCGGCGCGCTTGCTGATGGACTTCCACCGGCAGGCGGTTTCAAGCTCGACGGCCGCGGTGTTGGTGGGATCCAGGTCCATCACCCGGCGGGCCAGGCGGGCAGCCTCCTCGTAGTCGCGCCGGGCGTAGAGCATCTCGGCCTTGTCCATGAGCGTCCGGACCTGGCGGCGCAGGAACTCCTGCTCGCGCTCGCGCTGCTTGAGGGCCTCTTCTCCGGCCTTGGCGCGCCCCAGTTCGGCCAGGGCCACCTCGCGCTTCTTGCGCTCCTTGAAGACCTGATCCTGGAGCTGCTCAATGTCCTTCTCGAAATTGCGGACCTGGACCCTGGGGTCCATCCACTTGACGATCTCCTTGGCCCGGGCCAGCTGGCCGTCGGCCTCTTCGAGCTGCTTGAGCTGCTCGGAGAGCACGTCGCCGCTCTTAGCCAGTTCCTTGGAGCCGGTGGCGCCACCGTAGAGAACCCGGGCGCGGTCGATGTGCCCCTCCAACTCGTTCAGCTGGGCGTAGCGCTCGATGCGGTCCTTGACTTCCAGCTGCTCAACCGCGCTCTTGATCCGAGAATGGCGCACGGACAGCACCGCCTCGGCAAGCTGGAGCAGTTCCTTGGCTTCCTGGTTGGAGGGATCGAGGCGAACGGCCAGTTCCAGCTCCTGGCGGGCCTCCGTGTACAGCCGGTTCTCGTACAGCCGCTTGCCGAGGGCGCAATACATCGCAGCCCGCTGCTTGCGGTCGGTGGCCGACTCCACCTCGGGGGCCGGCGCGGCCTTCTCCATAGTGTCCAGAAGGTTCTGGGCGCGCGGCGCGGCAGGCGCCTCGCCCTTGGGCGCCGGGGCCGGCTCGGCCGCGAGGGCCGAGGGCAGGACCAGGGCGAACAGGATCGGGAGGCAGGCTCTCATCGTTATTCCTCCTAGCGCTCAGAACAGCTTGCGCTCTTCCTCTTCGAAGAGCAGGCTTCTGGCGGTGACCATGATGGCCAGGTTCTCACGCTCGTTGTCCTTGAGGTTCCAACGGAACAGGCGCCCCAGGACCGGGATGTCCATCGCCGCCGGTACGCCGGCCTCGGCGTTGAACTGGACATCGCGCATGCGACCGCCGATCAGAATGATGCCGCCGTCCGGGATGGTCGCCGAGGTGCGGACCCGGATCTGCGAAACGACCGGCAGCTGCACGCTGACCGTGTTGGCCGTGACGGTGGTGCCCGTCCCGGTGCCGGTGGAGGAGATGGTGGTCGAGTCGCTGGTATCCATGCGATCCAGCGTGGTGAAGGACGGGCGCAGCTCCATGGTGATGTAGCGCCGGTCCGCGGATACGATGGGGCGGACGTCGAAGACCACGCCGGTCAGCAGCTGGCTGACCGTCGGGTCGGTGGTCGTGCCGCTGGCCGAGGCACCGGACACGAAGGACTGCTGGGTCCCGATCCACATGTGGGCCCGCTGCCCGTTGTGGACGACAAGCTTCGGGGCCTGCAGCTCGGTACCGTTGTCCTTGACCCGCAGCGCGTGGGCAACCGCCCGAAGCTGGAGCGCCTCGAGGAAGTGCATCTCGGCGCTCAGGCCCGGCACTTCGCCGTCGGCAACCGCCTGCGTGAAGAAGGTGCCCAGCGGAGTGCGGTCAGGCGAGACCTGGAGGTTGTTGTTGATGATCGAGGCCGTGGTCTGCAGGCGCCCGCGGGTGTGCGCCCCGGCGCCGATCGTGTTGGTGGGGACCTGGGGGTTGGCCAGGTCCATGGTGCCCCACTGAATGCCGATGTCCTCGAGGAGCCCCTCGCGGACCTTGAGGAGCCGACCTTCGACCACCACCATGATCTTCTGGGTCTGCCGCAGATCGGCCAGCAGGCTGGAGATCATCCGGTGAACTTCCGGGCGCTGGACCACGACCAGCTTCCCGTTGCGCTCATCGATCGAAGTGCCCTTGCCCGGCTGCCAGCTCTCCGGGCGGACCCGCTGGGTGATCATGTCGCGGATGCTGGCCGCGGTGTTGGTCGGCGCAACCGGGGGCGGCGCGAAGACCGGCAACCCGCCGCCAGCGCCCGCCGAGAGATCGGTCTCCGGGCCCGGGAAGTCCGGAATCTGGAGGGTGAGGTCCTGGACGTCGTAGATGATCATCTTGACGTCGGGCTTCAGGTTGTCGGGCGTGGAGATGAACACCGCATTGTCGCGGAGTTCGTAGTCCAGCCCGGCCAACTTCAGGATCCACTCCAGGGCCAGCGAGAGCGTGGCCTGGTTCATGCGCAGGGTGATCTGGCGCTCGCCGCCGGCCTTGGCGGCAGGGTCCAGGACCATGTTGACTTCGCTGACCGACTGGAGGAAGTTGATGGCCTCGCTCAGCGGGGCCTGGACGAACTCGAAGTTGACCTTCTTCTCGAGCTTGCGCCGGATCTGCGCCATCCAGTCAGGCTCCACCTCGCTGGTGCCGGTCGACTCGTCGCGGCGCACGATCTGGAGCCAGTTGTCCGGGTACACCATGGCGGTTGAGTACGGCACGCCGGCATCCTCGATGCTCTGCATGGTGCTGGCCCGCTCGATGCGCGTGTTCTGGTAGATCAGCGCCTCGTTGGCCCGGTGCTTCTTCTCGCGGCTGGAGGCGCGCAGCGACAGGGCGTCGCCGTTGCCCGGATCGAGCTTGAGGACCTGCTCGCAGATGCCCTCGGCCTCGGCATACTTGCCGTTGCGGGCATCGAAGCGGGCGCGGTCCAGCATGGCGTTCACCGTCTGCCGGAACTGCCTGGCCTCGCGCTCGCGCCCGGCCATGGCCTCCTGCTGGGCCCGCTCGCGCTGGAAGGCAGCCAGCTCACCGCGCAGCTCCTTGCCGCGGTCCTGGGCTTCGCCCTTGGCCACCTCGATCTTGCGACGCAGACTGCTCAGGTCCAGCTGGTGCGGCATCCACCGGATGATCTCCAGGGCCCGGTCATACTGCTCGACCGCCTTGTCGGCGGCAGCCAGCTGCCGGGAGAAAACCTTGTCGCGCGCCTGGTTGTCGTCGCCGGGCCGTGCCGCACGGCTCTCTTCCCTGGACCGGTTGCCGGCATCGACGACGTTCTGGATCTCCAGGAGCGCCTCCTGGGCCTTGATTCTCTGGACCGTCTCCAGCTCCTGGAGGGCACGGCGAACGGGGTCGAGCCCCATGCCCAGGATTCCGCGGGTCTTGGCCGCGTACTCGGCAGCAGCCATGTGGCGAGGAGACACACGCAGGGCCTCGTCAAACTTGACCAGGGCATCCTCATAGCGGGCGTCGTCGAAAAGCTTCTTGCCGGCGGCGAACAGCACCTCGGCCTGTGGGTCCGGGGCGCCTTCCTTCTTCTCCATCTCGGCGAAGAGCTGGTCAAGGCGGGTGGCCGGAACCGCAGGCTTGGCCGGCTCGGCTACCTTGGGAGGCTCAACCTTCGGAGGTTCGACTTTGGGCGGCTCGGAGACCTTGGGGGGCTCGGTCACCTTCGGCGGCTCTACCTTGGGAGGATCGACCTTCACGACCGTCACCGGCTTGGGCTTGGCGGCGACCTTGGGAGGCGCCTTGGAGACCTGGCCGATCAGATCGTCTACCAGAGGATCGGCCGCGGTGACCTTCACTGCGTCCTTGTCGCCCTTGGAGCTCTGGCACCCCCAGGCCACAACCACCGCTCCCAGAACTCCCAGGACCACCCACAGGCTGAGTCGACCCTTCATGTTGGGCTCTCCTTTCGCGGCCGCACCAGACAACATCTCTGACTGGTCCGTCTGGCTGTTCGCTGTCAACTGACAGGGCTTGTCAAAGCCCCGCATCTCCCCCAAACAACCTCTTCTCTTGTCTCCGACGGGGCCATCCCCGCCGGAATTAGTGGAAAAGCCGATGCTTCAGGCTGCCCGGAAGCCAAGCCTCACTGCATGCCTCCGGGGGGACCGCCAGGCCCGCCGCCAACGCCGGGAACTGCGCCACCCGGCACCGGAGGCTTCTCAGGCGCCGGCGGCCGGAACTCGCCAGGGGCCGGCGCCCCGCCCGGATTGGGAACCACGATCGGGGCAACGGCGGGCGGAGCCGGGACCGGCATAGCGCCAGGAGGAGGCCCCGCCGGAGGAACCGCCGCCGGCACCTTGGGGACCACCGGTGCGGGACCGACCGGCCCGACCGCCGGCAGCGGAGCCGGAGCCTTGGGATCCGCCGCCTTCGGCGAAATCTGCAGGCCCTTCGGCCACCACTCGTCGGCCCGTCCGTAGATCACGTGGACTTGGCCGCTGTGCTTGTCGCGGATGGTGGCGGACTGCACCCGTTCCGGAGCCACCTTCCTCTTCACCTTGACCAGCACCATCTTGCCGGTCTTGGGATCCTTCTGGTATTCCTCGACCTCCACTTCCTTGTCGATGAACTTGATGTCCAGATCAACGAGCGTGGCGGCCGCATCTATGACGTAGGTGATGAGCTCCCTTTCCGGGCGCTCCTGTTTCTCGCCCTTGATGTCACTGCCCTTGTTGATCCGCTCGACCTTCTCGACCCACTTCTCTCGGGCCGGGATCCAGCGGCGCATCGCGAAGGAGCCGCGCACGTACTTGCCGTCCTCGTCCTGCTCGAGCCCGTTGAGGCGGATCTGCACGTCGCTGGGCAACTCCACCTTGGCAACCGCCGAGAACTGGGTCACAAACGGCCCGCCCTTCAGGAGATTCTCCTCGGGCGGAGCGCCGGCCAGCAGCTTCTGGACATACGGCTTGAGCTCATCCGGAACCGCCAGGAAGTTGGCCTTGTCGGCGGGCAGCTTGACCAGCCCCTCCCTTTCCTTGCCGGACTCTCCGCCCTTCCACTTGGCAGGGAAGATGGCCAGCGTGCAGGCCCTGTACTCGTAGGGGGTCCGCGGCGGAAGCGCGTCGACCCGCAGCTGATATCCGGCGGCCGAGGCGGTGATGCCCGCGGGCATCGATCCGGCCGTCGCACTCCCGGCGATGGCCGCCATGGGTTCCGTCGGCCACTTGGCCTCGGAGGCCGGCTTGCTCCAGATCAGCAGCCACTTGCCCTGGGCGAACTTGTCGCCTCCGAAGACGAAGTTGACAGACCCGTGCCCCACCCAGACGTCCCCGGCAGCCGCGCTGGGCGGGCTGAGCTCGGCGGTGAAAGTCGGCGGAGGATCGATGGCGAAACCCATCACGTACGGCGGACGGGGGAAGAACCTCCAGCCGATCAGGGACTGCGACAGCTCGCCCTCGCTGCGCCCGATGTTGGCCGAGAAGGTGCCGGCGTAGTCCGGCAGTTTGCCGGTCTTGATCGTGTTGTCGCGCAGCGCCTTCTCGACGGCCACCAGTGAGGTCTCGACCGAGGTGACATTGATGGTCTGCTCGCCGGCGGGTGTCAGGCGCCAGGCCACCAAGGCCACGCAGGCGGCGATAAGCAGAACCGCGATGATTTTGTCAAGGTGGTCCTTGATCTTCTGCATCGTCCGGACACCTCCACAGCCTGCGTCAACCCGGCCGGTTCCCCGGCCGCCAACCCGGCGGGGCTATTACTCCACCCTGTCGAGCTTCTCGTCGAACTCCGGCACAATCACCATCATCTCGGCGACCACCGGCCATTCGTGGTAGCGGTGTCCGCCGTCCCTGGGCAGGTCGGACGGCTTGAGCAGGGGGACATCAGTGCGCCAGTCCGGCTTGCCCAGCGGCCGCTCGACCACCAGCCGCTCCACCCAGCAGGCGAATGGCCGATTCTCGGCCTCGCCGATCCTTTCGATCTTGGCGATGAGGTCCGGCACCACGGCGGCGTGGCACTTGACCTTGATGACGAAACCGTTTGGCCGATAGGGCAGGCCCTTAGGCTGGGCCTTGGTGCCGGCCGTGTCGATGAACGCCAGCGAGTCGATGCCCTGCACCCGGCGTTCGCGCATCTCCGACTTCGACTGCAGCCTGCCGTCCTCGAAGCTGTCGTTCACCAGGGTGCTGACATCGGCCTTCGCCCGGCAGACCGCCTGGAAGATCAGGCGCCTCAGGAGCAGGCGTTTGAGGATCAGATCCGTGACTTCCTTCTTGTCTTCCGCGTATCCGCTCCAGCGGCCATCCTCCAGCCAGGTGCAGGTGGAACTGCGGTCGATCACGCTCTGCCTGAAGTCCATGCACCCCTTGCCGAGGGCCGCCTCCAGCATCTGATCGGACTTCTGGTCCTGCCCGGCCTTGCCCTGGGCCCCCACCACCCACTGGAGGAACTCCAGGTGATCCACCGGTGGAGGCGGATCAAAATCCTTGTTGCCCTTGCCGCGGGCAACGTCGACGGCGAATTGCATCGCCTTGAAACTCTTGAGGAACTCGGCCCGCTCCTCGTCGATGTCCTTGGCCACGATCTCGCAGGCCTTCACCGCGTTCTTGTTGGGAATGTCCTTGAGATTCCCGGTGAGCGGATAGAGCTTGTAGATGGCCTTGTCCACATCGCGGCTGAGCAGGGACTCCGGCAGCGCCTCCCCCAGCTTCTTCTCCTCGTCGGTGAGCTTCCCCTCGTTCTTGGTGGCCAGTTTCTCAGCCCACTTGCGAATGGTGGTGCTGGGCTGGCTTACTCCATTGATCGGCTCACTGACACTGGTAAGCCTGGCGGCCAGGAGATCCCGGTGCAGCACCTTCTGCTCGTTCTCGACCACCTTGGGATGTATCAGTAGGAAGTACGCCGCCAGCGAACCGCCGACGATCACGGTCCAAACGGCCCAGAAGACCATGCCCTTGTTCATGGGTTCACGCTCCCTGCGCCAGCGGCGGCCTCCCGCGTCTTGCCGCCAGCAGCCGCCGCGGAGACGGGGGCGTCAGGCACGAACTGCCAGACGGCCCAGAACGTCAGCGCGTTGGTCTGCCTGTCGGACTTGGTGCCCCAGTCGAAGAACGAGAGCTTGACCTGCTTGGGAGGACCGCCGACCACCCAGCGGGCCTTCGCATCGGACATCACCGTCTGGAATCCGGGGACGCCCTTCAGGACGCCCTCGAAGCGGTTGAAGTTCTCAAACGAGTCGCCCCGGCACTCGAACTTGGCCGCGACGTACATCCTCTTGGCCTTCCTGGCCTGCGCACTCTGCAGCTCCCTCTCCTGGGGGAAGTCCATCTCCGGACGGGACGTCAGGGCAACCAGCGGGTTCTCCCAGGACATGTAGAAGGCGGCCAGGACGACCTCGCCCTCGCGATGCTCGGGGAAAGCATCGCCCTGGTTCAGGGCAGCGGGCGGAGGAACCACGGTCAGGCCGCGGTTGTGGGTGTCGACCGCCTTGAGCAGCTTCTCCAGGACCTCGCTGTACTGACCGCGCTCGGCCCCGATCTTGGACCAACGCTGCAGCTGCTCCCGGCGGGGCTTGGAGGCCTTGTCCTTGGCGTCGACTTCGTTCTGCTGCTTGGCGACGTCGTTGAACCTCTGGCACATCTTCTCGATCTGCTCGTCGACTTCCTTGCTCGCCCCCTGCGTATGCAATCCGAGGCAGGTCACCGCGCCCACAATGGCGGCGGCCACTGCGCCGTAGAAGTACCGGCGGACACCGGCCTGCTGCTCCTTGACCAGCGCCTTGGGCAGCAGGGACATCTTGATCCTGGCCAGGCCCAGGGCCTGGAGCGCCAGGCCAAGGGCCGCGCCCATGCCCGGGAACTCCTCGGCGAACCAGGTCGTGTCGACCGCCGGAGACACCGACACCCGCTGCGGCGCACTGACCAGTTCGACGTCCATCTCAATATTGCGGGAGAGGAACTCGACCAGGCCAGGCAGCGCGAAGGTGTGTCCGATGCCGAACACCCGGCCGATGCGCACGTCGCGGGAGAGAGACTTGTAGTAGCCGGCGGTCCGCTGGATCTCCCCGGCCAGGCTGCGCAGCGTGGGCTCGACCACCTGGAACATCTTCTCGGCCTGCTTGCTCTCGCCGATCTTGAGCTTGAGCCCTTCGGCCTCGGCGTGGGGCATGCGGAACTTCTGCTCGAAGACGTGGGTGATGTCCTCGCCGGCGATGGGCAGCGGCCGGAACCAGAAGCTGTTGCCGTGCAGGATCACGAAGTCGGTGACCTTGGCGCCGGCATCCAGGATCAGGCTGGTCTCGGCCGGACCCAGATCGTAGCTTACGTAGTTGAGAACGGCGACCGGGCTGGGCGCCAGACCGACGACGTTGAGGTTGAACTCGCGCAGGCTCTCCAGCAGGCGGTCGACTATCTCCTTGCGGATGGCCACCAGGCTGACGGTCGACTCTCCGCCGGAGCCCGAGGGGGACACCTGGTAGTCCCACACCACTTCCTCGAGCGCGAACGGCACCTGCTGCCGGGCCTCGTAGTTGACAATTTCGGCCACCTTGCGGTCGCCGACCGCCGGCAGATTGAA
>Ga0302248_1000069_pt1 | contig 117192 bp, 87 predicted proteins | sample AAG_UR_Leu_MG_FD_193528 | JGI IMG/M metagenome (GOLD analysis project Ga0302248, IMG submission 193528) | Enriched activated sludge microbial communities from anaerobic digester in WTTP, New Holstein, Wisconsin, United States - AAG_UR_Leu | ecosystem: Engineered > Bioreactor > Anaerobic >...
AGGCCACGGTGAAGGCGCGGGGGGACGTGGTGGTGGCTTCGGAGGTTCTGCACAGTCGGGTGTCTTGCCTGGGGCGGCTCTTGGTGCCTGGCGGCGCGGTCATTGGCGGGGAGTCGGTGGCGCGTTGCGGGGTGGAGGCCGAGGTGCTGGGCAGCGAGCTGGGGGTGGCCACGCGGGTGGTGATTGGCCGGGATTTCGATCTGGCGGGGCAGATTGAGACCTTGTCGGCCCGGGCGGTGGCGATCGATGGGGAGCTGCCGTCGCTGGTGAAGCGGCTGGAGGCGATGGCCGACCGGCGGAAGTTCATGGCTTTGCCTGAGGCCGAGCGCGAGCGGGTGAAGGGTGATTTCGAGCGGTTCAAGGCGCTGAAGGCGGAGCGGATCGATGTGGATGCGCGGCTGAAGGCTTTGGCTGCGGCGGCGGAGCTTCCGGCTGCGGCGCCGGAGGCCCGAGTGGCGAAGGTGATGTATCAGGACGTGATGGTGGGCGGTCTTCAGGCCAGTCATCTGAACACCGAGATCGTTCGCGGTCCGCTGGTGCTGTCGGAGGACCGTGCTGCCTGCCGCATGGTCTTGCGGCGCTGAGGAGGGCGAGATGGGCAACGAGGGGCTGGACATAGGCAACCTGGAGAGCCTGGAGAAGTCGCTGGGGGCCGTTTTCGAGCGGAAGGACCTGCGGTTCCTGGTGGTGGACGATTCCGGGACGATGCGGCGGATCATCGCCAAGGCGCTGAAGGACATCGGAGCGGACACGGTCGTCGAGGCCGGGGACGGGATGGAGGCACTGCTGAAGCTGCAGTCTGCGGGGAAGATCGACGTGATCCTGACGGACTGGAACATGCCGAAGATGAACGGGCTGGAGTTTCTGAAGAGCGTCAAGGGCAATGCGGCCTTCAAGGACATCCCCGTGATCATGGTGACGACGGAGGCGGAGAAGGCCAGTGTGCTGGAGGCGATCAAGGCCGGAGCCCGGAACTACGTGGCCAAGCCGTTCACGCCGGACGTGCTCAAGGCCAAGGTGGAGCAGACGCTGGGGATTGCCAAGTAAAGGGCCCGACCATGAAAGCCATCGTGATCAGCGAGAAGCAGCTGCTGGCGTCGCAGGTGCGGCAGGTGCTTGGGGGCAGCAGTGGGTGGAGCGTGTCTTGGGCGGCGAACATTGCCGATGCCAAGGCTTCGATCGACAACCAGACGCTGGTGATTCTGGACTATGAGCAGGATCCGGTGGTGGCGACGGCGACGCTCAAGCGGGTGCAGGAGGTGCAGCGATTCAACGACGCTCCGATTCTGCTGGTGGGGAGCAAGGCGGTGGAGCCGGGACTGAAGGAGGCGGTGGCCCGGGGCGCCAACGGCTATGTGTGCCGCCCGTTGGAGGGGGACAGTCTGCGCGCCAAGGCGGAGGAGCTGACCAAGCCGGTGGGGGCGAAGACCAAGCTGGACGTGCGCCTGATCAATCCGTTCATCGGCGCGGCCATCGAGGTCATGAAGACCACCGTGCAGATGGAGATCCGGCGCAAGGAGATCTTCCTGAAGAAGAACTACCGGATGTTCGGGGACATATCCGGGGTGATGGGGCTGTCCGGGCAGGCCTCCGGGTCGGTGGTGATCAGCATGCCCGGGCCGCTGGCCTGTCTGCTGGTCGGCAAGATGCTCGGGGAGGAGCCGGCGGCGGAGGTCAACGATTCGGTCCGCGACGGCATTGGGGAGCTGATCAACCAGATCTCCGGCCACGCCAAGGCGACGCTGGCCGGCAGCGAGTACCACTTCATGCTTTCCCTGCCGGTGGTGATCTCCGGGCGCGGCCACGAGATCGCCCACAGGACCGGCGCGCCCTGCATCGTGGTGGTCTTCGACGCAGGCAAGGAGGAGTTCGCCATCCAGGTTTCGCTGAGTCCGGAATAGCCCGGGCGGCCGGTGCGGGGCTAAGGAGCGAGCGATGGCTGACGCGGAGGTGCCTGTGGCGCAGAGCGTAGCCCTGGCGGAGAGCCTCGAGTGGCTGGCCGGGGCGGTGGTCCTGGCCGATCCGACGGACCTGCCCGGCCTGGCCGCGCTGCACACCGGTTTCGAGCAGGTGGCCGGCATGACTGCCCAGGCTCTCACGCGCGAGACGGCCAAGTCCGCAGCGGGGATGGTGGAGAAGCTGGTCCTGGGGGAGGGCGGGGATCCGGCCGCAGTTCTCCAGGTGTTGGGACGGGCGGTCAGTGCCATCCGGGCGCTGGACTGCGACGGGCGCGGCCCTGCCGAGGTGGAGATTCCCCCGGAACTGGGGGTCAAGCCGCCGGCCGAAGCCGTCCCCGGGGCGGATGCGGCCATTCTGGCCGAGTTCCTGTCGCGGCAACCGGCCGTGCTGGAGGAATTCGAGTCCCAGGCGTTGGAGTACGAGAAGACCAGGAGCCCGGAGGCGCTGGCCGTGGTTCGGCGCATCCTGCACAACCTCAAGGGCGAGGCCGCCCTGCTGGGCCTGGGAGAAGTCGAACATCTCTGCCACCGGACCGAGGATATTCTCGCCAACGGTCTTGCGGAGCGGATGACCGACCTGCTGCTGGGGGTGAAGGACTGGCTGGCCCGGGCCTTCGCGCATCGCTCCGGGACTGGTGCGGCGCCTGAACCGGCCGACCGGCTGCTCGACTCATTTACGGGGGGGCCCGCAGCTACGCCGGGGACGGCGAAGCCTGCCGAGTCGGCCGGAACCCCTGCGGCTGCGCCGGCTGCTGCCGATCTGCCGCTGCCGGCGGGTTTCGACGTGTCACTCTGTGGAGACTTCATTGCCGAGAGCCGCGACCACCTCGATGCGGCCGACGTGCACCTGCTGACCCTCGAGACCGAGCCGGAGAACGCCGAGGCCATGGCCGCGGTGTTCCGCGCCTTCCACACCATCAAGGGAGTGGCCGGTTTCCTGGGTCTGGCCGAGATTGGCGGCCTGGCCCACCAGGCCGAAAACCTGCTCGACCGGGCGCGCAAGGGGGAACTGGCGCTGGCCGGAGCGGCCATGGACGCGGCATTCGAGGCCGGCGACGCCCTGAGGCGCCTGATCGAGTCGCTGGCCGGCGCGCTGGGCCGGGGGGCCATGCCCGCCCCTGACGCCGCCGTCCCCGGGCTGCTGGACCGGCTGCGGCTGGTGGCGGCGGGCGGGGGTCAGGCCGCGGCGACGGCGGTGGCGCACGCTCCCGGCCAGAAGTTGGGCGAGATCCTGGTGCAGAGCGGGGCGGCCAGCCGGGAGGCGGTCGAGGCCGCGGCCCGCATTCAGCAGGAGCCACAGGAGAAGAAGAAGCTCGGCGACATTCTGGTGGAGTCCGCAGTGCTGCCGAGGAAGAGCGTGGAAGCCGCGCTCGAGAAGCAGGCCGGCGACCCGGCGCGTCCGAAACTGGGCGAGGTGCTGGTGCAGTCCGGGGCGGTCAGCCCGGAGGAGGTCGGCAAGGCCCTCGAGAAGCAGCTCGAGCCGCCCCAGGCGCCGAAGCTAGGGGAGATCCTGGTGCGCGAGGGCCAGGCCTCCGCGCGGGACGTGGCTGCGGCGCTCAGGGCCCAGAAGGGGCCGGCGGCGGCGCAGGCGGTGCAGGTCAAGGAGACGGTCAAGGTCGATGCCGACCGCCTCGACCGTCTGCTCGACGCCATCGGAGAGTTGGTCATAGCCGAGTCTATGGTCAGCCAATCGACGGAGCTCAAATCGGCCGCCTCGCCGCAGCTGGAGCGGCATCTCGGGCAGCTCGACAAGATCACCCGCGAACTGCAGGAGATGGGCACGTCGCTGCGCATGGTGCCGGTGAAAGCCACCTTCCAGAAGATGGCCCGGCTGGTGCGGGACCTGGCCAAGAAGGCCGGCAAGCAGATCGATTTCATCACCGGCGGCGAGGAGACGGAGCTCGACAAGTCGGTGGTGGACCTGATCGGCGACCCGCTGGTGCACATGATCCGCAACGCCGTGGATCACGGCGTCGAGCCGGCCGACGAGCGGCGCAGGGCCGGCAAGCCCGAGAGCGGGCGGATCGAACTGCGCGCCTTCCACAAGGGCGGGAACATCCACATCGAGATGACCGATGACGGGCGGGGCCTGCAGCGGGACCTGATCCTGGCCAAGGCCCGGGAGAAGGGCCTGCTCAAGTCCGGCGAAACCCCGCCGGATCACGAGGTCTTCAACCTGATCTTCCTGCCGGGCTTCTCGACGGCCAAGGTGGTCAGCGACGTCTCGGGCCGCGGCGTGGGCATGGACGTGGTCAGGAAGAACATCGAGGCGCTGCGCGGGGCAGTGGACATCCAGTCGCAGGCCGGCAAGGGAACGACGTTCACCATCCGGCTGCCGCTGACGCTGGCGATCATCGACGGGATGGTCGTGCGCCTCGGCCGGGAGCGTTACATCATCCCGACCCTGTCGGTCGTCCGGGCGGTGCGCCCCAAGGCCGAGGACGTCTTCTCGGTGCTCGGACGCGGTGAGATGCTCCGACTCCAGGGGGACCTCATACCCCTCTTCCGTCTCGACCGGCTCTTCGCCGCCGGCGCGGCCGAACAGGACGCCACCAGGGCGGTGGCCGTGCTGGTCGAGGACGAGGGCCGGCAAGCCGCCGTGCTGGTCGACGAACTCCTCGGCCAGCAGCAGATCGTCATCAAGAACCTGGGCGAAACCATGAAGGGCACGCAGGGCCTGTCGGGCGCAGCCATCATGCCAGACGGCACGGTCGGCCTGATCCTGGACGTGGGCGGACTCGTGAAGTTGGCCAACAGTGGCAGTCAGGCTGAGAAAGGGGATGCGGCAGCATGATCAGCATCGCCCGAAGCCCGGATTGGCGCATAAGCCGCAGGGCCAAACGGACGGCCACGGTCGCATTGCTCGTCGCCCTGGCCATGCTCGCCGGGGTGCTGGCTGTGGCCGCCGCAGAAGCTCTTGGCGACAGGTCGCAGCGAATGATCGGGGAACAAGGTGCGAAGGGAGGGCAGGAATGGTGAGCGTATTTGCGTTGCGCAAGGCAGGGCTCCTGGGAATCGTGCTCTTGGTTGTCTGGTCAGCGACGGTGATGGCTGGGGAGCCATCACCGCAGATGCCGGCCCCCGCCCTGCGCACCAAGCGTGCCGAGGCGGAGCGGTTGTTGAAGGAGATAGACGACCAGACTGCTGCCCGCAAGAAATCCGCGGCTTCGCTCCTCCAGGTGGCATCCGAGACCGGGACTGATCTGAATGTGGTGAAGCCACGAATGGACGAGTTGAATGCGGAGATCAAGAAACTGGACGCCAAGCGCACCGAGTTGAAGGCCGAGATTGACAGGCTCGACAAGGAGTTGGCTCGTCCTGAGAACCTCACTCTGGAGGAAAGACTGGCCAAACTGGAGAAGGAAGTTGAGGCCGCCAGAAAGGCGGACCAGCAGCGCGTCTCTACGCTGACACTCAAGCCCAATGTAGGGGCCAAGCTGTACGGCTACTTCAAATTCGACGCTTCCTGGGACGATGGCCGGGTGGACAACGGCAACTACGCCAGGTGGGCGGAGTCACAGGCCATCGAGAAGAAGGATCCCGAGTCCAACATGACGGCCAACCAATCCCGGCTGGGTCTGACCCTGTTTGGAACCGACCCTGGCCCCATGAAGCCCAGCGCGACCCTGGAGGTGGATCTATATGGCAGCGGCACGGCAGAGAACAAGCCGGAAATGTTGGTCCGGCAGGCATACATGCAGCTTGATTTTCCCGACTACCAGTTCTCGGTGATTGCCGGACAAACGTCGGACGTTATCAGCCCGCTCAACCCGAGCACGCTCAACTACACGGTTCTGTGGTGGAACGGCAACGTCGGCTACCGCCGTCCGCAGCTGCGCCTGACGAAGGGCTTCACGTTTGGTCCGCTGGGCCTGGAACTGGCTGCCGCGGCCACCCGCAATATCGGCCATGACAACGGGGCGCTGGACCCCGGCGATACAGGGGAAGACGCCGGGACGCCCGGGGTGCAATGGAGATCGGCGATCTCCTTCCCGTCGCTTACCGAGAAGCCGGTGGTGCTGGGGGCCTCCGGTCACTGGGCACGCGAGGAATACGACACGGACACGTCCGACGAACACTACAACCGGACCAGCAACTCGGTCAACCTGGATCTCAGCCTGCCGATCACGCGCTGGCTGGCTCTTAAGGGCGAGTGCTACTCTGGCCGGAACATGGACAGTTACCTGGGCGGGATTGGCCAGGGCATCAATGCCACCACCTTGAGCGAGATCCGCAGCAAGGGCTGCTGGGGTGCAGCCAACCTGCGTGCGACATCCGGCTGGCTGTCGAGGTGGGACATCAATGCCGGAGTCGGCCTGGACGACCCCAATAACGACGATTTGGGCGTTGGTGCCCGCTCCAGGAATTTCGCCCTCTTCGGCAACGCGACCTGCGATCTCGGACGTGGCGTGAGCGCCGGGATCGAGTACATGCACCTGGAGACCGATTACCTCGGACAGGACGATCCGGCCCGAGTCAATCGCGTGCAGTTCTCTCTGATCTACAAGTTCTAGGCGTGCAGAAAAGGAGCCAACATGAGCACAACCGAAGGAACTGCCCCGGCGCGGGAGGCCAGGCCGGTATCGACGCTCGGCGGAAAGTACCTGACCTTTCAGTTGAGCGCGGAGACCTACGGCCTGGAGATACTCAAGGTTCAGGAAATCATAGGGCTGATGAAGGTCACCCATGTCCCCCGGACTCCGTCCTTTGTGCGCGGGGTGATCAACCTGCGCGGGAAGGTCATACCGGTGATTGATCTGCGCCAGAAGTTCGGAATCCCCTCGCGAGAGGACACAGAGAAGACCTGCATCATCGTGGTGCAGGTGCTCAGGGCCGAAAGGCAGTTGGTGATCATGGGCATTATTGTGGACGAGGTGAGCGAAGTGTTGGACATCACCTGCAATCAGATAGAACCTGCGCCGGAATTCGGCGCCGCGGTGCATACGGCGTTCATCATGGGCATGGGTAAGGTTGGGCAGAAGGTGGTGATCATGCTTGACATTGACAAGGTGCTTTCCGGCAACGAGGTGGCCGCGGTCGAACACGCAGCCAAGGCCTAGCCTGGGTTGTGAGGCAAAGAGAATAAAGGAGAGGAATCATGTTCAAGAATCTCTCTCTGGCGGCGAAGATCGGCATGGGGTTCGGAGCGTTGGTGTTGATGGCGGCGGTCCTTGGCTACTTGGGCTGGAGCGGTTTGTCTTCGGTCACCGGCAACATGGACATACTTAACCGTGGCAATGAAGCTCAGTCCAAGCTGGGGGATTGTGCCAATCTGAGGCGGGATTTCGGACTTTATGGGTTCGAGAAGAAAGGCAGCGACGCCAAGGACGCGGCCGAGAAATGGAAGGATGCCTACGATGAGTTGGTGGTCAAACTCGGCGAACTGAGGAATACGACGGGGCTCAGCGCAGGCGATAGGGCGTTGGCCGACAAGGCCATCACGCAGGCAGAGGCCTACAAGTCGGCTTTCGAACAGTATAGCAGGTCCAGGCGCATGAAGGACGAGGCTTTTGATGCGTGGCGCAAGATTGGCGCAGCGGTTACAGAGGATATTGCGAAGGTAGACGAGGCGGTGATCGCTCCGGCGCGTGATTCCGCCGAGAAGCTCAAGGATGTTGACAAAGTAATCGAATGGAATCGTGTTTCCGGGAAACTTGATGAACAGGTGATCCAGACGTTCCTGCTGATGCGCGTGAGCGCTGTATACCTGCTGGCCACCAATGGCGAGAAGGAATGGGAAGGCTATCAGGCTCAACTCAAGAAGGTCAGAGCCGGACTTGCTTCTTGGACAAGTCTGGTCAAAGGCCGTTCTGAGCTGGAAAACGTGGCAGCCAAGATCTCCAGCCATATCGATAAGTACGAAGAGGCAGGTAACAAGTATCACCAGGGCATGCTCTTGGGTGGCACCAGCGCTGGCGAGTTGGCATCTACTGCCAGCACGGTCGTGGGAACAATGGCCGATCTGAAAGCCTCTCTGCAGAAGGCTAATGTGGCAGTGGTGGCCCGGACGAACAGGCTGGCGGTCATCATGACAGTCGCTGGGGTGCTCCTGGGCATACTACTGGCTTTCTTCATTACCCGCAGCATTACTCGTCCAATCAACAAGGTGATCGAGGGGTTGTCGAGCGGGGCCGAACAGGTCTCGTCGGCTTCGGGGCAGGTATCGCAGGCTTCGCAGCAGATGGCGGAGGGGGCGTCGGAGCAGGCCTCGTCGCTCGAGGAGACGTCGGCGTCACTGGAGGAGATGTCCTCGATGACGAAGCAGAACGCCGACAACGCCCGGCAGGCCAACGGGATGGCGAATGAGGCGAAGACGGCGGCGGAGAGCGGCCGGGAGGCCATGCAGCGGATGGCCGATGCCATCAACCGGATCAAGAACTCCTCCGACCAGACCGCCAAGATCGTCAAGACCATCGACGAGATCGCCTTCCAGACAAACCTGCTGGCGTTGAACGCGGCGGTCGAGGCGGCACGGGCAGGAGAGGCCGGCAAGGGGTTCGCGGTGGTGGCGGAGGAGGTACGGAACCTGGCGCAGCGTTCGGCGGAGGCCGCGAAGAACACGTCCTCGCTGATCGAGGAGTCGCAGAAGAACGCCGACGGTGGCGTGAAGGTGTCGACGGAGGTTGCGGAGATACTGAAGCAGATTGCCGAGGCCGCGAACAAGGTGACGCAAGTGTCCGGGGAAGTGGCGGCGGCCAGTGATGAGCAGTCCAAGGGCATCGAGCAGGTGAATGTGGCAGTCAGTCAGATGGACAAGGTCACGCAGTCGAACGCGGCTAACGCGGAGGAGTCGGCGTCGGCGAGCGAGGAGCTGTCCGGGCAGGCCCGTGAGCTGCAGGACATGGTGCAGACGCTCACCCAGATCGTCGGCGGGGCCGGGGCTGGGAGCAACGGCAACGGGAAGGCTCGGGTCCGTCAGCAGCACGGTTCGGCGCAGCATCCCGGCGGCAACGGCGGCGGCGATGCCGGGGCTGGGCTGAAGAACCGGGTGCACGACATGCTGCAGCGCAAGGCGCCGGCGGCGGCCAAGAAGGAGAAGGCCCCGGCCCTGGTGCACGCCGGCGCCGAGGCCAGGAAACCCCAGACCGTCATACCCCTGGATGACGAAGAACTGAAGGAGTTCTAGGGAACATGGGGGCGCGCCGCAGGCGCAGCTGGCCGCTGCCCGCGAAGAGCTGAGCCTGGCAGGCACCCACCAGCCTGCAAGGCGCGCCCCCTGAAGTTCCGTCCGGGCCGGAGGTTCCGGTCCGGGTTCCCGGAGGCGGAGATGGAAGCCAAGGTTTTTGAGGCCTTTCGCGACCTGATCTACGAGCGCAGCGGGATAACGCTGCGCGACGGGAAGGAGTCGCTGGTGCAGGCCCGCGTCGGCAAGCGGATGCGGGCGCTGGGCCTTGACGACCACCGGCAGTATCTTGAGCTGGTGACCGGAGATGAGAGCGGGGAAGAGGTGGTGCAGCTCCTGGATGCCATCTCCACGAACGTGACGAAGTTCTTCCGGGAGCCGGAGCATTTCGAATTTCTGGCGCGGGTGGTGGGCGAGTGGCTCAGGGCCGGGCAGCGCAGGTTTCGGTTCTGGTCGGCGGCATCCTCGACCGGCGAGGAGCCGTACACCATGGCCATGACGCTGCTCGAGACCCCAGGCGCGGCCGGCACGGACATGAAGTTGCTGGCCACGGACATCTCCACGCGGGTGCTGGAGAAGGCCCAGGCCGGGGAGTACGGCATCGACAAGCTCGGCGAGGTGCCCGGAAGGATGCTGGATCGCTGGTTCACCCGGATGCGGGATGGCGAGGGGAACCGGTATCGGGTGAAGGACGAACTCCGACGGATGATAGTCTTCCGGCGGATGAACCTGTCGACGCCGCCGTTTCCGATGCAGGGGCCCCTCGACGTGATCTTCTGTCGGAACGTGATGATCTACTTCGACAATGATGTCCGCCGCCGGCTGCTGGCGGACATGTATCGCCTGCTGAAGCCCGGCGGCTACCTGATGGTCGGGCACGCCGAGAGCCTGACCGGGATGGTCAGCGAGTTCAGGACGGTAGTGCCATCCATCTACGTGAAGGGGATGGCATGAGCGGCCTGGTGGGAGCGCCTCCCGCTCAGCAGACGGTGGGAATTTCGGAGATGCTGGTGCGCTCTGGCGGCGAGGACGTGCTGGTCACCTATTCGCTGGGTTCCTGCGTTGGGGTGGCCGCCTACGACCCGGTCGCGCGGGCCGGCGGGTTGATCCACTGCATGCTGCCGCTTTCCAAGATCGACGCAGCCAAGGCCGCCGCGGCGCCGGCCATGTTCGTGGACACGGGGGTGCCTGCGCTGCTCAACGCGCTCTTCGAGTACGGAGCGGAGCGCAAGCGTTTGGTGGTCAAGGTGGCGGGCGCCTCGTCGCTCCTGGACGAGAAGGGGCTTTTCAAGATCGGGGAGCGCAACTACACGGTGTTGCGCAAGCTTCTCTGGAAGAACAACATCCTGATAGCCGCGGAGGACGTGGGGGGGCAGGTGGCCCGGACCATGTACCTGCACATGGCCACGGGGCGCACGGTCATCCGCTCGCAGGGGCAGGAGCGTGACCTGTGAGTCGGCGGGACGAGGTTCTGTCGCGCCTCAGGGACGTCCCGGCGATGCCGGCGGCGGCCATGGAGGCCATTCGTGTGCTGCAGGACCCGCGCGCCGATGCGCAGGCCATCATGAAAGCGCTGGAGCATGATCCGGGGCTGACCGCCAACGTTCTGCGCCTGGCCAACTCGGCCTACTTTGGAACGCCGCGGAAGGTCAGCACCGTCCGCGAGGCGGCCGTGCGGCTGGGCACAAAACGCATCCTCAGGGTGGTGGTGGCCTGCGCAGCGGCTCCGGTGGTACGGCGCGGGATCAAGGGGTACGATCTGCCTCCCGGAGAGCTATGGCAGCACTCCGCCTCGGTGGCGGTGGGGACCGACGCGCTGGCCGAGGTGCTCAAGGCGGCACTCCCGGCGTCGGCCTTCACCGCCGGGCTGCTCCACGACGTCGGGAAGATCCTGCTGGGGACCTATCTGGAGGTGGACGCCGCGGCCATCATACAGCTGGCCGTCAGCGAGAAGATCGGCTTCGACGAGGCCGAGCGCCGGGTTCTGGGCATCGACCATGCCGAGGCCGGCGCCGCTCTCCTGGAGAGCTGGGACCTGCCTGAGGACGTGGTCCAGGCGGCCCGTTGGCACCACCGTCCGGACGATGCGCCGGGCCGTCTGATTACCCTGGATCTGGTCCATGCGGCGGACGCCCTGTCGATGGCCGAGGGACTGGGCATCGGCCGCGACGGCCTGCAGTACCGGCCGTCGAAGGCCGTGGTGCTGCGGCTCGGGTTGACCACGCGCGTCGAGGAGCTGACTCTGTGTCGGGTGCTGGTCGCGCTCAAGGAGCTCAAGGACATGTTCGCCGCGCCCGGCGGGAGGTAGATCGATGGCCTACAATGTTCTGGTGGTGGACGACTCGGCTACGGTCCGCGCGGTAATCCGCAAGACCCTGGACCTGGCCGGCGTGGAGGTTGGAGAATTCCACCAGGCCGGCAACGGGCAGGAGGGTCTGGACGCTATGAAGGGCAGGTGGGTCGATGTGGTCTTCGCGGACATCAACATGCCGGTAATGACCGGGATCGAGATGGTGGAACGGATGGCGGCCGATGGTCTTCTCAAGACTGTGCCGGTGATAATAGTCTCGACCGAGGGCAGCGCCACGCGCATCGAGCAGCTCAAGGCCAAGGGGGTCTCCGCCTACATTCGCAAGCCCTTCACGCCGGAACTGCTGCGGAGCGTGGTCGACGAAGTAATGGGGGTGGCCCGTGGATGAGGAACGCGCGGAACGGCTCGGTAGAGTATTTGCCGAGGTCCTCGAGAAGCAGTCCTTCATGTTCGCCGAGCCTGCCGAGAAGGCAGCCATGCCCGCCGCTGTCCGGGAGTATGTGCTGGCCAGCATGACCTTCAGCGGACACTGGCGCGGAAGCCTGGAACTGGCCGTGCCCATACCCATGTGTTCCGAGTTGGCGGCCAACGTGCTGGGGCTGGAGGACGACGACGAGATGGCGACGGCCCGCGGCCCCGACGCACTGAAGGAGCTGCTCAACGTCACCTGCGGCAGCATCCTGACAACCCTGGCCGGAGACCAGCCCGTGTTTGACCTCTCGGTCCCGGAAGTGGTCGGCATGTTCCCGGAGAGGTGGAAGGACTTGCTGCAATCCAGTGACACTCTGGCGTTCACCGTGGAGGATGTCCCAATACTGTTGCGCTTGTGGCTGGGAAGGACGTCATGACCATCCGCGTTCTGGTGGTCGACGACTCGGCGGTGGTCCGCCAGATCTTCGAGCGGGAACTAGCCCGCGACCCGGAGATTGAGGTGGTCGGCACCGCCCCCGACCCCTATATCGCCAGGGACAAGATCGTAAACCTGAAGCCGGACGTCGTCACTCTGGACGTCGAAATGCCCAGGATGGACGGACTGACCTTCCTGCGCAAGCTCATGCAGTACTATCCGCTGCCGGTCATCGTCGTATCCTCGCTGACGCCGAAAGGAGGGGAACTGGCCCTGGAGGCGCTCGGCGCCGGAGCGGTGGAGATCATGTGCAAGCCCGGGGCGGCCTATGCGGTCGGGGACATGTCGGTCGAGCTGATCGACAAGATCAAGGCGGCCGCCCGCGTGCGGGTCAGGCCGGGCGCCGGGCTCGGGCTCCAGGCCGAGGCTCGGCCGCAGACGAGGACGCTGGCCCTGGCCCGCACCACGAACAAGGTGGTGGCCATAGGCGCATCGACGGGCGGGACCCAGGCCCTCCAGGGACTGCTGTCGGCCCTGCCGGCCAACTCCCCCGGCATTCTCATCGTCCAGCACATGCCCGAAAACTTCACCCGTTCCTTCGCCGAGCGCCTCAACCAGTTCTGCGAGATCGAGGTCAAGGAGGCGGCCGACGGCGACACGGTCGCACCCGGCAGGGCGCTCATCGCCCCCGGCAATTACCACATGCTGCTACGGCGCTCCGGGGCCATGTACCACGTGCAGGTCAAGCCCGGCCCCCTGGTCAGCCGCCACCGCCCTAGCGTCGACGTGATGTTCAAGTCGGTGGCCCGCTACGCCGGCAAGAACGCCGTGGGAGTCATCCTCACCGGCATGGGCGCCGACGGCGCCGACGGGCTCAAGGAAATGCGCGCCGCCGGAGCCTCGACCATCGCCCAGGACGAGGCCAGCTGCGTGGTCTTCGGCATGCCCAAGGAAGCCATCGCTCGCGGCGCGGCCGGAACCGTCCTGCCCCTGGGAGGCATCGCCAGGGCCGTCCTCGACCTCTGCTCTTGAAAGCGCCGGGGGCGCAACTGGGCTCCCGGTCTCGTGGACCGCATCCCCGAAGCCCGTCTCCAATTAACGGGATCGTCGTTTCTTCCCGGTTATGTCGCCAGACTCAGCGTCCCGACATAGGCGTTCCGCCAAGTGCCCGGATGAAGCTACAAACCGTCGTTCGGGCAGGCGCTTGGCCCAGGCTTTCGAGAGGGTTCTGCGAGGCTTTTCCCAGGCTGCCGGAGGCCGGCGCCGGGGGGCATTTAGCTTGATTTCAAAGTTGAATCTGGGCACAATTAATAGACGTCCGTACGTCTCCGGGGGGCGTTATCGGACATGACGAGGGCCTGATCCATGCCTGAGAAAGGCTCCAGGGCACCTTCCGCCCTCCTCGGAGACATGCTGGCCGACTGGGATGCCTACTTTCACGGCCTCTGCCGATACCTCCAGAACTTCCTTGAGTCGTTTCCTCTCCAGGTCCCCGGTCAGCCCCATGTCCCGCGGGATCCCAAGGAGGATCGGCACTTCACCCCGGCCATCCAGCAGTTCCAGGATGCCTTTGCGGAGGCTCCCGCCTGGCTCCGTAGTGAACTTGCTGGCGACCCGCTTCAGGCACCGGCTTTGCCCTCCTCCAATTACCCCATAGTCTATGACGAGGACGCCGCGCGGTTCTGGGTCGCCAAGGGTGGGCCGGATGGCGATGCTCCGGACTTCTGGAGTCTGCTATCCCCCGAGTATCAACGGGTGCGGGAGCGGCTGCGGGCGCTGCAGACTGCCGTGGCAGCAGGGCGCCACAAGAACGCCATAGGCCCCAGTGTCGAGGGGGTGAACGCGCCGGTTACGGTTTCCGCGGTCCGGGCGGAGGCCGTGCCTTCCAAGAGCGCTGGGGCTCGTCCTAAAGCCGTGAGCTCGCCTCCGAACTCCGTGGGTGATATCGGCGGGATTGCCCTGGCGCCGGGCAAACCGAGTGAACACCGCCACGCTGAAGCCCAACCGGACAAGACCGGAACCGAGGCTACCGACTGGGCGCGCTACCGGGACAAGTATCGCACGGAGAAACTGCCCCTCGAAGGCTTCCCCGATGGGCGTGTGAACAGGGTAACCGTCTCAAGACGCAATGGGGCCGTCATTCTTCGTTGGCGGCAGGGAGGAAAGCAACGGCGCGAGGTGATTGGGAGGCTCGATGACGCGAAGACCCTCCCCCGTGCCCTTCTGCGCGCCTCGGAGATCAACCGCGACCTGGAAGGCGACAGCCGGGCTGCGTCATTCGCGGAGGCCACCGTCGCGGAGGCTTGCGACATCTTCCTGGCCTCGAAGGAGTCCTCCCCTGACGTGTGCGGGAAGACCATTGAGAAGTACCGTTCCGGGCTGCACCGGGTGAAGGAGTTCTGCGAACTTCCTGAGCGTGGTGGCGGCCGGAAACTGGTCAGCGAGTGCGACACGGCCTGGTGCGAGAGCTTCTGTGCGTGGCTCGATGGCGTCAAGTCCACGAGAAACGGTGCCCCGCCCACTCCTGGCAACCCCGAGCGTCCACTGAGCATGGCTCTCAAGCGCGAAATCCGGCAGCGGCTGTGGAGCGTCTTCGAGCACGCCCGGTTGCGAACGCCGCCCCTGGTGCCGGCAGCCTTCCGTAACCCCATACCCAATGGGATGATCGGGCGCAAACGCCGGGAGATGCGCGGCGTCTCCGAGCCGCCGGTGTCCCTGGACGACTTGGCGAAGATCGCGACGGTCTGTGATCACTATCAGCTGGGCCTCCTTGCGATGCTCTTCGCCTACGGGCCCAGGCCCAGCGAACTCGGCCGGATCCTCAGGGCCGACTACGATGAGAGCACCGGGTTCCTGAGAATGATCTGCAGGCCGAAGTGCGGCTACCAGACCAAGGGCCGCCAGGACAAGGCCTGGCCAGTCACCCCGGCGCTGGCCGCCAGCCTCCGGCCGTTCCTGCTCCGCGGGCCGGGTGTCCTGTTCGTGAAACGGGCGGTGTTCGAACGAACGGCCGGCGTGGTCCTGGCAGGCGCCACGGAGGACATGCTGGCCAGGGAGTATGAGGACCGGCTGGCGGCCGAGGCCAAGCGCCTGCGGCGTCAGCCCGGCAAGGTCGAGGCCGAACGCATCGCCGACGTGACCTGGGCGGCCGCCGGGGCGGTGGATGCCAGGGACGTGGCGCGTGAACTGGCCAACGCGGCCCGCAAGGCCGGACTCGCCCGCTGCCCCACGCCCAAGGACGTGCGACACCTGGTCGAGTCCGAGTGCGAGGCGGCCAGACTGTCGCCGGGCGTCATCCGCCAGCTCCTCGGCCATGCCCCCGTACGCGGCGACAGCCTCGTCAACTACAACCACACCGGCCGCGGCACCCTGACCGAACAGGTCAAGCTGCTCGATGAGCGCCGCGCTGGGTTGTTGGCGATCATGGCGGCAAGGGCTCAGGAACTCGAACAAGAGCAAACGGCAGGCAATGGCAGCGTGAAATAGCCGGAGGGGTCGTTCATGCCAGCCCTGTGTGATGGTTGCACGCAAGCCCAGCGCGAAGCCATCGAGCACGTCAACGGGCCCCTGCTGATCGTCGCCGGGCCGGTGGCGGGCAAGACCGAGGTCCTGGTCGGCCGCCACGCCGCCCTGATCTGGTTCCTGACAGCGGAGCAGGAGTTGCCGGGGCTGCGTGATGCGCTGAGGAGGAGGCGGTGGGACAGATTGGGAGGTATTTGGGGGGTGAAGGTGGATAAGGTGGCGGCCGGGTAAGGCGTAGGTGCATAGGAAACAGGCGGACAGTGCGGGAAATCGCAAACTGCCCCCCAAGTGCTCCGAGGCAGCCCAGATTCTGATTAGCGGAACTCCCCCGCCCCTTGGAGCATGTTGACAACGGCCTCAATATCACCAGGGCGCTCGAGAAAATCGTACTTCTCGGCCTGCAGCGTGATCACTGGGACGTTTTTGAGAGCCGCGAAGTACTCATCGTAGACTCGGCTTAAGTGCTCTAGATACTCAATTGGAACTCCCTCCTCCATTGTGCGCCCCCTCCGCTTCATCCTCTCGGACAAGAACCTAGCAGGGGCGCGAAGATACAGAAGCAAGGAGGGCGTGCCCACCCTGGATTCGAGGAAGGCGTATAGTTGCCTGAAGCACTCCAACTCAGGTCCAGACATATTGGCGACAGCAAACAACATGTCCTTGTAAAGATGGAAGTCGGCAATCACGTGCTGCTCGAAGACGCCCTCCCTCTTGGCGCGGTTCAACTGGTGATAGTGAATGAGAGCACAGCAGAGCTCTGTCTCCAACGTGTAAGCAGCTCGATCCGCGTAGAAGGCCTTCATGAACGGGTGGATGTCCATCGTTTCCACCAGATTCTGGATGGATAGCCGATCAGCAACCAGCCTGGCCAGAGTTGTCTTGCCGCTTCCCATCACTCCCTCAATAGCAACATAACTCGGCATGTTAACTCCCCACCGTACTAAGGTGCATGTACTACCTCGACGATGCTCCTGCCCTTCCGGTGCTCCACGCGCAGCACAAGGTCAACAATGTCGGGAACTCCTTCTTCGACCGCCAGTTCAACGACCGGGTCTCTCCCCCTTCTCTTCCTGTCCCACTCCTCAAAGGGGTAGTCATCTATGGCGAGGAAGGTGTCCTTGCCTCGCGGTTGGGGATTAGGTCTTGCGCACCCTGTGTTGATTGGAGCCAAGACGATCATATCGCGGTACTTCTCCACCAATCTGGCAGTGTCCACAGTCAATACGCAGTGAGTCTTGTTACGATATGGCTTTGCGGCCAAGAGCCGCTGAAGTCGCTCCTCGGTCAGCCAGAAGAATACTTTCTTATTCAGGGTCTCATACCAGTCCTGCGGAGACAGGCCATCTTGTAGGCACCTCTCAAGCAGGGCGTCGCTCATCGGCTTCTGGTCACGGATAACAGCCTCTCCATACACAGAATGCGATATCCGCACTGAGTCCAAGCGGTGCAACGACTCAATCTTCCGCCGCTGTTCGCCGGCTACCTGGAACAGGTCAAGAAGGGACGACGTGCTCAACAGACCGTGTTGCTGAATGCTCGCCCAAGTTCCTTCTTCGGCCATGTGAAATAGCCGTGGGTGTCGCAGTATCAAGTCCCCAAGTTGTTGTGGAGTCATTTCAGCTGACTACTCCCATGCGCGCCGGTCAATGATGCTTCTCTCATGACGACGAGTGCAGACTAGAGAGACTGGGGCCGCTGCTACCCTCTCGATCTCCTCAACCATCATGATGGTAAACTTGTCCAACTGCTCAAACCTCCTGGCACGGCAATTCCTCCTAGACAGGTAGTCCGCATGAGTCAGCGCAATATCGGTGGGGCCATTCAAGGAAGCGGCGCTCCTGAGCAAGTCCCAGTCAAACTCTGCGACTCGCCTGTTTCGGTGCGTGGTAGAAGTCTTCTCGTTCTTCAGAAGTTCGTCCACCGGGATCCCGGACCTTCCTGAAACATCCTGCCACGTGATCGGCTGCGACATCGGCCCTGAAGTGTGGCCCTTCGTCCCGGGATCCTGCACTCGAATAGGATAGGACCTGCATATCATAAGTACCCGGCGTACTCTGCTGGGCGATATGCCCGCCTCCGCCAAACAGCCTGCCACGGTTGTATCGCGCGATGTTACGTGGGGGTAGTAACCGTGGTACAGGCTCAGCCCCGTTCCTTGAGTTCCTTCGAGAAACACCTTCCGGCCTTCGTAGAAGGCACGGCCTAAGAGGTGCCGAGTGGGCTGTACGTACGGTTTGAGGTCCGGGATGTCACGTGCGAGCTTGAGTGCATCCTTTCCCTTCTTGTAACGATCTGTGATCCTCCTTGCTGTGGCGAGGCCTACTCCTTGCCCTGTGGAACCGATCGACTGAACCAGTTTCTTCTCGGACGCAATGTCCCGATCCGAAATCACCATTGCCTGCTCGTCGATTGCCAGGCGGTCACACGATACTCCACAATCAGCGATCTCCTGAATGAGCTTGGGCACACGGATCACAGCCCCAGGGCCGATAACAAGCTTGGCTTCGAAGTTCGATAACGTTCCTGAAGGCAGATGATGAAACACATACTCACCACCACTCACAAGAACCGTGTGTCCTGCATTGGGGCCACCAACCCTCACTAGGACGTCGTATTCCGGCGCTAGATAAGCAGCTACATGGCCCTTACCTTCGCTGCCGAACTGGCCGCCTACCATGACGTCAACTGTGCGCCCATAGCCGCGCCCAAAGAGGCCGATGTGGCCGGCGGCCCTCGCCAACACGTCTTCCGCCCGACAGCGATAGGTGTCTATCTCGACGTCCGCCGTTCTTGTAAGCCGGGCTACGGCTCTTTCCGTCCTATTCTTGAGAAGATCAACGTACCTAGCCAGCTCTCGGATCTCTTTCTTTGGACGCGCCAAATACCTCTTCTCAAGCACATCTTGGGGCGCTGTTAGGTGAATGTGTACGACCCGTCGTGGGTAGTGTGACCTGATCGCGTCTATCTGCCGTTCGATCCGCACTGCATCGAGAACGACGAGCGCATCTGCCGATATCTTCCCGGAGTCCTCCATGCTTTGCAGGAGCTTCTGGAGAGCGTCACGCACCCAAGCTCCTTTGGTGCTGCGATCCAGCCTTTCCCCCAACTCCTGAAAATACTCACGGGTTAGTACGCGCCCCTTGTCTGGGCGCTGATATAGAAACTGAGACGTCTTGACATGCAGGGCTCCAAAAGCCTTGGAGAGATTTTCGGCAAGTGTTGTCTTGCCCGCGCACACTGGCCCAGACAGGACAACTATCTTGCTTGGCATGACCGCGTTGCTCCGATTGCCACCATCAACCGATGGGCGTTACTGCCACAGGGCTTGCCCGGCCTGCCGCCCTTTCTCTGCGCGGAGGCAATTGATAGACAGACACTGCTATCCCAGCTTCACACAGAATGTTCTCGATGAGCTCCTTCACGACAGCCCAAGAGCCTCCGGCTTCGCCAGTACCAATCCGTGGCATGTGAACACTGGCGTTCATTTTGCCTGCCAGCACAGAAAGCTTCTCCAGACATAGTTCTAGAGCGACATACCGGATTCTGGGAGTAGTGGATGGCCCGAATCCCCGCTGACAAACCATCTGGCAGACGTACAGAGCATCTTCTGCCCTCGTCATGCACACGTTACCCATTGAGGCATGGCCTCTGCCGGACATCACCCAAGTTCGATAGGCTCGTTGCACTGCGGGCCATTTCTTACGCACTTGCAGGCCGAACCCGGCACCCCAGACAAGAGCCCCATCGTTCACAACGTGTGCCACAATACGGCTTCCGTCCCCCCGTGGCTGACTAGCATCGCCGGTTAGCTCGGTGATAGTCTTCAGTGCGCCCCTCTTGGCGCCGCTTGGCACGGCGATGCCTACAACTCGTGGGTAGGCGTGGCCTGCGTAGCCGGGAATTCCAACGCACTCGACCCGCATTCGACTCCGCACGTTCGGCCATGTATCGAACCCTTTGGCAGTGAAACCGATGGCCGTGCATTCACGAATTACTGTGTCGTCGGGCAGAAGGACTGCATGAAGAGGGCCGACTCCAGCTAAGGCGCGCGATGGGGTCGCGTAGTCAATCTGATACCGGCTGGCACCCCCCCCCGGCTCTTTGCGAGAGGCACAGAAGACTATACAAGGTTCGCGTGTGAGGCGAACAACGCGCAGCAAGAGCGCTTCCATGGACACATCGTATTTGCTCCGGATGGCAAGAAGGTTGTCGATATTGAGCTCCTCTCTTCCCAGGTCTGGAAAACTACCGATGGGCATGAGCATCTCTGATGCGCCCAGGTTGCAGAGCATCTCCAGTTGCCAATCGTCCGCTACCATCTTGTGCTGTGGCAGGCGATTCCTCACCGCTTCGCGGCAGTCCGGAAAGAGCGTGTGTGCAAGGTCGTGTGCGATGGAGAAACGCATCCGCCCACGAGGGCGGTTGGGGTTGTACTCAATCCTGAGCTTCTCCCTCCCTATCGGAAGGATCCTGGCGTCCAGGATATCATGACGAGGAGACAAGCTAACACCCAAGTATTTCGCCAGTTCACACGGGTCAAACGGTGGTCCTGACCAACCTCGCTGCAAAGCATCCAAGACAACAGCACGGGCACGTCCAGTAACGAACGCCGCCGGATCCGCGTGCTCAGCAATAGCAGTTACCGATCGGTGCGTCCAGTTCGCACGCTGTGGGCTCATCTGCACCCCTCCTCGAACCGACGCCCCCTCCATTTCATCATGATATCTCTGCCGAAGACCGAGGTCAAGCTGTAGCAGCGTGCCCATTCTACGCAAGACCGTTCTGGCGGTTCCGGAGACAGCACAGTGATTGCCAGCCTCCCAGCAGGCGCCGCCCGCACTCAAATGCTACCCCAGATTGCCGAGATGTTCTGACAAGTTGCCATGACGTCGCGCCCCATGCGGGCACCCCTCCTCGCACCGCGATGGGCGCGTCCTCTTGGCACATCGGCTGCTTGGGCAGTTCCGGGGGCATGAAAACGTGCCCATCATGTGACTGTCTAGCCTTCAAAACGCCATAAGCCCTTGAAGAACGTCTTAACTTCTGCGATGGGCGTTGAGTTGGAGAAGGAACGCATAGCCGGCCCATGAGCACTGTCACCCCGAATCTCCACTTGCTTGGCCTCCAGCTACAATAGCCGGTTGTCTGGCGGACGTCAACGGATCGCATCAGATATTCCGCCAGGCGACACGGCCAGGCCCCCACACGTGCGCTGGCAGATTTCCAGCACGGCGCGCGGGTCCGGCGGCTTGGACAGCACGTCGTCGGCGCCCATCTGCTTGTAGCGCCTGGTGTCCAGGAGTCCTATGTACCTGGAAACCAAGATAATGTGGGCAGCCAGTCTGCGCCTGTGGGCCTCCGCCAGCACCTCGATCCCACTCAGGCCGGGGAGGACGAGATCGAGGATGAGGACCCCGAACTTCCCATGGACGAGCATGTCGAGGCACTGCTCTCCGGTATGGGCAATAGCCACCCCAAAGCCGTGCTCGATCAGCATCATCATAGTGTCGGCGGTTGCGGCTTCGTCGCCCAAAGCCATTAGCACCTTAGGGACGGGACATTCCCGGGATCGGATCGCTTCCTGCATAGTCGCCCCCCCCGGCCTGGCACGTAAGTGCCGTCTCATTTCGTCATCCAACGTGATCTGCGGACTCTCGCCGGTAGCACCGGGACTGCACCATCCGCCGGCCGTTCTGGGGCGGAACCGCACCATTACTGTGCGATCGACCTCCCCGCCTTCCAGCTGAGGCCTGTCCGTGCCTCTTGCATGTGCAAGAGGCGTGCCAACGGAACGTGGGCCAGCCCCCGGCCCATCCCATCGACCACTCAGTTGCTACCGCGAGGCGAAACGGGCTCGAACCGTATTGATCGTGTCCGCGCGCAACTGGACCACCTTCGCTATCTCTCTTCCCAGCGTTGCTTCGCGTGTGTGAGTGTAGAGCGCTGTAGTCTCAAGGCGCGTATGCCCTATGATCTCCTTGCGGGCGAAGGGGTCTACGCTGGCCTCCTGCATGGCGGTGGCCATCTGGTGGCGCCAGAGCTTCGGACAGGTCAGGTCGCGCCGACCTATCTTCCTGGCCACACGAATGAACTCGCGCCGAACTTCCTTGGGCGTGATCGCGCCCATCTCCCGCCAAAACCTCCTGCTGGCGTGCTCCTCGGCAAGCCTGCCCCACGCAAGGCCACCCTGCTGAGCTCCGGCAGCCACCCGCGTATCGAACTCACGCGCAAGATCCCTGGCATCTTTCCCCGCCAGGCTGGGCAGTTCCACTCCAGCGGCAAAGTGCCTCGCAAGAAACAGGGGCCCGCAGGTGCGCCCAGCCGCGAGCTCCTGCACCACAGCCAACAACTCATCGAAGAGGTAGACCTTGCGCTCGGCCCTGGTCTTGGTCTTCCAGCCGAGTTCGGGACGGTTGCGGATGGCTGCGGTCCGAGTAAAGAGGTTCACGTCCTCGACCAGCAGATGACAAAGCTCGCCCGGACGCATGCCCGTGAAGGCCAGCGTGAAGAACACCCTGAACTGCCACGGGTCGCATGCTGCCAGGAACGCAGACTCCTCCTCCTGCGACAGCACGCCGGTAGGCTTGGCATCCTCGATCTTCATCCTCTCGATGCCGAGGTCGGTGAAGGGGTTGCGTGCATAGGGCGGCAGATGCCGCTGCCGGGCGGCGTAGTTGAACAGCGACCGGCATACCCCCAGAATGTAGATGAGGCCCTTGTCCCTGAGCTTCCTCCTGGGCGTCTTCGTGTGGCCGTTGGGCGAAACCATCAGGCTGCGAAGATGCTTCACGAAGGACTCCGCGATTCGAGGAGTGACGCAGTCAGCCATCAGGCCGATGTGATTCGCCCGCGCGAAGCGCAGGAAGTGGTCCGTGGCCGCCCGATAGCGGCTGACCGTGGCCACCGAGGAACGCAGCACGAGATCGTGGTTTTCGAGCCAGAGGCGCACGAGGTCTTCCACCGAGATGCGCTCGTAGCTGAAGGTGGAGGGCAGACCGTGGGCCAGCTGGGCATTGACCTCAGCGGCACGTCGCTCCGCTTCCCGCCGGTCAGGGCCTATGCGGATCTTCCGCGGAGTTCCGTTTTCTCGATAATAGAGGAGCCAAGAAGCTGCTCGCCGGAATACCGACACCTTCCCGATGTGAATGTTGCGCGGGGACCCGCGGCGGTCCCGAAGAACCACATTTCCCGATGGCATGAGCGCCTCCGTGTGCACAATCCGTGCACAAATGTGCGCAGCTGGAGGCCTCTTTAATAACTAACCCCTGGAGGATCCTGGGGTTGCGCGCTCAATGGCGGAGAGGGTGGGATTCGAACCCACGGTACCCCAAAGGGTACACTGGTTTTCGAAACCAGCCCATTCGGCCGCTCTGGCACCTCTCCGCCGGGAAACCGCTCTTCACTCCTCGGCCGGCGCGCCTGACTTGCCGCGCCGCGCCGCGAAAAACTCCTTCAGCACCGCTCCGCACCGCCCGGCGAGCACCCCGCCCTCGAACGGCACCCGGTGGTTGAGCGCGGGGTGGTCGACCACGTTCATCACCGACCCGCAGGCCCCCGCCTTGGGATCGGCCGCGCCGTAGACCAGCCGCCCGATCCGGCCCAGGACCATGGCCCCGGCGCACATCGCGCAGGGCTCGAGGGTCACGTAGACGGTGACCGCGTCGAGGCGCCACGTTTCCAGCGCCGCGGCCGCCTGGGTGAGCACCAGCATCTCGGCGTGCGCGGTGGGGTCCTTGAGCATCTCGCGCTGGTTGCCGGCCCGGCCCACGATCCGCCCGCCGGCCACCGCCACCGCGCCCACCGGAACCTCTCCGGCCTCGGCGGCCTTCTCGGCCTGCCGTAGCGCCTCGGCCATGTACCTCTCGTCTTCCGGGCTCATCCGCTGGCGCTCTAACTTAGGTGGCGTACCTGGAGGGACTCGAACCCCCAGCCTTCTGATCCGTAGTCAGATGCTCTATCCAATTGAGCTACAGGTACGCGCCGAAGGCACGCGGATTATATGCCGGGCCCGCGGCGAGGCAACTGGAATTTGGGCGCCGGGCGCCTACGGCGGGGGCGTGACGCATTAGGCGCTTGAAAACGGCAGCCTCACGCCAAGGCGCAAAGCCGCAAAGGACAACAGCAGGTGAGGCTTCCTCTGTCACGAGAGGAAAAGCCAGCCGTTCTTGGCGTTCTTTGCGGCTTGGCGTGAGAATCGTCGTTGTGGCCTCTCCCTGGGACGTGCCGCCTATCGTGTCACGCACCCCCTACGGCCGGACGGCGGCCTTGCCGAAGGCCGTCAGGAACGGGTCGCAGTCCCAGGCCGAGCCGGTGGCCGCCTCGGCCGCGGCCTTGCAGCCGCCCAGGCACTCCATCTCGAGCTTGCAGCCGCCGCAGAAGGCCGGGCGGGCCTGGCAGAAGTCGCGCATCCGCTCCGAAGAGGCCATGGCCTCGAAGGTCGTTTCGCGGATGTTCCCGAGGACCGTCGGCGTGTGGTTGCAGGGCCGGACGTTGCCCAGCGGGTCGAGCGTGTAGTAGGCCCGCGCGGTGCCCGCCGCGCAGAAGCCGAAACCGAGGCGCTTGTAGCGCTTCGTATCGAAAAGACAGGGCGGCATGGCGATCGAGCAGCTGATGGGCAGCTCGTAGCGCGCGCTCATCTCCTCGGCGATGTCCAGCGCCGCCTGGAGCTCGGCGGGCGAGGCCTGGAGCATGGCGAGGTTCCTGATGCCCTCGCCGCCGGGGTTGAAGCGGTTGAACATGATCCCGTCCAGCCCCAGCGCCACGGCCAGCTCGGCGGTCTCGCGCCAGGTGGCCAGGTTCAACTTCGTCGCCACGAAGACCCCGACCACGCGCTGCCGGCGGAGCTTGAGCTCGGCCATGGCCGACGTCGAGCGGTCGAAGGCCCCGGCCTTGCCCGACATCCGGTCGTGGATCGCGCGCTCCACCGAGAGCAGCGGCAGCTCGAAGACGCTGATCTTGCCCGGGATGAGCCGCGCGATGGCCGCGTCGTCGAGGAGCCCGCCGTTGGTGATCAGGTTGACGGTGATGCCGCGCGAGCGGAGGAAGTCCACGATCTCATAGATGTCCGGCCGGAGCATGGGCTCGCCGCCGGTGAGCGAGACGAGCGACGCGCCGGTCTCGTCGAGGAGCTTGCCGAGCATCGCCAGCGTCTCGGCGGTGCCGAGCTCGCCCATCGGGTAGTCGACCGGGTTCTTCCAGGCGTTGTAGCAGTGCGGGCAGTCGTGGTTGCAGCGCTGGGTGACCTCGAAGACGAAGGAGTCCTGGCGAGCCATGGGCTAACCAACCACAGAGGACACAGAGTACACGGAGGACAAGAACAGCGCACCAACCGCCGATGAACGCCGATGAACGCCGATGACAACGGCAGCCACAACTTGCTTTTGTTTCCCGATCTCAACGGATCGGCGTTTATCGGCGTTCATCGGCGGTTACTTCCCGTCGCTCAGCAGCTTCTTGAGCTTCTCCACCTCGGCCTGGACCGCGTCGCGGGTTTTCTCGGCATCGGGGCGGAGCATGATGGCGTGCAGTCTGGCCAACTCTTTCTCGTCGGCCAGGACCGCCAGATCGGCCTCCACGGCGGCCAGTACCTTCTCCAGTGCGGTTCTGTGGACCTTGCCGTCGTCGGCCAGCTTCCTGAGCAGCGGCAGCCTGTCGGCCAGTCGCCGGGTGCTCCTCTGAGCCGGGACAATCACGGCCATGTCGTAGCAAAGGACTGCCGTGACCTGGCCCGGCTCAGGCTCCGGCGGGTTTTGGCGGACGTCGGCCATCACGTTCCCAGCCTCGGCCGCCAGCAGCTCGGCCTCCGCCGGTGCCAGAAGCCCGGCCTGCGCAAGGCGCGCGATCGCTTCCCGGGCCGCTGAGAGTCTGGCCTCGGCGGCTTTACGTTGGGTCCCGGTGCTCTTGCCACTCCGCGCGAAGGGCATGGCGAAGTCGCAGGCGTCGGTGACGACCTTCCAGTCGGGGGACTCCTCCAGGCTCGTGGCGGGCTTGGCCGGGGCCGGTTGCCGGGCCGGTGGCGCCGGCGGCGTCGTCCGGGCGCCGTAGGCCGGTTGGGGCATGTTGCCCTCGCCGCAACCTGCGCCCCCGAAGACCATGGCCAGGATTGCCCCGGCGAGCCACGCGAGCCAGCTCTTGGTCCTGCCGATCATCTCAGCCATGGCTACTTCCTCTCGAAAGCTCTCCTGAGTGCCTCTAATGCCGAAGCGGCCGCGGCGCGGTCCTCGGCGGCCAGCGCGGCGATGTCGCGATCCATGGCGGCTAGGATCCGGCCGACGGCCTCCGCCCCGACCCGACCGCCGGCGGGGAGCTTGCGGAGCAGCGCCATCCGCCGTTCCAGCCGCCAGGCTCCCGCCGCCGCCGCAGTGGGCAGGCTAGCGGTCTCGTAGCAGCTCCCCTGCCGCTCGCGGGCCTCGAACTCGATCTGGCGGTCGGATTCCAGCAGGGCCGACTCCTCGGGACTCGGCTCGACGCTCACGGTTTCCTCTCCTCCAGCGACTTCCTGAGCTTCTCCACCTCGGCCTTGGCCGCGTCGCGGGTCTTCTCGGCATCGGGATGGGCCAGGAGCTTCGGGTCGCTCTGCAGTGCTGCCAGATCGCTCTCGACGGAGACGAGGACCTTCCGGAGGACCGCTGGTTGGACCTTGCCGGCGGCGGCCATCTTCTCCAGAAGCGGCAGGCGCTCGGCGAGGTGAACGGCCGGGTGGAGCGTTGCCAGGGACATAGGCCGGTAGCAGGTGGCCAGGCGCATCTCGGTGGGACGCTTAGCCTCCACCCCGGGCTTGAACTCGGCGAGGTCCTTCTTGAGCAGGTCACGCTCCGCCGCGCTCAGTAGCCCCGTGGTCGCAAGACGATCGGCGGCTGCGGCGGCCTCGTCGAGCTGCGCCAGCAACCGCTGCTTGCCGGCCTGGTCGAACGGGTACTGCCCCCGCCGGCCGGAGATGACCTCCTCGGCCTCGCCCCAGGCTGCCGCCAGCTTCAGCCAGTCAGGAGATCCAGCCAGCCCCGGATCGCCCCCTTCGAGCCTGATCCGGGTCTGCTCCACCGTCGACCAGGTCGTCAGACGGAGGTTCTCCGCCCTGCCGCGTTCCGCCGGCGACAGTCCGGTAACAACTTCCTCCTTGGACGCATCCACCAGCGCGGCCTCAGTAGCGGCCAGGGCCTTCCTGGCGACTTCGGGGTCGAGCCTATCGGCGCTGATCAACTGCCACAAGAGAGAGGCCTGGCTCTCCAGCCGCTGAAGGCTGGGGGCGGTGAAGGGCATTGATGGCATGTCATAGCAGGTCGGTCCTGGCCGGGCGGCATATCCGATGCCCAGAATCCCCAGCACCGCCAGCCCCGCGCCCAGCAACCGCCGCTTCCAGCGCGGGCCGCGCTGCTTCGCGGCGTAGACGTCGATGCCGATGAGCACGAGGCCGGCCACGGCCACCGCCCCGGCCAGGCCCATCAGCAGCAGCGCGGGGGCGCGGTAGGGCATCTACCTGGCCTCCGGTTTCGGAGCTTGGGACTGAGGCGCCCCCTCGATGAGCCCTTGGAGTCGCTCCACCTGGGCCTTGACGGCCTCGCGAGTCCTTTGGACTTCAGCGCGCTTGTCGCCAGTCACGTACTTCTTGTCCGCCAGAAGGTCGTCCAGACTGGCCAGATCTCTCTGGATGGTTCCCAGCACCTTGTCCAGGACCGGCTTGTTGATCTTCTTGCTGGCCAGAAGCTCCTCGAGCAGGGGAAGACGCTGCTTGAGTCGATCCAGCCCCTGATAGTCCGGCCAGCTCACTGGGGCCATGGTGTAACAGGTCACGCCCCCGTCCGACGGCGGTTCCGTGCGGATGTCCCGGGCCATCTTCTCCGCCTCGGACGCCAGGAGGGCGGCCTCCGCGTAGGAAAGAACGCCTGATGCAACCAGCCGTCCGGCAGCTTCGTTGGCCGCTTTGAACTTGGCTTCGGATGCGGAGCGTTGCTTGGTTGTGCTGGATCCGCTCAGCCGCCTGGCGAAGTCCCAGGCGTCGGTGATGACCTTCCAGTCGGGAGACTCTTCCAGGCTCGCCGCGGGCTTGGCCGGGGCCGGCGGGTTGGCGTCGAGGCGGGTCTTGAGTTGATCGATTCGGGTTCGCGCAGCTTGGATAAGAGCCCCAGCGCGACTTCGCTCTGCAGTCGAGAGGCTGTCGAGCACCTCGCGTGTCGACGCTTCGGCCAGCGCAGTCTCGGCGGCGGCCAGCGCCTTGCGAGCCACATTGGGGTCAATCCTGCCTTCGTCCAGCAGGCGCGCCAAAGTGGAGACTTGCTGTTCCAGGCTCTGGATGCTGGGCGTAGGACAGGGCATTGGCATAGGCGCATAGCAAATGGGAGTCGATGAGGGCGGAGTCGGGCGAGGCCGGGCGGACCAGGCCCCGAAGACGCCCAGCACCGCCAGCCCTGCCCCGAGCAGCCGCCGCTTCCAGCGCGGGCCGCGCTGCCGGGCGGCGTAGACGTCGATGCCGATGAGGACGAGCCCGATGACGGCGATCGCCCCGGCCAGGGCCACCAGCAACAGCGCGGGGGCGCGGTAGGGCACGGTCAGTCGGCCTCGGCTTGGTCGGCGAGGATCCTGGAGCGCGCCTTCTCCGCCGTCGGCGTGGCGAGGCGGCCGGAGCGCTCGGCACGCTCGAGCAGCGCCAGGCGTTCGTCGAGCTCCCGGGCGCTCTGGGGCTTGGGCTCGGGGAGCATCGGAACGTCATAGCACATGGGCTTGGTCGGCGGACGGGGCCGGAGCAGCAGGCTGGCCTTGAGCCTGGCGACCTGCGCGGTGAGTTCCGCGCGCAGCTTGTCGGCCTCTTCCTTGCTGGTTCGGTCGCCGAGCTCGGCGCGGCGCTTTTCGTCGGCGAGGGTGACGAGGTCCGCCTCGATGGCCTCCAGCACCTTGCCGATGGCCGCCGGTTGGACCTTCCCCTCCTTGATCAGCACCTCGGTGGCCGGCAGGCGCTCGGCGATGCTCCTGAAGCTCAGCCGCTGGACCGCGGGGATGCTGGCCACCTCGTAGCACAAGACTCCGACAGGGGGATCCCGGCGGATGTCGGCCACGGCCTTGTCGGCCTCGGAAGCCAGCAGCGAGGCCTCCCTGGCCGAGAGCAGCCCGGCCTTGACCAGCCGCGCGCCGGCCTCGCGGGCGGCGGCGAGCCTGGCGTCGATCTCCTTGCGCTGGGCCGTGGTGCTCTTGCCGCTCCGGGCGAAGGGCATGGCGAAGTCCCAGGCCTCGGCGATGACTTTCCAGTCGGCGGACTCCTCGAGACCCGCGTCGGACTGGGCCGGGATCGTCCGCCCGGCCGGCGGCTGCGCCGGAGCTGGCGGCTGGACCGGCCGCGCCGGAGGGCCGCCGTAGACCGGCTGCTGCTGGCCGCCGTCGCGACCGCAGCCTGAGCCTCCGAAGACCAGGGCCATGACCGCCCCGGCGAACCACGCGAGCCAGCTCTTCGTCCTGCCGATCATTTCAGCCATGGGAGACTCCTAACTTGCTGCAGATGACCGCGGATGGCCGCAGGTGAGCGCAGATTGAGCCCAAGCGGCCCGCCCCGAAACTCATTGCGGGATCGGCGTTCATCGGGGTTCACTTCCCGTCTCGCAGGAGCTTGCCGAGCTTCTCGACCGCGGCCCGGGCCGCGTCGCGGGTCCTCTCGGCCGCGGCTCTCTCCTGGGCGCCGAGCGGAGCCAGTTGCCTGTCATCGTCCAGCACGGCCAGGTCCGCCTGCACGGAGGCCAGCACCTTCTCCATGGCCGCCCGGTGGACCTTGCCGCCGGCGACAAGCTTCTCGAGGAGCGCCAGCCGTCGGGCCAGGCGTTCGGAACTGGCCTGTGCCGGGGCCGGCAGCTCCATCGGCTTGTAGCAGGTGGCCCCCTCCAGTTCCTTGGGGCGGAAACGCGCCACCCGGGCGACGAGCACCTGCTTCTCGTCCTTGAGCAGTCCGGCCTCGGCTTCGCTCAGGCATCCGTCCGCGGCCAGCTTGTCCAGGTCCCTGGCGGCCTGGTCGAGATCGGCCAGCAGCTTCTCCTGGCCCTTGCGGTCGAATGGATACTGGCCCCTGCGGCCTGAGGCGACCTCTTCGGCCTCCTTCCAGGCAGCCAGCAGCGCCTGCCATTCCTTCGAATCCTCGATGCCCGCAGCGGGCTTCTCCGGCTCGGCCAGCGGGGGGCGGGGACGGACGCCGTGCTTCTCCGTGGCCTCCCCGGCGCTGACGTTGCGCCCGAAAACCAGAGCGCACAGAAAGCCGGCCAGCCACAACATCCAGCTCTTGGTCCTGCCGATCATCACTGCCATTTTCGTCCCTTCCCTTGGTCCCGCCCGGCCGGACGGACCAGGCCGCACTGGGGGATTGGACTCCCGCCGGGCCGGTGCGGGGCGGGAAAAATCAGAGCGCGCTCACCCGGAAACCGAGACCCGTCAGGGCCCCCTTCTGCGCGGCGGTGGCGCCCTTGGCGACCACCGCGGTGTAGCTGAAGGCCCGGCGCGGAGGATAGTTGACGCGCAGGTCGTTGAAGAGCTTGCCGCGCTCGGCCTCCGGGCGGGTCATGGTGGCCCGGAAGCGTGCGTCGTCGGCGGTGATGTCGTAGAGGGCGCCGACCGCCTCGGAGCAGACGTCCTCGACCGAGCGCCCGGCGGCCTCGACCGTCAGCCGCGGCACCTCCGGCGGGGGGAGCGAATCGGCCGGCTTCCAGGCCTCCTTCTCGCCGAGCAGCCTGCAGACCGCGGCGTAGAGCATCTGGGTGCCGTTGACCTTGCCGTCGAAGCTGTGGCCGGCGATGTGCGGGGTGGCGATGTCCGCCCGGGCGGCGAGCTTCGGATCCACGACCGGCTCGCCCTCCCAGGTGTCGAGCACGACGGCCGAGAGCTTCTTCGAGTCGATGGCGGCCGCCAGGGCCTTCGAGTCGTTCACCGGTCCGCGGGCCAGGTTGAAGAAGATGGCGCCGGGCTTCATCCGCGCGAAGAAGCCCTCGTCGGCCATGTGCCAGGTCGGATCGGAGCCGGCCTTCTCCAGCGGCACGTGGACGGTGACCAGGTCGGCGCGCTCGAGCAGCTCCCCGAGCGGCCGGTACTCGTCGGACTTGGTCTCGCGCCCGAGCGGCGGGTCGCACTTGACGACGTCCATGCCCAGGGCCTTGGCCCGGCGGACCACCCGGCGGCCGACGTTGCCCACGCCGACCACGCCGACGGTCCGGCCGGCGAGCTCCAGGCCCAGCCGCCGCGCCAGGAAGAGCAGCGCCGCGCTCCAGTACTCGCCCACCGACTCGGCGTTGGAGCCCGGGGCGCTAGCGAAGACGATGCCGCGCTTGGCGAGGTAAGCCTGGTCCACGTGGTCGGTGCCGATGGTGGCCGTGCCCACGAAGCGGGGGCTGGCGGCACCGAGCAGCTTCTCGTCGACCTTCACGGTCGAGCGCACGAGCAATATATCGGCTTCCTTGACCGCCTCGGCGGTCAGCGACCGGCCGTTGACCAGGCGCACCTCGCCGAAGCGTCCGAAGGCCTCGGCGGCGTAGGGGATGTTGTTGTCGGCGATGATCAGCATGGCGGGATTCTAGCCACCTGCGCCGGAGCGTCAAACTCGCTGCTGCGCCACGGTTGACCTCAACGCAGAGGCCGCAGAGGGGCGCAGAGGTCGCGGAGAACGACCACGGCGCTGCAGCTGTCGTAACAACGACAAAAGCCACCGTTGTCCTCTGCGGCCTCTGCGTCTTCGCCTCTGCGACCTCTGCGTTGGGACACTTGACGCGAGACCCTTGCAGCGCATGGGGAAGCGATTAGACTGGGCACAGCCCGGGCCGCCGGAACGGCTCCGGGTTCCGGGAGGAAGCGCCATGCGCCGGATATCTGCGATCGCCACGTTTCTCCTGACAATCACTGCAATCATTGCCGGCTGCGGCGGGGATGCCGCGCCGACGCCCGAGGGGCTCAGGCAGGGCATAGTCGCGGCGCGCGACGAGGCCAGGGCGGCCCAGGAGAAGAAGGACGCCAAGGCCGCCGGCGCCGCCGCCGACCGGGCGGCGAAGTCCCTGGCCGCGCTGCGGAAGCTCGCCGGGGAGGGGCCGGCCGCACAGGAGGCCGGGGCGCTCGTGGCCGAGTGCGAGAAGGCCGCGGCCGAGGCCCGCTACTGGGCGGAGCTGGCCGACGAGGAGCGGCGCCTGGCCGAGAAGGTCGGGAGCCTCAAGGCCAAGGCCTACCGGACCGGCCGCGGGGCGGCGCTGGTCGCGCTCTTCAAGGGCCTCTCGCTCGCCGCCGACCAGGCCGGCAAGCAGGGGCTCGGCAAGCTGCCGGAGCCCGCGCAGGACGCGGCCAACTGCGCGGCGGAGCTCGCCAGCCAGCTCACCGGCCGGGCGAAGCTGGCCGACGGGAGCCCCGACTGGGCGGGCATCGCCGCCGACATGGACGGGTTCTCCAGGCAGCTGCCGCCCGAAGCCCGGATGATGATGGCCGCGGGGATGGCGGTCGGCGCCCAGGACAACTTCGCCCTCTACGAGGTCGAGGCCATCGATGCCGCGGCGCTGGCCTCGCCGGAGCACCGCGCCTACTGCCGGGCGCTCCGCGGCTGGATCTACAGCCTGCAGGGCTACCGGCACCTCTCGGCCCGCGAGTTCGAGGCCCTTGCCTCCGAGGAGGAGGCCCTGGGCGGCGCCGGCCGCTGCCGGGAGCTCCTCGCCGGCGTCCACCTCTTCATGGCCCTGGAGCACTGCTCGGGCAAGGAGTACGCCAAGGCCGACCTGGAGCTCTCGCGGGCCATCAAGGTGATGCCCGACCCGTGGTTTGCCGCCCTCCAGAAGGGCATGGCGGACATCGTCGAGCGCGAGCGCCAGGCCGCGCTCGACAGCGAGAAGGGCGCGGACGGCCTCTACAAGCTCTCGGCCGTCGTCGACGGCGATTGGCTGGCCAAGCGCCTGGCGGCTCGCGCCGAGGAGGTCCGCAGCAAGAAGGACAAGGCCGGCCCGCTCTTCGGCGATCCGGCCTTCAAGCGCGAGCTGGTGGTGCACCTGGTGGCCAAGGCGGCCAAGGACAGCCCGGCGGCCAAGAAACTCCAGGGCTGGCTCGCCGCCGCCGGCGGGCTGGGCAAGCGGTTTCTGGAGGCGATGCCGGGAGGGGGAGCGCGGGTCGACAGGCCGGCGGACGTGGTCGCGCCGGAGCGAGAGTAGCATGCCAACAACTTACGAGTGCAACAGCTGCGGGCTGATCCTGGAGTTCGGATGGTATCACTACCACAGCTTCTCCAGTGGCTACGGGGCGTCAACGCTTGTGGGCTGCTTGGCGTGTGGTTGCCAGCATCGGGTGGAGATTGCCATGCGGGACCGGGGCCCCGAGTTCCTGCATGACTACGATGTTCTTCTGACAGCGGTTAGCGCAGAGCAGCGTCTGCAGGTGATGACGCAACTCAGGAAGGATCTTGCGATCAGTCTGAGCCAGGCCCAGAGTGCTGTCAATCGACTCCCATTTGTCATAAAGAGAGCGCTCGATTGTTGCGAGGCAAGAACCCTGGAGAAGACGTACAGGGGCGTCGGGGCTGTGATCGAAATGAAGGTGGTGACCAGCAAGGCGAATCCGGACTTTGGTCCAATTCAGCAGGATCGCTTGCTGCGCTGCACGAGTCTGCGTTTTCGCAGCGATGGAGCCAAGCCGGAGTTCACCCCAACAGGAGTTCGAAATAGAGACAACAGCCTTGCTGGCGAGTTTCGCCTGGATGAGCAGGCTTGCGGTTTGTGCGGCTGCATCGGCGATCTGGTTAGTGGCCTCAGCGAACCGCATTCTCCGTGTCCCAACTGCAAGAGCGGAAGGCTTGCCGAGACCGGGGGGTGGGTGACGTGAATCCGGCCCGAAGCCTCCTCCGTGTGCATCCGTAGCCTGCGATAACAGCCATTATCCGCGTCTCCGCGCCTCCGCGTGAGACCGTTCCCCGCCTACTCCTCCTCGTCCCACGCCGCCTGCCGCTCGATCTTGCGGCGTTCCTCCTGGGAGAGGATGGCCTTGCGCATGCGGATGCTCTTGGGGGTGACCTCGACGTACTCGTCGTCGGCGATCCACTCGATGGCCGCCTCGAGCGACATCTTCCGGGGCACGTCCAGGCGGACGTCGATCTCCTTGTTGGCCGAGCGCATGTTGGTGACGTGGCGCTTCTTGCCCGGGTTGCAGTCGAGGTCCTTGGGCCGCGAGTGCTCGCCGACGATCATGCCCAGGTAGACAGGGTCGCCGGGGCCGATGAAGAGCGTGCCGCGCTCCTGGAGGTTCTCGAGCGCGTAGCTGGTGGCCGGGGCGGTCTCCATGGAGACGAGCGACCCGCGCGTCCGGGCCTCGACCTGGCCGCGCCAAGGACCGTAGTCGATGAAGCGCGAGGCCATGATGCCCAGGCCCCGGGTGTCGGTCAGGAACTCGCTGCGGTAGCCGATCAGGCCCCGCGTGGGGATGCGGAACTCCATGCGCATGACGCCCGTGCCGGTGGAGTGCATGTTGACCAGCTCGCCCTTGCGGCGCGAGACCTTCTCGATGACCGTGCCCTGGTGCTGCTCGGGCACGTCGATGACCAGCTGCTCGATGGGCTCCAGGACGTTGCCGTGGCCGTCGGCGGTGGTGATCACCTCCGGCCGGCTGACGCAGAACTCCAGGCCCTCGCGGCGCATCTCCTCGATGAGCACCCCGAGGTGCATCTCGCCGCGCCCGGAGACCTTGATGCCGTCGTGGCGGCCGATCTCCGAGACGCGCAGCGACACGTTGGTGTGCAGCTCGCGGTCCAGGCGCTCCTTGATCTGGCGCATGGTGATGGCCTTGCCCTCCTGCCCGGAGAACGGGCCGGAGTTGATCAGGAAGAACATGCTGACCGTGGGTTCCTCGATCTCGAGGGGCTGCAGGGCCGGATTGGCGATCTCCGGCGAGGAGATGGTGTCGCCGATGCCCAGTTCCTCCGGGCCGGCCAGCCAGACGATGTCGCCGGCGGAGATCTCCTCGACCTGCTGGCGCTCGAGTCCCCGCGTGACCCAGAGGTGGGTGGAGACCGCCTGGTTGGTGGCGACGACGTCCCACTCGCCCTCCTTGCGCTCGTGGGTCCGCCACTTGGTGGCGGTGCGCACCAGCGGCGTGCCCACCTTGTGGGTGCCGGAGAGCACCCGGCCGCAGCCGATCTGGCCGACGAACTCGCTCCAGGCCAGCGTGCTCACCTGCATGCGGAAGGGCGCCTTGAGATCCACCTGCGGGGCGGGCACGTAGGAGACGATGGTCTCGAAGAGCGCCTCCATGCCCTTGCGCGGCTCGTCCTTCTCGAGGTCGCGGACCAGCCAGCCCTCGAGCCCCGAGCCGTAGAGCACCGGGAAGTCGGCCTGGTGGTCGTCGGCGCCGAGCTCCACGAAGAGGTCGAAGGTCTCGTGCAGCGCGCCGGCCGGGTCGGCGTTGGGGCGGTCGACCTTGTTGACGATGACGATGGGCCGCAGGCCCTGCTTGAGCGCGCGCATCAGCACGTAGCGGGTCTGGGGCATGGCCCCTTCGTTGGCGTCGACCAGCAGCAGCACCGAGTCGACCATGGACAGCACCCGCTCGACCTCGCCGGAGAAGTCGGCGTGGCCGGGCGTGTCCACGATGTTGATCATGTAGCCCTGCCACTCGACGGTGCAGTGCTTGGCGCGGATGGTGATGCCCCGCTCCTTCTCCAGCGGGTTGGAGTCCATGACCCGCTCCTCCACCCGGGCGTTGTCCCGGAAGGTGTGCGCGGCGCGGAAGATGGAGTCGATCAGGGTGGTCTTGCCGTGATCGATGTGGGCGATGATCGCCAGGTTGCGGATCTTGTCGACTGGGTGCATGGTGGTCGCTGCGGAAGCAATGGGGTCCGAGGCCCGGAGGCCTCAGACCCGGGGCTGTCGCGCTCTTCTCCTATTCGTCGTCGTCGGGCATGCCCGGCAGGCCCATGGGGGCCGGCGGCGGGACGGGCAGTTTGTTCTCGATCTTGGCCTTGGCGCGGAGGTCCTCCACCAGCTTCTGGAAGTTCTCCTGCATGGCCTCGGGGCCGGACGCGGCGGCGCCGGCGGGCAGGCGCTGGATGACGTGGTATCCGAACTCGGTCTTGACCGGGTCGCTGACGTCGTTGACCTTCATGGCCTTGACGGCGTCGCTGAAGGGCTTGACCATGCGCTCGGGGGCGAAGTCCCCCAGGTCGCCGCCGTCCTTCTTGGACGGGCAGGCCGAGTGCTTGGCGGCCAGGGCCGCGAAGTCGGCGCCGCCGGCAAGCTCCTTGCGGACGGACTTGGCCAGGGCCAGCGCCTCGGCGTCGGTCTTGACCGTGCCCTCGCCGACCTTGATGAGGATGTGCCGGGCGTGCAGGTTCTCCTTGCCGGGCATGCGCTGGACGTAGGTGCGCAGCTTGGCGTCGAAGAGCGCCTCCTCGTCGATCTCGATCTTCTGGGCGCTGATGAACTTCTTGAGCAGCGCCTGGTTGATGAGCATGGACAGGATCTGCTGCTCGGCCTGGGCCTTCTGGCTCGCCGGGATCGGCCGGCCGCCGGTCACCTTGGCGGTGAAGGCGTCCAGGTCGCCCCGGGTGATCTTCTCGCCGTCGACCACCGCCACGACCTCGTCCTTGCCTCCCTTGGCGGCCTTGGGATCAGCCTTGGGGTCGGCCTTGGGATCGGTCTTGGAGACGGGCTTGGGGTCTTCCTTCGGCTCGGCCTTCGGTTCGGCCTTGGGCTCAGCCTTGGGCTCCGGCGTGGTCTCGGCGGCCGGATCCTTCTTGGGCTCGGTCTTGGGGGCCGGAGCCGCCTCGGTCTTCGGAGCGGCCGGATCGGCCTTGGGGGCCGGGGCCGCCTCGGTCTTGGGCGCGGCTGCCGGGGCCGTCTTGGCGGGCTCCTTGGCCGGGGTCTTGGGAGCGGGTGCGGGCTTGGCCCCCGAGCAGCCTATGACGACCAAGGCCAGACCGGTGGCCATGATGGCAGCGAGAGACTTCATCGCGATTCTCCTGAAACGGCGGAATCTGTTCCGGGGGTCTTCGGGCCCGCGGCTTCGATTGCGGACGGGAGTGTAAGCCGGGGGAGGCCGGGAATCAAGGAACGGAATCCCCGGACAGAGGCGGTGGCGAACGGCAGTTGCCGAATCCCGGGCGGAGGCGCTGCCAGTCCGCCCCCTTCCGCGTCGGCCGGGCCTGCGCAACGACGGCTTCTTGATTTCGGCCGCCGGCCGCCTAAACTCTCTCCCCCATGGACATCGGCATCATCGGATTGCCCCTCTCGGGCAAGACCGCACTGTGGCGGGCTTTGACCGCCGCCAAGGACGTGGCCGCGAGCTTCGCGCCCGGCGCGCGGGTCGAGTCGCTCCCGGCGCGGGTGCTAGACGAGCGCCTGGAGGTCCTGGGCAAGATCGAGGCCAGCGCCAAACTCAGCTACGTCCAGGTGAACGTCCACGACGTCACCGGGATGATCACCGGCGGCGGCGGGGCCCGCGAGGTCTCGGCCGAGGTGCTCGGCAAGGCCCGGGCCTTCGACCTGCTGGTCATCGTCCTGCGGGCCTTCGAGAACGACGCCGCCCCGCACCCGCTCGGCTCGGTCGACCCGGCGCGGGACCTGGCCGAGGTGGAGAGCGAACTGATCCTCGCGGACCTGGAGATCGTCGAGCGGCGCATCGAGCGGCTGACCGCCCCGACCACCCGCCCCAAGAAGGAGAAGGAGGCCGACGACCTGGAGCTGGCCATCCAGCAGCGGGTAAAGGTCGCGCTGGAGGCCGGCAAGCCAGCGCGCTCGGTCGAGCTCACCGCCGACGACCTCTTCCGGCTGCGCTCCTTCCAGTACCTGACCACCAAGCCGGTGATGGTCGCGCTGAACATCGCCGAGAACGACATCGGCAAGCCCCTGCCGGAGTTCCTGAAGGGCCGTCCGGCGATCGCGGTGGCCGCCAAGACCGAGGCCGAGCTCCTCGAGCTCGACGAGGCCGAGCGCGCCGAGATGGCCGCCGGGATGGGCCTCGGCCGGCCGGCCGCCGACCTGGCCATGCGCGCCGCCCTCGACGCCGCCGGCATGGCGCAATTCTTCACGATAGGGCCGACCGACGCCCACGCCTGGCTGATCAAGAAGAACGAGTCGGCCGTCTCGGCCGCCTGCAAGATCCACAAGGACATCGGCCGCGGCTTCATCCGCGCCGAGATCGTCGGCTGCGAGGAATTCGTCAAGGCCGGCGGCTACAAGAAGCTCAAGGGTACCTCGCTCATCCGCGAGGAGGGCAAGGACTATCCGATGAAGGACGGGGACCTCATGAACGTGAGGTTCAGCGCGTAGGGCCGCTGCTCAGCCGCAAAGATGCGCAAGAGGCGCAAGTGTTTCCGAAAGAGCTGCACTCCTGTCGCCATATGTCCTGGCGGAGGGTTCATGATGCGGCCAACCGTCATCTTGGCAGTAACCGTCCTCTTCGGCTGCGGCCGGGAGCCGCAGGTGCCGGCTCCGGCCGCGCCTCGCCCCGCCGCCGCGCCGGCCCCGGCCCGCCCCGCCCGCGACTACAAGCTCGTCCACGTCTTCGTGGCGCTCTGCGACAACCGCAACCAGGGGATCGTCAAGGTGCCGGCGCACCTCGGCGACGGGCAGGACCCGGCCGGGAACCTCTACTGGGGCGCGGCCTACGGAGTGAAGACGTTCCTGGGGCGCTCGGGCGGCTGGGAGGAAGTGCCGCTCGCCGACCGGCCCCGCCGGCCGGAGATCCTGGCCCGCGCGCTCTTCAGAAGCCGCAGTGGCCCGGCAGTCCGGATCCTCGCCGAAGCCTACGACGGAGCAAAGATGGAGGCGGCGCTCACTGACTTCCTCCGGGCGGCGGCGGGCACACTCGGCGCCGAAGCCCCGGCCGACCTGGTGTGCTTCGTGGACCACAACGGGCTGATGGACCTGCGGCTGGCAGAACTCCCCAAGGCCGACCCCGGAGCCAAGCCCTCGGCCGCCGTGGTCCTGGCCTGCAAGAGCCAAGCCTATTTCACCGAGCCGCTCCGTGCGACCGGCTGCCGGGCGCTCGTGCTCACCACCGGCTTCATGGCGCCGGAGGCCTACACGCTCGAAGCGATAGTGGCCGGCTGGGCGGCCGGCGAGCCCCCGGAGCGCGTCCGCGCTCGCGCCGCCGAGGCCTACGCGCTCTACCAGAAGTGCGGGCGCTCCGCGGCGGCGAAGCTCTTCGCCGCTGAGTAGGTCGACTTTCGGCCTTCGGCATTCGGCTTTCGGTTTTCGGTTTTCGGAAAGGCCGTTGTGCCCAAAGCCCAAAGCCGATAGCCGAAAGCCGGTCGTCGTGCCCCATCCCTGCTGTTGATTCCCGCCCCCCGCGGCTTAGACTTTCCCCCGGAGGCCCATAGAGCCATGATCATCGTAATGAAGCTCGGCGCCCCGCCGGACCAGCTCGCCGCGGTCGAGGAGCGCGTCCGGCAGGCGGGGCTCGCCCCCCACACCATCCACGGCACCGAGCGCAACGTCGTCGCGGTGGTCGGCGACGAGCGCGAGGTGGACACCGACTTCTTCGAGGTCTGCGCCGGCGTCGAGAAGGTCATGCGCGTGCTGGCGCCCTACAAGCTGACCAGCCGCGAGAGCCAGGTGGCCGCGGCGACGGTTCGGGTCGGGGACGTGGAGATCGGCGGCAAGGCCGCCGTGCTCGTCGCCGGACCGTGCACGGTCGAGAGCCGCGACCAGATCGTGGCCACCGCCAGAGCGGTCAAGGCCGCCGGGGCGAAACTGCTGCGCGGCGGGGCCTTCAAGCCCCGGACCAACCCGTACAGCTTCCAGGGCCTCCAGAAGGAGGGGCTGGAACTGCTGGCCGAGGCCCGCGCCGAGACCGGCCTGCCCATCGTCACCGAGGTGATGACTCCGGGCGACGTGGAACTCGTGGCCAGCTACGCGGACATGCTCCAGGTCGGCACCCGCAACATGCAGAACTTCCTGCTGCTCAAGGAGCTCGGTCAGCAGAAGAAGCCGGTGCTCTTGAAGCGCGGCATGGCCGCGACGCTCGAGGAGTGGCTGCTGGCCGCCGAGTACATCCTCTCCCAGGGCAACCGCGGCGTGGTGCTCTGCGAGCGGGGCATCCGCACCTTCGAGACCCACAACCGCAACACCCTGGCGCTGGCCGCGGTGGCCGCCGCCAAGCTGGAGACGCCGCTGCCGGTGATGGTCGACCCCAGCCACGGCACCGGCCGCTCGGACCTGGTGCCGGCCATGAGCCGCGCGGCGCTGGCCGCCGGCGCCGACGGGCTGGTCCTGGAGGTCTGCCCCGACCCGGCCAAGGCGGTGCTCGACGGCCATCAGTCGCTCTCCTGCGAGCAGTTCGCGGCGCTGGTCCGCGAGGTCGCCCCGGTGGCCGCGGCCGTGGGGAGGACGATTTGAGGTCCGGCTCCGCCCCCCTGCTCTGGCTGGCCGGCCTGGCGCTGGCGGCCGGCGCCTGGGCGCGGGCCGGCGAGCCGCCCCGGGGGGCGCTCACCGCCGACGAGCGGCAGCGGATCTCCGGCATGATCGACCGTTGCGCCGACGTCGAGCCGGACCGCGCCCTGGTCCGCAAGAGCGTGGCCGAGCTCGTCCGGGAGGTCTCGGGGCGCGATGACGCCGTCCGGCACCTGATCGAGTACGGCCTGGGCCACCGCCTGCCCCTGTCGCGCATGGCGGCCATCGAAGCCGTGGGCGCCATGGGCCGGGAGATGAGCGCGGCCCTCCGCAAGCGCGCCCTGGCCGGACTGGACGAGCTGGCCGAGTTCGACCTCTCCTATTCGGTGCGCTGCCACGCCGCCCGGACCATAGCCGGCTTCGGCAACGCCGACGTCCTGGCCAGGCTTTACGCCCAGCTGCCCGACTTCGACGGCAGCCTCAGCCGGGACATCCTGGCCAACGACCAGGGCCAGCTCCAGGAACTGGGCCGGCTCATCTCGCGCTCGCTGCGCCGCTTCGACACCCTGATCGATCGGATCGAGTCCGGCGACCAGGAGGTCCGCGACCGGGCCCGCGAGGAGCTGCAGCGCCTCACCGACGAGAAGGGCCGCCGCAGCGCCGAGGACTGGCGCAAGTGGCAGGAGCAGAACCGGGACAAGCTCAAGGGCAAGCCCGACTCGGCGCTGTTCGGCTGGGACGTCAACGTCACCGCCGACCGCGCCTGGCTGATGGCCCTGATCGAGCTGGCCGGGCTGGCCAGAACGCACAACGCCGTCGACGGCCTGTGCTTCATCCTCGATCACGGCAACCTGTCAGAGCGGATGTCCGCCGCCTCGGCGCTCGGCCAGCTCGGCGGAGCCGCCGCCGTAGCCCGGCTGCGCCAGGAGCTGTCCGGCCAGGACGGCTGGATGAGGGCCACCGCCGCCGAGGCCCTGGCGGCCGTGGATCCGGTGGCGGTCGCCGCGGACCTGTTCGGGCTGCTCGACGACTGGGCGCCGCGCGATTCCTCCCCGGAACACCGCGCCGCGCTGCTGCGGGTGCGCCGGGCGGCCGTGGCCGGGCTGGCCGCCGCCGGGGAACGCGCCGCCGCCGGCCGCATCGCCAAGCTGCTGGCAGACCGGGCGGTGGGCCGGGCGTTGGGCTGGGACCTGGTGGACGCGCTGCGCAGGATCGGAGGCGTCGCCGAACTGCCCGCCCTGGCCCGCCACGCCGCGCTCTGCCGGGAGCGGGAGCGCCGGGCCGCCCTGGACGCGGTGGCCGAGATCTGCCGGCGCGAGGCGCCCCCGGCCGCCCTCGGCGGGCGCCGGCTCGCCGCCGCCGGAGCGGCCGAGCTCCTGGAACTGGCCGCCGGCCGGGACGAGGCCGCGGGCGTCGCCGCCGTCTGGGAACTGGATCGCCGCTGGACCCCGGCCGACGGGGACGAAAGCCTGGTCCGGCTGATGACCGCCTCCGGCACCGGTCCGGCCAGGATGATGGCCGTCGCCGCTATCGCCGCCAGGGGCTGGGCGCCGGCCGTGGCGGCGGCCGGCCGGGCCTCCCTGTCGTTCCGCGAGGACCAGGAGCTCTCCCGGGCGGCCTGTCTGCTGACCGCCGAGCTGGGCAGCCCGGCCGGCGTGGCGGCGTGGCTGGAGAGGAACCCGGCCCGGACCGGACCCGGAACGCGGGCCGAGCTGGAGGGCCTGCGGCGCAAGGCGGCCGCAGGCGTGGCCGAGGCGGCCATGGCTCCCGGCCTTGCTCCGGATACAGCCATCGCCTGCGCCGAGGCCCTGAAGGCCCTGGCCTTCGGCGGTTCCAGCGCGGAGGAGGCCAGGCCCGAATTGTCCTTCGGCGGCGATGTCGCCCTGCAGCGCCGCGTGCAGGCTTCGATGGTCGCCGTGCTCGCCAACGCCGGCCTCCGCGAGGCCGTTCCAGCCGCCTGCGCCGCACTGAGGTTGTTCACCATCGAGGAGTTTCCTGACGAGCCGAGGTATTGGCTGCAGTGGTGGCAGAAGCTCCCGAGCAAGCCTGCCGACGGCTCAAGCCGCAAATAATCAACCACTTGCGCGCCATGCGCCGCCGGATCCCCTAGATCGATCCGCCCACTGACACACAACTTCCTTTTGGTTTTTCACGGACAGCACAAGACTGGGTGGTGTATGTAGGCTTATACTGTACCACTTGTACCAGTGGCTGGAGACCGGCTGATGCGCAGAAGGATGAGGGCCAAGCCGCTGACGGACGGGCTTGTGGGCCGGCTGCGCCAGGCCATCGCCGAGGGCCGTTTCCGGGGTGGCCGGCTTCCCGGCGAGCGTGCCCTGACCGCCGAGTTCGGAGTGAGCCGCGGCACGGTGCGCGCGGCGCTGGCCGAGCTGGAGCGCGACGGACTGGTCGTGCCGGTGCACGGACGGGGCACGCTGTTGCGCGAAGGCGCGAAGCTGCCGGTGGCGGCGACCGGCCGGATCGGCGTGATCTCCCGCTGGTTCAACGAGCTCAAGCCGGGCGGGGCGGCAGCCGCGGGCGGGTACTACGGCGAACTGCTCAGGGGCCTGACCGCGGCGGCGGCGGCTTTCGGCCAGGACCTGCTGGTCTACGGTCCGGGCGGCGCCAACCGGCTCGACGAGATCGCCGGCTCCGGGGTGGGTGGCCTGCTGCTGGTGGCCGTCACCGATCCGGACGTGCTGCGCCGCGCCGCGCGCACCGGCCTGCCGGCGGTGCTGGTCGACCACGTCACCGACGTCGTGCAGATCGACTCGGTGGACATCGACTCGGTCGGCGGTGCGGCGGCCGCCGTGGGCCACCTGTACGGCCTCGGCCACCGCGACATCGCCTACATCGACTGGAGCCAGCGGGAGCTGTCCCGGCCCAGGTTCGACGGCTACCGGCGCGGACTGGAGCTTTCGGGCCTGAGCTACCGCTCCGACCTGGTGGCCACCGGCTTCTCGACCGAGGACGGCGGCGCGGCCGCAATGCTTCAGCTGCTCCGGCTCCAGCCGCGGCCCACGGCGGTGTTCGTCTTCAGCGACACCATGGCCCGGGGCGCGGTGCGGGCCGCCCTGGCCGCCGGCGTGCGCATCCCGGAGGACCTCAGCGTGCTGGGCTTCGGCGACCTGCCGGTGGCCACGTCCGAGGCTCCGCACCTGAGCACCATGCGGATCGACGTGGCCGCGATGGGCGCCGCCGCGGTCCGGCGCCTGGCCGAGCGCATCCGGCGCCCCGGGAGTGAGCCCGTGCGCGTGCTGATCCCCGCCACGCTGACCGAGAGGCAGACGTGCCGGGCCCTGGAGGGTTGAGGATGATCGGAAAGGGAACGACGATGATGGCGAACCTGCGTTGCGTGGCTGTCCTGCTCGGAAGTCTGCTGGGGCTGGCCACGTGTCTGGCGCCGGCCGCGGTGGCGGGCGAGAGCCAGCCCGGGCCCGTTCCGGTCCTCGACCTGGACAGCGGGTCCTTCAACCTCTACATGCGCTGGAAGACTCCCGCGCTGGTCGACAAGGACGGCAAGGCCAAGACGCTGCTCGGACCCCTGCTCCAGGGCATGCAGGAGTCCGAGCGCAAGCCATGGCCGGCCGTGGCTGCGGCGCTCCCGCCGGCCAACTGGACCGGGCCGGACTTCGAGGAGAGCGCCTGGCCGCGGGTGCGCGGCCGGGTCATGGTCGGGCAGGACTGGGGCGGCGGCGGCCTGGGCGGCGTTCACGGATACAGCGGCATCTACTTTCCTGGCACCGCGGCGGAGTGGAGCCTCATGTGCCTGCGCGGCAAGTTCACGGTCACCGACCCCGGTCAGGTCAAGGATCTGAAGCTGGTGCTCCGCTATCACGGCGGGGCGGTGGTCTACGTCAACGGCGCGGAACTCGCGCGCAGCCACCTGCCCGAGGGCAAGATCGACCTCGAGACCCTGGCCGAACGCTACGCGGAGGATGCCTACGTCCGCGCCGACGGCAAGCTCTACAACCCTCACGAGGCCGACAACCCCGAGGTGACCAGGGTCCGGGTCCGGCAGCTGGCCGCCAAGGGCTCGGCCGACGGCGTGGTCATCCCCGCGGCCATGCTCAAGAAGGGCGTCAACGTGATCGCGGTCGAGCTGCACGCCGCGCCGATCAACGAGGTGGACCTGACCGGCAAGACCGGCGGTTACAAGGGCCTGAGCGAGCGCGGCAAGGCCACCTGCTGGCCGCACGTGGCGATCATCGAGTCCCGGGTGACGGCCGCGGCCGGTGCGGGGCTCGTGCCCTGCGTCGGGCCGTCGCCGGCGGTCGAGCTCTGGAACAGCCAGCAGATCGAGACCACCGAGGCCTGGGACTTCGCCCGGCCGAGCGAGGCGGTCCAGCCCATCCGCATGGTTGGCGCGCGCAACGGCGTCTTCTCCGGAAAGGTGGTGCTGGGCTCGGCCGAGACCATCAGGGGCATCAAGGCCGGCATGTCCGACCTGGCCGCCGCCGATGGCAAGGGCAAGATCCCGGCCGCCGCCGCGCAGGTGCGCCTGGCCGAGATCGCCAGGCCCGAGACCAGCTGGAACAAGGACAGCCGCCATGACCGGCTGCTGGAGGTCTTCCCGGCGGAGGTCCAGCCGGCGTCGGTCTCGGTCAAGGTGAGGTACAGCTGGGCCAAGGCCAAGGCCTTCGCGGTGGCTCCGGTCTGGGTCACGGTGCGCGTGCCGGCCGACGCCGCGCCCGGCCTCTACAAGGGCACCCTGAGCGTCGAGGCGGCCGGCGCCGCCGGGCCGGCCAAGTTCAGCGTCCCGGTGGAACTCAAGGTCATCGACTGGCGCGTGCCCGATCCCAGGGACTTCGACGTCCAGAACAACATGTACCAGTCGGCGGACACGCTGGCCCAGTACTACAAGGTCCCGCTCTGGGGCGACAAGCACATGGAGCTGATCGGCCGCTCGCTCGAGGTCTTCGCCCAGGCCGGCAGCCGGATCTGCGTGCTCAACCTGACCTGCAAGTCGCCGAGCCTCAACAACGTCGACTCCATGGTGGTCTGGGTGAAGAAGGAGGGCGGCGGCTACACCTACGACTTCACCGCGGTAGACAAGTACATGGAGGTGTTCGCCAAGAAGGTCGGCAAGCCCTCCATCCTGCTGCTCAACATCTGGAGCCACCCGGGGATGGACCCCAAGAAGCCCTACCCGCCGCTGGCCGTGACCGTGCGCGACCCGGCCACCGGCAGGACCGAGGCCATGCCCCAGCCGGCCTACGGCACTCCGGAGAACGAGGCCTTCTGGAAGCCGGTGCTGACCGAGCTGCGCGGGAAGATCGAGAAGCGCGGCTGGCTCGACGCCACCGCGGTCTGCAACATCAGCTACTGCCGCGGGCCGGCCAAGGACGTGGTCGACGTCTTCCAGCACATCTGGCCCGACGGCAGGTGGATGAACTCCAGTCACTCCAACCCCGAGAGCTACCCGGCCAGCCAGGGCAGCATGCCCGTGCCCTACAGCGAGTGGGTCTGGGGCGCCGGCCGGCCCTACAACCCCGAGACCGACAAGGGCGGCAAGTTCCAGTACGCCTTCTACCCGCGGCCCTGGAAGCTGGGCGCCGGGCGCATCGAGGTGGCCAACCCGCGCTACGGCAACGCCATCGTCGAGCGCATGGCCGACTGGTCGCCGCTGGTGCTCTACCGGACGGTGGACGAGGCCGCCGTCCAGAGCAACGTGCGCGGCACCGGCCGGATCGGCGGCGACTTCTGGCCGCTGCCCGGGGGCAAGGACGGGCGCTACGTGCACCTCTGCGATTCCTACGAGGCCGTCGGTCCGGAGAACAACACCTGCTCCATGACCGCCCCGGGGCCGGACGGCGCGCTCTGGACCGAACGGCTGGAGATGTTCCGGGAGGGCGCGCAGATCGCCGAGGCCATCACCTTCCTGACCAAGGCCCTGGATGCCAGAAAGGTCTCCGGCGACCTGGAGAAGCGCATCGTGGAGGCGCTCGACGAGCGCGCCCGCTACTACCTGCGGGCCCGCTGGCCGTTCGGGCCGCGCTACGAGTTCGGCGGCGACGCCTACCTGTCGTTCATCAGCTCGAACTGGCAGGCCCGCGACGAGCTGCTCTTCTCCCTGGCGGCGGAGGTGGCCAGGAAATGAGCAGTCCTTGCAGATTCCCTCTCCCCTTGAGGGAGAGGGAAAGGGTGAGGGGTACTCCCTCGTTTCCTTCCCCGTCGGCAGAGGCCTTGAGCACGGGCGACGAGAGGGACACCCCTCACCCCCGCCCTCTCCCTCAAGGGGAGAGGGGGCCTGAGAGGAAGAAGGAGTTCATCATGCGTCTGTTCCTGACCTGCGCGGCGGCGATGAGCCTGGCGGCGGCCGCCGCCGCGGCCGAGCCGTCTTTCGCTGCCAAGCCGGTGGTCAAGAAGGCCGGCGAGGGCGCGAAGATCGCCTTCGCCGCCGCCGCGCCGACCGACGTGGAGGTGGAGGTGCTCTCGGCCGACGGCAAGACGGTCCGGCACCTGGCCGCCGGGATGCTCGGCGACAGGCCGCCGAAGCCGCTCAAGCCGGGCCTGGCCCAGGAGTTGGAGTGGGACGGCAAGGACGACCTCGGCAAGCCGGCGGCCGGCGGGCCCTTCAGGGTGCGCGTCGCGCTGGGGCTCCGGCCGGAGTTCGACCGGATCATCGGCTGGTCGCCCTACGCGCTGGCCGGAGTCAACGGGGTGGCCGCCGGCCCCGACGGCGCGGTCTACTTCATCCATTCCGGCGGGCTCTACGCCCACCGGACCACCTGGCTGATCTCGGCCTTCGACCGCGACGGCAAGTACCTCCGCCAGGTCTACCCCGGCCCGGCGGGGCTCCCGGCCGAGAAGCGCAGGGGCTGGCCGCGGATCAGCCCCGACGGCGGTCCGGAGGTGCCGGTGGTCGGCCACCTGCTGCCCCGGACCACCTACCCCGGGGCGGTCTTCGGCGACCGGATGTTCCCGCTGGTCACCGGCGACGGCCGGCTGGTGGTGCTCTCCGCCCCGGGCGGCGGCGGCATCAAGTACCCCGACCTGCGCGGCGGCCGGCGCCTGCTCATCCTCGGGACCGACGGCAGCGTGCCCGAGAACTTCCTGGGCCCGGAGATCTGCCCGCAGATCGGGGGCTTCGGGCACCTGGCCCTCTCGCCCGACGGCCGGACGGTCTACGTCAGCGGCCTGGTCGACGCCGGACGCAAGGGCAAGGCCAGGGGGCCGATCAACGTGGTCTACCGCGTGCCCCTGGACGGCTCCAAGCCCGCCGAGGCCTTCATCGGCAAGCCCTACGAGAAGCCCGACGGCCCGGCGGGCCTGAGCGACCCCCAGGGCATCGACGTGGACAAGGACGGCAACCTCTACGTCGCCGACTACGACCACGGCCGGGTGGCGGTCTTCAAGCCGGACGGCGGCTACCTGGACGAGATCAAGGTCGAGTGCCCGGACACGGTGCGGGTCAGCCGGAAGACCGGCGCGGTCTACGTCCTCCAGCTCAAGAAGCGCGAGAAGGACTTCACCGACGAGCACTGGGCCAATCCGGGGCACAACTGGGCGGCCCGGCGCATCGCCAAGTTCGGCGGGCTCAGGGACAAGGCCGAGAAGGCCGCCTGGGAGAACAGCTTCAAGTCGCGCTACGGGGGCGGCGCCTACCTGGCGCTCGACGACTCGGAGGCCGAGCCGGTGCTGTGGGCCGCCGGGCTGGTCTACGGCGGCAGCACCGTCCTGAAGCTGGCCGACCGCGGCGGCAAGCTCGAGGTCCTGGGCGAGCCGCTGGCCGAGGCCCTCAAGGCCGAGAAGGGCGAACCCCTGGGGTTCGTCGGGGACGTGGCCGTGGTCGGCGACAAGCTGCTGACCCAGCACCCGCTCTACGGGCAGCACGGGACCTTCAGCCTGGCCTACAGCGCGACCACCGGCGAATACCTCGGGCGCTACACCCCCAAGGACGACAAGGGCAAGGCCGAGGACATGTGGACCATGACCTGGGGCGACGCCGCCGGCGGCGGCGACGGGCTGATGTACTACCTGGTCCGCAACAACCTGGTGCGCCGCTACGACGCCGAGGGCAAGCCGGTGCCCTTCGCCTCGGCCGGCAAGCACTCCCTGGAGGGTTTCTGGTACGGGCACACCCGCGGCGCGGGGATCTTCGCCGGCCGCGACGGCACCATCTGGGTGCCGGCCGGCACCGGCGACCGCCAGATCGAGGAGGTCAAGATCAAGGTGATCGGGGCCGACGGCAAGGTGCTCAAGGACTGCGCCGTCCAGGTCCAGGGCGCGCGCCTGGGCGGCATCGCCGCCGACCGCGCCGGGAACATCTATCTGGGGGCCCACGCCGCGCCCAAGGACGAACGGATACCCAAGGCCTTCGCCGGCAAGCTCCCCCCGGACGGTCCGGCCCACCACCCCAGCTACGACTACCTGCACGTCGGCCTGCTGGCCAAGTTCCCGCCGGAGGGCGGGGGCATCGTCAAGGACGACAAGGGCGACTTCACGGCCACCGCCCAGTACAATCGGACCACCGTGGCCCTCCGGAACTCGCTCTGGACCAGGCGGCTGGGCTACGTCGGCAACCATGGCCACGAACTCGGCTGCCACTGCGAGACCACCCGCTTTGACCTCGACGGCCACGACCGTATCTTCATGCCCGACCCCTTCCGCTTCCGGGTCTGCGTGCTGGACACCGAGGGCAACGAGATCGCCAGCTTCGGCGCCTACGCCAACGCCGACAGCCGGGGGCCGGGCAGCCCGGTGCCCGAGCCGGCCATCCCCTTCGGCTGGCCGCTCTCGGTGGACGCCGCCGGCGGCAAGGCCTTCGTGGCCGACGTGGTCAACCGCCGCATCGTGGCCGTGAAGTTCGGCCATGCGGCGGAGGAGACCTGTGAGATGAAGTGAATCGGTCCGACTAGTCTGACCGGTCCGACCGGTCGGACTCGTCGGACATGCCCGAGGCAGGAGTTGAGACCATGAAAGCGAGACTGGCGATTGCCCTGCTGGTGCTCTGCCCGGGGCTTCTGGCCGCCGAGCCGGCCGCTCCCGCGTTCGCGGCCAAGCCCACCGTCGCCAAGGCGGGCGACGGCGCGAAGATCGCCTTCGCCGTCGCCACGCCGACCGACGTGGAGGTGGCGGTGCTCGACGCCAAGGGCGCGGTGGTCCGCCACCTCGTGGCCGGGGCCATCGGCGGGAAGGACCCTTCGGCGGGCTCAGGGCCTGCCGGCGCGCCGCCGGCGCCGCTCAAGGCCGGGCTGGCCCAGGAGCTCGAGTGGGACGGCCGCGACGACGCCGGCAAGCCCGCGGCCGGCGGCCCGTTCAAGGTCCGGGTCCGCGCCGGGATGCGGCCGGAGCCGGACGGCTTCGTCCTCGAGAACCCGGCGTCCACCGGGCCGGTCAAGTTCCTGGCGGTCGGGCCGAAGGGCTCGATCTATGCCTTCCACTACGACCCGACCACCGTGGGCCACTGGGGCAGCATCAAGCTCAAGGTCCTGAACCGCGACGGGAAGCACGAGCGGACGATCATGCCCTTCTCCGGAGAGCTGCCCGCCGAGAGGCTCAAGGCCATGGGCGTCTTTCAGGACGCGGCCGGCAACATCGTCCCGCACGTCTACCACACTCTGCGCCTGAGCGTCTACCCGGAGCTGGTCTGGCGCGCCGCCGGACAGAGCCCGGCGGTGGACAGCAAGGGACGGGTCCACTGGGTGGTCATGGGCCCGGCCATCGCCAGCCTGGACGCCGACGGCGGCGCGCCCTACGACAGCGTCGTCGGGCCGAAGCTGCTGGCCGAGATTCCCGGGCTCAACCTGGCCAACGGCTACCAGCTGAGCGTCAGCCGCCCGGCGCTGGCGCTGAGCACCGACGAGCAGCACCTCTATCTCTCCGGGCTGACCGCCGGCGACCCCAAGAACAAGTCCGTGGCCGGCGTGCCCTGCGTCTTCCGGATCGACTTGAAGACCCGCGCCAAGGCCGAGCCGTTCCTGGGCAAGGTTGGGTCTCCCGGCAAGGAGAAGGACCTGGTGACCTCTCCGCGCGGGGTGGCCGTGGCCGGAGGACTGATCTACGTGGCCGACCACGGCGCCGACCGCGTGGCCATCTTCAACGAGAAGGACGGCTCGCCGGCCGGCGAGATCAAGGTCAAGGCCCCGGACTCGCTGGGCGTCGACCCGGCCGACGGCTCGGTCTACGTCTGCTCGATGGCCGACGTCAAGACCCCCGACCTGATCAAATTCGACAAGTCCGGCAAGGAGCTCTGCAAGATCGCCCTGCCCAACTGCCGGCACGCCGAGGACTGCGCCCTGCCCCACCGCATCGCCGTGGACGCCTCGGCCAAGCCGGTGCGCATCGTCATGCCCACCATCCCCTACAGCAGCGCGCCGACGCTGCTGGTCATCGAGGACGCCGGCGGCAAGTTCGAGATGAAGGGCGACCCCCGCGACGTGAAGACCCCCTGGGCGGAGGGGCCCCGGGACATCTCCGTGGACCGCGTCCGCGGCGAGCTCTACGTCAAGAGCCACGTCGAGAAGTGGTGGCGCCTCGACGAGAAGTCCGGGAAGGTCCTGGACGACCTCCGGCTGCAGGGCATGTCCAACAATCCCAACCTGGGCACCCAGCTGGTCGCCGACCCCGAGGGCAACCTGGTCTCCTACAGCTGGAGCTACCACGGGCTGCACCGCTTCGACCACGCGGGCAAGGCGCTCAACTGGCCGGGCCAGGCCTCGAACTACCTGCCGGTGCCCGGGCTGATGTGCTTCCAGCTCCGCAACCTGGCGCTGCTGCGGCCTGACGAGCTCTACATCATCCCGCCGCGCGTCTGGAAGCAGGGCAAGGACGCCAGCAACCCGCCCACCAACGACAACACCACCAGCGTCAACGTGATGGGCCCGGACGGCAAGGTCAAGCGCACCGTCGTCTGGCAGTGCTACAAGGGGGACATCATCCGGCTGGACGCCAAGGGCAACATCTATCTGGCGAGCATGGTCAAGCCCGAGGGGCGCCACTGGCCGGAGTTCTTCGACGGCAAGATCAAGCCGCCGCCAGCGGCCACCGGCGAGCACAGCGACAGCTTCTACTACAGCTACATGTACGGGAGCATCGTCAAGTTCCCGCCGGAGGGCGGGGCCATCTGGTACCGCAAGGACGTCTCCGAGGGCGTCGAGGGCACGCCGCCGGCCGAGCTGCTGGCCAAGCCGAAGGTCAAGGCCTCGGCCCACGACGGCTACAAGACCATGGTCCCGGCCGAGCTCCAGGGCGCGCTCTGGAGCCGCTTCGGCTTCGCGCCCTACAGCGCCACCAGCGCCAGCTGCATGCTAACCTGCATGTGCGAGGGCGGCGGCTTCGACGTCGACGCGTACGGCCGGGTCTTCTTCCCGAACCTGGGCCTCTTCCGGGCGGAGGTGCTGGACACCGCCGGCAACCCCATTGCCACGTTCGGGAAGTACGGCAACCAGGATGACGGAGCCAAAGGCTCCGGCGCGAAGAAGCCGGAGGTTCCGCTGGCCTGGCCGCTGACCGTGGCCGTCTCCGAGACCCACGCCTACGTGGCCGACACAGTCAGCCGCCGCGTGGCCAGGGTGAAGCTGGCCTTCGCGGCGGAAGAACTCGCCGAGATCAAGTGAGGGACACGGCCATGAAGAAGCTGCCTCTCTGCATCTGCGCCATCCTGGTCAACGCCGCCCTCGCCGCCGAGCCCCCGGCGCCGCCAACCTTCGCCAAGAAGCCGACGGCCACCAAGTCCGCCGACGGCAAGGTCCGGATCGAGTTCGCCGTCGACCGCGAAACCGACGTCTCGGTCTTCATCGTGGACTCCGGCGGCAGGGTCGTGCGGCACCTAGTCTCGGGCGTCCTCGGCAAGAACCCGCCGGCGCCGCTTGCGCCGGGGCTCGCCCAGAGCGTCGAGTGGGATGGCAAGGCCGACTGGGGCAAGCCCGCGACCGGCGGGCCCTTCAAGGTCCGTGTGGCCCTGGGCCTGGGCGCCAAGTATGACAAGGCCGCCATGGCCGATCCGCAATCCATTGAGGGGGTCCACGCCATGGCCGTCTGGTCCGACGGCGGACTCTGCGTGCTGACCGAGGCAGGCGGCAAGACCGCCAACCGATCCGGCAAGCGGCTGGTGGTGCTCAACCGCGACGGTTCCTACCGGAAGACGCTGAGCCCCCCTCCGGCCGGCCTGAGCCGGGAGCACTGGGCGGCGCTGGGCGGGGCGGCCGTGGAGCTCGACGGCCGGACCGTCCCGGTGGTCATGGACATCGTGGAGCGGCGGCTGTCCGGCATCCGGCCATGCGGCGGGGCCCTGGCCGCCGCCCCAGAAGGCCAGCTGCTCTTCCTCGAGGACGGCGGCGTCATGGGCCTGCTGGACGGCTCCGGGAAGCAGGGGCTGCCACCCGCCGTGCTCGGCCCCAAGCTGCTGCCCAAGGAACCGGACGCCAGCTTCCTGAACCTGCAGCGCTCGGTCGTGGCCGCGTCGGGCGACGGCAAGGCGGCCTACTTCAGCGGAATCGCCAAGCGGCGGAGCTGGTCCAGCGACAAGGTCCCGCCCTACCCGGCGGTCTTCCGGGTCAGGCTCCCGGAACGCTCCCCGGCCGAACCCTTCTTCGGCGACCCGGCCAAGGCCGGTGCCGACGAGGCCCATCTCGGAGGGGCGGCCTCGGCCATGGCCGCCGACGGCAAGGGCACCCTGTTCGTCGCCGACCCGGCCAACAAGCGGATCGTGGCCGTCTCGGAGGCCGACGGCAAGTCGGCCGCCTCGTTCCCGGCCGGGGAGGTCGTGGACTTGGCCGCCGACGGCGGCACCGGGGCCGTCTATCTGCTGCGGCGGGTCGGCGACGGGGTCGCGTCCCTGGTCAAGATGGGGCCATCGGCCGGCTCGGGGCCCGGCGGATGGAAGGATCCCAAGGAACTCGCGACCGCCCAGCTGACCGCCTCCAGCAAGTGGGCCGGCTGGCGGATGGCCCTGGACGCGGGGGCCAAGCCCCCGGTGGTCTGGGCCAGCGACGGCGCCAGGCTCCTGCGCATCGAGGATTTGGGCACGAAGTTCAGCGACGCCAGGCAGGTGGGCGCCAGCACCATCGGCGACGGCGGCTTCATGGGGCTGGTGGTGGACCGCTGGCGCGCTGACCCGGAGGTGTACGCCCGCACCGGCTGGCACACCGCCTCGGCCAACTACGCCTTCATGCGCTACAGCGAAAAGGACGACCGCTGCGAGCAGGTCAGCCTCCCGATCCACGTCAATGCCGGCTCGTGTCTGGAGCCCGGTCCGGACGGCAACCTCTACACCCTGGGCTGGCCGCAGTACCTCTACAAGTGGGACCGCTCCGGCAAGCCGGTCAAGTGGGACGCGCCCTTCGCCTCGCCGCCCGGCATGAAACCCGACGGCCGCCAGGGCAGCAACGGCATCGGCGTGCACGTCTGCATGGTCTACATGACCCACACCCACGGCATCCGTCACGACGGCCACCACTTCGTCTTCGAGTCGCCGTCGGTGGAGCGTGGCCCCAAGAAGCTGGTCGAGTTCCTGCCCTCCGGCGAGCGGGTGGCCGGATCGCCGCTCATCTGGAAGGTCTCCGACGTGGCGGTCGGACCGAAGTTCGACCAGGCGGGCAACATCTACGTCGCCGAGCAGATCCGCCCCAAGGACGAGCCGGTCCCGGCGGAGTTCGCCGCCTACATCGGCACGGGCAAGAGCTTCGGCCGGAACGACCCGCGGGGCAACCCGCAGCAGATGTGGGGCAGCATCGTGAAGTTCTCGCCCAAGGGCGGGACGTTCGACTGGCCGCCGATAGGGGCGGGCTCGACCCAGAACTCCCTGGTGCCCAAGCCCTACGAGGGCGAGCCCAAGCTCGACCCGGAGCTCAAAACCGTTGATGCCGCCTGCTTCGTCGGCAACGACGAGCGCATCCACGGTCCGGCCAAGGTCACCGGGGCGCTGTGGATGCACTACGGCATCAGCCACATCGAGAACTTCTACTGCAACTGCGAAAGCACGCGCTTCGATGTGGACGAGTTCGGCCGCGTCTGGTACCCGGACCTGGTCCGCTGCCGGGTCGGAGTGCTGGACACCAACGGCAACCCCGTGACCCGCTTCGGGACCTACGGCAACGCCGACAGCACCGGCCCGGAGATCGCCTTTGCCTGGCTCTCCGGGGTGGGCGTCACCGACCGGTACGCCTACGCCGCCGACGGGCTGAACCGGCGGGTGCTGCGGATCAGGATCGTCTACGCGGCGGAGGATACGGCGGTGGTGCCGTGAGCAGGAGTGTGTGAGTGTGTGATTGTGTGGGTGCGTGCGTGTGTGGGGGTGGGAGACTGGGCGCTGATGCCCCCATACTCACACACTCACATACCCACAGACCCACACACCCCTACAGCCCATCGGAAAGGAGCCCCACCATGCGTCTGGCACTGATCTGCGCGGCAGCGATAACCCTGGCGGCGGCCGTCTCCGCCGGCGAACCATCGGGGACCGCCGGAAGCGGGACCATCACCGTGCTCAGCAGCGACACGCTGCTGCGCTCCCACCTGGTCTTCAAGACCCCGGTGGTGATCGGCAAGGACGGGCAGCTCAAGCCGGCCCCGGACCCGAGCCCCAAGGCGGCCGGCCCCATGGCCGATTTCCAGTCGCCGCTGCCGTCCGCGGACTGGATCAAGCCGGACTTCAACGATTCCTCCTGGGAGAAGGACCGCGCGCCCATCGAGGCCGGGCCGGAGGTCGACGCGGTCCGCTACACCGGCCCGTCCAACTCCCTGATCTGCGTGCGCGCCAAGTTCACCGTGGCCGACCCCGGCAAGGTGCAGGACCTCAAGCTGTCGCTCGAGTACGTCGGCGGCGCCGTGGTCCACGTCAACGGCCAGGAGCTCTCCCGCGGGCACATGCCCTCCGGCGAGATCAAGCCGGACACCCTCGCGGAGAAGTACCCGGACGACCTCTACGTCCAGCCGGACGGCAACTTCGCCCAGATCCGCGCCTACAAGTGGTCCCCCGAGGCCCAGGCCGCCTTCGCGCCGCGCTTCCGCAAGATGGCCGGCGTGGCCGTGCCGCAGAAGCTGCTCCGCGCCGGCGTCAACGTGCTGGCCATCGAGGTGCACCGTGCGCCGGTGAATGAGGCGGCCACGACCGCCAGGCGGGTGAAGCAGGACACCGGCTCGGGCGGCATCCCGGGCATCTGGGCCTACGCGGGTCTCAAGGACCTCAGCCTGACCGCCGCGGCCGGCTCGGCGCTCTCGCCCAACGTCGAGCGGCCCAAGGGCATCCAGGTCTGGAACTGCGCCCCCTACGAAACGGTGAGCGCCTTCTCCTACGGCGACGGCGGCGAGCTCCAGCCGATCGTGGTGTCCTCGCCGCGCAACGGGGTCTTCTCCGGGCGGCTGGCGGTAAGCTCCGATCAGCCCATCCGGGGGCTCAAGGCGGCCGTCTCGGAGTTGGCCGGGCCCGGCGGTGCGAAGCTCCCCGCGGCCTCGGTCCGGGTGCGCTGGGCCGAGGCGGGCATCGCCTCGGGGCAGACCACCTCGAGCGTCCGCCACAATGCGCTGCTGGAGGCCGCCCCGGCCGAGGTCCCGGTCGTCCGGGCGGCGCATTCCGGAGACCAGTACCCGACCAACTACCTGCGCCTCAAGTACAACCCCGGGCCGTGCTTCCCGGTGAAGCGCACCGGTCTCGCCGGCGGAGCGGTCGCGCCGCTGTGGATCACGGTGCGCGTTCCCAGGGAGACGGCCGCCGGCAGCTACCAAGGCACGGTGACCGTGTCCGCCGACGGTCTGCCCCCCGTGGTTGTCCCCTTCAGGGTCGAGGTGTCCGCGTGGACCATGCCGGACCCGAAGGACTTCCGCGTCACCAGCTTCGGCCAGCATTCCCCGGACAGCCTGGCGCTCTACTACAACGTGCCGATGTGGAGCGACCGACACTTCGACCTGATGGGCAAATCGCTGGCGCTGATGGCTGAGGTCAACTCCCGTCAGGCGCTGGCCGAGCTGGCCATCGACTTCTACGGGATCGGCGGCAACCGCGAGTCGATGGTCCGCTGGATCAAGGACGGGGACGGCTACAAGCACGACTTCGCGGTCCTGGACAAGTACCTGGACATGGTCGCCAAGAGCATGGGCAAACCGGCGCTGCTGCGCCTGAACTGCTGGGGCGAGCAGCGCCCGGGCTGGGGCGGCATGCCCGCCGACCCCGCCGAGTGCTGGGCCAAGGTCAAGGAGGGCAAGCAGGTCTCGCTGCTCGACCCGGCCACCGGCAAGATCGAGCCGATGGACCAGCCCCCGCCCGGCACGGAAGAGAGCCTCAAGTTCTGGAAGCCGGTGCTCGACGAAGTCCGCAAGAGGGTCGAGGCCCGCGGCTGGTTCGACGTCACCGCCATGGGGCACAACAGCTACAACTGCCCGGCCTACCCGGCCGCGGTGAGCATCTTCCGGAAGATCTGGCCCGACGGGGTCTGGGCCTACACCGCCCACAATGGCGAGCTGGGCGCCAAGTGGGCCACGACCGAGAAGGGCGTCACCGTGTTGGCGCGCTACGCCGACTGCGTCTGGACCCGCGGCCATCCGACGGCGCGCGGCTACCGCGCGCTGCTCGGGCCGCGCCCGGGTTTCTGGTGCTACACCTTCCGCACGGACTTCAACGACACTTCGCCGCTGGTCCTCTACCGCGACATCCTCGAGGAGGAGATCATGTGCGGCCACGACGGGGTCAGCGACTTCGGCGTGGACTTCTTCGCCTTCAAGTCGAAGAGCGGCAAGCTGACCCACGTTGGCTGCGGCCGCGGCACCGGCGGGCCGACCTGCACCTGCATGGCCATCCTGGCCGCCGGCCCGGACGGTCCGGTGGCCTCGGAGCGCTACGAGCAGTTCCGCGAGGGCCTGGAAGTGGCCGAGGCCATCCTGTACCTGGAGCGCGCGCTCCAGGAGAAGAAGGTCGGCGGGGAGCTGGCCGGAAAGGTCAACCGGCTGCTGGACGCGCGCGGCGAGGCCTTCATGAAGCACTGGCCGAACGGGAGATTCGAGCGCGACCTGGAGCTGCTGGCCCTGGCCGGCGAGGTGGCCGCCGCGGCGGGCGGGGGGAAGTGACGGGAGGCTACAGGTCGTAGCCGCGGACGGTCTTGCGTTTGTTGAGCTTGGCCCGTCCCACCGCGCTCCTGAGCAGCGCGGCGACCTGGCGGTCGAGGGCCTCGGCCAGGTCGCTGCCGGCCATGCAGCGGTTGGCCCGGACGAATTCCCGGACCTTGACGCCGATCACGAAAGAGTCCTTCCTGCGCTTCCTGGCCATCGATTCCCTCCCCCGCTGGGCCCCGCGCGGACCGGATGCCGGCGTGCCGGGCTCCTCATCCCGCCCGATATGATAGGCGCGGCGCCCCGGTCCTGTCAAGGCCGCGGGTGCCATTGACCGCGCCGGGGCGGAAGGCTTATAATCGGCGCCGTGATGAGCCCCTCCGCCCCGCTCCGCCGGCTGCTGCCGGCCGTCCTGGCCGCGCTCTGCGCCCTGGCTCCGATCCCGGCGCCGGCCGGGGAGCCGGCGGCCGACGATCCCGCCGCCCGCATCAGGAAGCTGGTGGCCGAGCTGGGCGCCAACGACTTCGACGCCCGCGAGCGGGCCACCGCCGAACTGATGCGGATCGGCCCGGCGGCCCGCCCGGCGCTGCAGGCGGCCCTGCCCGGGGCCGACGCCGAGGTGCGCGAGCGGATCAGCCTGGTCCTGCGCCGCGTGGCCTGGCAGCTGCCGCCGGAGCTGGCCGCGCGCCTGGGCCGCTTCGGGATGACCTTCACCGACCGGTTCATGGCCGGCGACGGTCCGCGCCGGGTGCGGCTGCTCGAGGAGCTTTCCCAGCGCGCCCCGCGCGAGGTCGAGCCTTACGTGCTGCTGGCCCTGGCCGGGGACTCCGGTCCGGAGGCCGCCGCGTGGGCGCTCGGGCCGCTGCGGTCCTGCCGCAGCCGCGCGGCGCTCGATGCGGCGCTCGGCGTTTCGCGCAGCCAGGAAGTGGAGGTGCGCGCCGCGGCCACCGTCGCGCTCGGCGGCTTTCCCGAGGAGGAGGCCGTGAAGCGCCTGGCCGAGATGGCCGGTGACCGCGAGGCCGAGGTGCGCTCCTGCGCCGTCGGGGCGCTGGGCTCCCGCGGCCGGACCCTGTCCGCCGCGGGTGGGGCGGCCATTCTCCGGGTGCTGGGCGACGGCCGGGCCGAGGTGCGGAGCGCGGCGGTGGCCGCCGCCGGAGCCGCCGGGCTCCGCGGGGCCCTCGACAGGCTCTGGGCCGCGGCCGAGGCCAAGGGCGATGCCGAGGCGCGCGCTGCGGCCATCGCGGCCATCGCCCGGATCGCCGAGCCCGGCGAGGAGGCCGCCGCCGGCAGGCTGGCCGGCCTCCTGGGCGACGACGAGGTGCGCGGTGCGGCCCTCTCCGGGCTGACCTCCATGGTCGGCAGGAGCGCCGCGCCGAAGGTCGCCGGGTTGCTCGGCGGGCCGGCCGCCGCCGAGGCCGCCGGCGCACTGGCCGTCATCGGCGGTCCGGAGCAGTTTCCGGACCTGCGCAAGCGACTCAAGGCCGGCGGGGAGGGCCCCGCCGCCTTCCAGGCCGGGCGCGCCCTGGTGCTTCTGGGGGCGCCGGGCGCCGCCGAGGCCCTGGCCGAGCTGCTCTACGGCCGGGACGCCGAGGCCGCCGGGGAGGCCGCGCGCTTCCTGCTAGACCTCGATGCCGAGCGTTGGGAGCCGACCGTCCGGAGGGCGCTGAAGGACGTTCCGCTGCCCGGGGACGTGGGCGACGAAGGCGGAGCGCGCCCGGAGCGGGCCGCCAGCCTGAAGGAATTCACGGACATGGCCGCCGAGCACGCCGGTGACCCGGGCTCCTGGCCATTCTTCCTGCGCATGCACGGGCTGCACGCCCTGGCGGCCGAGGCCGCCGAGCTCCCCGGCGCGGCGCGCGGGACGCCCGTGCGGGGCGGCGATTGGCTGGTCCTGGCCGGGCGCGGCCGCGAGGGGCTGGACCGGATGCGCGAGGCCGCCGCGCGCGAGCCCTTCGACGCGGCCGTGCACAACGAGCTGGCCTGGTTCCTGCTGGTCGGCCCCCGCGCCGAGTTCCGCGACCCGGCCGAGGCCCTCAAGACTGCCGAGAGGGCGGTGGCCCTCGACCCGCGCAATCCGGCCCTGGAGGACTCCTTCGCCCTGGCGCTGTTCCAGAACGGGCGCAGGGAGGAGGCCCTCCGGCGTCAGGACCTGGCCCTGGCCTGGGCGACCGCGCAGGGCGTGGACGCCCGGGCCCGCGGGGAGCTCGAGCTGCACCGCGCACGGATGGTCGCGGCCCTGGGACGCCGCGAGGAGGCCGCCAAGGTCATCCCCGCGGTCCAGAAGCGCCGGCCCAAGGACCCGCTGCTGGCCGCCGAGGCCGCCAGGGCCTGGTGCGCCGCCGGCGAGCCGCAGAAGGCGCTGGAGGCCCTGAGCCAGATGATCGATCTGATGTATCCGGACATCGAGGTGCTGCGCAACGACCCCGACCTGGCCGGAGCCCGCAAGGAGAAGGGCTTCGAGCGCATCCTGGCCCGCGCCGAGGAGCTCAACGAGAAGATGACCCGCGCCGCCGCCGAGGCCGCCAAGGACGCCGCCGTGCCGGATGACGGTGATGGCGACGGCGACGATGGCGACGGTGACGGGGATGGCGGCGACGACGGCGACGGCATCGAGATCCCGCAGATACAGGTGGAGGACGCCGGCGCCGCAGAGTAGCGGCCGGCCGCCCGGAGCCCTGCGCCGCTCCGATCCTTCCGCGCCGTTCCCCGGATCAGCCCCAGAGCGCCAGCCCGGTGACCTCGTCGGGCCGCCGAGTGAGTTCGACGCCGGTCAGTTCCACCATGCAGAACTCCCCGGCGAAGACGGTCGTGCCCTCGGCCAGGTGGCCGCCGAAGGCCCGGCCCTCCTCGTCGGAGAGAGTCACGTGGGCGTGGACGAAGGGCTTCCCGGGTGCCTCGGCCTTGACCGAGACGTTGCCGACGAGCGCCAGGATCTCCATGGGCTTGCCGAACTCGTGGTAGCCGTACTTCCTGGCTGCCTGGTCGTAGAAGCCGGTGCGCGCGCACTTCACCGCGCCGATGGCCTCGACCCGCGCCGCGCGGATGCCCTTCTCCGCGGCGAAGGCGGTGAGTTCCGCGAGCAGGTCGGCCCCGTGCGTCAGCCGGCCCATGAAGACCCGTCCCGGTTTGCCCTGTGCGATCACGGATGACTCCTTTCCCCAAGACCGTCCGTGATTATAGGCGCCCCGGTCTGCGCCGCGAGCGGCGGCAGTGGACGTCGGACCCGGGGTGGGGTGCAATATCTGCGCCGATACCGCTTGCGGCGGTCGCAAGAGCGGGGATAATGAGTCGAACGGACCGTGGGGGGCTATACGTGCGCGCAACGCTTTACGCAATCTTTGCCGCGGGCATGTTGCTGTCCGCCGGCTGCGGCTCCAGGGAGCAAGCTTCGTTCGGCAGACGATATACGGAGCACCGCAGCGAAGCCCGCAGGATCGCCGACCAGTACCCGCTTCTGACCGGCGTTCTGGCCGGCATGATGGCCTCCGGCGAGGCTGCCGAGATTGTGGCCGCCGGCAAGGCCGAGGCGCGCACCTACCTCCTGGCTGCGGATGGCCTCGAGCAGGAGGTCACCGAACACCGCCTGCTGGAGTCCGTGGTGCGGGTCTCGGTGCGGAAACTGACCAGCTGCGACCCGGTCGTCGGGCTGGACTCGGCCAAGGTCGAGAGCATCGCTTATGGCGATGGGGAGGGGAACGGTCTGGTTCTGACCGGCGCCGCGGACATCGCCGCTGTGCTCGAGGCGCTTCGCGAACACAGCCGGGAGATCCGGCTGGATATCGCCTGGCAGGGCTATCGTTCCGAGGGAGACACCGGCCCGATCCGGCTGGGCCGGCACGCCGAACTTCCCTCGATGCCCGTGGCTGTGACCGTGCATTGCGACGACGGTGTCGACGAGAAGTGGGAGCCGGCCGGCCCGCGCGGGCTCTACATCCGCGTGAAGCCCGGTTGGACCCTCTGTTTCCGCGGCGAGGCGTTCGGCGGCCGCTTCACGACCCTCGGAGCCGAGCCGGTCTCGTTTGTCAATCAGCAGGTGGTCGAGGTGCTCAAGCGCCTGGCGGAGAAGGCGGGCAAGGTTCTGTCTCCCCTGCATCCCTCCGGCAGGGCCATCGGTTCCGAGGCCGAGGCCGAGGCCGTGGCCAGGAAGGCCTCGCAGTGCCGCGAGGTGCCGGCCAACTGCCCGGCCGAGGTGGTCCGCGCGGAGGGCCGCTATTTCGTCAAGTTTGTGCGGAGCATCACGGAGCCGTTCCCGGCCCGCGTAGTTGAGGCCACAGTGACGGTTGATGAGCGGACCGGCGTCTGCTTTATTGAGAGGCGGGGAGGGAAAGCCCCCGCGCCTTTCAAGGAAGTGCTGCGGTAACTGCGCGCGCCCATCGGCCATGCAGCCTTGCGCCCGCCACCGCCGGCGGCTAGAATCCGGCCCGTCGAACCGGGCCGGCCGGGGCGTTCTCTGTGGGCTTAAACCGAGACAACAGGAGGGGCGCACGTGGGCGGAATGTTCGGAGTCTCTTCCTCGTCGGACTGCGTAACTGACCTCTTCTACGGCACCGACTACCACTCGCACCTCGGGACCATGCGCGGCGGGCTGGCCGTCCGCACCGCCGAGGGCGGGTTCAGCCGCTACATCCACGACATCACCAACTCCCAGTTCCGTTCCAAGTTCGAGCACGACATCGCCAGGATGCGCGGCGCCGCCGGCGTGGGCGTGATCAGCGACTTCGAGGACCAGCCGTTGCTGATCAGCTCGCACCTGGGGGTCTACGCCATCGTCACCGTCGGCGTGGTCAAGAACGCCGAGGCCCTGGCCCGGAAGGCCCTGGCCAAGGGCGCCCACTTCTCGGAAATGAAGGGCGGCGAGATCAACCCGACCGAGATCGTGGCCACGCTCATCAACCAGGAGCGCACCCTGGTCGACGGCCTGAAGAGCGCCCAGGCGGCGATCGAGGGCTCCTGCTCCATCCTGCTGCTCACCGAGGGCGGCGAGGTCTACGCCGCGCGCGACCGGGTCGGCCGCACCCCGCTGATCATCGGCCGCAAGCCCGGCGCCACCGCGGTGGCCTCGGAGAGCTGCGCCTTTCCGAACCTCGGCTACGAGGTCGAGCGCGACCTGGGCCCCGGCGAGATCGTGCGGCTTTCGCCCGACGGCGCCGAGCGCCTGGCCGGCCCCGGCGACCGGATGAGGATGTGCTCCTTCCTCTGGGTCTACTACGGCTACCCGGCATCGAGCTACGAGGGGCAGAACGTCGAGGTGGTCCGCAACCGCTGCGGCGCGGCCCTGGCCCGCCGCGACAACGTCAAGGTCGACATGGTCGCGGGCATCCCCGACTCCGGCACCGGCCACGCCATCGGCTACGCCACCGAGGCGGGCGTGCCCTACCGCCGGCCCTTCGTGAAGTACACCCCGACCTGGCCGCGCTCCTTCATGCCCCAGGACCAGTCGGTCCGCGACCTGGTCGCCCGGATGAAGCTGATCCCCATCCGCGAGATGCTCGATGGCGCGCGAGTCCTCTTCTGCGAGGACTCCATCGTCCGCGGCACCCAGCTGCGCGACACCGTCCGGCGGCTCTACGCGGTGGGCGCCCGCGAGGTGCACATGCGCCCGGCCTGCCCGCCGCTGGTCTACGGCTGCAAGTTCCTGAACTTCTCGCGCTCGCGCTCGGAGCTGGACCTGGCCGGCCGCTGGGCCATCAAGGCGCTCGAGGGCCGTGACGACGCCTGCCTCGCCGAGTACGCCGCCGACGGCTCCGCCAAGAAGGAAGCCATGATCGAGCACATCGGCAAGACGCTGGAGCTGACCAGCCTGCGCTACCAGCGGCTCGACGACCTGGTCGCGGCCATCGGCCTGCCCAAGGAGAAGCTCTGCACCTACTGCTGGGACGCGCAGGGATAGCCGGCCCCCGGGCCGTCAGCCCCGGTCCAGCGCCTGGGGGTGCTCCATACGCCGGATGGCGTCCTCGCGGGTGATCAGCCCGCGGCGGTAGAGGTCGGTCATCGAACTGTCCATGGTGTGCATGCCCATCCGGCCCTGGGTCTCCAGGACGCCGGCCAGCATCTGGGTCTTGCCCTCGCGGATCAGGTTGGCTATGGCCGAGTTGTTGCGGAGCAGCTCGGTGGCCAGGGCCAGGCCGGTGCCGTCGGCCCGCGGCACCAGCTTCTGGGCCAGCACCGCCAGGAGCGTGAAGGACAGCTGCAGCCGGATCTGGCCCTGCTGGTGCGGGGGGAAGACGTCCACGATGCGGTCTATGGACTGCACCGTCGAACCGGTGTGCAGCGTGGCCAGCACCAGGTGCCCGGTCTCGGCGGCGGTCAGCGCGGCCGAAATGGTCTCCGTGTCGCGCATCTCGCCGACCATGATGACGTCGGGCGTCTCGCGCAGGGCGTGGCGCAGGGCGCTGGCGAAGCTCTGGGTGTCGCGGCCCACCTCGCGCTGGTCCACGATGCTCTTCTTGGAGGTGAAGACGAACTCGATGGGGTCCTCGATGGTGATCACGTGCGCCCGGCGCCGCCGGTTGAGGTGCTCGATGATCGAGGCCATGGTGGTGGACTTGCCCGATCCGGTCGGCCCGGTGATCAGCAGGAACCCCTGCGGCACCAGGGCCAGCTCCTCCAGCGCGGCGGGCAGCCCCAGCGCCTGGATCTCCGGGATGCTGGTGGGCACCAGCCGGAAGGCGGCGGCCAGGGCGTCGCGCTGCCGGTAGATGTTGCCGCGGAAGCGCCGGCCGGCGACGTTGGCGGCCATGTCCACCTCGCCGTCGCGCTCGAAGGTGGCGATCTCCGCGTCGGTCATCACCGCGTAGGCCATCTTGCGGACGGCATCGGGGTCGAGCGGCGGGGCCTCCAGGAAGCGCAGCTCGCCGTGCAGCCGCAGCACCGGCGGGGTGTTGGCGGTCAGCAGCAGGTCCGAGGCACTCGCGGCCACCGCGGCCTCGAACAGGGAAATGATGTCCTGGTGCATTGCGCCCCTCAGCCTCCCGTTGCGTCCGGCGCCCCGGGCGGCCACCGGGCGAGGCGCGGCTGGCCGCCCTCCGGCCAGTCGAGGATGGTTCCGCCGTCCTCCGTCCAGCCGCCCAGCACGAACATCCGGAGCACCCCGCCGGCCACGGGAATATCGTTTTCCCCGGGGCGGTGGGTGTGGCCGCAGACCAGTACCCCCGCCCCGGCGGCGGAGGCCAGGCGGGCGGCCTCGGCCAGGTCCGGCTCCATGGCCCCGGGCGGCTTGACGGCCTTCTCGTGCCGGCTGACGCCCTCCAGCCGGCGGATCATCCAGAGCAGGACCGGCTCGGGCAGCCGGCGCGCCGCGAACCTGGCCGGCCAGCTCCGGACCAGGCGCTTGAAGAACTGGTAGCGCCGGTCGGCGGTGAGCAGTTCGTCGCCGTGCATGAGCAGGACCCGCCGGCCGCCGGCCTCGACCACGGCGCGCTCGCCCAGCGGCTGGGCCCCCGCGGCCGCTGCGAAGACCGGCCCGTAGCCGAAGTCGCGGTTGCCGTCGAGGGCCGCCACCGGGCAGCCGGCGCGGGCCAGCGCGGCCAGGGCCTCCAGGGGACGGGCGTGCAGCCTGCGGGCCAGCGCCGGCCGCTCCACCCAGAAGGCGAAGAGGTCGCCCAGGATGTAGAGGCGCTGCGCCCGGCCGGCGCGGGATCGCCCGGCCAGTTCCTCGAGCAGCGCCAGGAAGCGCGCCTCCACTCCGGGCGCCCCGGGCCCGAGGTGCAGGTCGGATATGAAGGTCAGATCCGCCAAGCTCGCCCTCCGCAGACGACCGGTGATTATACGCCGCGACCGGCTGGGTTCTAGGCAGTTGCCGGGCGCGGGGGGCGGGGTATAATCCGCCCGCGGCCGGCGGGCCTGGGATGCGGGTGCGCCCCGGGGCCGGCCGCCGGGGAGTCTCTGGCGATGACCGTCCACAGCTACTACCTGGACAACGAGCGCCGGCTGGCGACGGGGCTGGACCCCGAGCGCATGGCCGAGGTCATCACCAAGGGCCCCTCGGCCGGCACCCTGTGGGTCGACCTCGACAACCCCACCGCCGAGGAGATCGACCTGCTCGACGAGGTCTTCGCACTGCACCCCCTGACCATCGAGGACTGCACCAACGTAAGCAAGTTCCCCAAGGTGGAGGACTTCGGCCGGTACCTGTTCATGGTGCTCCTGGCCCCCAACCCGGCCACGCTGCTCAACGACGAACTGGCCGCCGTGGAGCTGGACATCTGCATGGGCGCCAACTGGGTGATGACCTACCACACCGGCGGCGAGCTCGGCTGCATAACCCGGGCGGTGGGGGCGCTGCGGCGCAACTCCGCCAACGTGCTCGGCAAGGGCCCGGCCTTCCTCTTCCACCGGCTGGTCGACGGGCTGGTCGACGACTACTTCCCGCTGCTCGACGTGCTCGACCGCGAGACCGAGGAGGTCGAGACCCACTTCATCAACAGCCGGCCGTCGCGCGAATCCTTCACCAAGATGCTGGCCCTGAAGCGCAACGTCCTGCACCTGCGCCGGATCGTCCTGCCCCACCGGGAGATGATCGGCCGGGTGCTCCACGAGGACTACCCGCTGCTCGGCGAGAGCGTGCTGATCTACTTCCGCGACGTCGCCGACCACCTGGCGCGCATCGCCGACCAGATCGAGCTCTTCCGCGAGACCATCTACGAAGCCGCGCAGATGTACAACTCGGCCCTCATGCAGCGCACCAACGAGACCATGCGCATCTTCACGGTGCTCACCGTCCTGGTCATGTTCCCGACGGCGGTCTCCAGCGTCTACAGCATGAATGTCAAAGGCATCCCCTTTGCCGAGCACCCCCAGGCCTTCGCCCTGGTGACCGGCTTCATGGTGCTGATGATGATCGGCATGATCTGGTACTTCCGCCGGAAGAAGTGGTTCTGACAGCCTGAGAACAAGGAGCGTTCCGAGATGAGCAACCCCGTCCTGCGCACCAACCTGCCCGAGCTCAAACTGGTGAACCGCGGCAAGGTCCGCGACGTCTACGACCTGGGCGCCGATGGCCTGCTCTTCGTGGCCAGCGACCGGATCTCGGCCTTCGACTCGATCCTGCCCACCGGGATCCCCGACAAGGGCCGGGTGCTGACCGCCCTGTCGCTCTTCTGGTTCGACTTCACCAAGGACATCATCCCCAACCACTTCATCTCCGCCGACCTGAAGAAGATCGGCCACGACGTGCTCAAGCACCAGGACCAGCTGGCCGGGCGGAGCATGCAGGTGGCCCGCTGCGAGATCCTGCCGATCGAGTGCGTGGTCCGGGGATACCTGGCCGGCTCGGGGTGGAAGGAGTACCAGAAGTCCGGGACGGTCTGCGGCGTGAAGCTCCCCGCCGGCCTTAAGTCGGGCTCGAAGCTGCCCGAGCCGATCTTCACTCCGTCGACCAAGGCGACCAGCGGCCACGACGAGAACATCTCCTTCGAGCGGACCGTGGAGATCATCGGCCGCGAGCGCGCCGAGGGCATCCGCGCGGCCAGCCTCTCGGTCTACCGGGCGGCGGCCGACTACGCCCTCAAGCGCGGCGTGATCATCGCCGACACCAAGTTCGAGTTCGGCATCCGCGAGGGGCGCCTGACCCTGGCCGACGAGGTGCTCACCCCGGACAGCTCGCGCTTCTGGCCGGCCGCGGGGCACACGCCCGGCGGCGAGCAGCCCTCCTTCGACAAGCAGTTCGTCCGCGACTACCTCGAGACCTGCGGCTGGAGCAAGGAGCCGCCGGCCCCGCCGCTGCCGGACGAAGTCGTCGCCAAGACCCGCGAGAAGTACCTGGAAGCCTACCGGCTGCTGACCGGCCGCAAGGAGCTGCCGGCGGTCTGACCGGGCGCCGACGGTCGGCGGCAGGCGCGGGTCCCCGGTCTCCGGGGCGGGCCATCCGCCGCGCTTGACAGCCCTCCCCCGCAAAACTAGAATCCCCGCGTTCCCCGGACCGCCTGGAGATCCGATGTTCTTCGCCCCAGTTGAGCTCAGCGAGCAGCGCCGCGACGAGATGGTCGAGCAGGCCGCCCAGGCGGTCGTGCGCCGGCGACTGGAGTCCCCCGCACTGGTGGCGCTGGAGATGACCCCGCTGTCGGTGATCGGCGCCAACCTGGTGATGCTGAGCACCCCGCTGGCCGGGCCCTTCCTGGGCTGGCGCTTCTGCGACGAGCTGGCCTTCTTCATGATGGACCGGTCCAACGTCGCGCGGCTGGCCAAGCGGATCGAGGCCCTGGCCGCGGGCTCCTCCAGCAACCCGCAACCCGCAACCCGCAACCACGCCTCTGAAGGGCCGGCCCGGTGACCCCTCCCCCGATCGTCCACGCCAGCTGGGCCATGATGGTCCTGTCGGTGCTGCTGCTGGCTCCGCCGATCGTCTTCATCTTCATAGCCAGGCGCGGCCGGCAGCTCTACATCCGGCGCATACCGGGCATCGACGCCATCGAGGAGGCGCTCGGGCGCGCCACCGAACTGGGCCGGCCGATCGTCTTCACCACGGGCATGACCGGCCTGGACCAGCTGCTCTTCGCCATCCTCGGGGTGCTCTCGCACATCGGCAAGAAGGCCGCGGCCTTCGGCTGCCGGCTGATCGTCCCCCAGCGCGACTACGAGGTCATGCCCGTGGTCTCCGAGACGGTCCGCGAGGCCTTCCGCAGCGCCGGCCGGCTCGACGCCTTCAACCCCCAGGACATCCGCTACCTGTCACCCGAGCAGTTCGCCTTCGCCTCCGGCTACATGGGCATCGTCCACCGCGAGAAGGCCGCCAGCTGCTTCATGTTCGGCGACTACGCCGCGGAGAGCCTGGTGCTGGCCGAGGCGGGTCAACAAGTGGGCGCCATGCAGGTGGCCGGCACGGTCTCCTACAACCAGGTGCCCTTCTTCCTGACCAGCTGCGACTACACCATCATCGGCGAGGAGGTCTACGCCGCCGGCGCCTACCTCTCGCGCGACCCGGCCCAGCTCGGCTCGATCCGCGGGCAGGATGTGGCCAAGCTGGTGGTCCTCGGGACCGTGGCGGCCGGCGTGGTCTTCGCCACGGCCTACTCCTCCATGCGCTCCGACCCGCGCGAGGGCACCAAGTACAACTCGCCCTTCTCCCAGATGCTCTACGAACAGCCCAAGCAGGCCAGGGCCGTGGCCGACTTCGAGGTCGAGAGCGCCTTCCGACCGCCCAACGCCCCGACAGCCGAGGACCTGGCCGCCGGCCAAACCTCCGGGATGCCGGCCGAATGGTCCCCCGCCGACCTGGACCAGGACCTGGGCCGCATCCGGGCGCGCTACGGCAGGAAGGCGGTCCGCGCGGCCGGGATGCTCCGGGGCGTTTCGGCCGACTCCGCCGCCCTGGCCGCCCGGCTGCGTTCGGGGCTGGCGCTCGTGGCCGACGAGGCCGCCCGGGCCGAGGCCTCCGCGCTGGCCGGCCGCCTCGACGAGGTGGCCGGGCGCGCCACGCAGGAATCCGCGGCCCTCAGGGCGCAGCACCGCACCGACCTGGCTGCCCTGGCCGTGGACATCGCCTCGCGAGCGCGCCCCCGGGCCGCCGAGCTGGCCGGGCTGGAACTCGCCACCCTGGGCGACTGGGTGGACGACAACGAGAAGCTGGCCGGGGACAATGGCAAGGCGCTGGTGGCGCGAGCCCAGAGCGTTGTCCGCGACAACCCCGAAGCCGACGCCACCCGCATCGCCCGCGAGCTCCGCGCCGCCCGCCAGGCCTGCTATCGGGCCTGGTTCGCCCGGGCCCGCGCCTACACCCTGGAAGCCGAGCGCGCTGCCGAGGGGCGGACGCCGACCTTCCTGGGCAACCTGGCACCCGCCGACGGCGGGCTGCCCCTGACCCTCGACGGCACCAGGTCGGCCAGCGGCCGGCTCATGCCTCTGTCCTATGCGTGGAAGGTGTCGTTCGCCTCTGGCGAGACGTCCGAACACCAGGGCCCCCAGGTCAAGGTGCCTTTCACCAAGGCCGGTGACTGCCTGGTGTTCCTCAAGGTCTCCGAGAAGCCCTCCCGGCCGCGCTCCATGGTCCTGGCGCTCCTGACCAACGAGCCCACCGACGTCCGGCACGAGACCATCGCCGCCGGCACGACGTTCAACTTCTCCTGGCGGATGCCCAAGGACGCGCGTCCCGGGAGCGCGGAGATATCCTGGGACTTCGGTGACGGAGGCCCGGTGGTCTCCGGCAAGGAAGGCAAGGCACTGGCCCAGACGCACACCTACGCCGACCCGGGCAGTTACCGGATGACCGTGGAGGTGCGCTACCTCCGGGACGACAAGCCCGCAGCGGCGGCCGCAGCGGCAGCCGCCGCCAAGGCCAAGGCCGGTTCGGGGACGGCCGCACCGGGGCTCATGGCGCTCCGCGCCGACGTGGCGGCCGGCCTGACCGGCATCTGCGACCGCCTGGCCGAACTGGAAGAGTGCCTGGCCGACATGAAGTCCGACACCGACGAATACGCCAGCCGTCTGGAGACGTTCGGCAAACTGTCCCCCGAGGCCTGGCCGGACCGCGAGAAGGTCGCAAGCCTGGGCAAGACGGCCGGCGAACTGCGCGTCTGGACCGCCGACCAGAACAAGGCCCTGGGCAAGAGCCTCTCCGCCGTCGGCACGCTGGGGGCCGCCAAGCCCGCCGAGCCGCCGGCCGGCGCCAAGCCCGAGGCGACTCCGACCGGCGACGCCAAGCCCGCGGCCGGCAAGAGCTCCGAAGGCATCCCGTGCTGGAACCGTTTCCGGATCTACTGGAAGGTCGTCAGGCCGGAGGAGCACGAGTCGAGAATGGTCATCCGGGTGCGCGACGTCCCCGAGAAGCTGCCCCGCGCCCCATGGGAGCCGCGGCCCAAGCCCCCCGAGCCCAAGCCGGCTGAGGCCCCGGCGGCAAAGGAGGCGGGCAAGTGAGACGCCTGCTGGTGATGCTCGTGACCCTCCTGGCGGGGGTCTACTTCTTCGTCCAGTTCTTCCTGCCCAAGGACTTGTACATCTTCGGCGAGTTCTACCAGTGGGGCCGGTACGAGAAGGAGGTCTTCGACTTCGTCCGGGTGATCTTCGTGATGTCCTTCGGGCTGGGCATCATCAACCTGGTCCGGGTCTACGGCTATCAGATCGTCCGGGGCCGGCCGGGCTGGGTCAACGGCGCGGTGCTGCTCCTGGCCATGGTCGTCACCATCGTCGCGGGCATGTGGGGCAAGTTCGGGCAGAGCGACGGCATGGCGTCGTTCTACGACAAGTTCCTGTTCGGCGGGCTGATGAACAACCTGAGCTCGGCGATGTTCTCGCTGCTGGCCTTCTACATGGCCAGCGCGGCCTACCGCTCCTTCCGGGTCAAGAGCTTCGAAGCCGCGCTGATGATGGGCGCGGCGCTGGTCATCATGATCGGCCAGATCCCGCTGGGGTACCTGGTCACCGAGCAGGCCCCCCAGGCCCGCAACTGGACCATGCAGTGGATCAGCACCCCGGCCTTCCGCGGCATCGCCTTCGGGGCCATGGTCGCCGGGCTGGCCATGGCCATCCGGATGTGGCTGAGCCTCGAGAAGACCAACTTCGGAGGGGGCAAGTGATGGCCGGCGAGCGCCGTTCCTTCTCCGAGTGGCTGCTGGCCATCGACCGCCGGCTAGTCTACCTGCTGGTGCTCGTGGCCCTGGCCGTCCCGCTGCTGGCCGCCGAGTTCGCTCCCTACACCGCCCGCAAGCTGACCCTGCCGCCGGCCCCGCTGCGCGGCGCCCGGCAGCTCTTCGACCGGGTGGAGCGCATCGTCAACGAGCGCCAGGAGGCCGGCGCGGCCTACGACAAGATCGTGCTGATCTCCGCCGACTTCGGCCCGCAGACCCGCGCCGAGCTCTACCCCATGCTTGAGTGCACCGTCCGGCACCTGATGATGCGCCGGATCAAGTTCGCGATCATGACCAACGTGCCCGACGGCGCCGGCTACTGCAAGGAGGTGCCGGAGAAGCTGGCCCGGGAGCTGGGCTGCGAGTACGGCAAGGACTGGGTCAACTTCGGCTACAAGCCCGGCGGGTCGTTCCTGGTGCGCCAGATGGCCGCCAAGCTGCCCGAGGCGATCAAGACCGACTACAAGGGCGAGAAGGTCGAAAGCCTCCCCTGCATGACCGGCATCAAGGACGCCGGCAACGTCAGCCTGCTGGTCGAGATCACCGGTCTGGTGGGCATGTTCGGCCGCTGGCCGGCGTTCTTCTCGACGCCGACCTCCCGTCCGGACATGGCTCACGGCTGCACCTCGGTGTCCATCCCCGACGCCTACTCCGACCTGGAGAGCGGGCTGATCTGCGGCCTCTTCGAGGGCATCGCCGGCGCGGCGGCCTACAACGACTTCCTGGAGGGCATCCGCGATCCCGAGAAGGACCCGCCGGCCTCCCTCGCCGCGCGGGTACACATGACCGGCCAGACCGTGGCCCACGTGCTGGTCATCATCTTCGTGGCCCTGGGCAACGCCGGGGTGCTGCTGTCCTGGTGGGCATCGCGGCGGCGCGCGGCCGGGAACGGGTGACCAGGTGAGCGCCATCAACTGGGATCTCTGGGGCGTCCTGGCCGGCGGCTTCTGCGTGCTGTCGATCTACTCGTTCCTCTGGAAGGAGAACCGCTTCTACCGGTTCTTCGAGCACGTGTACATCGGAGTGGCCACGGGCTACGGCGTGGTCGAGACCATCTCCAACTTCGTCTGGCCAGACTGGCTCAAGCCCTCGCTGGGCCTGGACCTCCAGCCCTGGGAGTCCTACCAGTGGTGGAAGGCCTACCTGTTCGTCGCGGCGGCCATCGGCCTGCTCATGTACTTCATGCTCAGCCGCAAGCACAACTGGATCGCCAGGATCGTGATCGGCCTGGGGCTGGGCATCGCCGGCGGCATGGCCTTCCAGGGCTTCTTCGGCGGGTTCTTCCCGACCCTGGTGGACAGCTTCCGGCCGGTCGTGGCCCACAGCTTCGACCCGGCCACCGGCGCGCCCCGGCTCAACTGGTGGCTGATGGGCGGAAACGTGCTCTTCCTGGCCACCATGCTCTGCGTCATGACCTACTTCTTCTTCAGCTTCGAGCACAGCAAGCCCGGCATCAAGCAGGCGTCGGCCATGGGCCGGTGGCTGATGATGGTCACCTTCGGCGCATTCTTCGGCTCGACGGTCATGGCCCGAATGGCCCTGCTCATCGACCGGCTCCAGTTCATGATCCACGACTGGTACCGGGCGATCGGCAGCGCGTTCGGCGGCTGAGCCCGCTTCGGCCGGACGCATTCCTGACCCGATCGCTCCGCTTTGCCGCCCTTCCGCCGGGCAAACGGAATTGCATAGCTCACCGCCATGTTCTAGAATCCGTCGCGTCAGCCGGTCCATAGGAGGGCACCCATGCCCAAGACGATTGCCGAGATCAACGAACGCATCAAGTCGGGCAAGGCCGTGGTGGTCACCGCCGAGGAAATGGTGGCCATCGTCCGCAAGGACGGCCCGGCCGCGGCGGCGAAGAAGGTCGACGTGGTCACCACCGGGACCTTCGGCCCGATGTGCTCGTCGGGCGCCTACCTCAACTTCGGCCACCCTTCCCCGCGCATCAAGATGCAGAAGGTCTGGCTCAACGACGTGGAGGCCTACACGGGCCTGGCCGCGGTCGACGCCTACATCGGCGCCACCCAGCTCCGCGAAGGCGACCCGGAGAACTCGCGCTACCCGGGCGAGTTCCCCTACGGCGGCGGGCACGTCATCCACGACCTGGTGGCCGGCAAGGAGGTCCACCTCAAGGCCACCAGCTACGGCACCGACTGCTACCCGCGCAAGGAGGTCGCCACCTGGATCACGCTCGGGGAGCTCAACGAGGCGGTGCTCTTCAACCCGCGCAACTGCTACCAGAACTACAACGTGGCGGTCAACGCCTCGGACCGGCCGATCTACACCTACCTGGGGCAGCTCCGGCCGAAGCTCGGCAGCGCCTACTACTGTTCGGCCGGGCAGCTCTCGCCGCTCCTGAAGGACCCGACCTATCGGACGCTGGGCATCGGCACGCGCATCTGGCTGGGCGGCGGCGTCGGCTACGTGGCCTGGCAGGGCACCCAGCACAACCCCGGCGTGCCCCGCGACGAGCACGGGGTGCCCAAGGTGCCGGCCGGAACGCTCACGGTGATCGGCGATCTCAAGCAGATGAAGCCCGAGTGGCTGGTCGGCGTGAGCCTGATGGGCTACGGCACGAGCCTGGCCGTGGGCATCGGCACGGCCATCCCGATCCTGGACGAGGGGCTGGCCCGCACCGCCGGCCTCTCCGACGAGGAGCTCTTCGCCCCGATCGTCGAGTACAGCGACTGCTACCCGAACCTGAAGAAGTCGCCGGCCTGGGGCTCGGTCAGCTTCGCCCAGCTCAAGAAGGGACTCATCGAGATCGAGGGCAAGAAGGTCCCGACGGCGTCGCTCTCGAGCTACCCGAAGGCGGTGGCCATCGCCGAGGAACTCAAGGCCTGGGTGATGGCCGGGAAGTTCCTGCTGACCGAGCCGGTGGCCCCGCTGCCCGGCCCGGAGAGCGGCATCAAGTTCCAGCCGCTGAAGGTCCGCGAACGCCGCAACGACGACATCAAGCTGGCCAAGTAGGGAGGCGCCGAGAGATGCGCACCAAGCGATACGTCCTGACCTTTCCCCCCGAGGAGGTCGAGTCCCCGGTCATCTACCACCTGGTCAAGGAGTACGACGTCAAGCCCAACATCCTGCGGGCCGCCATCAACCCCCGCGAGCAGGGCACCATGGTCCTGGAGCTCAACGGCAAGAAGGAGAACCTGGACAAGGCCCTGGAGTACCTCAAGGGCCTGGGCGTGATCATCGAGCGCCTCGGCCAGGACATCGCCATGAACCAGGAGCGGTGCATCCAGTGCGGGGCCTGCACCGGCTTCTGCCCGACCGGCGCGCTCGACTACGAGCGCCCGGCCATGAAGGTGGTCTTCAACGAGGACAAGTGCATCGCCTGCGAGCTGTGCCTGACCGCCTGCCTGACCCGGGCGATGGAGGGGAAGTTCAGAGGCTGAGCCGCCTCCGGCCTCAGCCCCGCCCAGCCGCCGCTTCCAGCGCGAAGACCTCCAGCGTCTCGGCGATGCGTTCCGCGAAGACGTCCCGGAGCTGAGCCAGCGCCGGCCCCATCAGCCCCAGCCGCTTCTGCATCTCCCCGAAGGCCTCCTGGGAGATCCGCTCCGGGTTGACATCGCAGTAGCCCACCCCGGCGCGCGCCACCAGGATCTCGCTCATGGCGGTCATGCAGCCCAGCAGGTTGTCGAGCAGCCTGGGACCGCCGTGGTGTATGGCGACGGCGCCGGCCGTCTGCTCGGAGAACTTCCACCGGTTCAGGATCAGCCCGCCGACCTCGGCGTGGGTGAAGCCGAACTGCTGCCGCTCGGCGGTGGTCAGGGAGTCCTTGAGCATGAAGGCCGCGGCCGGCACCTGCGGCCACTTGTTGGGCAGGTACTGGTCCTCGATGATGATGCCGATGTCGTGGACCAGCCCGGCCAGCAGCGCCTCGCCGGCCAGCTGCCGGATGCCCGGAACCGGGCAGACCGTGGTCATGGTCTCGTTCATGGTGCCGACGGCCACCGAGTGCCGCCAGAGGTTGAGCCGGCTGTAGCCGTCCTTGTCGGCGCCGCCGGTGAACATGCCGGCCACGCCGATGGCCGTGGCCAGGCTGCGCACCTGCTTGGTGCCCAGGCGGACCACCGCGCCGCCGATGTCGCTGGTCTTGCTCATGAAGCCGAAGAAGGACGAGTTGGCGGTGCGCAGCAGCTTGGCGGCCAGCACCGGGTCCTCGCCGATCGCCGCGGCCAGCATCTTGCTGTTGGCCGCCGGGTTGTGGGTAAGGTCGATGACCTTCCTGACCACCTGGGGCAGGGTCATGACCTCCCCGACCCGCCTGACCAGCGCCTCGGCGCGACTGTCCCCCGGAACCAGAGCCATGGTCGTCTCCACAGCAGCAAGGACCCAGACGTCCCCGGGCGCCCTGGCGCAGCCGGGCGCAACCTCCGCAGGATCACTCCGTGCGGTTGGAGAGCTCGAAGCTGTCGAAGGCCGCCTTGCAGTCCAGGGTGCGCAGCGTCAGCCGCAGCCCCTCGAACTTGCCGATGCCCGGGGCGTTGAGCCTGGGCAGCTTGGTCTCGTCCACGGACAGCGCGAACTCGTCGCCCTTGAGACCGCAGCGGATGCGCACGCGCTTGTCGGCGGTCAGCTTGAAGCCGGCCTCCTTGACGGTGGTCACCTTGCCGTCGATGGAGGCGAACGCCGAGTACCCGTCGTCCCGGCTGAAGGTGAAGCCGATGGAGTTGCGGGCGTCCTTGACCAGCACCACCGACACGGCGCCCTTGCCGCCACGGTCGGTCAGGTCGAAGAAGAGGCGCAGCTCCCTGGCCTTCAGCGGGCTCTTGGCCAGCGTCAGCTCGCCCTCTCCGTCGGCGCTGTCCTGGACCAGCTCGCTCCTGAGGATCAGCCAGCGGCCGCCGCGCGCCTCCCAGTCGAGAATCTGCAGGCCCTGGCTGAAGTCGTAGGAGAGCAGGTTGAGCTGCCCGGCCAGCACCTTCAGGTAGTAGTCGGCGCGCTCGAAGAGCTCGGCGTCCGCCCGGGCGGCCATGAAGCGCGGGGCGGCGGCGTCCTTCTTCCCCTGGCGCAGGAAGAGTATGCCCAGGGCCAGGTGGTCGGCGGGCTTGAGGCCGTAGAGGCTGAAGATCTCGACCAGCCGGTCGGGGGCCATGTCCTTCCAGGCCAGGTCCTGGCCGGCGCCGGTCACGATCACGCTGAGCTTGGCCTCGTCGGCCTTGACGATCTCGCCGCGGACCTTCCAGCCGGTCAGGTCGGTCAGCTGGAACGGGGTCTTGAGCGGGCTGCCCGCGGTGGCTCCGACCCGGGCGATCAGGCCGGCGAAGAGCGCCCGAACGGCCTCGGTTTCGGCGGCCAGCCTGGCGGCCGGCTCGGCCCACTTGGTGCCGGCCAGCTCGTCCCGGCCGCGCTCGGCGGCCTTGGCCGCCTCGGCGAAGCGCCAGGCGGCGAAGGCCTCCTCGGCGCGCTTCTTCGCCCCGGCGTAGCCGGCCTCGGCCGCGGCGTCGTTGCGCTCGATGGCCTCGCGGGCCTTGCGGGCCCATTCTGGGCCGGAGTTGCGGGTCAGCAGCTCGGTGTAGAGCTCCAGCGCCAGGTCGTAGCGCCTGCGCTGCGAACAGGCCTCGGCATTCTCCCAGATGGTGGCCAGCTGCTTCTCGGCGGCCGCCTCCATCGAGCGGATCTCGCTGCGGGCGGTCTCCGCCTGCGGGGCGTCCGGGTAGGCCTCCAGGAAGGAGCGCATGGCCGTCCGGGCGGCGTCGATGTCGCCCCGCACCTTGGCGGCTCCGACCTCCTTCTGGCACTGACCCCAGGCCTTGACGGCCTCCGGGGAGGCCTCCCCCGAGGCGGCCGGAAGCCCCGCCGCGGCCAGGGCGGCGGCGAGCGCCAGGGTGCCGAAGAGCGCCGCGCGCCTCACCGCCGCACGTTCCCCGAGGCCCGCAGCGGGAAGTTCAGATGCGAGTGCTCCCGGTCGTACCAGGCGATCTGGGCCGGCATCTCCGGCTCGGAGCGCCAGCGGGCCTGGAAGTCGGCGGCCAGCCGCGCGGAGAGCTTCTCGAGGTCCTCCGGAGCCTCGCCGCGGGGCCGGGCCGGGCCCGGGGCCGGGCCGGAGCCGGCCGCGCCGCGCTCGGCGCGCAGCCAGTAGGGTTCGATGTCGGTGACCAGCCCGACCGCCTGCGGCAGGGAGCGGAAGTCGATCTCCCGGAAGCAGGCCGGCGACAGCGCCATGACGAAGGCGAAGGCGCTGCAGCCGGACTCCTCCAGGGAGTCGAGCGCCGCGAAGTACTCGCGGGCGTCGCGCAGGCTCAGGGCCGTCAGCAGTATCCGCTTGTTCTCCGGAACCTCGCCGGGCCGGCAGTAGGGCACGCCCAGCAGCCCGCCCAGCAGGCGGGCCAGGGGCTCGGAGTCCGGATCGACCGCCGCGGCGGCGTCGAAGCGCCAGCGGAAGTGGCGGCAGAACTCCGCGAAGCGCCCGACGGTGACGACCACCTCGGCCGGGCGGGAGAAGCGGCGGCGGGTCACGGCCGGCACCTTGATGCCGTCGTCGCCCGAGGACCCCAGCAGCAGGGCCCCGAAGTCCAGGTACACGCGTTCCTTCATGCCCAGGGGGTGTCCGCCCGCGGCCGCGGCGGCCAGGGCGGAGGCGAACTCCGAGTACCGCGGCAGGGCGCTCTCCCGCAGGAAGCGGATGTAGTCGGCGTCGGCCTCCAGCCCGGCGGCCCGGTCGATGTGCGTCCGCGCCTCGGCGACGGCCCCGCGCCCCAGCAGGATGGCGGCCAGGCCGAGGTGGGCGTCGGTCATCTCCGGGTTGCCCTCCAGGGCCTTGCGGTAGAGGACCTCGGCCCGCTCGGGGCGCGAGCGCCCCTCGTAGATCCAGCCCAGGTTGTAGTAGGCCAGCGGGTGGCCGGCCACGCGGATGGCCTTGCGCAGGTTCTCGACCGCCCGGCGCTCGTCGCCCAGGCGCAGCTGGATGTAGGCCATCTCCACATAGGCGTCGGCGAAGGCCGGATCCTCGGCCACGGCCTTCTCATAGTGCTCGAGGGCGGCCTCAAGCTCGCCGTTGTCCTCGAGCTCCACGCCCCGGTCATAGAGCTCCTGGGCGCGGGACCAGCCTGAGAAATCCTCGGGCACTGCCTGGCCCCCCTCACCAACCGACAAGACGCCGCCGGCACGGCCGGCCGGGCCTCGTTTATAGCCGGCGGCGGGGGGTTTTCAATCGTAGGAGGGCGCCCGGCGGCAGGGGTCCGGGGCGGAGGAGGCCGGCTCCCGCTGGGGCCGGCGGAGTTCGTCCCGGCCCGGAGCCTCATCGCCTTGCACCTTGACACCCGGCCCCTGGCGGTTATCTCTATGTGCCGGCGGCTGGGGCCGCCGGCTGCGGCGGGGGGACTCCTGGCTTGTTCCGATCTCTCAAGTGGCTCTACCCGGGCCTGAAGATCAAACGCTGGATCCTGGTGATCTACCTGGGCGTGGTCATCTCCATGCCCGGGGCGGTCTTCCTGATGTTCGCCCTCTTCCAGCTCAAGGACGACCGCCGCTACTACCTGCAGGCCCTGGCGGTGGCGGCGCTGGCCTTCACCATCGGCGGCGTGGTGCTCTTCACCGGCGTCTACCGGCTGCTCAAGTCCATCGGCGCGCTGCTCCAGAAGCGCGGCGAGACCTCCAAGACGCTGGTGGACATCGCCTACGAGCGCCGGTACCTCGCCCGCGGCCCCAAGGTGGTGGCCCTGGGCGGCGGCACGGGCATGAGCAACCTGCTGGCCGGCCTGCGCAGCTACACCGCGGACATCACCGCCATCATCTCCGTGGCCGACGACGGGGGCAGCTCGGGCAAGCTCCGCAAGGAGTTCGACATCCTGCCGCCCGGCGACATCCGCAAGTGCCTGATAGCTCTCTCGGACGACGCCCCGCTCATGGAACAGCTCCTGCGCTACCGCTTCCCGGAGGAGGAGCTCGGCGGCCACAGCTTCGGCAACCTCTTCCTGACCGTGCTCACCCGGCTCTCCGGCGACTTCGGCGAGGCGGTGCGCGAGGCCAACCGCATGCTCTCGGTCCGCGGCCGGGTGCTGCCGGCGACGCTGGAGAGCATCCAGCTGGTGGCCACCCACCCGGACGGCACCCAGACCGTCGGGCAACGCAAGGTCAGCGAGTCGGCCCGGCCCATCGAGCGCATCCGCCTGGAGCCGACGCCGCCGCGGGCCGCCTCGGACATCCTCCGGGCCCTGGCCTCCGCCGAACTGATCGTCATCGGCCCGGGGAGCCTCTACACCAGCGTGATACCCAACCTGCTCATCCCCGGCATCCCCGAGGCCATCGCCGCCCGGACCGGGGTGAGCGTCTACGTGGCCAACGTGGCCGCCACCGAGGGCGAGACCCTGGGGATGGGGCTGGCCGATCACATCGCGGCCATCGAGAAGCACGTGCCCCTGCGCTGCATCGACTGCGTGCTGATCAACACCGGCGAGCCGGACCGCAGCGCCGCGGAGGCCTTCGCCGCCAAGTCCAGCCGGCGGATGCTCACGGACGACGAACAGGCGCTTGCACAATCCTCCGGCTACCGGTACATTAGGGAGGATGTCGTTGACCCCATCAACCCGGCGTGGCACAGCCCTCCGAAGCTGGCCCGGGCGCTGATGGAGATCGTCGAGAGTCACCGGGAGTAGCACCCCGCATGAGCGGCGAGACGGTCGAGAAGATCGCAACCATCAAGAACAAGTACGGGCTGCACGCCCGTCCGGCCACCCAGTTCGTGGAACTGGCCAGCCGCTACAATTGCGACGTGGTCCTCCTCCGGGACGGCGAGGAGGTCAACGGCAAGTCCATCATGGGCCTGATGATGCTCGGCGCGGAGATGGGCACCCAGCTCACCGTGCGCTGCTTCGGGGCCGAGGACGCCCCGGAGTGCATCGACCGCCTGGTGGCGCTGATCGACGCCAAGTTCGGCGAGGAATAGCCGGCCGCGAACGCCAAGCGAAAGGGGCGGGCCTCGAGGCCCGCCCCTTCGATTTTGGCGGCACTCCGCGGCGCGGCGCGGTCAGCCCTCGGCATCGTCTCCGGACCCACTCAGGGCCGCCCCGCCCGCCACCATCACGGCGTCGGCCTCGCGGACGGCCTTCTCCAGCTGGGCGCAGACGTCCTTGTTCTCGCGCAGGAACTGCTTGGCGGCCTCGCGGCCGTTGCCCAGCCGGGTGTCGCCGAAGGACAGGTAGGCGCCGCTCTTGGAGACGGCGTTGGCCGCCAGGGCGCCGTCCAGCACCGAGCCCTCCCAGGAGATGCCCGAGCCGAACATCAGATCGAACTCGGCCTTGCGGGCCGGCGGGGCCATCTTGTTCTTGACCACCTTGGCGCGGACCACGTTGCCGATCTCGCGCTCGCCGTCCTTGATGCCTCCGATGCGGCGCACGTCGATGCGCACCGAGCTGTAGAACTTGAGGGCCCGGCCGCCCGGGGTGGTCTCGGGACTGCCGAAGAACACGCCGACCTTCTCGCGGAGCTGGTTGATGAAGATCACCGTGGTGCGGGTCTTGGCGATGATCCCGGTGAGCTTGCGCAGCGCCTGGCTCATCATCCGGGCCTGCAGGCCGACGAACTGGTCGCCGGTAGCTCCCTCCATCTCGCTCTTGGGCACCAGCGCCGCCACCGAGTCGACGGTGATCACGTCGACCGCGTCGGAGCGCACCAGCCGCTCGACGATGTTCAGCGCCTGCTCGCCGTAGTCCGGCTGGCTGACGTGCAGCTCGTCGGTGTTGACGCCGAGCTTCTTGGCGTAGCCGGGGTCGAAGGCATGCTCGGCGTCGATCAGGACGGCGTTGCCGCCGGCCTTCTGGGCGTTGGCCATCACCTGGAGGGCCAGGGTGCTCTTGCCGGAGCTCTCCGGCCCGAAGAATTCGACCACCCGGCCGCGGGGGATGCCGCCGATGCCCAGGGCCAGATCCAGGGTCAGCGCGCCGGTGGAGATGGTGCCGCCCTCGAACTCCATCGAGCCGTCGCCCAGGCGCATGATCGAGGTCTTGCCGAACTCGCTCTGGATCATGCCGATGGCGCGCTCCAGGGCCTTCTTCCGGCCGTCCTCGGGGGTCTCGGTCTTCTTCTTGGCAGAAATGACTTTGGTGTCCTTGGCCATGCCAGAAATCTCCTATCGCGGTCCTGCCGACAATTCACGCAACCGTCGTGACGGGTCCGGATTCTACCCCCGCGCCGGGGGGCGTCAACGCTTTTTCCGCAGCCGGCCGCACCCCGCCGCCGAAGCGCGGCTCAAGCCTTCGCCGCCGACAGCCGATGGAAAAGGAGGTCTCGTGAGCGGAGGGTCGGCCCCATGCCCAATGACTTCAAGCTGCTCCAGGCGGCCCTGCGCATGGCGCTCCGTGACCCGCACTCGGTCGGCCAGAAGGGGCTGTCCATAGTCCTGGGCGCCGGTCAGCTGCCGCGCCCATCCGAACGCTTCGTGCGCCTGCCCCGCCCCCGCCGCACCGCCTGAGCCGGAAGCGCTTCTACTTCAGCCAGTCGGCGAACGCCCCAGCTTTGATGGTTCCGGTGGCCTCGTCGATGGCCTCCACATTCTGCCCGGTCAGACTGTTCAGGGTGAGGGCCAGCATGCGGAGCAGCGCGGTCCGGGAGCCGATCTCCGGCGTGTTGCACTTGCGGGCCAGCTCCACCAGCTCCGGGACGAGCTTGCGGTCGCCCAGGACGCCGATGATCCGCACGGAGTCCGAAATCAGCCGCGCGTCGGGGTTGCTGGTCGCGTCGATCGCCGGTCCGGGCTTGAGCACCGGCGCCGCCTTCTTGAGGACCGCGAGCAGGTCGGCCGCCGCGACCCCGTCGCCGGCGCCCTCCATCATGATCAGGGTGTTGGCCAGCAGCACCTGGTTCGCGGCGTCGGCCAGGTTTCCGGCCGCGCGCTCGAGTTCGGCGCGCCGGGCGGCCAGCCAGTCCCTGCGCGGCTTGCCCCTGGACTTCTCCCACCAGGCCTTCCAGGCGGCGGTCAGTTTGTCGCCGGCCGCCTTGTCGAGCTCCTCCCGGTTGCCGGGGTCGGGCAGCATCCCGCCGCCCGCCGGGTACTGGCCGAGCGACATGCCGGCGATCACCGCCAGCGCCTGGCTGGCGCGCCCGCGCACCTGTCCGCCGCCGCCGTCCATCTCGATGCCGGCCGCGGGCAGCTCCGCCGCGTCGGCGAGCATGTCCAGGAGCAGCGGGACGACCGCGTGCAGTTCGTTGTCGGTGAGCCCGGCGAAGGCCTTCACCTGGCGGTGGGCGGCGACCAGGTTGGCGTCGCTCGGTTCGGTCCTGAGCGCCTGGAGCAGCTCCTTGGCCCTGGGCGTGAGCTCGGCGACGATGGGGGCGTCCGCGGCGGCGGCCGGGGGGCCGGCCTGCGCGGAAGAGGCCCCGACGGCCACGGCGGTGCCGATCCCGGCGGCCAGGACCGGCCCCAGGATCAGCGCCGCCAGCTTCAGCTTGGCCCAGAACATGGCCTTGAGGGCACCGTCGGCCAGGGCGATGGCCGACGCCGTGGTGGCCGTCGCGGCCGCCCCGCCGACCGCGGCCGTCACTCCGGAGATGAAGCCGGCGGGCAGCGCCGCCGCCGACTCTCCCGCGCGCGCGGCCAGCAGGGTCAGGAGCGCCCCGGCGGTCAACTCCCGCTCGCGGCCGGCGAGCCGCTCGCGGAGCCGCTCCAGGGCCCGCGCGCAGCGGTTGGCCACGGTGCTCTCCGGCAGCCTGAGACGCGCGGCCGCCTGGCTCTGGGAGAGTCCCTCGTAGTAGCACAGCACCAGCGCCTGGCGGTAGTGCTCGGGCAGGGCATCGAGGTGCGCGTCGATCCCGGCGGCGGCGTGGGGGCGAGTGCTGCGGTCTCCGGGCGAGGCGGCATCCGTGCGGCGCATGGGGGGAACCTCCTTTTCGTGGCGGGTGCGGGTGGCCCGGTCGCGCCGGGCGGTGCGGGCAACGAACAGCGCCGAGCGGTGCAGCCACGCGCCCAGGTCGCCCTCTCCGGCGAGCGCCCCGGCCTTGCGGAAAAGAAGGATGAAGACCGCCTGGGCGGCGTCCTCGGCGTCCGGCCCCGCCCCCAGCAGCCCCCGGCAGGTCGCCAGGATCATCCCGGCGTGGCGCCGGAGGAGCTCATCGAAGGCCCCGGCCTCGCCGGCCAGGTGGGCCGAAAGCAGCTCGCGGTCCGTCAGCGTTGCGGGCATGCGGCCTTCCTCCTGGTGGCCATTCTACTCCGGGCCGTCCGCAACCGGACTACATTTTCTCGAGTTTCCCCGGAAGCGGCTGGGGCGCGGTGTCCGGGTAGAGTTCCTGGGGGACGATCATCCCGACGGCTCCGGCGGCGCCCGCCGCGGCCGGGGCCGGGGCCGGACGGGCGGGTTGAGCCGGGCCTTCGGCGCAGGCCGCCCTGGCCTTGAGATCCTCCCAGGTCTTGACGGTCTTGGGCAGCTCCATCAGCCACTGCTTCACCTGGGGCACGCTGGGCGCATGCAGGGCGCCGAGGGCCTCCCCGCCCGGCGTCAGGAAGACCACCGTGGGGTTGGCGCCGGCGCCGTACTTGAGGGCCAGCTCCCGGTAGGACTTGAGGGCGGCCTGGTGCTTCTCCTGCAGGGCCCGCTGCTCGGCGGCGGGCGTCCCGGCCGCGACGGCCGGGGCCGGAGGCGGCAGCACCTTGACCGGCACCGCCCTGCACTCGACGAGCAGCTCGCGCAGCACGATGTGCTCGAACGTGCCCGGGGCGCGGCACTCGGGGGTGGTGAAGACCACGATGACCGGCCGCTTGTCCTGCCGGCCCTTGGCCAGGCCTTCGTCGAGGGCGTACCAGGCCAGGTCCGGCAGGGCCTCGCCCGACGAACCGCCAACCGCTACCGACCCTCCTCCGCCGCCGCCTCCACCCCCGCCAGGCGTCGGAGCCGGCCTGGGAGCCGGAGCCGGGGACGGGGCCGGAGCGGGCCGCGGGGCCGGGACCGGCAGCGGCCGGTAGACCGGCGGGGGCATCTCTATCGGCGGCCGCGCGGACTGCACGGCCTGGGCGCTGCCGCCCAGCGCCAGGAAGAACCCGCCGGCGCCGGCGAGCCACGCGATGGATCTGCTGAAGACCGTACTCATTGCTCACTCTCCTCGAACCAAGCCAGTCCCGCTCCCCGCACAACCGGGGTTCACCTGTGAATGGCGGCGGGGCGGCCGGGGGCTCTCAACATTCCGGAGGAATCCCGTGGCGCCGACCGCCACGCCGGGCCGGCCGGCGACCCCGGGCTCTGACCTTGCAGCCCGCGCCGGGCGGGCCGATAATCCCCGCCGCGGGAACGGCGCCGGGGGTTGCCCGGCCGGGAGGAGGATGCCCATGGGCCTCTGGGACAAGCTGCGCGGCGAACTGATCGACATCGTCCAGTGGACCGAGGACCGGCCGGACACGCTGGTCCACCGCTTCGAGCGCTACGGCAACGAGATCAAGCACGGCGCCAAGCTCGTGGTCCGCGAGGGCCAGGCGGCGGTTTTCGTCAACGAGGGCAAGCTGGCCGACGTCTTCCGGCCGGGCACCTTCACCCTCGAGACCCGGAACCTGCCGATCCTCTCCACCCTTTTGGGCTGGAAGTACGGCTTCGAGAGCCCCATCAAGGCCGAGGTCTACTTCGTGACGACGCGGGTCTTCACCGATCAGAAGTGGGGCACCAAGAACCCGATCATGCTCCGCGACCCGGAGTTCGGCCCGGTGCGCCTGCGGGCCTTCGGGACTTACACCTTCCGGGTGACGGAGCCGGGCAAGCTGATCCAGGAAGTGGTCGGCACCGACGGGCGCTTCGCCTCGGGGGACATCGCCGAGCAGCTCCGCAACATGATCGTGGCCCGCTTCTCCGACGGCCTGGGCGAGAGCAAGATCCCCATGCTCGACCTCGCCGGCAAGTACGACGAGCTCGGCGCCTTCATGACCGGGCGGATCGGCCCGGAGTTCGCGAGCTACGGGCTGGAGATCAGCAAGTTCCTGGTCGAGAACATCTCCCTGCCTCCGGAGGTCGAGGCGGCGCTCGACAAGCGCAGCTCCATGGGCATCATCGGCAACCTCAACGCCTACACCCAGTTCCAGGCGGCCAACGCCCTGACCGACGCCGCCAAGAACCCCGGCGGGGCGGCGGCCGGCGGGATGGGCATGGGCATGGGCGTGATCATGGCCGGCCAGCTCGGCCAGAGCGTCGGCGCCGCCGGAGCCCAGCAGGCGGCCGTCCCGCCGCCGCTCCCGGCCGGACCGGCCGGCTTCTTCGTCGGCCTCGGCGGCCAGCAGTCCGGCCCCTTCGACCTGGCCGCGCTGCGCGGCATGGCCTCCGCCGGGCAGCTCCGGGCCGACACGCTGGTCTGGCGCGCGGGCATGGCCCAGTGGACCCCGGCCGGGCAGGTCGCCGAGATCGCCGCGCTGCTCGGCCAGTCCCCGCCGCCGCTGCCGAAATAGACCGCAGACTGCAGGCTGGAGGCTGCAGGCTGCAGGCTGCAGGCTCCGGGAGGGAGCCTCGGCGCACAGCCGCCTGTCCGCACCAGGAGCCGGTCCATGGACGAAACCGAGAGCGCCCCGGAGCAGCCGACGGAGACGCCCGCCCCTCCGGTGGCTCAGGCCGTGCCCGCCCAGCGCGAGTATCCCTGCGCGCAGTGCGGGGCGAAGGTCAGGTTCGACCCGGGCGCCGCGTCGCTCAAGTGCCCCTACTGCGGCGCCGAGGCGGCCATCCCGCAGTCGGCCGAGGATGTCGCGGAACTCGACTTCAGCGCCGCCCTGACGGCGCTCGCCGGCGCCGAGGACACCTGCCAGGCACCGGACTCGGCCTGCTCGTCCTGCGGGGCGCGGGTCGCGCTCCCTCCGGGGGACGCCTCGGGGGCCTGTCCCTTCTGCAGCAGTCCGGTCGTGGTCGCCGGCGGCTCGGCCCGGCGCATCAAGCCCCGGTCCCTCCTGCCCTTCAAGGTGACCCGCGAGCAGGCCTGGGCGGGCTTCCGGAAGTGGATCACCGGGCTGTGGTTCGCGCCGAACGAACTCAAGCGCTACGCCCGCGAGGAGGAGAAGCTCTCCGGCGTCTACGTCCCCTACTGGACCTACGACAGCCGCACCACCTCCTGGTACACCGGCGAGCGCGGCGAGGACTACTGGGCGACCGAGTCGTATACGACCACGGTCAACGGCAAGTCGGTCCGCCGCACCCGCCAGGTGCGCCGCACCCGCTGGTACCCGGCCAGCGGCGTGGTCTGGAACAAGTTCGACGACGTGCTGGTGCTGGCCTCCAAGTCGCTGCCCCGGGAGCGCGCCGAGGAGCTCGAGCCCTGGGACCTGGAGAACCTGGCGCCCTTCAAGGAGGACTACCTCAGCGGCTTCCGGGCCGAGTCCTACGGGGTGGACCTGGCCGAGGGCTTCGAGGCCGCCAAGGGCATCATGGACGAGGGCATCCGCGCCTCGATCCGCCGGGACATCGGCGGCGACCACCAGCGGATCCACTCGGTGAAGACCCGGTACGAGGGCATCACCTTCAAGCACCTGCTCCTGCCGGTCTGGGTGAGCGCCTACCGCTACCGTGACAAGGTCTACCGCATCCTGGTCAACGCCCGGACCGGAGAGGTCCAGGGCGAGCGGCCCTGGAGCTGGGTCAAGATAACGCTCCTGGCGCTGGGCATCGCCGGCGGCATCGCCGCGGTCATTTCCGTGCTGGCGTCATCCACGCGCTGAGCCGATCCGAGGTTTCAGGTGTCAGGTGTCAGGACCTAGTTCGGGTCTCCGGCCTCTGACACCCGGCACCCCTCACGGCACCGCCGCCGTCTCCGTCGCGGCGTAGTCCAGCTTCACCCTGAGTATTCTCTTGTTGATCACGTCGCCGACGTAGGCATAGCGGTCGGTCACGGCCACGCCGATGATCCAGGCGAAGCCCAACTCCGGCTTGGCGAGGGGGCTGACCAGGTCCTTGGGGTCGCCCTCCTTCCGCGGCCGCAGGAACTTGCCGGCCGGATCGAGGACGTAGCTTTCCGGGCCGCAGTTGTCCTGGTTGCCGTAACCGCCGATGGAGGTGATCTCGTTGCCGTTGGTGTCGAGCACGCCGACCCGGAAGCGCCCGGTGTCCGGCGCGAAGGTCCGGCCGAAGTCGTCGACGTCGAAGTCCGAGCCCACGCAGTGGCAGTGGTCGCCGCTGTTGACCTGGCCGAGCGGCGAGAAGCCCGGCTTCCACCACAGCGCGCCCTGCAGCTCGGCGGCCCCGCCGAGGTGATAGGTGGTGGCGGCCACCGGCTCCCGCTTCATGGCGCCGGGGAGCTTCTTGTCCGGCCCGTCCTCGGCGTTGAAGTTCCAGACCAGCTTCGAGTCGGCGTCGCCGATGCGCACCCAGTCGATCGCGAAGGTGCCCTTGGCGGCGTCGGTGGGCTGGAGCCCCAGGTGCCAGACGCTCTCCCTCCAGTCCTTCTCCCCGGAAAGGTCGAAGGTGTACTCGGCGAAGTCGCCGTTCGGCTTTATCTCCACGGTCTTCTTGAAGCCCGTCGAACAGGACTCGGAGTAGTTCTCCTTGACGCGGTGCCAGGTCAGCGTCGCCTGCTTGCCGTCGGTGTCGTTCTTGAGCCGCACCGTCACCTTGGCGTGGGCGGCCGTGTCCACCCAGAGGTCGCCAGGGAAGGACACGGTCGCGGGCGCTCCGGCGACCGTCCCGGTCAGGCTGCCGCCCGCGGTGCGCAGGTCGGGGATGTTCACCTTGAAGCCGTGGGCCGCGCAGGACCAGCCCTCGTACATCAGCGGAGAGCCCAGCCGCTTGGAGGTGAACCAGGCCGCGCCGCCCTCCGGGCCGAACTTGATCACGCTGCCGTAGATCCAGTCGAACCAGTGCTCGGCAACCTTGCCGCTGACGTGGGGCTTGAGCTCCGGAGGGAAAGGCTGGCCGAGGGGCTTGATGGACTCCATGATGTACAGGTTGCCCTTGAGGTCCACGCGCGGCCCGTACATGGCGTCGCTGACGCAGTGGATGACGGTGCGCTTGAAGCGACCGTCGGGGCCGTAGACCTGCACGGTCATCAGGCCGTGGTACTCCGGTCCCCAGGCCCGCACGTAGATGTCGCCCTTGCGGTCCACCGAGAAGTCGCGGTCCCAGGCGGTCGTCCCGGTGTTGCCCACCGGCAGCCGCCCGAGCAGCGCCGGGTTCTTGAGGGTGGCCTCGAACGGCTTGGGCTTGCCCTCGCGGTCGAAGCGGATGATCGGCTGGGCATGGTCCACGGCGACGATGTCGCCGTCCGGGCCCAGCCGGTGGGTGCGCCCGCCCGCTCCGCCGTAGGCCGGGTTGCCGACCAGCCGGACCTTCCCGGTGGCCTCGTCGAGCAGGCGGAGGTTCCCCGCGCTCTCGTCCTTGGCGACTACCTCCCGCCGCCAGGGGTCGGTCGCCGGGCGCTTGAAGTGGTGCTCCGAGAAGCTCCCCGCCGGAGTCGCGTCGCCGAACTTGGCGCCCTGGTCCTCGCACCAGACCAGCGAGCGCCCCGCCCAGATGGCGCTGGCGCAGCCCACCCACAGGGCCGCCGGGGAGGCGGACGCGTCCAGGGCGAAGGTCAGCTTGACCGTGGGCCGGTAGGCGCCCGCCGGAGTCTTGTTGATCATGGCAGCGAAGTCGGCGCGCGCGACCTCCTTGGGCTTGTCCCAGCCTGAGAACTTGACCAGCGCACTGTCCCCGCTCTGCACGTAGACCTCGCCGCTCTTGGGGTGGACGGCGAGCCACCCGGGCGACGGCACCGGGAAGCTCCCCGCGACGGACTTGTCCTTCTGGTTGAGGACCAGCACGCGGTTGTTACCGCCGTCGGCGACCAGCAGGTGACCCTTGCCGTCGACCGCGATGCCCCGCGGTTCGTTGAGGTGGGCGTCGTCCGCGCCCGGCTTGGCCGCTTCGCCGAAGAAGGTCTCGAGCGGCCCGCGGTCCGGCAGCTTGGCCGCGTAGACGGCGTGGGTGGGCTGGGACTTGTAGAGATTCCCCGAGGCCAGCCCCGAGATATAGACGACCTTGGCGCTCTCGTCGACCGCCAGGCTCGCGTAGGTGCCCCGGAAGCATCCTGCAGCAGTCACCGCCGTCCCCCACACCAACCCGGTGCCCAGCGCCGGCCCGGCGAAGGAGCTCTCCGGGATGCCGCCGTTGGTGTCGAGCAGCGCCAGGCGGGCCGGCCCTGCGCGCATGTAGCCCTCCATCCCCGGGACGACCGCCAGGACGATCCGCCCGTCGGAGGTCACCGCCGGCTGGTGGGGCACATCCTCGCAGCCGTAGAACGACATGGACGTGGCCCGCTTGACGAGCGGACTGAGTTCGCCGGCCGCGTTCAGGAACGCGCCCTCGGGCTTGGCCCGCTCGAGCGGCGTGTTCGAGGGGAACGGCTTGATGGTCTTCTCGTAGGCACCGCCCCGCCGGAAGACGTGGATCTTGCTGGCGTTCCAGTGGTCGGACCACACGTCGGTCTTCGCCAGGACGTAGACGCGGCCGTCCGGCCCGGCGGCCATGCCCAGGACGTCGCCGATGCGGTTCGGGCCGGTCCCGTCCTTGTCGTCGAAGGCCAGGCCGCCCCAGGAGGCCTTGAGGCCCAGGCCGACGCGCACTTTGAAGGGCCCGCCGGCTGCGGGCTTGCCGTCGTCGTCCTTGCCGTCCCACTCCAGGGACTGCTCGAGCGCGCCGGCCTTGAGCGGCTCCGGCGCGTTCTTGCCGAGGACGCCGGCGGCCAGGTGCCGGACGATCGCCCCTTTGGCGTCTTCGACATAGACGGCCACGTCGGTCTCGCGGTCGACGGCAAAGCTGATGGTGGTCTTGTCACCGGCCTTGGTCACCGCGGGCTTCTTCGCGAAAGCCGGCGGCGCGGCGGACTCGGCGGCGGAGGCGCCAGATACTAACAAGAGCAGAAGGCACTGAGGCACTAAGGCACTGAGGCACTTGGTGAGCGCGGCCAAGTTCCTTGACGTCATCATGTCGTCATCCTTTCCCAACTTGGTGCCTTAGTGCCTCAGTCCCTCAGTGCCTACCTGACCTCGCACCTCTCCTCCGCCACGTACTCCAGCTTCACCTTGAGGATGCGCTTGTTGATCATGTCGGTGATGAAGGCGTGCCGGTCGGTCACGGCCACGCCGTTGACCCAGGCCAGCGGGATCTCGGGCCTGGCGAAGGGACTGACCAGGTCCTTGGGGTCGTCGGCCTTCCTCGGCCGGAGCACCTTCTCCTTGGGGTCGAGCACATAGCTCTCCGGCCCGCAGAAGTCCTGGTTGCCGTACCCGCCGATGGTGGTGAGCTCGTTGCCGTTGGCGTCGAGCACGCACACCCGGAAGCGCAGCGAATCCGGGGCGAAGATCCGGCCGAAGTCGTCCATGTCGAGGTCGGTTCCGAAGCAGTGGCATTCGCCGTAGCCCTGGGCGCTGACCGCCGAGACGCCGGGGCGGATCCACTCGGCACCCTGCAGCGTGCCCTGGGGCATCCAGTGGGAGGCCCGGACCGGCTCCTTCCTGGCGTCCGCGGGCAGCTTGGCCTCATAGGAGTCCTCGGCGTTGAAGTCGTAGGTCTTCTGGTCGGCGCCCGAGCCGATCCTGATCCAGTCGATGGCAAAGGAGCCCTCGCCCTTGGTGTCGCTGGGGTGGACGGCGATGGTCCGCACCAGGCCCTTCCACTCCTTCACGTCCGTCAGGTCGAAGGTGTACTCGGCGAAGTCGCTGTTGGGCTTGATGTCGACGGTCTTGATGATGGGGCCGTGGTCGCTGATGATGCCCTCCTTGGCGAGCTCCAGCAGCGCCTTGGTCCCGTCGGTGCCGTTCTTGAGGCGGATGCTCACGGTCTTGACCTTGTCGGCGTCGATGAGCGTGCCGGCCCGGCCGGAGACCAGCGCAACGCCCGGAGGGTGCGGTGCGCCCTTGACGATCTGCCCGGTCAGGCTGCCGCCGGTCGTTCGCAGGTTGGTCACCCGGCCGTAGGCGCGCCAGTTCTCGAAGTCGGCCGGGCAGAAGTCGTCGCCCGTTTTCCAGGCGGCGCCGCCGCGCGGGCCGAACTTGATGACGCTGCCGTAGAACCAGTCGTAGAGCCGGGAGTCGGCGCCGGCGAACTCCTTGGGGAAAGGCTGGTCCGGCGGCTCGACCGTGTCGAGCACCACGATGTTGCCCTTTCCGTCGACCCGCGGACCGTACATCCCGTCGGTGATCGACCAGAGCGCCACGCGCAGGAACTTGCCCTGCTGGTCGAAGACCTCCAGGGTATCGAGGCCGTGGTAGATGTGTGCCTGGCGGTTGACGTAGATCTCGCCCCGGCGGTCGATCCAGAAGTCGCGCTCCCAGGCGCTGTTGCCGCGGTTGCCGACCGGCAGGCTGCCCTTGAGGCGCGGGTCGGCCGCCGTAGCCGGGAAGGGCAGGGGCTTGCCGTCGCGGCCGACGCGCTGCACCGGGTCGCCGGCGGTGACCCCGTAGATGTTCCCCTCCCTGTCCAGACGATGATAGCAGCCCAGGAAGCGGTTGGGCACGTTGACCGTGCTGACGGTCCCGGCCTCGTCGTCCAGGAGGCGAAACTTGCCGCCGGCGACCGTGGCTACCAGCCGGTGAGTCGGGTCCGCGCAGGTCCGGCGCGGGGTTTCCGGCCGGTAGCAGCCGGCCGGGACCGGGTCGGTGAACTTGGTGCCGTCGTCCTCGAAGCGCAGGAAGAGCGGGCCCTTCTTGGCATCCCAGGCGCCCGCCCAGAGCACCGGCGGCTGGGCGGCGGCGTCGAGCGCGAAGTAGCTGGTCTCCTTGCGCTGCAGTCCCGGCTCGTAGGCCGAGGGCAGCGCCGCGCCGTAGGCCTCCTTGGCGTCCTTCCAGGATGGGAACTTGATCAAGCGCCCGGCCTTGCCGTAGGCGTAGACCGCCCCGGTCTTCTTGTGCACGCCGACCCAGATCGGCCCCTCCACGGGGATCGACCCGGCGAAGGAGCGGTCGGCCTCGTTCACCACCACGATGCGGTTGTTGCCGCAGTCGGCGATGAAGACGCGCCCCTGGCCGTCGACCGCCACGGCGCGCGGGTCGCTGAGGTGCTTCTCGTCGGCGCCGGCGGCGTCGGGCTCTCCGAAGAAGACCTCCGCCGGGCCGCGCTCGGGCAGCTTGATGCGGAAGACGGCGTGCGCCTCCTTTGCAGACACGCCCTTGGCGTCCATGCTGGCCAGTCGCGTGGCGTAGAGCGCCTTCCCGTCGCCCGCCAGGGCAAGGCAGGGAGCGTCGAGCCAGCGCCGGCCCAGCGCCGGCCCGGCGTAGGACTCGGCCGGGACGCCGCCGTCGCCGTCGATGACCGTGACCACACCGCCGGCCTTGCCGGCGTCGCCGGCCATGTAGATGCACCCGTCCGGCGCGGCCGCCGGCGTCTGGAAGTTCACCTTGCTGACCGGGTAGAGCCAGACGTGCCGCTGGACGTAGGGGCCGTGCTTGGGGTTGACCATCCCGAGGGAGTTGACGAAGGCGCCGGTCGGCTTGAGCCGCTCGAAGGGAACGGTCGGCGCATAGGGCATGATAGTCTTCTCGTAGGCCCCGTCGCGGCGGAAGACCAGGGTCTTCGAGACCGAGCCCAGGTGGTAGGTGCCATGGGGCTGGCCGACGTAGACCCGGCCGTCCGGCCCGACCGCGAGGCCCGCCACCAGGTGCTCCAGCATGTTCGGCCCGGAGCGGCCCGGCTCGGCGAAGGCCAAGCCGCCCCAGGAAGCCCTGAGCCCGAGGCCCACGCGGACCTTGAAGGGCCCGCCCTCGGCCGGCCGGCCGTCGTCGTCGCGGGAGTCCCACTCGACGGACTGCTCGAGCGCGCCGGCCTTGAGCGGCTCCGGCGGGTTCTTGCCGAGGACGCCGGCGGCCAGGTGCCGGACGATCCTGCCCTTGGCATCCTCGATGTAGACGGCCACGTCGGTTTCGCGGTCGACGGCGAATGTCACGACCGTTTTGTCACCGGCCTTGGCGGCGGCCGGCTTCTTGGTGAATGCCGGCGGCGCGGCGGGCTCAGCGGCCCCGGCGGGGCCAGCCAGGAGCGTCAACAGGAACAAGCTTCCGGAGATTCTCATGAGTCCCCCTCTGCAACTGCCCGGGCCTACTGCACCGTGCAGTTCTCCTCCGTCGCGTAGCTCAGCCTGACCTTGACCACGCGCAGGTTGATGGTGTCGGCCACGTAGGCGTAGCGGTCGCTGACCGCCACGTAGACCGGCCAGGCCAGCGGGATCTCCGGGGCCTTGAGCCGGGCGTCCGGGCCTCCCGAGTCCAGGTTGCCGTAGTGGCCGAATGCCCCGATCGGATTGTTGGCCGTGTCGACCATCTCCACGCGGAACTGCCCGAGGTTCGGATAGAACACCCGGCCGAAGTCGTCCACGTCGAAGCCGGCGTTCTCGCAGTGGCAGCCCTCGGAGCCGATGCCCCAGGTCTGCGAGTACGGAGAGAACCCGAAGCGCACCCACTCCGCGCCCTGCACCGTCCCGTTCTTGAGGCCCCGGCAGTAGGTCCCCGGGTAGCTGAACTCCTCGCCCGGCTTCTTGGCCAGAGCCTCGGGCGGCTCGCCCTTGGCCGCCTTCGGCAGCTTCTTCTCGTACCAGATGGCCCCGCCCTCGGGCGGGAACTTGATGATGCTGCCGTAGATGTAGTTGTAGGGGTCGACTTCCTTCGGGTTCTGGATCGTGCGCTTGCCGTCGAAGAACTCCGGGCACATCCGGCCCTTGGGCTTGACCGGCTCCGCCACGTAGATGTTGCCCCGCGCGTCGACCCTGGGGATGGCCCGGCCGGTGCACTGCCACAGGGCCGTGCGCTTGGCCTTGCCGTCCAGGCCGTGCACGTTGAGGCAGGTCAGCCCCTCGCCGGGATCCACGACGTAGATCTCGTCCTTGCGCACGGCCAGCCGGTTGTCCGGCCCCAGGGTCATGACCGCGTGGGTCAGCCCCGTGTTCTTGGGCCCGTTGTCCGGCGCGCCGTCCCAGGGAAGCGGCTTGGCTTCGCGGGTCCAGCGCATCATGCCGTTGGGGTAGCCCATGGTGACGAGGTTGCCGTCCTCGCAGGGCACCACCTCGCAGTTGCCCCATCCGGTGACCCGCGTCGACCAGTTCGGGTTGGCGGAGACCACCGTCAGCTTCCCGCTGGCCTCGTCGATGCGCACCGGCTGGCCCCCGGTCTGCAGGTGCAGCTCCCCGCGGGCGCGGTCCATGCGCAGGTCCTTGGGGCCCGCGGCCATCAGCGGGCTGTACCGCTTGCGCAGTTCGTCGCGGAGGACCAGCTTGCCGTCCACGTCCTCGAAGAAGTACATGCCCTGGGAGGTGTACAGGGACTGCGCCCAGATGCGCACCGGCTGGCGCGAGGCGTCCACGGCCAGGAGCGGCCTGGCCCACTGCCGGTGGCTCTCCCGGGGCATCTTGGCCCGGCAGACCTCGCGCCCGGTCTTGAGCCCCTCGAACTTCACCAGCTCGTACTGGAGCTCGTCCTTGGTCGCGCAGACCACGTACACCGCGCCGCTCTCCGGGTCGGCGCCGACATAGCGCGCGGAATCGACCTTGAGCTCCCCCGCCGGGCTGCCGTCCTTCTCGCGGAAGGCGGCCACCCGGCCGGCCCGGGGATCGACCACGTAGAGGAGGCCCCCGGCGCAGGCGATGTGCCCCGGCGCGGCCACCGGCGGCTCCTGCCCCGCCTCGGCCGTCGGCTTGCCGAGGAACGGCGCGGCCTCGGCGCGCGTGGCCAGGTCCACCCGGTAGACGCAGGGCAGCGGTTCGCTCTCCTTGCCCTTGACCCGGGACGCTCCCGAGACGTAGAGGTAGCGGTCGCCCTCGCCGACGGCCAGGTACCAGCCGGCCACGCCCTTCTCGAAGAGCGCCCGGCTCAGGAACTCCGGATAGGGCGAGCCCCCGTCGGCCGAGAGGCTGGCCAGCAGCCCGCCGCTGAGCATCCAGTGGACGCCGCCCTTGCTGTCGACGGCCGGGTTGGAGGACAGGCTCCGTCCCCGGCCCGAGCCCTGGGGATCGGGGTAGAAGTTCAGCGACTGCCAAGAATGGATCCGCGGCACCAGGCGGCCGGCCTCGTCCTGCATCGCCCCCATGGCCCTGGTCTTCTCGCCGGGGACGTCCGCGGGGAAGGGCAGCAGCATGCGCCGGAAGCGTCCCTCGCGGTCCAGTACCTTCACCTTGATCCCACCCTGGTTGAAGTTGGCCGCGCCGTCCCGGTAGAACACATAGACGCTGCCGTCCGGCCCGCCCGCGAAGGTCTCGAGGCCGGTCACCACGTCCGGGTTATTGAGCAGGAAGCTCTCGAACTTGGGGCTCAGCCCGAGCGCCACGCGGACCTTGAAGGGGCCGCCCTGGGCGGGCTGGCCCCGGTCGTCCCGCCCGTCCCACTCGAGGCTCTGGGCCAGGCCGGGCTTGAGCGGCGCGGGGGCCTTGGCGCCAAGAACCCCGGCGGCCAGGTGACAGACCACCTTGCCGGCGGCGTCCTCCACGTAGACGGCCACGTCGGTTTCGCGGTCGACAGCGAAGGAGACGGTGAACTTATCACCGGCCTTGGCCGCGGACGGCTTCTTGGTAAACGATGGCAGGGCGGGCTCGGCCGCCATCGCAGCCGCTGCCATCAGGCCCAAGGCCAGCGCGCTCATCAGCGCCACGCGCATGGGAAACCTCCTGTCAGAAGGATGAGGGGCGGAGGGAGGAGAACCGAAGCCCCGAGGCCGGCCTTCCAACCCTCCACCCTCCACCTTCCACCTCTTCCTCACGGCGCCGCCACCGCCTCGACCGCGGCGTAGTCCAGCTTCACGCGCAGGATGCGCTTGTTCATCACGTCGTCCACGTAGGCGTGCTTGTCGGTCACGGCCACGCCGACGATCCAGCCGAAGGCGATCTCGGGCTTGGCGAAGGGGCTGACCAGGTCCTTGGGGTCGTCGGCCTTCCGCGGGCGCAGGAACTTGCCGGCCGGATCCATGACGTGGCTGTCCGGGCCGCAGTTGTCCTGGTTGCCGTAGCCGCCGATGGAGATGATCTCGTTGCCGTTGGTGTCGAGCACCCCGACCCGGAAGCGCCCCGTGTCCGGCGCGAAGACCCGGCCGAAGTCGTCCACGTCGAAGTCCGAGCCGGTGCACTGGCACTGGCCGATGGCTCCGGCCAGCACCGGCGAGAACCCCGGCTTCCACCAGCGGGCGCCCTGCAGCTCGACGGGGCCCTGGCGGTGGGCGGCCAGTTTCTCCCGCTTCATGGTGGCGGGCAGCCGGCGCTCGGGCGCGTCCTCGGCGTCGAAGTTCCAGACCGTCGCGCCGCCCCCTTCGCCGAGCCGGACCCAGTCGATCCGGAAGGAGCCGGCGGCCGCGCTGGTGGGGCAGAGGTTCATCCGCCAGATGACGCCCTTCCACTCCGCCTCCCCGGACAGGTCGAAGACATACTCCGCGAAGTCGCTGTTGGGCTTGATCGCCACGGACTTGGTGAAGCCGACGTCCGAACCCAGCCGGAACCAGGTCAGGGTGGCCTTGTCGCCGCCGCTGTCGTTCTTCAGGCGCACGGAGATCTTCTTGAAGGCGGCGGTGTCGTAGCCCCTCCGCGGGAAGGCCAGCGTCGCCGGCCCCCGGGCGAAGGTCCCGGCCAGCGCGCCGCCGGTCGTCCGGAAGTCGGACACCCGCTGCTTGCCGTCGGGGGAGTGAGCCTGGCCGTAGCCGATGCCCCAGCCCTCGTAGGTCATGGCCGTGAAGTCGCCCGGGTTCCAGATCGCGCCGCCCTCCGGCCCGAACTTGACGATGCTGCCGTAGATGTTGTCGAACCACATCTCCTGGACCGGGCTCAGCCGCCCCGCGAACTCGTCGGGCCAGGGTTTGGCGGGGTCCTTGCAGGGTTCCATCAGGTAGATGTTGCCGCGCGCGTCCACCCGCGGGCCGTAGCCGCCCTCGCGCGTCTCGTGCACCGCGATGCGCTTCAGGTTCCCGTCCCGGTCGTAGACGTGGACGGCGTGGAGCCCGTGGTAGACGGCCCCCTGGGCCTTGACGTAGAGGTCGCCGTTGCGGGCCACGCCGAAGTCGCGCTCCCAAGCGGTGGTCCCGTTGCAGCCGTAGACCAGGCGCCCCCCGCGCAGCCACGGGTCCTGGAGCGTGGCCGCGAACGGCACGGGCTTGCCGTCGCGGTCCCAGCGGCAGATGCCGGCGCCCTGCTCCCAGTGGTCCTGGGCGTAGATGGATCCGTCCGGGCCGAGACGGAAGCTGCGGCCGTAGTTGAACAGCCCGGGAACGTCCCGGATCTTCCCCGTCTCCTCGTCCAGGACCCGCAACGGGTACCGCCCGTACGCATCCGTGCCGGTTGCGCACGCCACCAGGCGGTGCGTCGGATCGGAGGTCGGCCGGTTGACCAGCTGGTCGAAGAAGCACTTCGCCGGGACCGCATCCGAGAACTTGTCGCCCAGGTCCTCGCAGCGGACCAGGGCACGCCCCCCGCTGAGGGGGCTCTTCTGTCCCACCCACACGACCGCCGGATCCGCGGAACAGTCCACGGCGAATGTCGTCCCGACGCCCCACCACCACTCCTTGCCGATGCCTTTGCGCAAACCGACGTAATCGCTTCGGGCCAGTTCCTTCGGATTCTCCCACCCCGAGAACTTGATCAGGATCGTCTGCTTGCTGCAGACGTAGACCGCGCCGGTGCGGGGGTGGGCCGCCACCCAGGAGGGCGCCTCGACCGGGATCGAGCCCGCGAAGCTCTTGTCCTTCTCGTTGAGCACCAGAATGCGGTTGTTGCCGCGGTCGGCGATCAGCAGGCGGCCCTTGCCGTCCAGGGCCACCGCGCACGGGTCGTTGAGGTGCGCGTTGTCGCTGCCGGACTTGCCCGGCTCGCCGAACCAGACCGCCGCCGGCCCGCGCTCCGGAAGCGGGGCGGTGTAGATGGCGTGGTGCGTCGGCTTGGCGTGGGGGTGGTCGACCGGCCCCAGGCCGGCGATGTAGACCGATTTGCCGTCGGCCGACGCGGCCAGCACCGGATAGTAGGCAAAGCCCAACTGGGCGCTGCCGCCCAGTGCCGGACCTGCATAGGTCGGGTTGGGGATGCCGCCGTCGGCGTCCAGCATGGCCAGATGGGCGATCAGTCCGCGCTGGTTGGCCCCCGAGGTCGCCGGGACGACGGCCAGGACCAGTCGGCCGTCGGGCAGCACCGCGGGCTGGTACCCGAAGAAGGCATCGTCGTGCGAGTAGAGCGAAAGCCCGCTCGCCCGATGGATCAGCGGGTTCATCGCGCCGTAGGAGTTGACGAAGCCCCCGCCGGTGCGCCCCGCCGGCAGGTTCGCCGGGAAGGGCTTGAGGGTCTTCTCGTAGGAGCCGTCGCGCCGGAAGACGTGGATCTTGTACAGGTCCCAGTGCCCCGACCAGACCGCGCCCTGTTCGACGACGTAGACCCGCCCGTCGGGACCGGCGGCCAGGCCGATCACGTTCTCGATGTGGTTCGGCCCGGTCTGGTCCTTCTCGGCGAACGGCAGGCCGGCGTAGCTGGCCTTCAACCCGGCTCCCACCCGGAACTTGAAGGGCCCGCCGGCCGCGGGCTTCCCGTCGTCGTCCCGGCCGTCCCACTCGACGGACTGCTCGAGCGAGTTGGCCTTGAGCGGCTCCGGCGGGTTCTTGCCGAGGACGCCGGCGGCCAGATGCCGGACGACCTTTCCGGCCGCGTCCTCCACGTAGACCGCCACGTCGGTCTCGCGGTCGACGGCGAAGGTGACGGTGGTCTTCTCACCGGCCTTGGCCGCGACGGGCTTCTTGGCGAACGAGGGCGGAGCCGGTTCCGCCGACCGGGCCGAAGCCGCCGCCAGGATCAGTGTCGCTGTGCAGGTCAGCGCGAAGCGCATGATGGGCCTCCTTTGAGATCGACGGCAAGGGTTTGTGAGTTTGTGAGCATGTGGGTGTGTGAGGACGAGGGCCAACACCCCACCTCGCCCGTACACACACGCACACACCCACACACCCCTGGACTTCACGGCGCCGCCACCTCTCACGTCCTCAGCCTCGCCGGCACGCGCACGCGCAGCGGCGGCAGCTCCGGATGAGCCCAACGTTCGGTCAGCACGGCCATGGCCGAGTCGGCCATGGCCCGCAGGCTCCAGGTGACCGCCGGCGCGACCTGCCCCCCGGCGAAGCCCGGCGCGTAGTCCCTGTCGTAGAGCTCCTCGGCGCACCAGCCGACCATCTGCAGGTCTCGGCCGAGAACCAGCCCGGCCTCGTCGGCGACCTGCTTGATCGCTGTGGCGTAGATGCTCCAGAGCGCGACCACCGCCTCGGGGCGGCCGCGGCCGGACAGCAACCTGCGGGCGGCTTCCAGGACGCCGCCCTCCGGACAGCTGAAGACCAGCTCGGGGTTGAGCATGGCGTTCTCGCCGAAGAGCCCGGCCGCGAAGCCCCCGAAACGGTCCAGCTCGTGCGTGCTGCGGTCATCGGGCCCGAACCAGGCGATCCGGCGACAGCCGAGCTCGTGGAGGTGCCGGGCGGCCAGCATGCCGCCGTGATGGCCGTCCTGCATGACCGAGTCGAGGCCGCAGCCCTCGATCCAGGAGTCGACCATCATGGCCGGCACCCCCGACTCGCGGACGGCGCGGATCATATCCTGGTCGTGGGTGTCGATGATCACGGCGGAGGCCCGCGCGGTCTTGACGCGCGCCAGTATCCCGGCCGGATCCAGGGACCCGCCGCCCATGGCCAGGAGCGGCCAGCCGCGCCGGTCGGCCGCGGACTGCAGCTCCCTGACCAGGCCGACGTGGAACTCGTCCCACTGTTCCGGAGCTCCGGGCGCGCCGCGGACGAAGGCGATCGGGCAGCCCCGCGCCGGGTCGTTGGCCAGGCTCAGCACCCGGTAGCCCTTGCGCGGCTCGGCCCGGATGAGGCCGTCGGCCTTGAGACGCTCTAGCGCCCGGCGCACGGTGGTGTGGGCCACTCCGTGCTCCGCGGCCATCTCGCGCTCGGTGGGCAGGAAGCGGCCGACGGAGATCTCGCCGGACAGGAGCTGGCTGCGCAGCCGGTCGTAGACCTGCTCCGAGCCGCGGCCCGTGCCTGAGTTGCTCTGTCGCCCCTTCTTGCGTGCTAGTGCAGTGCTAGTCATGGTGCTAGCTCCTATGCTAGGCTACTATACACGGCATGATCTGTCTTGTTGCTGATAAAATGATACTCTTGTGCAAGTATCAGAATATTAGGATGATAGATGCGATAGAGCGGGCCTGCCTGGCTGGCGTTAGGGCCGGAGCCCGCGCCGTCGGCGGATGCCGTAGAACCACCTCGCACTCATTAAACGATGCCCGGGCAGGGTGGAAGACCGTCTGAGTGATCCCGCACGGATGGCTCGCCGCCGGCCAGGACCTTCTCCCGGCAGCCGAGGCCGTCAGGCCTCTTCCTGCGGAGCGCCCTGTCCCTCGCGGCGCTTCTTCCAGGCCTCGGCCTCGCACTCGGCCATGGCCTTGAAGCCGCGGATCACCAGCATCACCGGGATGGCGTAGGCCACCACCGAGATCAGCCGGCCGGCGAAGGGGTAGCCCATGAAGAGGATCTCGAAGGCCAGGTAGAACACGGCCACGGCGCCTCCGGCCACGATGCAGCTGACGATGGCCGCCTTGCTCCGCGCGACCAGCACGAATATCCCGCAGGCCAGGTTCACCGCCGCCATCAGGGCCATGGGAACGCCGAAGACTATCGAGCGGGCCACCCCGGCCACCGGCGGAGCGCTCTGCAGCCCAGTCAGGGTCAGATAGGACCCGATCCCCAGAAAGACACCCATGAAGACCGCGAAAACGCCGACCTCGGTTATGACGCTGCGCGTTTTGGTCCCACTGGGCTCGCTTGCCATGATCACGTCCTCCTCAATGAATAAGCTCCGGCTTCATCCAGGCCCCTGACCTAACGCCCGAAGCTCCGGCGCCGGCGGTACTTGCCGGTGCGGATCACCGCCCGGGCCTTGGGCCGGCGCCCGGCAGGCTTGGCCGGGCTCGACGACTGGGTCGGGGCGTCGCCGTCGACCTCCTCGATCACCTCGACCTCGTCGACCGCCCCGGCCTTGCCCGCCGCCGGGACGGCCGATGGGGGGGCGATGCGGATCGGCGAGAGCCCGCCGGCCAGGGACTTCAGCCGCGCGCCCACGTCCGCCATGGACGCGGGCCGCTCGTCGGGCTCCGGGGCGAGCATGGCGCAGACCAGCGCGCAGAGCCCGCGCGGCAGCTTGGGGTCGATCTGCTCGGGGGGCACCAGGCTCTCCCGGGCCAGGCGCATGAGCACCTCGGCGGTGCCGGAGCCGCTGTAGGGCGGCCGGCCGGTGAGCATGTGGTAGAGCACCGCGCCCAGCGAGTAGACGTCGCTGCGCGCGTCGGCCCGGGCCGGGTCCACGGCCACCTCCGGCGCCAGGTAGAAGGGGATGTTGACCGCCTCGCGGCCCAGGTAGCGGAGGTTGAGCACCGCGTCCTTGGGCACGCCCAGGCCGGAGAGCCGCGCCGCCCCGCGCTCGTCGATGATCACGTTGCTGGGCCGCACGTCGCCGTGGACCACCCCGCGCTCGTGGCCGTAGCGCAGGGCCTCGGCCAGCTGGCGGGCCACGTCGATGGCGTCGGAGGCCAGCATGCGCCCGACCAGCTCCAGGTGGCGCTTGAGCGACTGGCCCTCGACGAACTCCTCGGCCAGGAAGATGCGCCCGCGGTCCACGCCGATCTCGAAGACGCGCTTGAGGTTGGCATGCACCAGGTACACGGCCTTCTTGCCGGCCTCCCGGAAGGCCCGGGCCATCTTGCCGTCGGGCGTGCCGTCCGGGCGCAGGACCTTGAGGGCCACCATCTCGCCGCCGGGCAGCCGCCGGGCCTTGCAGACCGCGCTGACCGCGTCGGAGCCCAGCCGCGACACGATCTCGTAGCCGCCGATCCGCAGGGGCTCGCCCTGGTCCGCGGACTTGGCCGGGTCGACGTAGTAGTAGCCGCCGGCCGCGTCCTCGCGGATCTCGACCAGGTCCTCCTCGCCGGCCGCCCCGGCCGCTCCGGCCGGGGCCTTGGCGGCGGCGGCCTTGGGGCGGTCCTGGGCCGGAGCCGGGGCCGGCGCGGCGGGCGGCGCCGCGACCGGCTCGGCGTGCACGGTGGTGGGCCGGCGCCTGGCCGGGGCGAGCAGCCGCGGCGGGGTGAGGGCGGCGCCGTCGTCCGGCGGGCACCACAGGGTGCCGACCACGCCCAGCGGGGCGTTCTCGGCCGGGCCGGCGGCCGCCTCGTCCAGCGCGATGGCCGCGTTGCAGCGCGGGCAGGCCAGGCGCACCCCGGCGCGGAAGCGGACCACGTTGAAGTGGGACTTGCAGCCGGAGCAGCCGACGATCCGCTTGCCCTGGGCGCCCAGAACCACCCGGACCTGCGAGGGCCGCAGCAGGCCCAGGTCCACCAGGATCTCGCCGAGGCCCGCGCGCGGCTTGCCGGCGGCGTCCATGCCCCGCTGCGCCTCCAGGGCCCGCTCGAGCCCCGCGGCGTCGATCAGCCGCCAGCGCATGGCGATCTCGCCGAACAGACCGTCCCGCCGGGAGCGCTGGCCGTCGAGTATGGCCCGGACCTGCTCGGCGCTGAGGTAGCCCTTCATGATCAGCATCTCGCCCAGCAGCGGCACCTTGCCGCCGTACTCGCCGTAGCGGATCTGGAGCCCCAGGCACTCGGTGAGTTGTTCGTCGGTGACCAGCTTCTCGGCCAGCGCCAGCCGGCCGAAGAGCAGTTCGCGGATCGGAGCCTTCGCCATGATTCAAGACCTCCCCAGTGACCTGCGGCGATTATCCCCGGCCGGGCCGGCCTGACAAGGACCGCGGAACCCCTTGCGGTGGCGAGCTCTCAACGCAGAGGTCGCAGAGGTTCGCAGAGGCCGCAGAGGACAGACCGGAGGGGAGAATGGAAGGCGGAGCCGCTTCATCTCCTTCGATCCCGCCTGCGGTCGGGTCGAGGAAGCCGAAGCAGCTCCTTCGGGAGCGTTCCGCTCCCTGCGCGGCTGTTGCCGCGCGCTTCTCTGTTGACGAAAACCCACTCCTCTGCGACCTCTGCGCTCCTCCGCGGCCTCCGCGTTGAGAATGCCCGCCGGCACGAAGGAAGATGATCGGTTCTTGAAAAGCGCGGCGCGGGGTGATAATCGCCGGCCATGAAACTCATCGACTTCGGCCGCCGCAGCGGACTGCGCGTCGCCCGGGCCAGCATCGGCGGGATGCGCCTGCCGGAGGACCACGACCAGGCGGTCGCGGTCATCCGCCGGGCCATCGACGCCGGCATGCGCTACATCGACACCAGCCGCGGCTACGGCGAGAGCGAGGTCAAGTTCGGCAAGGCCCTCAAGGGCGGCTACCGGGAGAAGGTCATCCTCAGCTCCAAGTGGTCGCCCTGGATCCAGAAGGTCGAGCCCGACGACGCGCCCACCGCCGACTGCATGCTCAAGCGGATCGAGGACTCGCTCCGGCGCCTGGACGTCGACTGCATCGACTTCTACCAGGTCTGGAACGTGCACAGCCCGGAGCTCTTCGAGGCGGCGACCAGGCCGGGCGGCACGCTCGACGGCATCCGCCGCGCCATGAGCGAGGGGCTGGTCCGCCACACCGGGATGACCGCCCACGACAAGCCCGCCAACCTGCTCGCCTACCTGCCAAGCTGCGACTGGTGCGAGGTGCTGCTGCTGAGCTACAACCTGCTGGACACCTCCTGTGCGCCAGTCCTGGCCGAGGCCCATCGGCTGGGCATGGGCACCATCGTGATGAACCCGCTGGCCGGGGGCAGGCTCGCCGGCACGAGCCCGGAGCTCGAGAACCTCGCCCGCGAGTGCGGCGCCAAGAGCGTGCCGGACCTGGCCCTGCGCTGGCTGCTCTCGAACCCGGACATCGACACCTACATCTCGGGGATCAACAAGCCCTCGGACGTCGACGGCGCCGTCGCCGCCGCCGAGGCCGGGCCGCTCGCGCCGGAGGCATATGCCCGGGTCAACGCCTTCGCGGCCGCGAAGTCCCGCACCGCCGTGGGCTACTGCACCGGCTGCGGCTACTGCAAGCCCTGCACCCAGGGCATCGACATCCCCGAGGTGATGACCCGGATCTACGAGGACCGCGTCTGGGGCCTCAAGGACGCGGCCGCCGCGCGCTACCGCCGGATGGGCAAGCCGCGCGCCGACGCCTGCACCGACTGCGGCAACTGCGAGGCCAAGTGCACGCGAAGCCTCAAGATCAGCGACGAGATGAAGTATGCGGCGGGGAACTACGAACTGAAGAAGTAGATGGGCCAGGCCCCGGGCCTATCGAGACTGGGGATGAGGCAACGGAGCAGGGCCGCAACCACCTGGTTCCGGACCGGCCGCTGATGAGACCTAACCTCCTCTGACGCCGACCGTGAGTTTGGACAGGGTTTCCGGACCGAGGCTATTGCCCCCCTCCTTCGGCCCCGCCGAGGAGTTAGGTGCTGCGTCCCCGGCACTGCCCGCGCCCCCGGCACTGCCCCATGAGATATTCAAACGGGAGCGTTCCCCACCACAACACGCTTCCGAGAGCGAAGAGAACGCCTGCCTGAGAAAGTCTCGCCCCCTTGACGGCGAGAGGCGCGGCAACTGCCAGAGCACAAAGCAGCATGCCAAATCCTCTTATTCCTGCGAGTATTCTCTGCGCCATGGTCTCCCCACCAGATCCACGGAACAGTATCCATATGTTGAGGATGGCCGGAAAGATGAAGACCACACCGACAGCAGACAACAACACGCTTCGCGAGAACTCCCATTCAAACGGCGTTCCCGCGAGCCAAAGAACGGTACCGCCAACGATAATGGCAAGTCCTGCGATCAGCGCGAACATCACCAATTCGAACAAGAATCACTTCATGGTCTCTCTTGCGAACAATGATTGGGGTAAGCCCACCTTTTCACAGGTCCGCGGACGGTCACACGCCTGAGCCTCTGCAGTGACTATAGCCCAGCTCGCACCGGCGCACAAGAGCGGAGACTTCGCTCCGCAACCATCTGATTGCGATCCTTGCCTCCCGCGCAGCCGCCCGCCTCTACTTGCAGGTCAGATACCGCCCCTGTCCCGCGAAGAGCTTGAGCAGGACGATCAGCGAGTAGGCCGTCGAGCGCAGCCAGATCTTCCGGTCGCCGTGCTCGTTGATGGCCCCGCGCTGGCGGGGTTGGATGGAGCCGTCGTTCTGCCGGGCATAGAGCGCCGAGAGCGCCGCCTCGACCGCCCCGGCCCGGGCGGTCGCCGCGCGCACCAGGCCTGCGCCCTCGTGGAGGGTGTTCAGGACCACCGGAATGCAGGCGCAGCTCTCCTCGAAGTGGCCGTCCTCGCGCTGGGCGGAGAAGACCGCGTCCAGGAAGCGGTTAACCGCCGCGAGGTACTCCGGCTTGCCGGTCGCCCGGTGGGCGCAGAGCAGCCCGAGCGTGCCCAGGTCGTCGTTGGCCCGATGCAGCCCGCCCTGGGGGTCCTTCTCCGGCGGCTTCTTGGTGGCCCGGTCGACCGAGCAGAAGAAGCCCGACGGCTGCTGGATGTGCCGGACGAAGTGGTCGGCCAGCCGCACGAAGAACGGGCCGGTCCACTTGGCGTCGCCGGTGGCCTTGCCCAGCTGGTAGAGGAAGTTGAGGCTCCCGCCCTGGAAGCTGCCCTGCAGGTCGTTGCGCATCTGCGGGCCGCCGTCCATCCAGGGGCCGAACTGGTGGCCCCAGAGCGGCCAGCCTTCCTCGTCGCAGCCCTTGGCGAGGAACCACTCGCCCCAGAGGCGCGCGCGCTCCAGGTACTCGGCGTCGCCGGTGTGCCTGTGGAGCTCGATGAAGCCCCAGGCCGCCGAGAGCGCGTCGCGGGTGTAGCACCAGGGGGTGAGCGGGGTCATCTCCCGGATGGCCCCGTGCTGCTCGGGGCGGAAGGGGTCCAGGATCTGCAGCGACTTCAGGTACTCGCCGAGCCGCAGGGCGGCCCGCTCGTAGCGCGGCTCGGAGAAGGCCCGGCCCGCGGAGAGCAGCCCCATGGCCGAGAAGGCCATGCTCCAGTTGCAGGGCTCCGACTCCCTGCCGAGATGGTCGACGCCGAAGGGCAGCGAGCCGGCCGCCGGGTCCGAGTCCAGCCAGGGCCGCTGCGTCTGGAACATCCACTCGGCGATGCCCCGGGCGCACTCCAGGCCGCGGGCCTTGAGGTCGTCGGAAAGGATCATGTTCATCTGGAGATTCCCAAACCATGTGTTCCCGGACTGGACCGGTCCCGCAACGCCCTGGTTCGCTATGGAGTCCGCCGGACCCCGAGGAGCTCTAGCGTCACCCAGCCTCCGTGGGCTTGAAGCGCAGCTTCTCGTCGGCCAGCCCCAGGAAGGCGCTGATCGCGCCGGAGGCCGCCGCCGCCGTGAAGGAGCGCCGCTTGACGACCTTGAGCTGGCCATCGAGCAGGTAGTAGAAGGGCACCGCGTCCAGGCCGTAGGCCCGGAAGATGGCCCCGTCGGCATCGTGGACCACCGGCACGCCGGGGGCCAGCTTCTCGTAGACCGGCCGGCTCTCCGCCGGGGCCGCGCCGCGGCTCACAATGGCCACGTTCACGCCACCGCTCCGGTGGGTCTCGGCGAGCTTCCGGAGGTTGTCCAGCTCCGCGACCGTGAAGGGGCAGGTCGTGTCCGAGAAGAAGAGCAGCGTGGCGCGCTCGCCGCGCAGCGCCGCCAGGCCCAGCGCCTTGCCTCCCAGGTCGGCCGCCGCGAAGTCCGGCGCCGGCCGGCCCTCGGCGACCAGCGGCAGGGAGTAGCTCTTCTTGGGGGCGCCGGGCTTCTCGGCGAGGATCTCCCCGACCATGCCCCGGAGGCGCTCGGCGTCGCAGCCGCCGGCGAAGCGCAGTTCGCCGTCCCGGTCCAGGACGTAGAGCGTCGGGTAGAAGAAGAATTCGAGCTCGCCGGCCAGGCGCCGGCCGTCGTCGACAATCCGGCGGTAGGGGTGCTGCCAGCCGGCTGGCGGCTTGTAGTCCTCGCCGGGCAGCGGCACGTCCACCCTGAGGACCGTCACGCCGGAAGGCTTGACCGGTGCGTAGTCGTCGAGAACCTGGGTGGCCCGGGCGGTGCCGGGGCAACCCTCGCGCCCCAGGAGCAGGACCACGACCTGGCCGCGGTGGCCGGCCCGGAGCCCGTCGAGGGCACCGCGTCCGACAGCGGTCCCCGCCGGGCCGGGCTCCGGCCGGCATCCGGTCAGGACAATTGCGACGAGCGCGGACAGCGCTACGCGCGCAACGTCGAGGGCGATCCTGATCGTGACTGAAATCGGATCGAGCCCGCCACTAACCCTGCGGAGCTGCCGAGGCAGCGCCGACCGCGGTGAGCACTGTCCCCAGAATCAGCAGCCCGAGTCCAGCCAACTGGATCAGGAAGCCCTTCTTGGCCACGCCCCAGTTCATGATCACGAAAATCAGACTGACCAGCGGAACGAACAGGCTGCCGAGCCCCCAGAGAACGCTCACTTTGAACGCCTGGATCAGAACCATGATGGCGCCGACGAAGGCCACGATGCCGCCCACAATCGTCAGGATAAGCCCCACAGTAGCCATCTCAGACCCTCCCGAAAAAGACCCGGTTCCGAACGCTCCCGACTGCTTCGGCAATCGGGCGACTTTCTTGGCTATCGTCCGCCAGGATCTTCACGCAAGAGCTCCCGCCGCCTGATTCCCCCAGCTCACTTCTTCGCCGCCTTGGCGTAGTTGGCCGCGGCGAAGTCCCAGTTGGCCAGCTCTTTGAGGACGCCGTCGACGTACTTGGCGCGGGCATTGCGGTAGTCGACGTAGTAGGCGTGCTCCCAGACGTCGATGGTGAAGAGCGCGGTCTGCCCGTGCTTCATGGGCAGGTCGGCGTTGGATGTCTGGGTGACCTTGAGCTTGCCGCCGTCCAGGACCAGCCACGCCCAGCCCGAGCCGAACTGGCCGACCGCCGCCTTGGAGAGCTCCTCCCGGAACTTGTCGAAGGAGCCGAAGTCGCGCTTGATGGCCTCGGCCAGCTCGCCGGTGGGCTCGCCGCCGCCCTTGGGCTTGAGGCACTGCCAGTAGAAGCTGTGGTTCCAGACCTGGGCGGCATTGTTGAAGAGCGGTCCCGGCTCGGCCGCGGCGACGATCTCGTCGAGAGACTTGCCGGCCTCGGGCTTCCCGGCGACCAGCTTGTTGAGGTTGTCGACGTAGGCCTTGTGGTGCTTGCCGTAATGGAAGTTGACCGTCTCGGCGCTGATGACCGGGTCGAGGGCGTCGCCCGACCAGGGCAGCTTGGGCAGCTCGAACGGGCCGGCCGCCGGGGCCGGGGCCGATGGCTCGCCGGCCGAAGTGCCGCTCCGGTCCGCGGTGCACGCGGCGAAGAGCCCGGCGCCGAGGAACAGCGCGGCGCAGACGACGGCAAAGCGGGTCCGGTTGCTGGCGGGTCCTGCGGTCATGTCCACTCCTCCTGTCTCGAGACGTCTCCGGCGGAAACCAGTGTATCCGGCCAGGGTCTCGCGTCAACCGGCGGCGAGTGGCCTGTCGGGACATCAGCCGGTTAGATATGCCGTGAAAATCCCCGCGCTCGCCGCCCTGGTGCTCGTTCTGGCCTCGTCCCTCGCCGCGGCCGGCGAGCCCCCGGTGACCATCACCATCGACGGCGGCAAGAAGCGCCAGGTCATCGCCGGCTTCGGCGGCACGGTCGGGTGGATCTACCCGACGAAGGAGAAGCTCCCCGAGGTCGCCGATCTGCTCTTCAAGGACCTGGGCGCCTCGATCCTGCGCATCTCCGCGCTGACCAGGAACGGCGACCCCTCCGACGAGGGCTCGCCCGAGCCGGAGAACGACAACGCCGACCCCCGGAAGATCGACTGGCAGCGTTTCGACTTCGAGGCCTGCGAGGCCGAACAGGCCGCGGTGGCCAGGGCGGCCGCCGAGCGCGGCCTGAAGACCATCGTGGCCGCCAGCTGGTCGCCGCCCGGCTGGATGAAGGAGAACAAATCCCGCAAGTGGGGCGGGGCACTGAAGCCCGGCATGGAGGCCGAGCTCGGCGAGCTCTGGACCGCCTACCTCGTCTGGATGAAGAAGCAGGGCGTGGAGGTCAGCGCCATCGCCATTCAGAACGAGCCCGAGGTGCGCTGGTCCTACCCAACCGCCGAGTTCACGCCCGAGGCGCTCGACAAGACCGCCCGGGCGGTGGCCGCGCGGATCCGCGCCGAGAAGGGCGCTCCGGCGGTGAAGCTCCTCGGCCCCGAGGTCAGCCAGCTCGGGCGGACCAAGCCGTACCTCGAGGCCATGAGCAAGGAGACGCTCGCCGAGACCGGGGCGGTCTCGGTGCACGCCTACAGCCTCTCGGTCGACTACCACGATATCGACGCCTACCGGAAGCTCTGGCGCGAGGCCCGGCCGATGTTCGCCAAACTCCGGAAGCCGCTCTGGCTGACCGAGCTCTCCAACTCCCCGGGCGCCTTCAGCGGCAAGGACGCGGGCTCCTGGGCCGAGGCCCTGGCCTGGGCCCGGCACATGCACCTGGCGCTGGTCGAGGGCGAGTGCTCGGCGGTGCTCTTCTGGGGCCTGTACTTCGACAAGAAGGGCGAGGCGCTGCTCTACGCGGAGAGGAACAAGGCCGAGAAGTACGAGATCACCCCGAAGTTCCACACCTCGAAGAACTTCTACAAGTTCATCCGGCCCGGCGCGGTCCGTGTGGAGTCCTCGCCGGCCGAGGGGAGCCTGGAGACCTGCGCCTTCTGGCACCCGGAGCGCAGGGAACTGGTCTGCGTGGTCATCAACCCCGGCGGCGAGCGCCGGCTGGGCACCTTCGACCTCAAGGGGCTGGAGGGCCGGCCGAAGCGCACCGGGATGCACCGCACCAGCCGGGACGAGAAGTGCGTCGAGCTCGACGCCGCCTTCGAGATGATCGACGGCAAGTTCGCCTTCAACGCCGAGAGCGTGACGACCGTCGTCTTCTCGTACTGACTCAGCTCACTTCAACGCGGAGGCCGCAGAGGAGAGTCCTGTGCTCGGGGACTGGGCCTTACGGCCTTGCGCGCTTCAGAGCATCGGCCCAGGCGTGCGCCCCGCTTCCCGGCCGGGACGCCATCAGCCGGCGCCCTTGCGACCCCGGCGCTTGCCGGACGGCTCGTCCGCCGGTCCGGCGTCGGTCCCCGCCTTCTCCTTCCGGAACTGCAGGGCCCGGCCGGTCGACAGGCTCTCCAGGATGTCCTGGATGTCGGCGGCCAGCGCCGCGGTGGCCACCCGCACCGCCGCCCCCTCGAAGCTGGGCGCGGAGCGCCAGTCGATCCCGGGCGGCTCGGGGTGGGCGGAGTGGACGATGAAGGGCCAGAGCTCGCCCGCTGCCGCGATGGTCTCGGCCGCCACCTGCCGGACCTCGCCGTGCAGCTCGCCGGCGCCGGCCTCGGACTCGATCGCCCGGCGCAGTCCCGAACCGTGCTTCTCGGCCACCCGGCAGGCGGCCTCGTAGACGGCCTTCAGCCATTCGTTGCGTTCCATGGCGCGGCATTATACCCGGCGCCGGCGCGGAGGCAACCTGGCGGCGGTTGGCTAAGAGCCCGTCGCCGCTATAATGTCCCCGGCCGGAAAGGAGGCGCCTCCGCAATGTCCCGATTGTCGGTATCGCTGGCCTGCCTGCTGGCCCTGACCCCGGCGGCCCGCGCGGCGGACTGGCCGGCCTGGCGCGCCGACGCCGGGCGGACCGCGGAGACCGCCGAGAAGCTCCCCGAGCGCCTCGAGCTGCGCTGGAGCCGCAGGCTGCCGCCGCTCGAGCCGGCCTGGCCGGACGACATCCGCCTGCAGTTCGACGCCGGCTACCAGCCGGTGCTGGCCGGCGGCCTGGTGCTGGCGGCCTCCTCCCGGGAGGACGCCCTGCTGGCCTTCGACGCCGCCACCGGCGAGGAGCGCTGGCGCTTCGTCGCCGACGGGCCGGTGCGCTTCGCCCCGTATTGCTGGAAGGGCCGGGCCTATCTCGCCGCCGACGACGGCTGGCTCTACTGCATCGCGCTCGAGAACGGCCGGCTGCTCTGGAAGCGCCCGGGCTCGCCGGAGCCGGGGCGGCGCGTCATCGGCAACGGCCGGCTGATCTCGGTCTGGCCGGTCCGGGGCGCGCCGGTGGTCGCCGACGGGAAGGTCTACTTCGCGGCCGGGATCTGGCCGTTCATGGGCGTCTTCGTCCACGCGCTGGACGCCGAGACCGGCGAGCCGGTATGGACCAACTCGGGCTGCGGCGCGATCTTCATGCCCCAGCCGCACTACTCCCCGGCCTTCGGCGGGCTGGCGCCCCAGGGGTATCTGGCGGTCAACGGCGACCGCCTGCTGGTGCCCAACGGCCGGGCGGTGCCCGCCTGCCTGCGCCGGAGCGACGGCCGGCTGCTTTACTACCGGCTGGCCAACAACGGCCAGAACGGCAACTTCTTCCTGGCGACGCGCGGCCCGCTGTTCTTCGGCAGCCACGGCCGCTTCCAGCTCTCCGACGGCGCCAACCTGGGCATGCTCCTGACCCGGCCGGTCCTGGCCGAGGGGGCCTTCTACGACGGCGAGCCGACCCCGCCGCCCAAGCCCGGCGCGACCCCCGCGGGGCCCCAGCCCCAGAGGTGGGCGGCCGGCAAGGCCGGCGATTACCGGCGCTTCACGCTGCGGGGCGACGACGCCCCGCGGATGCTGCTCAAGGCCGGGGATCGCCTGGTCGCCGCCGACGACGGGCGGGTGGCGATCCTGCGCGTCCCGGGCGCCGACGGCGAGGCTCCGGTCCGGATGTGGGAGGCCGGGATGCCGGGACAGCCCTGCGCCGCGCTCTTCGCCGGCGGCCGCCTGGTGGTGGCCACGCTCGCCGGCGAGATCCGCTGCTACGCCGCCCCGGAGGCCGGGGCCGCCGCGGCGCGGGAGCACCCGCTTCCGCCGGCCGCCGTGGCCGGGGGCGAGCCGCGCGCCGGGCGCATCCTGGAGGCGGCCGGCCGGCCGGAGGGCTGGGCGCTGGTGCTCGGAGCGCGCTCGGCGGACCTGGCCGCCGCCCTGGCTGCCGCCGGAGGGGGCCGGCTGCAGGTGGTGGCGCTGGCCGCTTCCGAGGCGGACCTCGCCGCGGTGCGCGTCGGGCTCGCCCGGGCCGGCCTCCCGGCGGCCCGGGCCGCGGCGCTGCAGGGCCGCGTCGGCTCCGCCGGGCTGCCGCCCTGCGCCTTCAGCCTGGTGGCCGTCGACGACCCGGAGGCCGCCGGGTGCGGCGGGGGCGCCGGGTTCCTGCGCGAGGCCTTCCGGGTGCTGCGGCCCTACGGCGGCACGCTGGCCTGCCCGGAGGACCGCTTCGCCGCCCTGGAGGCCGCGGCCGCGGAGGCCGGGCTGGACGGGGCCGAACTCCGCCGCGCCGGCGGGCTGGGCCTGGTGGTCCGGGCCCGGGCTCCGGCCGGTTCCGGGCAGTGGACCCACCAGTACGCCAACGCCGGGAACACCGTGGCCTCGGAGGAGCGGCTGGTGCGGGCGCCGCTCGGCCTCCTCTGGTACGGCGGCCCTTCCGCCGACAAGGTCCTGCCCCGCCACGGCCAGGGGCCCATCCCCCAGGTGGCCGGCGGGCGCCTGGTGATCGAGGGCCCGGACATGCTCCGGGCGCTGGACGTCTACACCGGCCGGCTGCTCTGGGAGGCCGAGCTCCCCGGCGTGGGCAAGGTCTTCGACGTCTCCTCCCACCAACCGGGAGCCAACGCCACCGGCTCCAACTACGTCACCCTGCCCGACGCGGTCTACGTGCTGCACGGCGCGAAGTGCCTGCGCCTCGACGCGGCCACCGGCAAGACCGCGGCGGAGTTCGCCGTTCCGCCCGCGCCCGGTGCCGCCGCGGCCGCGGAGGCCTCCTGGAGCTGGCTGGCGGTCCGCGGCCGGGTGCTGCTGGCCGGGGTCTCCCCGCAAGAGTTCTACGACCCGGACTTCTCACCCGAGGAGCTGATGCGCTTCATCGGCGAGACCGAGGCCCTGGAGCGCATCCTCAAGTGGCTGGGCGGCGTCCGGGGGTTCGAGCTCCGGCCCAAGGCCGACGGGGAGCGCTCCTCGGCCCACGTGGTCCGCAACCTGAACCTGCTGCTGCGCTCGCGCGACCTGCCCGGCCGGCTGCCGGGCAAGCCGCCGGAGAACGCCGGAGCCCTGGCCGCGCGCATCGGCGTGCTGCTCAAGAGCCGGCCGAACCTGGCCGACGACGACCCCGAGCTCCGCGAGCTCAACCGCGCCCTGCTGGCCATGAGCTGCGCCGACGTCCCCGGCAAGGAGCGCCAGCCGCCCGGCGCGCGCATGACCTGGAACGGGGTGAGCAGCTCGCGACTGGTGGCCATGGACCGGACGACCGGCAAGGTCCTCTGGCAGCTGACCGCCCGGCAGGGCTTCGTCCACAACGCCGTGGCCATGGGCGGCGGGCAGGTCTACTGCGTGGACCGCCTGCCCGAGCACGTCCTGCGCTGGATGAAGTTCAACGGGCGCCCGGTCGCCGGACCGCCCCGGCTGCTGGCGCTCGACGCCGAGACCGGCCGGGAAGCCTGGTCGATCGTGGGCGACGAGGCCTTCGCGCCCTGGCTGGGCTACTCCGCGGAGCACGACCTGCTGGTCCAGGCCGCGCGGCCCTCGCGGGACAGCCTGCCGGAGTACGAGAAGCGCATGGCCGTCCACCGCGCCGCCGACGGGAAGCAGCTCTGGAAGCGCGAGCTCGACTACCGCGGCCCGCCGATGCTGATCGGCGGCCGGATCCACACCCAGGAGCTGGCCCTCGACCTGCTCACCGGCCGGGCCGTCGAACGCCCGGCGCCGCTCAGCGGCGAGAGCGTCGAGTGGCGCCTGAGCCGGCTCTACGGGTGCGGCTCGCTGCTGGGCTGCCCCACGCTGCTGGCCTTCCGCTCCGGGACGGCCGGCTACTGGGACCTGCTCCGCGACGCCGGCACGGCCAACCTGGGCGGCTTCAAGCCGGGCTGCACCAACAGCCTGATCCCCGCCGACGGCGTGCTGGCCGCCCCGGACTACACCCGCACCTGCCGCTGCAGCTTCCCGGTGCAGTGCTCGGTGGCGCTGGTCCACGACCCGTCCGTCGAGGAGTGGACCTTCCAGGGCGCGACCTGGTCCGGGAAGCCGGTGCGCCGCGCCGGGATCAACTTCGGGGCCCCGGGCGACCGGCTGGCCCCCGATGGCACGCTCTGGATCGAGTGGCCGAGCCTCGGGCACATCTCCCCGGACCTGCCGGTGGAGTGCAGCCCGGTGCGAGCGCCCGACCCGGAGGTGCTGCCGGTCTTCATGCCGCCGCCGCCCAAGCCCGGCGAGCCGGCCCAGGAGGTCAAGCCGGTCCCCGGGCCGGAGACCTTCCGGATGCACTCGCTGGAGATCTCCGGCGACGGGCTCAGATGGGTGGCGGCCTCCGGGCTGCGGGGCGTCGAGCGGCTGGCGGTGGACCTCGGCAAGGGGCCGGCCCGCCGCTACACCGTGCGGCTCCACTTCTGCGAGCCGGACCGGCTCGGGCCCGGCGCGCGGGTCTTCGACGTCCGCGTCCAGGGCAAGGCGGCGCTGAGGAACCTGGACATCGCCGCTGAGGCCGGCGGCGCGCGCCGGCCGCTGGTCCGCGAGGTGCAGGGCGTGGAGGTAGCCGAGCGCCTGGAGCTGACCTTCCACCCGGCGCGCGGCTCGGCCGCGGCGGTGATCAGCGGTCTGGAGGTCCGGCTGGAGGAGTAGCACCCATCCCGGAACCCCATGGGGATGCGGGATGGGTTCCAGCCGCCCCATCCGGCCGCCCGGCCCGGAACTCCCGGCGGAAGGTCTCCGGCGAGAGCCCCACTATCTGCTTGAATCGCCTGGAAAAGTGGTACTGGTCGGGGAAGCCCAGTTCCGCGGCGATGACCTTGACCGGCTCGTCGCCGGCCAGCAGCCGGGCCTGGGCACGCTGGGCGCGCATCCGCGCGAGATAGGCGGCCGGCGGAGCCCCGGCGGCCGCGGCGAAGCGCTGGCGGAGCGCCGAGTAGCTCATGGCGAAACGCTCGGCGTGATCCTCCAGGCGGAATCCGGCGTCGCCCAGGTGCGCCTCCATCAGCGCCACCACCTCCTCGACCAGCCGGCGGGTCTGGTTCTCGGCGGCCGGCTCGGTCCGCCCGCGCGAGAGCACCTGGCCGATCAGTGCGAAGAAGCGCTCGGAGATCGCCTGGGCCCGCCCGGCCTGCGCCGACTCGGCCAGGTAAAGACACTCGCTCCAGCGCCGGAGCAGGTCCTGGTCGGGACCGACATCGAAGAACGGCCGCGCCGGATCGAGCAGCCCGGCCGCGCGGTAGCGCTCGGGGATGAAGCCGTCGAAGATGGCCCAGTGCTCGCGCCAATGGTCCTCCGCGCGCGGGCCGTAGAGGTGGCGCACGCCGGGGAAGAGAACGAAGAGCGTCCCGGCCCGGATCTCACGCCGCCCGGTCGGGGCCGACTCGAAGACGCCGCTGCCGCCGTCAAGGTGCACGAAGGCGAAGACCCCGAGCGTGCGCGGCTCCATCAGCGTCTGCTGGCCGGGCGTCCTGATGATCCGCCCGACGCCCTGTACGCGCAGGCCCATAAGCGTGGCCATGAGCTCATCGCGAGAGTCGCTTCTAACTGCCGTCATTCGGCCACCTCCGGCTTATGGGAACCCCGGATGATCATGGCAAAACATCCATCACATGAATCATAGCATCTATTGCACTGAATATCAACGACTTGGTATCATATCTCCATGAACAGCCAATGGCAAGATGTCAACAGGAGGTCGCCAATGTCCATGACTGAACTTGAGCGCTTCGATGCCTGCATGGATTTCCGGACGGCCGATCGCCGGCCGAACCACGAACTGGGAGTGTGGGGCCAGACCCGCGAGCGCTGGCAGCAGGAGGCCCCGGACGCCGTGCGGGACTTCTCCTGGGACTGGTTCGTCGGCGAGCCGGCGCTGGGCCTGGACCACCGCGAGTACCTGGACGTGAACTACGGCTTCCTGCCGCCGTTCGAGCGTCGGATCATCGAGGACACTCCCGATTACGAGGTCGCCTGGAACGACAAGGGCATCCTGACCAAGGCTCTGAAGTTCGGCAGGGCCGGCGGCACGCGACTGTGCATGGACCAGTACCTGGAATTCCCGGTCGCCCGGCCCGAGGACTTTCCGGCGGTCAGGCGGCGGCTGGTCTCATCCGATCCACAGCGCCTGCCGCGGGATCTCGACGCCCGGGCGGCCAGCCGGGCGCAGCGCGACTGCCCGCTGTGCCTGGGCCGGAACTGCGCGGCCAACGGGTTCTACTGGCGCGCCCGGGAGTTCATGGGCACGGAGAACCTGTCGCTTGCCTGGTACGACCACCCGGCGCTGCTGCACGAGATGATGGAGTTCTACGCCAACTTCATCATCGAGACGAGCCGGCCGGTGCTCGAGAGGGTCCGGGTCGACTACTTCGTCCTCAACGAGGACATGGCCATGAAGGGCGGCCCGCTCCTGGGTCCCGACACGTTCCGCGAGTTCATCTTTCCGCACCTGCGCCGCCTGGTGGAGTTCCTCCACGGGCACGGCGTCAGGCACGTCGCGGTGGACTCCGACGGCGACCCGACCGTGCTCATCCCGCTGCTCCTGGACGCCGGCGTGGATACGGTCTGGCCCATCGAGCGGGCCTCGAACGTGAGTCCGGTCGAGTGGCGCCGGCGCTTCGGCCGCGCCCTGCGCCTCTGGGGCGGCGTGGACAAGCGCGAACTCTCCAGGGGCCCTGCGGCCGTGCGCGCCCACCTGCGCGAGTTCGTCCCGCTCATCGAGGAGGGCGGCTTCATACCAACGGTCGACCACACCGTGCCGCCGGACGTCTCCTGGGACGACTTCAGATACTACATGGACGCCAAGATGGCGCTCCTGTCGGGCGATTTCGGAAAGCTGGAGGACTGAGCCATGCCCATGACCGAGCTCGAACGCTACCAGGCCACCGTCAACCACCGCCGGCCGGACCGGCTGCTCTACCACCTGGGCTTCACGCCGGACCTGGAGAAGCGCGTGCGCCAGGCCGAGGGGCTGGATGAGAAGGCCAGTCTCGACGCCCACTTCGGCGCCTTCCGGCCGGTCTCGATGCGCCTGAAGGCCCCGGCCGACCGAGTCGAGCCCGACTGGTCGCGCTACTTCGAGGGCGTGGAACGCCCGGCGGGCTCCTACTTCGACGGCAACGGCTGCCTGCACGTGCCGGCCGGCGAGTTCCATTTCACCCACTACATCTCGCCGCTGCGTAACGCGGCGTCGCTGGCCGACATCGAGAGCTACCCCTGGCCGGACTACCGCCGGTACGCGCGCGAGCACATCGCCGCCGAGGTCAAGCGGGCCCACGCGGAGGGCAAGGTGGCCCGGGTCTGCTGCACGCACATGTACGAGGATGCCTGGCAGGTCCGGGGCTACGAGCCCTTCCTGATGGACATGATCGCCGAGCCGGAGTGGGCCGGCTTCGTGCTCGACCGCTTCATGGAGCGCAACCTGCTCGCCGCGACCGCCGCCGCCGAGGCCGGCGCCGACGAACTCTACACCGGCGACGACGTCGCCAACCAGAACGCGCTGATGTTCTCGCCGGAGCACTGGCGGACCTTCATCAAGGCCCGCTGGGCCAGGGTCTACGCCGCGGCCAAGGCCATCAAGCCCGACATCCGCGTCTGGTACCACTCCGACGGCAACATCACCGAGATCATCCCCGAGCTCCTGGAGATCGGGGTGGACATCTTCAACCCGCTCCAGCCGGAGTGCGTGGACCTGGCCGCCATCAAGAAACGCTACGGGTCGCGCATGGTGATCGACGGGGCGGTCGGCACCCA
>Ga0302248_1000071_pt1 | contig 114631 bp, 101 predicted proteins | sample AAG_UR_Leu_MG_FD_193528 | JGI IMG/M metagenome (GOLD analysis project Ga0302248, IMG submission 193528) | Enriched activated sludge microbial communities from anaerobic digester in WTTP, New Holstein, Wisconsin, United States - AAG_UR_Leu | ecosystem: Engineered > Bioreactor > Anaerobic >...
GTCGCGGCCAGGGCCTCGGCCGAGACGAACTCCGAGGCCTTGCGCCACTCGTCCACGTCCGGGGCGCTGGCAAGCAGGCCGGCCTTCATGGCCTGGCTGGACAGCGTGCGGTACTCGCCCAACACCCTGGTGCGCTCCTGCACGGCGACGATGTCGTCCTCGACGACCCGGATGTCCTGGGACAGCTTGTTGCGCTCCGTCTCCAGGCCGGCCAGGTCGGCCCGCGCCGGGGCCAACTTCTCGTAGACGTCACTGGCCAGGTCCACCACCGTCAGGCCCTTGGTCTCGCCGGCCGGCAGACACTTGAGCGTTCGCTCGTCCAGGCCGGGCAGCAGGCCGTCGACGACTATCACCGAGCGCCCGGCCGGCAGGTCGCACTCCACCAGGCGGGTGACCACCGCCCGATCGGCCATGACCAGCACCGCAGCGACGCGGCTGCGGCCCTCCACGCCCGCCGGTTCCGCGGCCGCCGCCAGCGCCGTGCAGGCCGCCAGGCACCAGGTCCCGGCCGCGCCCATGAAAACAGCTCGCGCCTTCATCACTCGCCCCTCCCCTGCACGGCCTCGATGTCCGACGGGTGCTCGACCACGTAGGACAGGCCCACCGAACCCACCTCGCCGGGCTTGAGCTTCACGGTGAAGGTCACCTTGCCGACCTCGCTCTCCGGGTCGTAGTCCGGCTTGCCGCCCCGGAAGGCCACGTCGGCGACCCGGATGCGGGCGTCGGAAGGCCTCGGGATGCGGTCCACGACCAGCAATTCGACGGGCTGCTTCTTGTGGTTGGCGGCCTCGACTGTCACCTCGTAGGTCGTCCGGCGCAGACGGTTGCGGAACCCGGCCTCGGCCCGCTCGGAGCGCGAGGTGCGCGCAAGCTTGATCTCCGGATCCATGCCCAGCGGCAGGACAAACCGGGCCTTGGGCGCCACGTTGCCCAGGAAGACCGAGCCGAGGTAGTCCGTGCCCAGGAACATGCGCGCCTCCCCGGCCAGCAGCGGCTCGACCGAGTCGTTGGCCACCTCGGCCTCCAGGAAGGCGCCGCGGTACTTGACCGGCGCGGCCAGGTAGCGGACCTTGGGACGGAGCTGGCGGCGCTCGACGGCCACCAGTTTGAAGCTGCCGTCCGACGGCAGGTTCTCGGCCTGCAGGGAGCGGGACCGGTAGTCGCGGCCCTCGGCCGAAATGGCCGGCGGGACGTAGCGCACCGGGTCCGCCGTCGGGGAGCCGCTCCCACCTCCGCCACTGCCACTGCCGCCACTGCCGCCACTGCCGCCACCGTACATAGGCAGGTAGCGGTAGTAGACCTGCAGGCACATGTCGGCCATGGCGGTGGCGTAGACCCGGCTGGCACCGGCGTGCGGCAGGCCGCCTCCGGCGGAACAGGCGTCGACCGCCGGCCAGGAGCCGTCGTCGTCTCCGCTGCGCGCCTGGTGCTCGACCAGCATGTCGCGCACCGCGCGGTTCCACTTGCTCCAGTGCTCCCCGCCCAGCTGGAACATGGCCATGGTCCCGAGATACAGGTAGCGGTAGTCCATCTGGCCGGCCTCCCACCGCGGCAGGTTGGCCAGCAGCGTGCGCGCGTCGCGGGCGTTGTCCTCGTCCATCCGGGCGTAGCCGAGCATCTGGCGCACGACTATGGCGGCGGCGGCGTTGAGCGGACTGGGCGGGGACTTCTCCAGGTCCTCCAGCATGGACATCACCTGCAGGATGGCACCGCCGTCCACGGCCAGGCCGGAGATCTTGGCGCTCTTGAGGGCCAGGGCCGCCAGGGCCAGGTTGCTGGGGGCGTCCGGCCAGTTCCGGCCGGAGAAACCGGACTGGAGCGGCCAGGGGTTGGCCCCCACCTCGCGGGCCAGCGCGCCGACCGCCCGCTGCGCGGCGCGGCCGAAGACCTCGCTCCTCTCCATGGCGTAGGCCTCGGAGAGCGCCGTGGCCGCCAGCGCGCGGCTCCACAGGTCGGCGCCGATCGAGCCGTCGGCCGCCTGTTTGGAGACGAGGTAGGCCAGTCCGGAGCTGACGTTGGTGCTGAACCGGCCGGCCTTCGCCGTGTAGCCGGCCCCGAGGAAGGCGAGCACCGCCAGGGCGGTGTCCGCCTCGTCCATGCGCACCGTTCCTCCGGCCCCCTGGCTCGACCAGGACCCGTTGGCCTGCTGGCGCTTGGCCAGCCAGGTCAGGCCGCCCTCCACCGACGACTCGCTGGCCTGCGACCCGCCGAAACGCCCCACGGCCGCCCTGCGGCCGCCGCCGTCGCGGTAGCCGAAGACTCCGGCCATGCCCCCGCCGCCGACGCCGAGAACGGTCCTGACGGCGGCTTGTCCAAAGGGAATGTCGGACATGGCGTCCTTGAGTTCATAGGCCGCGGACCCCAGGGAACCCAGCCCCTGGTAGCCGTAGGCGTCGCGAAGGCGCCCGGCGCCGGCAAAGCCCAGGGCGGCGAAGGGATTGTCGGCCAGCAGGGGCTGGAGCGCGGGGAGGTTGCCGGGGCGGGCGATGACCTCCTCGCCGGGCTCCTCCGAGCCGGCGGCGCCGGGCTCCAGCGTCCCGCCGGCGACGCCCTCGACGATCTGCCAGGTCCTGACCTCGGGCAGGGCCGCCACCCGCTGGGGCTCGCCGGTCGAGAAGACCAGCTCCGCGCCGTTCCAGTCCTCGCCGGTGTTCTGGGCGCAGGCCGCGAAACGGACCATCTCGGCCGTTCCGGACACGGGGTCCACCTTGAAGCTGTAGGCCGGATACCAGGAGGCGTTGGCCACGTCGTAGGTCAGGAACACCCGCGCTTCGCCAGCTCCCGGGCTGTCGACGGCCAGGACCGCAGAGGCCACCGCCGGGACGCTCTGCGCCCGGAGCTTGTCCAACTCTCCCTGCCGGGCGCCGATCTCCAGGCCTATTCTGCGCGCCGACTCGTTGAGCTCGCGCAGCCTGGCGAGCGTCCTGGAGAGGTTCCCCTGGGAGAAGTCCAGCACCTTGCCCCACGACTCAACAGCCAGATGGGACGGCTGGCCGGCCGGCTTCTCGCCGCCGTCCTGGGCCTTGGGAGGGATGGGCAGCGCCAGACTCCTCAGCAGCTCGGCCTGGGCGGTCAGGACGGCGCGTTCGTCGTTGAGCGCCTTCAGCGCGGCGTCATGGCCGTTCAGGGCCGCCAGCAGCCGGGCCTCCTCGTCCTTCTGCGGCCTGACCCGGGGCTCCAGAGCATAGTTCACGGACAGGATCCGGGCGCCGGCCGGACCCTCCAGGCGGGCCTTGAGCGAGCCGCCGATCAGGGCCGGCGGCAGCCCGGAGACGACCAGCGTGGTCCGCCCGCCACCCAGCCTGGCCCGCGCTTCGCGCCGGACCGAGGCCCCGCTGCTGTAGAGCACCACCCGGTCTATGCGGCTGTCCGGCTTGATCCGCTCCGGCGCCCCCTCGCCGCCACCGGCCGAGGCGGCGGCCGCCGCAAGCAGGGAAAGCGTCAAGGCTGAGCACATGGTTCTGGACATGTCGGGTCCTCCACAGGCCGCCAGCGGCCCGGCCTCACAACGCAGGCCCAGTCCGAAGGTTCATCCCAAAATCGGAACGGGTTTTCCGCCTTGACGTCCGCGGCATCCGGCGGCATAATCCCCCGGCGATGGCCTTCTTCGACAAGCTGAAAGAGAAGCGCGTCCGCGAGCGCGTCGGCCAGGAACTGGCTGCGAACCCGGCCTGGAAGAGGTACTACCTGGGCCGTTCGTGGGTCTGTCCCTATTGCGCCAAGGCCGCCATCGAGGACGCCAAGGGCAAGCCCGACCTGATGGAGTTGGTCTACGCCCACCTCAAGGCCTGCCCCGAGTGGAAGGAATTCGCCGGCACGCCCAACCGCCCGATCGATCTGGACCAGTCCATCCGCAAGGCCGAAATCACCCAGTTCATGAAGACCAGCCCGCTCTGGCGGGTGCGCGACCCGGCCGGGCAGTGGTACTGCCCGTACTGCGCCAAGCCGACCGAGGTCACCTTCCCGTCCAACAAGGTCAACCGGGAGATCGTCGACGGCATCGCCACGCACCTGGATCGCTGCTACGCCTATGAGGGCGGCCGGGGCACGCCGCAGACCGTGCAGTCCCTGCTTTCGCTCATCGACAAGGCCGAGCGCCAGAAGCGCCTGATCCCCGAGATCGAGAAGCTGACCGCCTCCGAGCCGCTCTGGCAGTTCAAGGACGACAAGAAGCGCTGGGCCTGCCCGCACTGCCGGCACATCATCAGCGACGTGGACCTGTCCAGCGAGTTCCTGGTGCGCTCGGTCGCTCCGCGGCAGATCGCCAAGCACCTGATCGAGTCCTGCCCGGCGTACAAGGACGGCGCCGCGCCCCAGGCCACCGTGGAGGAGCTCCGGGCCATGACCGGCGGCGACCGCAAGGAGGCGGGCATCGTCACCCTCAGCCCGCCGCAGGACACCGCCACCTTCCACGCCATCCGCGCCGAGCTGGACCAGGTGCGCGAGCTGCTCAGCCAGAACAAGAACGTTGACGAACGCCAGAAGGAGCTGATGCGCTCCATCGAGGACGCCGGGCGGCAGCAGCGCGAGATGCTCCCGGACCTGCCCAAGATCGCCGGCTACGAGTTCGAGGTGCTCTTCAAGCCCATGGCCACGGTCTCCGGGGACTTCTACGACTTCCTCAAGGTCAGCCCGGAGGAGACCGGCCTGGTGCTCGGCGACGTCTCCGGCCACGGCGTCGAGGCCGGCATCGTCATGAGCATGGTCAAGAAGTGCCTCAAGATCCACGGCCGGGGCCAGTCCAGCCCGGCCGAGAACCTGCGCGTGACCAACGCCGACGTCTTCGAGGATCTGGCCCAGAGCACCTTCGCCAGCGTCTCCTACGGCGTGCTCAACACCGCCAGCCGGACCCTGCGCTTCTCCCGGGCCGGCCACACGCCGCTCTTCCTCTTCAACCCGACGCGCCAGCCGGACCTCACGGTCATCGAGCCCAAGGGCATCGTCCTGGGCGTCGACAAGGGGCCGGTCTTCAACCGGACGCTCGAGGAGATGGAGATCAAGCTGGTCGCCGGAGACATGCTGGTCCAGGTCACCGACGGCGTGCTCGAAGCCACCGACAAGAAGAAAGAGGAGTTCGGCGCCGAGCGCCTGACCGCGGCTATCCGCAAGTACGGGACCCACGAGGCCAAGTACCTGGTGCACATGCTGGAACTGGCCGTGAACGAGTTCCGGGGCACGTGCCCGGCCGAGGACGATGTCACCATCCTCGGCGTGAAAGTGCTGTAGGAGTACCGGCGAATGGAGATCTCCAGGCGTAAGGATCTGAAGGGCGTGGAAGTTGTGGCCATATCCGGGCGGGTCAGCGGCGCCGAGGTGCCCAGGCTCATCGCCGAGTTCCAGGCGATCGGCGCGGGAGCCGGGCCGGCCGCGCCGCCCCGGATCGTCCTCGAGGTCAGCCGACTGGACAACCTGCCCAGCGCCGTGGTCGGTTCGCTGCTCGAGGCCATCCGGGCCATCGAGGCGGCCAGCGGCCGGCTGGTCCTGGCCGGGCCGCAGAACGCCCTGACCGTGGTCCTGGACCGCCTGGGCATCGGCACCCTGGTCACCTGCTTCAGGTCGGTCGACGAGGCCGTCAAGGCGCTGGCCGTTCCCGACGCATCGAACAGCCAGTAGCGCCCGCCCCCTCTCCCGCCTTCTCCAAGCCCATCCTCGTCCCTCTTAACGCTCGTTGATAAAGCCGCCGCGGCGGCTTAGAATCGCGCCAACCGGAGGGACCGACTTCATGTCCGAGCACCTCTACGTGGTGATCATGGCCGGCGGCAGCGGCACGCGCTTCTGGCCGCTCTCCCGGCAGAAGAGCCCCAAGCAGCTCCAGGCCATCGTCGGGGAGACCCCGTTGATCCGCTCGACGGTGGAACGCTTCGAGGGCATGGTCCCGCCCGAGAACATCTTCGTGATCACCGGCCCAGGACAGGACGAGCCGACCCGGCGGATTCTCACCGGCATCCGGCCCGGCAACGTCATCGCCGAACCGGAGGGCCGCGACACCTCGGCGGCCATCGCCCTGGGCGCCACGGTGCTCCTCAAGCGCGACCCCGAGGCCATGATGGCGGTGGTCCCCGCCGACCACCTGATCAAGCCCCGTGAGCTTTTCCAGGCCACCGTCGCCGCGGCCGCAGACGTGGCCGCGCGCACCGACTACCTGATCCTCTTCGGCATCCGGCCGTCCTTCCCGTCCACCGGCTTCGGCTACATCCGCTTCGGGGACCGGATCGAGACGGCCTCCGGCGGCATGGCCGTGCGGCAGGTGCGCGGCTTCACCGAGAAGCCCGACGAGCGCACCGCCCGCGACTACCTCGAGAGCAAGGAGTACCACTGGAACAGCGGCATCTTCGTCTGGCGGGCCGCCCGGATCCTGCGCGAGATCTCCGCCTGCCTGCCGGGCCACGGCCAGGCCTTCGAGAAGATCGGCGCGGCCCTGGGCACGCCGGCCGAGAGGAAGGTCCTGGCCGAGGAGTACGCCCGGCTCAGGAAGATATCCATCGACTACGCGGTGCTCGAGAAGGCCTCCGGGGTGGCCGTGCTCGAGGCCGGCTACGAGTGGGACGACGTGGGCTCCTGGCTGGCCCTGGAACGCCACATGGACCGGGACCAGTCCGGCAACGTGGTGCTGGGCGACGCCATCTCCATGGGCTCTACCGGCTGCATCATCCACTCGAGCGGCAAGCGTCTGGTCGCGGCGCTCGACCTGACCAACATGCTGGTCGTGGACACCGATGACGTGGTCCTGATCTGCCCGAAGAACCGCGACCAGGACGTGAAGAAGATGGTCGACGAGGTCCGCAGGCGCGGGAAGACGGAGCTGCTGTAGCAGCGGGGATCGGAAAGCGGTGGGCGACGAGCAACAGGCCGGCCGGCAGGGTTCCTGGCGCGCGACGATCATTTGGAGCGTGGTGCTCGCCGCCGTCGCCTTCGGGGCGGTCCTGGCAGCCACCAGCTGGCGGACCTTCCACCTGGCCTACTGCCAGCGGATGATGGCCAGCAAGAGCGAGGAACGTCAGCTCGACGGCATCGCGAAGGCCGCCGCTACGCACCTGCGCACCGGTCTCACCCGGCGGGAGGTGGAAACCATCTTCTCGCCGGTGCGCTTCGACGGGCCTATGGATGGCTCGTCCTCGGATATGAAGAAGAGCAAGGACGGCACCGGCTTCTACTTGGCACACCCCGTCTCATTGGGAGACGGCATTGCCCTGGTCTTCGACCAGGACGACAAGCTCGTGCGCTGGTGGACGGTGCCGTGAGCCGGCCGCCGGGCGGCCGGCCGGAGCAGGCGAGCATGGGGACAGGGGATCAGGTGACTGAGAAGGAACCGCAAACAGAGGAGAAGGCAACCGGGGCGGGCACCCGCTCACCTGCGGTCTCCTGTTCGCCTGCTCCACTGCTCGCCCCCCCACCCTCCCCCGCACCTTCGCGAACGCGACTCCTCGGGGGCTTGCTGCTGGGAGCGCTGGCGCTCGCGACCGTCGCCGCCGTCGCCTGGAAGCCGGTCCACTTGGCCTGGTGCCGACACCTCATCGACAGCAACGAGGAGTGGACCCAGACCCGGGGTCTGGACCGCCTGGGTCACGTCCACATCGACAAGGGCGCGGGCCGCCAGGAGGTCGAGCGCGTCCTGGCCTCGGCCGGGCTGGTCATGACCCACTCGCCCGAGCAATCCTACGGCACAATGGACCGCTACGTCATCGGCTTCGCCGACCCGGCGCGCCCGCGTTTCATGTTCTGGGCGCTGGTGCAGATGGAGGACGGCAGGTTCGTGGGGATCAGCACTTGCCACTAGCAGGCCGCACAGCGGCCTGCTAGAGAGCAGGTGAGCAGGAGACAGGTGATCAGGTGAGGCCGGAGGAGCAGCAGAGAGAGGAGAACGCAGCCGGCACAAACGGCTGCGCGCCTGCGGTCTCCTCTTCACCTGATCGCCTGATCCCTCCAATGGATCAAGCCCCGGCCGCCCAGCATCCCGGTTGGTCGCGGAAGATGATCCTCTGGAGCACCGCCCTGGCGGCGGTCCTGCTGCTCGGCGCCTGGGGTACGGCGAACTGGAAGGCATTCCATCTGGCGTACTGCAAACACCTCATGAAGAGTTCTGATCCGAGCGATCAAAGCAAAGGGGTTGAGCTGGTGCTGAAGGTGCATCTATCAAGAGCCATGTCCACGGCAGACGTCCGCAAAGCGCTGTACCCAGCCGAGTTCGAAATGAAGACAGACACCCTAGGCTGGACCGATCATCCAGGGGCAGAATGGCATCGCTACCGCGGTTGGCACATCGAGTTCGATGAGTCCGGCCACTACGTCGGGCACTGCCGTGCTCCGTTAGGGCCCTGAACCATGCTTAATGCCCTAGCCCTCGACCCCGGCACCAAGCGCATCGGCGTAGCCGCCTGCGACCCGCTGGGGATCAGCGTCAAACCACTGCCCTTCATCCCGGCGGAGCCGGAGGCGGAGGCTCTCGTAACCATCGCCGCAGTGGTCGCCGACCGCCAGGTCCAGGCCATCGTCATCGGCCTGCCCATAAACATGGACGGCACCGAGGGCCCGGCGGCGAAGAAGTCCCGAGACTTCGCCGAGCGACTCCGCGCCGCCCTCCCCCACCCCGCCCCGGAGATCGTCCTCTGGGACGAGAGCCTGACCACCGACGAGGCCGAGAAGCGGCTGCTGGAACGTGGCCTGTCCCACCGCGAGCGCAAGCAGGTCATCGACTCGCTCTCGGCGGCGATACTTCTCAAGTCTTGGCTGGATGCTCAACCGAAAGCAGAATAGTGAATGGTGAATGAAGGAAGCCCTCGTCGTCGTCCTGCCGGGTTTCACCATTCTACATTCACCATTCTGCATTTGCATCTCTGGTACCGTCAGCTCCTGAAGTCCTACGGGCGGCAGGGCTGGTGGCCGGGCGAAACGCCCTTCGAAGTTGCCGTCGGCGCCATCCTCGCCCAGAACACCGCCTGGACCAACGTCGAGAAGGCCATCGCCAACCTGCGCCGGGCCGGCGCCCTCTCCTTCCGAGGGATGAGGCGACTGCCCGAGCGGAAGCTCGCCGCGCTCATCCGGCCGTCCGGCTACTACAACCAGAAGGCGAAGAAGCTCCGGGCCTTCCTGGCGTGGCTGGAGGAGCGCGGAGGGAAGGCCGGCTCGGTGAAGCGGGCCCTCGCCGGCCCGCTAGGCGAAGTCCGCGCGTCGCTGCTCGGGGTCCACGGCGTAGGGCCGGAGACGGCCGACTCCATCCTGCTCTACGCCGGCGACCGGCCGGTCTTCGTGATCGACGCCTACACCCGGCGGGTGCTTGCGCGCCACGGCCTGCCGAGCGCCGCCGGCGCACCCTACGAGGAACTCCGCGCGATCTTCGAGCGGAGCTTGCCGCGCTCGACGCCGCTCTATAATGAGTTCCACGCGCTCTTCGTCCGGCTGGCCAAGGAGCGCTGCGCCAAGCGGGCACCCCGCTGCGAAGGCTGCCCGTTGGCGAGACTCGGCTTTGGGCTTTGGGCTTTCGGCTATCGGCACAACAACGGCCGTTCCGAAAGCCCTTCGACCAGGCTCAGGGCCATGAGCTTGTCGAATGGCCGAAAGCCGAATGCCGAATGCCGCCTTCATCAAGCCGCGGATAGACTCAACGCAGAAGACGCAAAGGTTCGCAGAGGGACGCAGAGGAAGACCTTCAGGGTGCTTCATGGCCAAGACAACAAGAACACTGCCGTTGTCCTCTGCGGCCTCCGCGCACCTCTGCGACCTCCGCGTTGAAAAGGAGCCCACCGATGACGAGTGAGACGCTGAATGTGAGGACGTCCGCCCGGACCGACATGGTCGACATCACCCGGCTGGTCGCCGCGGTGCTCAAGAAGAGCGGCGTCGAGAGCGGCATGTGCTTCGTCTACGTCCCGCACACCACCGCCGGCGTGACCATCAACGAGAACGCCGACCCCGACGTCCAGCATGACTTCAGGAAGGCCATGGACAAGCTCGTCCCCTGGGACGACGGCTACGCGCACTCCGAGGGCAACTCGGCGGCGCACGTCAAGGCCACGCTCACCGGCTTCACCGCGTCGATCCCCGTGGAGCGCGCTCAGATGCTGCTCGGCACTTGGCAGGGCATCTATTTCTGCGAGTACGACGGCCCGCGGGAGCGGAAAGTGATTGTGAAAGTGCAGAGGGACTGAGGGACTAAGGCACTGAGAACAACAGCCACTCAAACTCAGTGCCTCAGTCCCTCAGTGCCTCTCTCTCACTTCGGCACCCGCCAGACCCTGAAGCTCACCCCGCAGATGATCTCGTAGGGGATCGCCCCCATCCAGGCGGCGGCCTCGGTGACCGGGATCTCGGCCTCGCCCTGGCGGCCGAAGAAGACGACCTCCTCGCCCGGCCGGACGTCGTCCAGGCCGGTGACGTCGAGGGCGGTGAAGTCCATCGAGACCCGTCCGACCACGTTTACCCGCCGGCCGCGGAGCAGTGCCTGCCCACGGTTGGAGAGCGACGTGCGCAGGCCGTCGGCGTAGCCGATGCTGGCCGTGGCCACGGTCGTGGGCCGCTGGGCCCGCCAGGTGCAGTTGTAGCCGACCGGCTCGCCGACGGCGAGCTGCTTGACGTGCACCACCCTGGCACACAGGCGCATCGCCGGGCGGAGCTTGAGCTGCGCGCCAAGCTCCGGCGGGTCGGCAATGCCGTAGATGGCCAGCCCGGGGCGGACCATGTCGAAGCGCGAGTCGGAGTGCAGGGCCAGTGCCGCGGAGTTGGCCGCGTGGAGCAGCGCCGGCCGAAGCCGATGGGCCTCCAGCCACCCCGCGAAGTCCCGGAAGGCTCCGAGCTGCGCCGCGGTGTAGTCGGCGCTGGAGCCGGCCGCGGCCAGGTGGGTCATGGCCCCCTCGAACTGCAGCTCCGGGGCGGTGGCCACGAACTCGGCGATCCGTTCGGCTTCGTCGCGGGGCGCGCCCAGACGGTGCATGCCGCTGTCGAGCTTCAGGTGCACCGGGGTACGGCGGTCGGCCCGGCGCGTGGCCGCGGCCAGCCTGCGGGCTTCGTCGAGCGTCGAGACGGTGGCCGCCGCGTCCAGCGACAGGAAGAAGTCCTCCTGGCCGGAGAGGATCACGCCCAGCACCTGGACCGGCGCGACGATGCCGGCGGCGCGCAGGGCCTGGGCCTCGCGCGGGGTGGCCACCGCCAGCCGGGAGGCTCCCGCGGCAAGCGCCGCGCGGGCCACCTGGACGGCGCCGTGGCCATAGCCGTCGGCCTTGACCACCGCGCAAACCTGCGCGGGACGGACCAGTTTGAGGATGCTGCGGACGTTGTGCTCGATGGCCCCGAGGTCCACGTCGGCCCAGGCGCGGGCCGATCCGGACTGCCGGGGCTCGTCAGTCCTCATCGGCTTCGGATTCCAACTCCTTGTGGATATTGGCGATTTCCTTCTTGAGGATCTCGTGGCGCTTCATGATCTCGGCCAGGCGCTTCTCCCGGTTGAAGGGGACGGCCGGCTGGGCGTCGGAGGCCGGAGCGCCCTCCTCGATGCTCCCGCGCCTCCGCAACTGCCCATAGTGGCTCTTGCAGTAGCCGCGCGCATGGTGAGGGTTGGTGCAGCCCGGGACGCAGCACTTCTTGTCGTCGGCGCCGGACGCAGACGGCCCCGCCGCGGCGGCAGGCGCCGCCGGCGCGGGTTTCGCGGGAGAGGCCTTGCCGGGCCTGGCCTTGGCGGGGGCCGCGGCGGGTGCGGACGCCGCCTTGCCGCCGGCCTTGGGCCTGGCCATGGCCTGATTCTTGCGCTGCTGGTCGTAGTGATGCTGACAGAGGCCGTGCGCGTGGGCCTTGCGCCGGCAGCCGGCGATGCGACAGCTCGAACTCATGGTTGATCAGCCCTGGTCCTGGTTCTGCTTGAAATCCTCGAAGGAGTCGAAACGGCTGCGCTTGCCTCCCGAAGTCTGCGCCGCGCCGGCACGCCGGGCGCCCCCCCGGCCTCCGTGCCCGGCAGCCGGAACGCCCAGGGCATTCTCGAACTGGGCCTTCTGGGCGCGAACGGTCTCCAGCGCCTGGTACACCAGCGCCCGCTGTCCCTCCAGCTGCCCGATCCTGCCGGCATCCGCGCCGACAGGGCCGCGGTCGGCATAGTAGGGCGACAGGGTCCGGAGGTAGTCTCTCTCCGCCGCGGTGATCAGAAGCTCGCGGACCTGCTTCTCAATCGCCCCCAACTCCTCGGCCAGCCGCTCCTCCTCGTCGCGGAGCAGTTCGACCTTGAGGAAGTCGGTGAGCTCGACGCGGATGGGTTCGAGCCCCATGCGCTATTCCTCGTCCTTCTCTTCCGAGAACTTGGGGGCGGGCAGGCCGGCCAGCAGTCTGCGCAGGGTCTGCCCGGTGCGGAAGCGCACGCCCATGCGCGGAGGCACGACCACTTCGGTCCCGGTCTTGGGGTTGCGCCCGACCCGGCCCTTCCTCGGCACCGGCGCGAAGACGCCGAAGTGCCGGAACTCCACGCGATCTCCGCTCTTGAGGATCTCGGCGATCTCATCGAGGAAAGTCTGCAGCACGTTGCGGCAGACGGCCTTGTCCACACCGGTCTTGTTTGCAAGACGCAGAACCATGTCTTTCTTGGTTATGGTAGCCAATGCAGTCCCTCCCCTCTCTGAGCCAGACCCCTAACCCGAGAGTTTACGCGGCTTGCGATTTCGCGCAAGTGCTTTTGGCGCAAATGGGCGCATTGCCCTTCCAAGCACCCCCATCACCGCGCCAGCCGGGAGCGTTCCCCGCTCGAGTCTGGTCAGCGGCGCGGAGCTCGCCTACCGCTGTCCGCCGAGCGGCTTGAGGTCCGCCGACTTGCGCTCGAAGCGCATGGCGTAGACCGCGCCGTCGGTCTGGACGAGCCAGAGCAGCTTCCGCTTGGGATCCCAGTCCACGCCGGTGGACACCCCGTAGCCGGGGTCGCGCCGGTTCTCCTTTCCCGGCGCGGCCGCGTCGGGCATCTCCAGCCACTCGTTGGCCGCGCAGTCGTAGATCAGGATCTTCTGCGCAGGCTTGCAGCCGGTGGGCACGATGACCAGATCGTCGTCCGGCAGGTAGGTGGCCTCGCGGCCGAAGTTGGCGTCGGCCGGGAAGTTTTCAGAGCCCTTGGGCTCGAGCACGGTCACGGTCTTGGCCTTCAGGTCGGTCGCCCAGATCTTGTGCTTGTCCTTGAGGTGGAAGTGGAACGCCAGCGTCCGGTCGCGCTTGGAATCGTAGGTCATACCGTGCCCGTCGCCGAAGGCCGGCGGCGGGTAGGTCTTGGAATCCTTGTTGTCGGTCCCGGCCACTGGCTCGTAGCAGTGCTTGGCGACGTCCGCCATCCACAGGCCCGTCCGGTTGCCGGTGCCGCCGTACTTGTCGGCCCAGACCGCCAGGCCCTGCGGCGTGCGGGCCACGCAGGTCATGTGCCGCTCGGGGGTGAACCACCCGCCCTTGATCTCGAACTGCGGGGGCGGCACCTCCCACTCGTAGGTTTCCGGGTCGTAGACGAAGACCCCGCCCGGGTTGGTCATCCGGTAGGCGCCGTGGGTCCCGTGCCAGATCATCCTGCCGGTGACCTGGTCCCAGCCGTAGGAAAGGTAGCTGTGCGGGCTCCAGGGCGCGCCGGAGAGCGTCGGGACGTGCGCACCGTCGTTCGAGTAGCAGTACTCGAAGGGCAGCTCGGGCGTATAGAGGATGTGCCAGCGCCCGGTCGCCAATGAGAAATGCGCCACGTCCGTGCCGCAGTGCGAGCTGTGCCCGCCGGCCCAGTGCAGGAGCTGGTCGCGGTCGAGGTCGAGCACGGTCGTGCCCCAGTCGCGGTTGACGTGCTGGACCGGGGGCTTGAGGTTCACCCACTTGTTGACCGGCAGGGCCTTCAGGCTCGCCTGGAAGGCCTCGGCGTCGGCCGGCGGGACCTTCTCGTACCAGGCCGGGTCGAAGCCCAGGCCGCGGACCTTGATGGTGCCCGAGGGCACGCCGGCCTTGTCGGTGCCTGCGTCGGAGCCGGGCAGGTCGAAGCTCCCGGTCACCTCGCCGGTCTTCTTGCCGTAGGACAGTACGTCGGCCTTCCAGGAGAGTTTCTTGCCTTCGTCGGCGAGGGAAAGCTCCACGGCCGGCTGCATGCCGGTCTCGGCTGGCTTGCCGTCGCCGGCTTTGAGCAGCGTCCACTTCGAGGTCTTGATGTCGAACTCCCAGACGTCGACGGGGAGGCGGGTCCAGAGCGAGCCACAGTAGCTCATGGTCCCGCGCGGCTCGAAGCCGCCGACCATGTAGGCCTTGCCCTTCGCCGCGGCCATCCCGTGCCCGCAGCGCGGCGACGGGGACAGCGGCGGCCGGACCTCGCTCCACTTCCGGGAGGCACAGTCGTAGACCCAGGTGTCGTTGTAGGCGCCGCCGATGCCCTCGCCGCCGAAGAGCACGATCTTCTTCGTCTCTGCGTCGTAGGCCATCCCGGGGTAGCCGCGCGGCGCCGGCTCCGGCGAGAGCGCCCACTCCAGGCGCACAACCAGCATCCAGCAATCGCGCGCGGCGGCCACCTCGGCTGCCGAGAGCTTCCCGCCGAGCTTGGCGCCCAGGGCATTGAGCGCGGCGACGCCGTCCTCCTGAAGCTTCTTGGCCGGCCCCTCGGCGGCCGCGACCTTGCCCAACTTCGCGGCCAAGCCCTTGCAGGCCTCGTCAAGCTTGGCCGCCCTGCCCTTCTCGGTCTCGGACTGGTAGTAGCGGTTGGCAACCGCGGCGTAGAGCCGACGGGCCTCGACGACGAGCGGCCGGACCTCGGCGAGGCCGGCCGGCGCGGGGAACTCGGCGCGCTTCCAAGCCCCGTCCTTGAAGGTCCAGGTCAGGAGCGCGCCTTCCTTGGAGACGCCGCCGGCACCGCCGAACCAGAGCCATTCACCGTTGGTCGCGTCCTTGACGCACGCGCCCCACTTGCAGGGCGGCGTCCCGGCGCCGATCGGTCCGGTCTGCTCGGTGGGAGTCGGCGGAGGGGGCTGTCCGGCCAGGGCCGGCAGGGCGGCGGAGGCCGCCAGAATCGTGGCCAGACTGGCAGCGCTGACGAAGCTCTTCATTGACCTTCCTCCAGGTTTACTTCACGCCGTTCAGCTCGAACGGCGACGCCGGCAACCCGGCGGCGTTGTAGAGGTTCCCGTCCGGCCACTCGCGGCAGGCGTAGCGCACGTCGAGCGGGCCAGCCAGGCCCACGGCCTCGAGCCGCACCCTGGTCCCGTCGATCCTGGCCTTGGCGGGGGCGAACTTCTCCTGCCCCTGGACGCGAAGCTCGAACTGGCGCGGCTCGCCGTCCCTGGCAGCCAGGCCCTCGGCGTGGCTGAAGGTCAGGACCACCTCGTTGCCCTCGACCTTGGCCGACTCAACCAGCGGCCCGGAGCCCTCGACCTTCTCGCCGTAGACCTGCGCGCGGGCGAGCACCGCCAGGCGCTCGCCGATGGGCTTCTTCTCCGGCGGGTGGAGCATCCCGGTGGTCAGGTCGTAGCTCACGGCCAGGCCGGTCCCGGGGACCATGGCCAGCGCGCGCCGCTGCTCGTCGCGCACCCGGGACCAGTCGCCGACGATCTCCCTCTGCTCGGCGGAGGGCAGCTTGCCGTTGTGGACCTGCTCGGGGCCGAAACCGATCCGCGCCAGCTGCACGATCAGGAACGGGAAGTCGCCCTGTCCCCAGTCGCGGCGCCAGCCGCCGATCAGCGCGGCGAGCGGCCTGGCGTAGCCGATCTTGAAGATGTCCTTCGAGGCGTTGGCCTCGCCCTGGTACCAGATGACCCCGCGGATGGCGTAGGGCTGGATGGCCCGGACCTGGCGCGCGTAGTGCCCGCCGGCGGCCGGCCCGCCGCCCATGTAGAGGTCCTTCTGATCGGGAGTCAGCTCCGGCATCCACTCGCGGATCCCGGAGGCGTCGAAGGCCGCGTGGATCAGCCCGACGGGGACCTTGAGCTTCTCCTGGAGCGCCGCGCCGAAGTAGTAGCCGGTGCCGGAGAAGGCCATCACCGACTTCTTGTCGGCAGCGGTCCAGCCTCCGAAGCGCAGCTGCGGGTGGTCCGGCGCGTAGCTGCCCTCCGGGAACTTCTGGAGCCGGAGCAGCTCGTTGGGCGGGTCGAGCTTGAGGCTCCCGGCGTCCTTGGTGTAGCTCACTCCCCAGCGCATGTTGGACTGCCCGGAGCAGACCCAGACCTCGCCGACGGAGACGGCCTTGAGCTCGATGGCGGCCTTGCCCCTCACCGACATGGGGAAAGGCCCGCCGGCCTCGCCGGGCTCGACGTCGACCCGCCAGGCACCGTCCGCGCCGGCGACGGCATCCCAGCTCTTGCCGCGGAAGGCCACCGACACCTTGGTCCCGGGCGCGGCCGTGCCGAAGACCGGGGCCTTGCCGCCGCGCTGCAGGACCATCCCGTCGCCGAGCACCTGGCCGAGGCTCATCTCGACCACCGAGACGTTCTTCAGCTCGATGGTGTTCGCGCCCTTGAGCGTCATCGGGAAGGGGCCGCCCGGCTCGCCGGGCTCGACCTCGATCCGCCACTTCCCGGACTTGTCGGCCTCGGCCTCGATGGTCTTCCCCCGGAAGGTCACGGACACCTTCTCACCGGCCTTGGCGGTCCCGTGCAGGGGAGCCTTGACCCCGGTCTGCAGGATCATGCCCTCGCCCCAGGCGCCGTCGAGCCAGACGTCGGCGCGGGCGGCGCCGGAGCCGGCCAGAACCATCAGTGCCGCTATCAGGACACGCATCAGTTGCCTCCTCGCAGCTTGATTCCTCCCGGGCTCGTTTTGCGGCTAATACTTTCCGCGCAGCCAGCCGTCGACGACGGCCAGCGCGGCGTCCTGCTCAGCGTCCATAGTCCCGATCACCGGCAGCTCGCAGCCGGCGCGGCGCAACTCGGCCCTGAACTCCTGGATGAAAACGCCCTCGCCATCGATCGGCCCCTGGCCGTCGCTTCGGCTGGTCCTCTCCACGCCGCAGGCCGGCGAGCCGTTCTTGCCGAGGACTCCGAGCACCTTGACGCCGCAGTCCTGGTACTGGCGGATCTGGAAAGCGAGCTCCCTGCCGAGCAGCCTGAGAGCCTCGCGGGCCGGGATGGACTCCAGGCCGCTGCGGATGGCGATGTGCCCGCGGTCCAGGCCCAGCACCATCAGTTCCGGGCAGGGCATCTGGATTATGCCGATCTCCTGCTGCAGGAGGCCCTCGACCAGCAACCGGCACGAGGCCGGGCACTCGGCGCACTTCCAGAGTCGCGCGTTCTGGTTGAGGTGGCAGTGGGAGACGAGCACGACCTTCATGCTGCGACAGTCCTTGAAGTCCATGGGGCCGTCCTCCTACTCGGCGTCCGCGATCTTAACCGTCTTACGGTCGAAGCGCAGAACCCAGACCTGCTGCCGGCGGATGTCGTTGCACAGCACGATGTCCAGCTTCGCGTCGTAGACCAGCCCGCAGTGGGGCATGTCGAACCCGTCGGCATGGGTGGTGTCCATGCGGCCGGTGGGGAGCTTGCGCCCGACCTCGTCGCGCGGCAGGTCCACCGCCAGGTACTTCTGCGCCGTCAGGTCCCAGGCCACCCATCCCGTTGTCCAGCCGCCCTTGGCCTTGACGGTCAGCGGCGAGAGCACCAGGTCGGCCTCCGGCAGGCAGACCGACTCGCGGCACAGGTACCAGTCTCCGAAACGAGGCCGGGAGCCGGGCTTCATCAGCTCGGACTTGCCGGTCTTGAAGTCGTAGCGGATCACCTGGTCGTCGAAGGACCACAGGCAGTCGCGCTTGGCGTCGTAGGCGACGGTGTAGCTGTCGCAGTAGAACTTACGGGGCTTCGGCCCCTCCCAGGGGAGCGCGTCCCACTCCCCGGACTTGCTGTTGTAGCGCACGGCGCCGCCGGTCCCCTCGACGATGCCCACCACGCCGTGCGGGGTGGTCACCTTGACCGTCTTGCCGGGCGCCGGCCCGCCGGGCGGCGCCCACTCCCTGGCCCGGACATCGTACCGGAAGCCATTTGCGCCGGCGAGGTAGTATCCGGACGGGTCGTAGGCCACGTAGCGGTAGGCATGGCCCGGCACGACGCGGTTGGAGAAGGTCCGGACCCCGCCGTATCCCGCCCAGGGCGAGAGCGTGCCGTGCGGGTTGATGCACGCGTCCGGCGGGTAGCTCACCGTCCAGACGCCACCCCGGACGCTGAAGTGGTCCACGTCGTCCTCCCAGCTCGAGGCATGCCCGCCGCTCCACAACAGCAACTGCTGCCGGTCGTGGTCGTAGGCTACCGTGCCCCAGCGGTTCCCCGCGCCCGGGGCATAGGCCGGGAACTTGAGCGCGTGCCACTGGTTGACCGGCATCTCCTTGAGGAACTTGAGATTGGCCTCCGGGTCCGGCTTGGCCAGGTTCTCCCACTTGCCTGGGTCCGTGGGGTGCAGCGTGTAGCTTCCGGCGACCACCCCGTTCGTCTCGGCCCCGCCGGGATCGGCCCTGGAAACATCGGCCCGGCAGGCCATCAGTCCGCTGTCGAGCGGGCCCGCGCCAACCACGATGTCCCCCGGCATCGCGGCCCCCGTGATGGGATAGCCGGCCCTGCTGGCGTTGGGCACGCCCGGCGAGAGCTTGCTGTAGTTCGGCCCGTCCTTCAGCGGCACCGCGCCGTGGAAGCTCCAGGCGTTGGCGGCCACGTCGTACGACCACATGTCCTGGGCGAACGGCACCCGGCTGTAGCCGCCGGCCAGGAAGACCCGCCGGGCCTCCGGCAACCAGACCATGAGGTGCCCGGCCCGCGGGCACGGCGCCCGGAGCGGGAAGCGTTGCTCCCAGCGACGGGTCGGGCAGTCGTACAGCCAGGTGTCGGAGAAGGTCCGGTCCAACTGGTCGCCGCCGAAGACCACGATCTTCCGGCGCTCCGGGTCGTAGACGGCAGGAGAGAGTCCCCGGGGCGGCGGCTCGACGGCCAGGGCGTCACAGGCCCGGTCCGCGGTGAACTTGAGCGCCCGGAGCTCGCCCAGGACCGCGGCGTCGAGCTTGCCGCCCAGCCTGGCGGCCAGGTTGCCGTATCGCGCGGCCAGGTCCGCGAGCAGTTCCCCCGCCCGGCCGATTCCGGCCTTCTCGTTCTCGTCGACCCTGGCGGCGGCGACATCTGCGCCGAGCTTCTTCATCGCGTCGCCCAGGCCCCGCGCCTCGGCGGCGAGGTCCGCCTTGGCCTCCTCGTCGGTCTCGGCCACGCTGAACCGGTTCGCCGCCGCGCCGAGCAGACAGATCGCCCGCCAGCGCAGGCCGGCACCCCTGCTGCCGAGCTCCTTCATCGCCGCCGAGCCGCAGTTCAGCCGGCGCCACTCGCTCTTGTCAAGATCGAAGAGCCACGTTCCGTTCTCGCCGCCGTGCCCGCCGACCTGCACCAGTTCGCCGTTGACGGGATCGTGGGCCAGCGCACACCAGCGCGCGCCACCCTTGTACTGCCCGGCGTCGACCTTGAGTTCGGCCCAGGCGCGGCGCTCCGGCTCGTAGGTGACCATTGACCCGAAACCGAACGTCGCGTAGAGTTTCTTCTTCTCCGGAACGTAGGCCCACTGGTGGAAGACCGGCCAGTTCTTGATGCGCAGCCGGTCGCCGTCCAGCCCCAGCACGAGCCCGGGGTCCCAGGCACGGGCCTGCCGAGCATGCGCGTCCTTGGCCATGGCCAGCTTGTAGCCCGAGACTTCCCCCGACTCCGGCCGTCCCTTCTCCATCCCCGGCGGATAGGCATTGACCCACCGGCCGGCGGCCAGGTCCAGTTCCTCGGTGTCGTAGCGGTCATAGGTGTTGGCATCGCCGTCCCAGAACGGGACCCCCGGGCCGCTGCCTGCGGCGCGGATGATCTTCTTCGAGGCCGGTTCGTAGAAGAAGACCGGCGCGAAGCGCTGCCCGCTCTTGTCGCCCTTGACCACCTCGACCCAGGTGTTGGCCGGGGCGGAGCGCAGGGCCTCCGGGAGCGGCGGGGCCTCCCCGGCGCCGAGCGTCGGCGCGGCCAGAAACATGGCACCGACAAGAATGAACGGGGCGGCTCTCATCGCAGGTTCCTCACTTCTCCGGCTCCCAGCAGAACAGCATCCCGCTCGCCGCGGTGGGCATGAACGCCCGGCCGTTGGCGAGCGACACGGCGCAGCAGGTCTTGGGGGCAAAGCCCGGGGAGTGCCAGACCAGCGCCCCCGTTTGGACATCCCGCACGTTGAGGCCGTCGGCGGTGGGCGCCAGCGACCACTTCGGAGTCAGCGTCACCGGTGTGCAGGCGTGGTCGGTGCCCCCCAGCTGCCCGCCCTTCTCCATGCCGGGATAGGGCTTGCCGTCCTCCAGCCGGAGCTTGCCTCCGAAGCCGCCGTAGTAGCGGTAGGCGATGAAGTCCGCCCCGACGCTCATGTAGCGCTCGCCGGCTCCGCTTGTCCAAAGCAGGCTGCCGTCCTTGGTCGACAGGCAGCACAGGCGGGGCGGCTTGCCCGGTTGGTAGAGGAGCAGCCGGCCGCCGCCGGCCAGCACGGGATAGCCGTTGCCCCAGTACTCGTTGGTCTTCCACAGCACCTTGCCGCTGGAGGCCTCGATGGCCACCGTCTCCCCGAGTTTCTGATCGCCGGTCAGCCTGCTGTCCCACAGCCCTCCGGTGGTGTAATAGAACGTGCTGTCGGCGGCGCAGCCGCCGGTCTTCTGCCCGGCGCCGGTCGTGACCCCGAGATCCACCTTCCAGGCCGGCGCGCCGGTGATCGCGTCCCAGGCCTGGACGGCCGCGGCCGGCGACGCCCCCTTCTGCGTCGAAGCGAAGGCCACCTTCCCGCCAGCCAGCACGGGCGACATGTACGAGAAGTCGGCCCGGGAACCCATGGTGGCGGCCCACAGGACGCGGCCGTCCTTCACGTCCAGGCACAGCATCCCGCCCTGTTCGGCCTTGCCGGCCGGACAGGGCACGTAGAGCCGCCCGTCGGCGACGAGCAGCCCGTCCGCACAGGGGAACTCCGGCGAATCCGGCGGCAGGCGCACCCGCCAGCGCGTGCGCCCGGTGGCCTGCTCCAGGCAGGTCACGGTGCGCTGGTAGGAGACGGTGATGATATCCCCGTCCTCCGTGGTCACCGCCGGGGACTTGAAGTGCCCGTAGGCGCGAACCGCCCAGCGGACCCTGAACGGCGGCGCGAGGCCGGGGTCGTCCACGAAACACGTGTTGGCCGCGTTGCCGTAGTTGCTGGGCCAGCCGTAGGTCTTCCCGGTCGCCGGCTGCACCGTGCTCCTCCGTGCCGAGACCGCCGGCGCCTCGTCCTTCTTCGGGAGAAGGCCCGCGCCCGGCCCGAGCACGTAGAGATACCCGTCATCGCAGCCGAAGTGAACGCATCCGCCCGAGACGGCCGGCGCCGCGCCGATGCCCTTGCCGCCGGGCGTCTTGAACGTGAAGGGCGGGCCCCTGGATTCGGCCGCCAGGGGCGCGATCAGGAGTTCGCCGTTGAGCGTGCCGGCCACGATATGCCCGCCGGCCAGGACCGGCGAGGCGACCAGCGGGGCGGCGCCACGGGGATCCTTCCAGACCGTGCGGCTCTTCTGTTTCTCCCCGGCGGTCCAGACGGCGAGGCGCCCCCCCTCGCCGCGGCAGAGGCTCAAGTTCCCGCGCACCGGGAAGGCCGCCCAGGGGAAGGAGCAGCTCCCGTAGAAGTCGTCGACGAGCGCCCCGGTGGCCAGCGACAGGCGCCCCAGCAGGCAGAAACCGTCGCGGGCCTGGCCGGTGACGTGGACGTTGTCCCCGGAGACAGACAGGCACGAGACCACGCCTCCGATCTCGTTGAGCCGGCGGCGCACCCAGACCTGCCGGGCTTCCTTGTCCTGGTCCTCCAGGCAGACCACATCCCAGCCCATGCCGGCCACCACCTTCCGGCCTGAAACCGCCACTTCGCCCCCGCCGAAGTTGGGGGCGTTGAGGTGCTTGTTGATGTTGGTGAACTTCTTGACCCGCTCCAATTCCTCCGCGGCGGGGGCGCAGCGCTTGTAGTGGTCCCAGTTCCAGCGCTCGTTGCCGTCCAGGTCGAAGCACCGGATCACCGCATCGAGCGCCTGGAAGTAGACCGAGTCGTTGGCGAAGGCCGGCGGGCTCACTATGGGCATGCCGACCGCGACGGACTTCGCTATCTTGCCGTCCTTGCAGTCGAGGATGTGGAAGTTTCCCGCCGTCGTGCCGTAGTACATCCGGCCCTTCGCCACGCAGGGCGAAGAGGTGTTCGAGCCCATGGCCCTGTCACCATCCGGCGATGATTTCCAGACAATGCGGCCGGCCTTGGGTTCGACGCAATAGGCGGTGCCCATCTGGTCGACGACGTAGACCAGTCCCCCGACGACGGCCGGCGACGTCATCACCGCGTCATCCAGCCTGACCCGCGCGACCAGGCCAAGCGACAGCGGCAGTTCCTCGTCGGCCGCGTCGCCGGTGTGCGCCGGGTCGCGCATGTACTGCGGCCAGTCGGCGGCAGCTGCGGAGGTCGCCAGCACGGCGGACCAGGCAACGGCCAGCAGGGCGGTCCTCATTGGGCTACTCCTCGCGGTCACTCCACCGGCGTAAGCTTGAGCCCCGCCGGGTCCAGGCGCATGACGTTCACGCCCATCCACTTGCCAGGCTCGAACATCCGGATCACGATCTTGAGCTCGGGGTCATAGATCGGCGAGTGGTCCCGGCTGGTGGAGTTCCCGCGCCCCGCGGCATCGCCCTGATAGGGCGCGGTGTACCATTTCTTCTCGGCGCACTTGTAGAAGTACATGGTTTCCTGCCCCTGGCCGAAGACCAGCAGCACGGCGTCCATCTCCGGGATGTAGGTGCCGTCGCCGAGCGCCTTGGGGGGCTTTTTGCCGGCCGGCTCCTCCTTGGCCCACTGCTTGGTCGCGAAGTCGAAGGCCCAGACGTCGGCCTCCTTCGACTTGAAGTAGAGCAGCCGGTCGCGCTTGGCGTCCCAGACCAGGAAGTCGTGCTCGTCGTGCCCGCCCATGGTGCCCTCGGCGACCACTTCCCAGACGCCCTTGGCCACGTCGGCGCGGGCCACGACGCTCCGGGCCTTGCTGCTGCGGGTGCAGGCGTAGGCGTAGAGGCCGTGCTTGGCCGTGACGTAGGCCACCTGATAGCTCGGCCCGCCCCAGTCGAGCGGGAACGGACCGATATGGGCGATCACGCTGTGGTGCTTGATGCTGTAGACGTCGCCGGAGTAGGTGATCACCGAGTCGCTGAGCGGGTCGACGCCGTAGCTCTTCCGCGCGTGACTGGGCAGCAGGCTCCAGCCGCCGAAACTGACTCCGGGCGGGCCGCCGACCATGCCGTGCAGCCAGATCGGGTTGTAGTTGGTCGGCTCGGCCATGCTGCGGGCGCGGTTGGCGATGACGTCGTACTCACTGATCTCCGCGCCGGGATAGGTGCTGTGCCCGCCGCCCCAGGCAAAGCCCTTGTGGCTCCTGATGTCGTAGACGTAGGACCCCCAGCCCCGCGCGGGGACATTGGCCGGCGGCTTGCGCGCTACCCAGGTGTTGGCCGGGAGCGCGGCCAGCGCCTTGCGGCCCTCGGCCGGGTCGCCGGGCTTGTTGGCGCCGGACTCCCACTCATCGGGCAGCAGCGACCCCCAGCTGGTCCAGGCCTTGCAGTGCCAGTCCAGAAGGGGATCGGACTTGCCAGGCTCGGCCTTGGGGGCCGAGGCCAGGTCCAGGCGCAGTGCCTGAACCGGGACGCTCCTGCCGCCCCGGGGGTCGGCACAGGAGGCCATGATCACCAGCTTGCGCTTGGGATCGTAGTCGGCCCCGGCGCCGCCGGCCGGCGCGGGCAGGTCGAGCCCCAGCCGCCGCCACTCGCCCTTGGCGGTCTCGAAGGCCCAGACGTCCTTGAGCGCCTGCCAGCCGCCGGCGTAGCCCCCGGCCAGGAGCACGGCCTTCTGGTCGGCGACGTAGACCATGGCGTGCCCGGCGCGGGCCATAGGCGCGACCTTGGTCTCCACCCGGCTCCATGTCCGCTTGATGCAGTCGTAGACCCAGGTGTCGCCCAGGCAGCGGGCCAGGTCGTCGCCGCCGAAGAGCACGATCTTCTTCTCGCCGGCGTCATACGCCATGCCGGGCAGGATGCGCCCAGAGGGCTGCTGGCCGAGCGGCTGCTCGAGCGCGCGCCACTTCTTCTCCGTCTCGGAGAACAGCCACGTGCCGCAGTGGCCCGGGTACCACTTGCGGGCTTGCGTGATCTTGCCACCGTCGTCGGCGGTGAGCCGCCGGACGCACTTGGCCGCCTCGTCGAAGATCCAGTCGCCGGCGGCGACCTTTTCCTTCTCCTTGCCCACCCTCCCCCACACTCCGCCGCCGCCGAAGGAGACGGCCTCCTTGTTGTGGGCGTCGTAGCAGACCGCCCCCCAGATGGGCAGGCGCAGCCCGTCGCGGCCGCCGGCCGGCTCGAAGTCCTTCGAGCGGTCGCTCATCGAGATCGGGTCCTCGATCGGCGTCCAAGCCCAGTCGGAGGGGTCCACCATCCACCCGGCCGCCGGACGCTTCTGGGAATAGCTCCACTCCTGCCGGACGTAGAGGACCTTCTTGATCCCGGGAAGGTAGACGTGGTCCTTGGGGCTTTCCCACATGTCGGCGATCCAGCCGGCGGGGGTACTGCCGAGGCGCTCGGCCCATTTGGGCTCGGCGAAGGTCATGGTGATCTGGGCGGGGCTGTTCTTGCGCTTCTCGGACATGAACGGCCCGACCATGGCGGCGTCCGCGTCGGCCAGCCACAGCAGCGAGGGGCTCGGACCGGTGCCTTGCCCCGCGCCGTCGGAGAGCTGCGTCCAGGCGTTGGCCGGCACTTCGCCGGCGCGGCCGGAGACGGGCAGCAGCCCGGCGACGAAGAGGGCGACAGGGATGACTCGTAAGATCATTGGAACCTCCGGATCACTCGACCGGCGTGAGCTTGAGCGCCGCCGTATCCAGGCGCATGACGTGGACGTTCATCCATTCGGCGAAGCCGCTGGGGGTGATGCGCACGAGCAGGCCCAGCTCCCCGTCCCAGTGCACCGACCAGTCGCGCGCGTTGTCGTGTACGCCGTTGAACTTGTCACCCTCGCTCGGCGCCGTGTACCACTTCTTCTCGGCGCACTTGTAGAAGTAGATCTTCTCCGGGGCGCCCTTGGCCTCCGAGAAGACGACCACGGCGGCGTCGAGCTCCGGCACGTAGGTGCCGTCGCCCAGGACCAGAGGCGGGACCTTGCCCTCGGGCTTCTCCTCCGCCCATGCCTTGGTCCCGAAGTCGAAGGCCCAGCAGCCCTTCCCGTCCGAGCGGAAGTGCAGCAGCCGGTCGCGCTTGGAGTCGTGGATCAGGAAACAGCCCTCGTCGTGGCCGGGGCCGCCCTTGGCGATCTCCTCCCAGCGGCCGCCCTTGACGTCGGCGCGGACCAGCAGCCCGCCGCTGTAGGCGTAGAGGCCGTGCGGCGCGGTGACGAAGGCCACCTGGCTGGAAACGCCGTACTTCCCCGGGCAGACGCCGATGTTGCCAACAAACATGTGGTGCTTGATGCTGTAGAGGTCTCCGACGTAGGTGATGAGGTGATCCGAGAGCGGGTCCACCCCGTAGCTCTTGCGCGCGTGGGTGGGCAGGAGGCTCCAGCCGCCGAAGGAGACTCCCGGCGGCCCGCCGACCATGCCGTGCAGCCAGATCGGGTTGTAGTTGGTCGGGTCGGCCATGCCCCGCCAGCGGTTGGTCAGGACGTCGTACTCGCTGACCTCCGCGCCGGCGTAGGCCGAGTGTCCGCCGCCCCAGGCGAAGCCCCGGTGGTTCCGGACGTCGTACGGGTACCAGCCCCAGTTCCGCTCGCGCACCGTCTTGGGCGGTTTCATCTGCCGCCAGGTGTTGGCCGGGAGCGACTTGAGCTCGGCGCGGACCTTGGCCGGATCCTCAGGCGCCGCGGCGCCGGCGAGCCACTCGTCGGGCAGGTCGGTGCCGGTCTTGCCGCCACCCGAGACCTTGCAGTGGTAGACCGACTTCGGGTTGGCCGGCGGATCGGCCGGGGCCTTCCCCGCGGCGGCCAGGTCCAACTTCAGGGTCAGGACCGGGATCTTGTTGTTGCCGCGCGTGCCGGGATAGGCGGCCATGACCACGAGACCCCGCTTGGGATCGAAGTCGGCCGAGGCGTGCCCGGCCGGCGTGGGCAGGTCGAGCGAGAGCTTGGTCCACTCCCCCTTGGCGGTCGCGAAGGCCCAGACGTCCTTCTGCGGCCGCCAGCCGCCGGTGTAGCCGCCGGCGAGCAGAATGACTTTCTGATCGGGCACATAGACCATGGCGTGGGCCGCGCGGGCGGCCGGCGCACCCTTGGTCTCGACCTTGCTCCACGTCCGCTTGGCGCAGTCGTAGACCCAGGTGTCGTCGAAGCAGCGGGCCAGGTCGTCGCCGCCGAAGAGCACGATCTTCTTCTCGCCGGCGTCGTAGGCCATCCCGGGCAGGATGCGCCCGGAGGGCTGCTGGCCGAGCGGCTGCTCGAGGGCAGACCACTTCTTCCCCGCCTCGGAGAAGAGCCAGGTGCCGCAGTGGCCGGGGTACCACTTGCGGGCCTCGGTGATCTTGCCGCCGTCGTCGGTGGTGAGGCGCCGGACGCGCTTGGCGGTTTCGTCCAGGATCCAGTCGCCGGCGGCGACCTTCTCCTTTTCCTTGCCGACCCGGCCCCAGACTCCGCCGCCGCCGAAGGAGACGGCCTCCTTGTTGTGGGCGTCATAGGCCATCGCGCCCCAGATGGGCAGGCGCAGCCCGTCCCTCTGGGCCGACTCGATCGCCGGCCCGCCGGCGACGACCGCGGTGTTGAACTCGGCCGACTTGTCGCTCATGGAGAGCGGCGAGACCAGCGGCTCCCAGGTGGCGTCGGCCGGGTCCATCAGCCAGCCGGCGGTGGCCTGCTTCTTCGAGGACCACCACCACTCCTGCTTGACGAAGAGCACCTTCTTGAGGCCCGGCAGGTAGACGTAGCCCTTGGGGCTGTCCCACATGTCGGGCACAGCGGGGATCTTGCCGGGGACGAAGGACCACTTGGACTCTTCGAAGGCTATTTTGCGGTATCCGGGCCCCTCCCGGCCCTCCGTCTCGGTCAGGATCGGCGCGATCAGGCCGAAGTCCCGGTCGGCGATCCAGCAGAGCGCCGGCCCGGTCATGCTCGGCCAGCTGCCCTTGGGTGGCGGGTAGGTGCCGTCGCCGAGCGGCGTCCAGGTGTTGGCCGGGGCCGCAGCGGGCTCGGCGGAGAGGGCCGTGCCGCACAGCGCGGCGGCGGCCAGCAGGATGACGGCGGCGTTTCTCATGATCGTTTCCCTTGTGGTCATTCGACCGGCGAAAGCTTCAGGCTCGCCGGATCCAGGCGCATGACGTGGACGTTGAGCCAGGCGGCGAATCCGGTGGGCGTGATGCGCACGACCACGCCCAGTTCCGGGTCCCAGTGCGGCGACCAGTCGCGCGGGCCGGCGTGGACCCCGGCGAACTTGTCGCCTTCGCTCGGCGCGCTGTACCACTTCTTCTCGGCGCACTTGTAGAACCAGAGCTTCTCGGGGCCTTCCTTGCCCGTGGCGAAGACCATCAGGACGGCATCCATTCCGGGCACGTAGGTGGCGTCGCCGTAGGCGGCCGGCGGCGCCTTGCCCTCGGGCTTCTCCTCGCTCCAGGCCTTGGCCGCAAAGTCGAAGACCCAGACCCGGGCGTCCGGATAGAAGTAGACCAGCCGGTCGCGCTTGGAGTCGTAGGCCAGGAAGCTGTGCTCGTCGTGCCTGGGCGGGCCGCCCTTGGCTATCTCCTCCCAGCGGCCGGCCTTCACGTCGGCGCGGGCCAGCAGCCCGGGGCTGTAGGCGTAGAGCCCGTGCGGCGCGGTGGCGAAGGCCACCTGGTCGGAGTAGCTGTACTTCCCCGGGCACATGCCGATGTTGGCGGTGAACATGCGGTGCTTGATGCTGAAGACGTCGCCGACGTAGTTGACCACCGTATCCGAGCGGGGGTCGACGCCGTAGCTCTTGCGCGCGTGGCTCAGGAGCAGCGACCAGCCGCCGAAGCTGACGCCCGGAGGGCCGCCGACCATGCCGTGCAGCCAGATCGGGTTGTAGTTGGTGGGGTCGGCCATGCCGTCCCAGCGGTTGACGGTCAGGTCATAAGTGGACATCTCCGCCCCGGCGTAGGCGCTGTGCCCGCCGCCCCAGGCGAAGCCCCGGTGGGTTTTGGTGTCGTAGACGTAGCTGCCCCAGTTGCGCTCGGGGGCCAGCTTCGGCGGGTTCATGTTCTTCCAGCTGTTGGCCGCGAGCCCCTTGAGCCCCGCCAGGACCGTCTCCTTCTTCTCGGGCTCGCCCTTGCCGGTCAGCCACTCGCCGGGCAGGTCGGTGGGGCCGCCCTTGTTCTTGCAGTGGTAGGCGCTCTTGGGATTGACCGCCTCGGGCTGCGCCTTGGGCGCCGAGCCGACTTCCAGTCTGAGCAGGTTGACGGCGATGCCGCCGTTGCCGCTGCCTCGGCCGTAGAACCCGGCCGCGATGGCCTTCATCGACGGCAGGTACTCGGCGGAGGCATAGAAGGCCGGCGCGGCGAGGTCCAGGCCCAGGCGCGTCCACTTCTTCTCTTTGGTGCTGAAGGCCCAGACGTCCTTGAGCGCCTTCCACCCGCCGGTGTAGCCGCCGACCAGGAGAACCACTTTGCCCTCGGGGTCGTAGACCATGGCGTGCCCGGCGCGCGGCGCGGGGCGCACCGGCAGGTCGAGCTTCTCCCACCTGCGCGAGGCGCAGTCGTAGAGCCAGGTGTCGTCGAAGCAGCGGGCCAGGTCGTCGCCGCCGAATAGCACTATCTTCTTCTCGGCAGCGTCGCAGGCCATGCCCGGGAGGATCCGGCCGGAGGGCTGCTGGCCAAGCGGCTGCTCGATGGCCGTCCATTTCTTGGACTCCTCCGAAAACGTCCAGGTGCCGCAGTGGGCCGGGAACCAGCGGCGCGCGCTGGTGACCTTGCCCTTGTCATCGTCCGTCAGACGCCGGCAGCGCTTGGGTTCGGCCGACTCGTCATAGATCCAGTCGCCGGGACCGACCACGCTCTTCTCGCGCTCGACCCGCCCCCAGGTGCAGCCGCCACCGCAGAGCACGGCCTCCTTGTTGTGAGCATCGTAGACCAGCTGCCCCCACAGCGGCGTGGTGCAGCCGTCCTTGCCGGGGACCGGGTTGAAGTCCGCCGAACGGTCGGACATGGCCACAACGTCGGGCAGGTTCTGCCAGCTGCCGTCGGCCGGATCGAAGAGCCAGGAACTGACCGCGGTCTTGCCGCCCCACTTGCCCTTGAGGACCAGCACCTTCTTAAGCCCGGGCATGTAGCAGTACGCCTGGGGGTCGGTCCCCCGGTTGGGGGTCAGGTCCTTGGGGACCTTGCCCTTCAGCCGCTCCCAGGCGCCCTTCTCCAGCGGGAAGCTCCAGTAGTCGGCCTGGACGATGTCGAAGCCCGGCAGGACCACCGCCTCCTTCTCGGACGGCCCCCAGACCAGCTTGCAGCCGATCAGGCTGGGGTAGTTGCTGTCCTTGGGCAGGGGGAATGTCGCGCTGCCCTGCGGGGTCCACTGGTTAGCGGGCAATTCGCCGGCGAGCGCTGCCGACCAGGAGACCGCCAGGACAACCGCGCTGAGCAGGTGCATTCTCACGGTCCAGGGCTCCTTCACTTCAGCGGCGTCGCGCCGAGCGTCGCGGCGTCGACCTTCACCACCTGGAGGCAACCCGGCCGGAGCGCGCAGAGCGTGCTCCAGACCAGGTCGCGCTTGGCGTCGTAGAGCAGCCCCAGGTCCACGCTCGAGCCCGGCTTGCCGCCGTTCATGAACTCCGCGCCGGGCATCTTGGCGCCGAGCCACCGGTTCTTCTCGCAGTCGTAGAACGGGACCACCACCCCACCATCCCCCTGCAGGAGGAAGCCGAACATGACCATGTCGCTCTTGGGCAGGTAGACCGACTCGCGGGCGAAGCGGCCGCCCTTGACCGCGTCCATGCCCTCGGGATTGAGCTTCTTGACCTCGCCGGTCTTCAGATCAGCCGACCAGACCTGGCCGTGCGGGCCGTCCTTGCTGACGGAGGTGGTGAAGACCAGTCGGTCGCGCTTGGAGTCGTAGGTGATCGTCGAGCTGTCGCAGACGGTCGCGGGCAGCGGCTCGCCGGAGGTCTTGATCTCCTTCCAGGCCTTGCCGCCCTCCAACTTCCACAGGCCGTGCTTGGACTGGCTCTCCTTGGTCTGGGTCCAGCAAAGCACGCCCTGGGGCGTCGAGACCAGGTAGTTGATGTACTTGCTGGTCTTGAAGGGCAGGTCCCCGAACTTTTCGGCGTGCGGCCAGGTACGCGTCGCCGGGTCGTAGAGCATGGTCATGTGGCCCTTGATGTAGGCCACCCGCTTGATCGTGGGGTCGTAGGCGTAGGCGTGGTAGTTGTGGTTGCCCCAGGGCGCGCCGTTGAAGGCCCACAGGCCCGGGCCGTTGAGGTCGTAGTTGTACTCCAGCGCGAACTGCGGCCGGCAGGCGATGCTCCAGCGGCCGGTCTTGATGTCGTAGTGGGCCATGTCGTTGCCGAAGTAGGAGCTGTGCCCGCCGCCCATGTGCAGGATCTCGTCGCGGTCGGAGTCGAAGGCCACCGTGCTCCAGCCGCCGCCCTGGCGGTTCTCCGGCCAGCGCGGGCACTTGAGCGCCGTCCAGGAGTTGGCGGTGAGGCCCTTCAGCACCGCCTCGGTTGCGGCCGGGTCGGGCGGCGGGACGTCCTTGGTATACCACTCCGGGTCGAAGGAGCCGGTGCGGAACGTGAGCGTCCCGGGCTTGGCCCCGTACTTGGCGGCGCCTTCGGCGTCAACCGTCGAGGCGTCCAGCCGGCAGAGCCAGGAGCTGTGGGCGCTGCCCTTGGTCACGCCCGGGCCGATCCAGACGACGGTGTCGTCGTCGGCTGCGGCGGCCGCCGCGGCGCTGTCCGCGCCCCCGCGCCCGACGTAGTCGGCCGGGCCGTCCTTATCGTAGCGCCGGATCAGCTTCCACTCGTTCGCCGCCACGTCATAGGTCCACATCTCGAAGGGCAGCGGCTTGGTGAGATCAGCGCAGTAGGACGTCGAAGAGCTGTAGCCCTTGCCGCCGAGGAGCACGATCTTCCCGCTCTTGGGCAGCCGCAGGAGCGCGTGACCGAACCGCGGCGAGGGCGAGAGCGCCGGTTTCTTCTCCTCCCAGGTGCGGCTGGCACAGTCGTAGACCCAGGTGTCGGCATAGAGCTGGTCGAGGCGGTCGCCGCCGAAGAGGACGATCTTCTTGGTGGCCGGGTCGTAGACCATGGGCGCGAGCGCTCGCGGCGGCGGCTCGGTTTTGAGGTCGAGCTTCCGCCACTCGTTCTTCTCGACCGCGTAGACCCAGGTGCCGGGCGAGCCGTCCGGGGTGAGCACCCCGCAGCCGCCGAAGAGCAGGATCTCCTTGTTGACCGGGTCAGCGCACATCGCCGACCAGCTCAGCCCGCCGCGGCCGCCGACCTCGGGCATGGGGCCGGCCGCCGCCTTCGTATCCTTCCAGGTCCGCTCCTTCGGATCGTAGCAGAGCGTGTGCCCGCAGATCAGCGCGTAGACCTTCCCCTCCCAGGGCGGCGCGGCGTAGTGGTACCACATGTAGGTGTGCCGGCGGTTGGGGCGAACCAGACCGCCGGTGTCGGCCATCTCGAAGTAGGGCGACTTGAAGTTGACGTCCTTGACGTTGCCGGTCTCGCCGCCGCGGTCCTCGGCGCCCTTGGGCAGGTCGTTCTTCCACTTGCCCTCGGCCGGGTCGAGGCTCATCACGTCGTAGGGCCGCTCGCCGGTGAAGTGGTGGGTGATGCTGCCGCAGAAGAAGATGAAGCGTTTGAGCTCAGGAGACCAGACCAGCCCAGGCGAGAAGCCCGGCCCGAGGTCGCCGTCGGAGACCTTGGTCCACTGGTTGGGCGCTCCGGCAGGCTCTGCGGCGCACACCGCGCCGCCAAGAACCGCCAGTACCGTCAGCGTCAGGATCGTCCTCATCGCCCCGCCCTCCTACTTCGCGGCCTTCTTCAAGCGGTAGACCCACATCGCGCCGTTGTCGCCGCCGTCGGCGGCCGCGTAGACGAAGTGCGCGTTGACCTCCGGCGAGTAGAAACCGTGGTAGCCGGGGTAGCCGACGCCCGGGAACTTGGGCGGCATGGGAACCTTCGGGGTCCACTCGTAGGTGTCCGGGTTCCATGACGCCACGTACTCGGCGGCGCGGAAGACCACCACCCGGTCGTTGACCGAGTCGTAGTTGAGCACGCCCGTGTTGGACGGCGGCAGCGGCAGCGCGTTCTCCTTGTTGGGCGGGTTCGACCAGCTGTCGGTGGCGACGTCGTAGATGTAGACGTAGCCCTCGTCCTTGCCGAGCTCGCCCCCGGTGCTCAGGTAGATGCGGTGGCGCTTGGTGTCGTAGCAGGCGCCGTAGTCGCCGCCCTTGGGCGCGCCCTTGGGCTTCTTGTTGACGACCCACTCGCCGGTGACGGGGTTGCCGATCTGCTGCCCGGCATCGCTGCTGTAGGTCCAGATGGCCTTCTTGGTGGGCAGGTAGAAGGTGGCCTCGCCGCGGGCGCCGCCGCCGCGCGCGGGCTTCTTGCCCGCCGGCCGCTCGAACTTGCCGGTGACCGTGTTGAAATAGAGCGGCTGGTTGGCCACCTTGTCGGGCTTGCCCTGGGCCTTGAGGTGCTCCGCCCCGGCCAGATACCACTCCTTCTTGGCGCTCCACCAGTCGGGGTCGATGCCGCCCGGGGCGCAGCCGTTGTAGATCCACTTGTGGCTGTCCGGGTCGTAGGTGTGGGTCTGGCCGCTGTGGCTGCGCGCGGCCAGCGGCACGACGTTCCCGTCCTTGTCGACGAGCTGGCCGTCGTCGTTGACCTTGAGCACGCCCGTCTTGCAGTCCTCGCCAAAGGTCTTGGTGTTGACGCCCTCGAAGATGCAGATCCATTTATGGGCATTGAGATCGTAGAAGAAGATGTCGTCGTAGTGTCCGTCGGGCTTGATGAAGGCGTGCGGGCCGGCGCCGCAGATGAAGGCGCCCTGGAACTCCGGCGCGTAGGCCATCTTGTGGCTCCAGGAGCGGCCGCGGCCCTGGCCCCACTTGGGGTCGGGCGCGGGCTTGCCGAGGTTGACCCACTCGCCGTCGCCGAGGGCCTTGATCTTCTCCATGTGCGGCCCGGGGGCCGAGGGCAGGCCGGCCAGCGGCCCCTTGACCTCGAGCTTGGCGGGCTCGGCGCCGAGCCCCGTCCCGCCGCAGGCCAGGACCGCGAAGCCGGCCAAGCCCACCACCACTACGCCCAATCTGCTAGCCATCGCCTCAGTTCCTCCCATTCCGGAGGCCGTTGCCGTTCTTGAGCACCTGCTCGGCGCCGGCCGGTTCGACCAGCCGAACCTGGATGTCCACGCGCACCGCCGGGGCGGCCGGATTGAGCCGGCGCGCCTCGAGCCGCTCCAGCGCCACCCGGGCCATCTCCTCGGGGCGCCAGACCGCCGCAGCCGGAACCGTCCCGCCCAGGAACTCCGGCGCGAGGACCTCGCGGTACTCGCGCTCGGTGGCCCAGGCGACGAGCTCGACGCCCTTGCACTTCGCACCGCCCGCGCGGATGGCGCGCTCCGCGCCCAGCGCGGCCTCCAGCCACATGCAGACGATGCCGTCCGGACGCTCGGCGGCGGCCAGCAGCCGCCCGGCGGCGGCCTGGGCCTGCTCGACGTTGCCGTGTTCGAACTCGGCGGTCAACTCCGGGGCGAAGTCCAGGCCGGCGTCGGCCAGCGCGGCCCTGGCGCCCGCGAAGCGCTCGCGGCTGTGGGGCGTGCGCGGAGCCGAGCCCAGCCACGCCAGCCGCCGGCGCTCGCGCCCGAGCAGATACCCGACGGCCTGGCGCGCGCCGTTGAAGTTGTCCTGGATGACCACGTCCACGCCCGGGACATCCGCGTAGGCGTCGACGATCACACAGGGCAGCCCGCAGGCCGCCGCCGCGTCGACGAAGGCCACGAGGCTGGTGTCCAGGACCACGCCCGCGCAGCCGGCCTCGCGGACCTCCTGCATGGTCTGCCCGGCGCTCTTGCCCCGGCAGCCGATGGCCAGCGCGTGCCGCCCGCCCGAGATCAGCGCCCGATTGAAGGCCGAAAGGATCTGCTCGTGGGTGAAGTCCCAGGGAGCCGATGGCTCGGCCTGGGCGAGGACGTAGGCGACTGGCCCCGGGCTCGCCGCCTTGGGACGAGCCGCGACCGGCCGGTAGCCCTGCGAAGGAATGGCCTCGATCAGCCCCTCGCCGACCAGCCGCTTGAGCGCCCGCCGGACCGTAACCCGGCTGACCTTGTTTTGAGTCGCGAGGTCGCGTTCGGGCGGCAGGTACGAGTCGCTGGCAATGCCGCCGGCGGCGAGCATGCCCTTAATCGCATCGGCGACCTGGCCAGCCAAGTCCCTTCGACCGGTATTCATGCGGTATCCTCAGCAGCGCCTTGCGGTATTTGCGTGGTATTCATGCGGTCTTATACACCGGGAGGCCCGCGCTGTTGGCTAAAATAACCAAATCCGCTGCGTGCTAACTACTTCTCCACCGGCACCTGATGCCACTCCGGCAGCTTGACCTTGGCGGAGGCCTGCCAGGCGGATAGCCACAACCCGGCGGTAAGGCGCACAGCGGCGCGGCAGCGCGCCAGGGCAAACTCGCGCACGGCCGGGTCGAGCTTCTCCGGAGGCGGGCCGGTCGGCGCCGGCAGCGCGGCCTCGAGTTCGTAGACCTTGTCGACTTTGCCAGCCGACTCCTCGATGGCTGCAACCGCCGCAGCGAAGGCGTCGGGCAGCTCAGGGATATCCAGGTCCTTGGCCAACTCTCCGGCCTTGAGGCCGGCGCGGTCGGGGAGCGCATCCACCTTGAAGTGGATCCCGCTCCGCGGCGACTTCCCGCCGGGCCCGGCCTTCCCGTCGAAGTGCACGGTGGAGTGCAGCGGCTGGGCCGCGTCGGCCGTGAAGTGCGATAGGATCCCGCCGATGTAGAGCACCTTGGCCTTAACCCGCTCGTCCGCCGGCCACTTGCGATGCTCGGCGAAGGCGATGGTCAGCCGGTCGTGCCAGTCGCGGATGGCGTACGGCAGCCAGCCCACCTTGTCGGGGTCGAGCTGGAGTTCCCGGCAGAGCGCGCCAAACTCCGCCCGCCCCACAGGCAGCTTGCGCCCCCGAAGCAGGTCGTAGTCGATGAAGTGCTCCGGCATCTGCGACGGGCGCAGGCTGACCGGCAGCTTGCCCTCGGTCCAGAGGTCCGGGTCGTTGGTGTAGAAGGCGAGCGTGCCGCCGGCCTTCCGGAAGAACTCCGGCACATCCTGCGGGAGCGCCTCGGCCGCCGCCCGGGTCACGGTCCAGTGCCCGTAGGGCCACCAGGCCAGCGCCGTCGCCGTCAGCCCCGCGGCCAGAACAACCACCGCGGCGGCGGCAGCCACCGCTCTCCCGGCACGGGGCCGCCCTGCCCTACCCCGCACCGCCAGATACCTTTCTGGCCGCGGCCAGCTCGCGCTTCAGCCGCCGGCGGGCCCGAAGCGCGCGACGACGACGACGCCGCCGCCAGACCCGCAACTCCTTCGCGCGGAAGGCGACCCAGGCGGCGCACAGCGCAAGCCTGCGCCGGGCAAGAGACCACCCCTCCCCGAAGTAGGCGTCGAAGAAGGCCTCGCGCAACTCCCCTGCGCAGCGTTCCAGCCGCAGCGAGCTGAACAGCCAGTAGAGGCTGCTCATGCGGGCGTAGATGCCGGCTTCCCCGCGGGCCAGGCGGCCGCGGTCGAGGTCGATCAGCATGAAACGCAAGGCGCCAGCGCCGGAGTCGCTCGGGGCCGGAGCCGCCAGGACATGCTTGGCCCGCAGATCCACATGGACGAAGCCACGGTCGTGGGTGTGGCGGATGAACGGCATCAGTTCCCGCAGGAGGCCGACCCGGGCATCGTCCCGGTCCGAGGAACCCCAGAGACTGCGGAAGGACCACGGAAACACCGCTTCCCGCGAGGCGAAGTAGCACTCGCGCAACAGACCGCCGATCCGCCGCTCGGCCCAGAGGGCCGGCTCGGGGGTGGGCACGCCATGGTGAATCGCTTCCCAGCCCAGCGTCCATTCCCTCCTGGCCCGGGAGTGCCCCAGCGAAGCGAACGAGGATCTCAGGACCCCCCTGCTGAGGTAGCGCTTCACGTACACCCGCTGCATGCCGCCGCCGAGGTCGGGCAGCTCCACCAGCAGTACCTGGCGGGACTGGGAGTACTTGGCCCCGCACACATTCAGGCCGCAGGACGTTCTGGCGGTCTGGCCGCAGCGCAGATGCCAGGGGAGGGCTTCCAGCGCCAGCCCCGAGAGCAGCGGAACGCACTCGCCGCGCAGCCCCCCCAGCTCGAAGGGGACCGTCGCGCCGGGCAGGACGCAGTCAGCGGTCAGCGCCTCGCGGGACACGCGCGCGCGACCTCCGGGAATGGGAGGCGGACCATCTGCACCGAGAGCCCCCGCAGCCAGCGGCGGACCGCGCCAACCCGACGGGGCCCGCCAAGAGAGAACGGCGGAGAGAGCACCCCCCGCCGTTCGTTGTTGGTTTGGCGTCCCCACCCAGGTGCGCCCACCAAGCAGGGAAATCATAGTCGAGTTGCGGGGAAGAGGCAAGCACTTTCCGCCGCGACGTATACGGGTGGCCGGCTGACATGGACACTCTGCGTTGGCTGGGCCGGGATGTTGGGCGGCGCGTGGACGGACGCGCCCTCACTCCCGGCCTGGCCGCTTGGCCAGCGCCGTGGTCAAAGCCGAAGTCAGGCGCGGTGTCTGCCCGACCTGGTCGACGCGCGGATCCGCGCGGTGTTCAGCGGGCGGGCGAAGGTTTAGGGCCATGAACGAAGGCGCTGCGATCGGCCCCAATGGCTCTCCTTGGGCTGGCAAGGGCGTGGCGGGCTCGGCCTGCGGCCGACTGCTGGCCTACTTCCGCGAGCGCGACGGGCTCGAGATCTCCGGGATGAAGATGGACACGGAGATCAGCGAGATCCATGGTGATCGCAATGCCAGTACCAGGAAGCGTGGCGTCTGCGAGCAGATCGACCCGCGCGTGGAGTGGATCAGCTGCTCGCGCAAGTACCGGGATGGCCACCTGGTCTACATCTACCAGCACACCTGGACGCGTGGTCGCGTGCCTTACGAGAAGCCGCTGCGCGAGGGCGGGCTGACTCCTGACAGCAGGCTAGAGCAGATCCAGGCAGGCACTCGCGTGCCTCCTCGAGCCTACTACGAGGTGGCCAGGCAGGCTGGGCTGCTTCCCGAGGGATTCGAGATTCCTGCAGCTGCTGGCCAGGTCCAGGTGCGCAAGGCGCGTGAGGCAGCCGAGACTGCCAAGCCCGCATCGCCAGCGCCCGTGCCTCCCGTCTGTAACACTGCTGGACAGGGTGCTCTCTTCCCTGCCTTCCAGCACCCGAGATAAGAAAGGCTACTTGAGGATCATGGGCTACGCCCGCATGGCTGAGTGTATCACCCCGCGCCCGCGCGGCTCGGCTGTCGCTCCGCTTGTGTGTGCCGTTGCCCCTGGTTACTTGAGGATGTCGGGCCAAGCCCTTCGGGCCGCCGCGCGTGCGCTCGCGTCTCCTGCGCGATCTGTGCGCATCCGTGCTCAATTGCAGAAATGGAATATGCGTCTGGATTGCGTAACCCCAGCGTTTACGGGTCCTTCCGAGCGGCAGATTTTGCCGGCGCGGTTGCGAGCTTGGGCTCTCGCGTGCACGAGGGGGGCGAATTGGGGTGGGAGGTCACATTGAATGGAAGCTTCTGACGTGACAGCGGCCGGCGAGGCGCTCTTGACGCGAGCGCTTGCTCTCGTGGGTGCTGAAGGGCTCCGGCCCTTTCTCGATCTCTTCGAGCTCGGCCTGCTGTATCGACTCTCAGTAGCGGCTGACGCTCCGGATCGGCGTCTACGCTCGAAGCAGGGCGTGTTCAACCTGGCAAAGAGGCAAACGGTGATCTCGGTGGTCGAGTGCGCGCGCAGTTACGGCTGTCCGGCGGCGGTGGTTGACAGAGCGCTTGACCGTCTTGCGCGTGGCGGATGGGTCTCAGTCGAACCCACTCATCGCGGCACCTTGATATCCGTCCTCCGTGATCCCCGGGAGGCCGCAATGCTCACCAGTGTAGAACTCCGGGCGACGACGGAAGGGCAGCCGGCCGCGGCCGCAGAGAGGAACAGGGCCAACTGCAAACGCTACTATGAGAAGCATCGCCAGGCGATCGCTGAACGTCGACGGATTCAACGCCAGGCCTCGGCCGGCCAGAGGGTACGCCCGTGAGCGGACTTGATACGACTCGGCAAGCAACTCCGGTTGCGACTGCTGACCTGGCCGAACGCCGGCGTCGCCGTGCTGAATATCAGCGACATTGGAACGCATCGCACCCCCAGACAGAAGCTCAACGTGCCCAGGCCGTGCAACGGATGAAACGTTGGCGCGCAAAGCACGCCGACGAAAAGCGGGCACGCGCACGTGAGCTGAAGCGCAAGGCGCGTGCAGCTCTTCTGGCAGCCGCCGGGCTGACCTATGAGCCATACCGCCGTCTGCCGCGGAAGCCGTTGACTCTCAATGAAGTGGCGGCGCGGTTGCGGCGCGAGCGGGAGCGCCGTCGCCTCTACGAAATGCGGCCGGAGGTTCGCGAGCGGCGGAGGATTCAGGCCCGGGAGGCTGTGCGTCGGAAGATCCAGGGCATGACCCCGGAGCAACTGGAGGCGCACCGCGCCATCCGTCGCGAGTCGGAACAGCGCCCCGAGGCTAAGGCTAGGAAGCGAGCCTACTACCTGGCCAACATCGAGCGGTTCAACGCGCTGGCCCGCGAGCGCGCCAAGAAGAAACGCGCTCTCCGAGATGCGGCCGGCCAGGAGCACCCCCAGCTTCCAGGCCTGGCCGCCGGCGCGGAGGGGGCGCAGAAGACATGATCCCGCGCCGCTCTGCCCGCCGGTTAAGGCTGCGGCCCGAGCGCTCTCTCGAGGCCTGGGGCATGATTTCTCTGATTATTCTGCGGCTCGACGATGACCGTGTCCAGGACCTGGACGCGGACAAGTTCGTGGATGACTTGGTGCGAAAAGGCGTGGCCTCGAAGGTCACGATCAACGCGGCTCTCCTGGAGCTGGCGTCGTCTGGAGACATCGACCTCGAGCCCGGTCCGGATGGCCGGTTGCGGCTGACCGTTCCGGTCTTCGATGAGTCGCAGAAGGGGCCGGCGGGGGCACGGGGGGAGCCTCCGTCGGCCCAGGATCATCCTGGGATCGAATCGACGTAGACGTCAAAGGTAGCCGCCCGGGGACGCCCGGGTGGCCTGGCATGGCTGGAAGGCTGAGGAACGCATGGGACGGCAACCACAGAAGGGCGGCTCGACGGAGCGCAATGAACTGTCCGGATCCGGGCAGTCCGTTATCCCGGTCTGGATCACCAGATGCCCGGCGCTCAGGGGCCCTGTCCGGGACGTCCTGGTCAACCTGGCGGCGCGCCGTGGGCCTGACAACCCAAGCCCCTGGCCATCGGAGCGGACGATAGCCGCGGACCTGGGTGTCACAGACCGGACAGTCCGCAGGGCCATGGAGCGGCTCAAGCGGATCGGCTTGATCCGGGTGGAGGTTCACGGCGGGCCGGGGGGGCGGGTCAACCTCTACCACTTGGAGATAGACGGCGCCGGCCGCTTCGCCAAAGGGCTGCCCGCGGATGTCCTGGCGGAGCTGGCGGCGGGGGATGCCCGGAAGTCTGAACGGCGGCGGGTGGCGAGCTCCCGGGGCCGGAGTGTAGGAAATGACTACGGACACCAGTGTCCGGTGTCAGCGGACACCGGTGTCCGCCAAAGGTGTTCCAGTGAAGAAGCACGGACCGGGGCTGCTGTTGTTATGCCTCCGGTCTTGAGTGACTTAGGCGCGTGCGCGCGCGCGTCCGCTGTGGGGCTGCCCGGGGCGGCCAGCGCCTCCCCGCAATCGGCCGCGGACCCCGGCCTCCCAGGGGCAAAGAGCCCCTCCGGTGAGGCTTCCCAGGCCCCTGATCGGCCCGACGACGACCCCGAGCCCCCCCCGCCGATCGGCCCGGGCGGCGGCCGCCCAGCCCCCGAAGTGGCGCCTGGCGCGCCGTCCAGGCCGGCAGCCGAGGCCTCGACGCCGGCGGGGCCCCCAGCCGCGCCCCTTGCCCACCAGGCGGAGATCACCGCTCCGTCCGGCCCTCCGGCTGTCCAGGATGGCCAGGCGCCCCTGCCGGCGTCAACCGGCCGGGCACTGGACACCCGCCAGGACCTGGTCCCCTTCGGCCCCTTCAGGCCGCTGGCGGCCGCCGCCCTGGCGGTTGGGCTGTCGCCTGGTGAAGCGGCCCGGGAAGTCCTGGCCGGCTGCCCGCCGAAGGTGGCCCTGGCCTGGCTCCTGGCGATCGCGCGGAAGCGCGGCCGGCTGCGCTCGCCTGGCGCGCTCTTCCGGTGGGGCTGCCGCAGCCGCGGCGAGCCCGCCCTTGTCGACCTGGTCGCCGCAGACCGGCTGCTCCGCGGCGCCGCCGGCGAGGAGCTGCCGCGCGGATCCATGCCGGCGCACCGCTGGGCCTGCCAGGTCCGCGCGTTGGCTGCCGATAAGTCCGCCGCTCTGGCTGAGGTCCCCGCCTGGCGCCGGCGCCGGGCGGAGCTCGAGGCGGCCGCCCAGGCGGAGCGGGATGCGGCGGAAAGGCGGCTCCGGCGACTTCTGCCCACGCTCGCCGGCGAAGAGCGCGCCCAGGTTGAGGGGCGTCTGGCATTGCTCCGGAGGACCGGATAATGATCGAGGATCGGGTGCAACTCTCCGACATGCCTTCCGGGCTTGCGCTGGTCATCACCCGTCAATTTCCTGCGGACGGACAGGCTCTGCGTGCGGCCGCCCGCCAGGCGATATGCAAGCGCACGGGGGGCAACCATCCCGGAGTAAATGGGTTCATAAGCTACGTTCGGCACGAGTACACCAACTGGGAGACCATCCTCAAGCTCTGGCGTCTGCCGCGGACCGAAGGCCCTATGCCAGGCTGGCCAAGGACCTATGAGGAACTCCGCGAGATGGTCGACCGGCAGATAGCCAAGCACCTGGTGAAGATCTACCGGCGACGCAACATGTGCAAACTTTGGGAGCCGCTGAAGAGGATCGCCTTCGGTGGCTGATGACCTGTCCACATCACCGCCGGCCGTCTGGGAACTCACCCTGCTGAAGTACTCGCATCTGGTGGAGCGTGGCGTCCAGCGCTATCGCGAGCGGGCCGCGGGCCTCGAGCTGGAGGATCTCCGCCAGGAGGGCCGGCTGGGCTTGCTGCAGGCCTTGCAGTGCCACGAGCCTGCGAGCGGTCAGCCCTTCGAGCCGCTGGCCAATCGGTGCATCCGGATGCGGATCATCGACGCGGTGAGGACCAGCTGGCACTGGCGCAAGCGGCTGCGCTTCGAGTCGGCGTCAGTTGCCGCGGACGATGACGGCGCAGACGAGTGCTCCGCCCTGCGCTCGCCCGAAGCGCCCCGCGAGCGCTACAACTCAGCGGAGGTTAACGAGCTGCTCGCCGCCGTCGAGTGCCTACCGGCTCCGGAGCGCCTGACGGTGCGGCTGCGCTTCGGCCTCCTGGATGATGAAGCCTGGTCAGTGGTGGACATCGCTCAGGGCATGCAGGTTTCCGAAAGCGCCGTCCGGCAGCGCCTGGCCGCCGGCCTGGTCAAGATCAGGGAGTTGCTCGAGGGGGACGGGCTGTCGGTGCGGCTCCGGATGTCGGTGCGGAGGCTCAGGCTTTCTTCCTCTGGAGCTCAGTAACATGGGATTCCAGCTGGGCTATCCGCTCTTCCGCTGCGCGCAGTCGCTGCGCAGCCTTCAAGATCTTCTCTGCCTCGGCCCGTTCCCTGTCCATCTCATCGAGCGTTTCTATGAAGTGCTCGAGCGCGCTGAGCATCTGCGCATTGAGGGACCGGCCTTCCTCATCTGCCATCTTCTGGAAGCGCTCCAGGAGCTTGCGGGGAAGCCGGAGGCTGACGTGCGCGTCGAGCTTCGTGGTCATCTTTCGTCCAGGCATAGCGCCGGATTCTACCGGCGGGGCCTCCGGAGGGAAGCGAAAAAGGGGTTGACAAGGGCGAGTGTTTGCGGTAGGTTCATAGTGAGCACATCAGGAGCCGGCCATGCTGAGAGCCTCGAGACTGCAAACCGCTCCGCCCCTTCGCGGGGCTGACCCGGTCCGCGCCTCCGCCCTGGCTGCCCGGATGCGCCAGGAGCACCCCGAGACGATCCGGGCGGCGGTCTGCCAGGCTCATCCGGCGGCCAGGTCCTGGGACCTGTGGGGCCAGGGGGCTCCGGTCTGTGCCGCCTGTCTGCCTCCCCCGCCTCACGTGAACACCCCGACCAGGTCCGGCTGACCTGGTCAAAGCGCTCTGTGCGAGAGGGCGTCATGGCAAGACACCAAGACATCGACGGCTGGCACCGTGAGCCTCCCGCCGTCGCCGACCTGGCTCCAGGGGCCCTGCAGTTCCCCTGCTGGGCCGAGCCCAAGGCCGACGGCCTCCGCGCCGTGGCCGTGATCGATGGCCAGGGCCACGCCTCGATCCGCAGCCGCACCGGCCTGGTGCTGAGCTGCCCGCGGATCGCGGCCGAGCTCGAGGAGCTGCTCCGCGGCCGCACCGACTACGTCCTGGACGGAGAGATCGCCGGCAGCAGCTTCGCGCGCACCCAGTCTGCCATCTCGACCGGCGATGACACCGGCCTGCGCTTCAACGTCTGGGCGTTCATCACTGCTTCGGAATGGAACGGCGAGACCTGGCCGGCGCACCAGGGCCTGATCCTGGACCGCGCCGCGAGGATCCTGCCGCATGACGGCCAGCGCGTGAGCGGGCACTTCCGCTTCGGGCTGCTCTGCCACGACGAGGCCTCGGCCGAGGCCGCCTTCCGGGTCTTCCGCGCGAGTGGCTACGAGGGCGCCGTCTACAAGCCGATGGCGGCGACCTGGGGCGAGCGCTGGCTGCGCCGCAAGGAGCACGCGACCATCGACGCGCCGATCGTCGGGCTCGAGGAAGGCCACGGGCGCCTGGCCGGCACGGTGGGCGCCGTGCTGGTCGACGTCGCCGGCGCGGTGACGCGCATTGGATCCGGACTCAGCAACGATGTCCGCCGGGCACTGTGGGAGCTCGGCGATCGCGCGCGCGGCCGCATGGTCGAGTTCCGCGTCGAGGCGGCGCCGGCCAGCGGCCGCGCGGCTCCGGCCGTCTTCGTCCGGATGCGTCCGGACAAGGACGGATGATGCAATGCTGACCTGGTCGGCACGCCCTGTGCGAGAGGGCTTCATGGCAAGACACGAAGACCGTAGCGACGGGGGCCGCGGAGCCCGCTAAGCAGCTCGCACCTGCTCAGCACCCGCGAGCCCCCGTTGCGTTTTCCGGCACGGCCGGAGGGAGAATGCCCATGTGCGGAAGCTGCGAGAAGAACGAACCGGCGTTCAAGTGCCCCGAGTGTGAAGAGCAGTTCTGCCCGGAGTGTCTCAAGGCTCTGGCCGCGAAAGCAGCCGAGGAGCAGGAAGCGGGCCGCCTCCAGCAGGCGCTCGAGAACTCCGAGGACGGGGTCTTCCTGACGGACAGCGGGCAGAGGGTCTGCGCCACGTGCTACGTGGCGCTCAGTCCTGCTTAAGGCTGGAGCCGGGGCAATGGCGAACAAGGCCGTTGTCCCCTGCTCTTCGGCCGTGCCGGCGGCACATGGCGTGGATCGCCTCGGTTGGGTTCGGCAGGGTCGGGTTGTGCCGGCACACAACCCGGCCCGTTCTAGAGAGAGGAGCGCAGCATGGCAAAGCTTGACCCCAAGAAAGAACGCGCCGAGGTTCGCCGGTTGTTGGCAGCCGGAAAGATATCCCGGAAGGAGGCTGGGGTTATGGCCTACAACATTCGGACCATGAAGCTGATCGACACGATCGAGGCGAAGGCTGGCGGGGTTTGTCGCCTCAGCTGAGTCTTTCCCCGGCCTGGCGGTGGCCTCCTGATTGACTGACCACGCCCGCCGGGCCCCGGCCGCCGCCACGGCCGGGTCCTGACCGGGTGCCGACGATGGAGGAGTCTTCTCATGAGTCAAGCCCAACTCGAGGCGCCAGCGCGCGCTCAGACTGCTGCCATGGTTCTGGATGAACAACAGTGCGCCGCCGCTTACCGCGTGCTGCGGCCCTTTGTCCACGAAACAGATGATTGTCTATATACTGCGAGGCTGCTATTGCGTGCAGCCAGACGCATTGGCGAGAATCCGCCAGGGCTGTATGCGCCCACAAGTTGGGCTGCGAGGCTTAACCCTTGCCGTATTGAAACGCTTGAGCTGATTGGAAGGCTCAGCGACGAGGCGTGCTCCGTTCTCGATGCCGAAGAGGGAGCGCAAGAGGCTAATGAACTTATCAAATCCCTGTGGACAGCGGGCCGGGTGAAGGAGCGGGGCGACGAAGACGTTTCGGAGGCTTGACCATGGACCAACTCAAATCAGTCGAGCAACGTCTGACTCTCATCGAGGCGAAGCTACAGAAAGTGCTCGACATCCTGGAGCGCCGGCTGGTGTCCGGCGGTTCGGTGCCTGGTTCTTTGCCGGCGATGCTGAGCATCCGGCAGGTTTCCGAACTGGCCGGTATAAGTGCACACACGGTCAGGAAGGCGTGTTTCAAAGGGGCCCTCCGCCGTGCGTCGCGTTGCGCCAAGGGCTTCCGGATCCTCGATGTTCTCGACTGGCTGGACTCCCGCGATCAGTGCCCCGAGGAGTACCGCAGCTACCTGCAGTCCGCGCGCAAGTTTGGAGCACTGAGTGTCGCCGGCAGGCGATGAGGCACTAATAGCCGGCCCCGCGCGCTCCTGGACGCGTGGGCGCCGCAGTCAACCGGGGCGGCCAGGGGATAAGCGCAGAGTCCCGCCCCGGAGATCTTCCCGGCCGGCCGCGAGTTGCAGGCGGCTGGCCAGGTCCGGGCCTGCGAGTCGAGAGGGGCCCGGGATGCGGTCGGGGTGTCCGGGGCGGTGAGGCGTCGAGATCCCGCCCCGGCCCCTGGCCGGGACTGGAGAATTGAGGGCGAGTGGGTAGAGTCCAGTAGCTGAGGAGGCCGTCTAGATGGCATGGAAGCTCGAGGCGATAACAGGAGACCTTCTCCGCGTCTATAGTCGGCGGGGCCCTGGGCGCGCTCCTCTCGAGCGCCGATACTACTGTCCTGCTTCGGAGGATCAATGCACCCCTGAGCAGTGCCTGATCGTGAAGATAAAGGCCCCCTTCCCTGGTCGGCCTTGCCCTTGGAGGATCCGGCCAGCTGACTTGGGTTCAGATGAACGCGCGTGCGGGTGCACCCTCGTTATCTCCCCCGCTTCCACCATGCTCCGTGTCGACAACCCAACACTGGCAGAGGACGATCTGGTCGACGTGCTTTGGATAGCTCAAGAGACGAATAAATCCCAGGCCGCCGTTCGCATGGCACTTCGTCGCGGTGGTCTGCATCCGGTTCACAGGAAAGGTCGCTCCAACTTCTACCATCGAGTCGGAGTGTGTGCCCTGTTCCCCCAACTCAAGAAACGAAGCAGTCTGTCGGCGGAAGACATGCAAGAGTGGAGGCGGGCTTGCACACTGGCGATGGAGGAGATACCCGGGGGGGATGTTGTTGGCTCACCGGCAGTCGACCGCCGCTCGCAGATCCTCTTGGAATTCGAAAAGAAGCGCGACAAGAAGAGCTTGCCCGAAGGAATTGGGCTTTCAGACATGGTTAAGTACTTGCTGCGGCTGGAGATGAGTGTGCAACGGCGCTCCACAAGAACTGTCACCCGGCGCCGCAAAACGGGGCGAAACAGCCGCTAGTCCGCCAATTCCGTTCTATTTCCGAAATAGCACAAATGCCTTATATACAGACGCGCCAGTAACAGGCCCGAGCCTGTGGCGCGCCGGGTGAAAGCATGATGGAGTAAGACATGGGAAAGAAGATGAAGCTCACATCCAGAATGGAGAGCCTAGCGCAGGTGGCGTTCGACCTCCGCGGAGAGGCCAAAGCGCGTGGGGTCGATCTTCCGGTCTCCCACGCACTGGCTCTTGCAGAGATGCTGGACGGCCGGGATTTCGTCGCTGAGGCCCGCCGGGTAGCTGCCAATCTCGGAATTTCGGTCGGTGCCGCTATGTCCAAACTCGCGGCCGATGAGCCTGCTTTCTTTGGAGCTCACCAGGAGGTTCAGCTTCTCCGGGCCAAACCTCTTCTGACGACCACGCCCGAGGAGCGGCTGCATAGGGCCCGCGAGGTTGTCAGGGACGAGGGAATCGATATCGAGGCAGCTCTTCGCAAGAACACAGGTTAGGCTATGCGCCGGCTGTGCCGGTGTTGGTGGATAGGAGCCATGAGCATGGAAAAGATCGCACTGAAGTTGGCAAAGTTTGAATCGGCTCTGGCCGCCGCAGTCGAGGCCGAGAGCCTCGCAGCGGACCGCGAGAGCGAGCTGGTAGCGGCCCGCGCGACGGGCAGCGAAGTCGACGCCGGCAGATTGTTGGCGGCCCAGTCGGCGAAGGTGCTGGCGCGCAGCGAAGCCGAGGCGCTCCGGCGCGCGATCGCCCGCGCTGAGGCCGAGCTACACAAGGCCGCCGGTTCCCACCTGGAGGCGCTGCGGCGGACGGCAGTCGAAGCCCGCGCGCGGCTCGCCGAGCTTCAAGCCGCGGCGCGGCGCGCGGCGGCTGCGGATATCCTGAACGCCTTCAAGGCGATGGCCGCGGCATTCCCTCGGGCCGGCTGGGAGGTCGCAACCGCGGGGGATCCGGCAGCGTTCCTCCGAGCGAATCCTGGGGCCGGCTCTCACGTTATCATGCGGCTTTGGCATGAGGCCGGCGTCCTCGCCGGCCCGATCCATGAGCAGCTGATCGCCGCCGGCGGCCTGCAAGTCGACGCAACCGAGGCGCTCCGGCTGGAGGGCGCGATCGCGGCGGCCGCAGCCGCTGTCCCGACTCCGACCGCCGAGGCGGTTGCGGGTGCCGGGGGCGACGCAGACGCGGCCGCGGCTGCTTTGCTGGCGGACCAGGCCCTGGCCGCGGCCCGGGCGAGGTTGGTTGTTTGACATGGACGGCAACCTGGTGCGCCCGGCAGTGCTGCCTCCGCTCACGATTGGAGGAGTCCAGGTCCCTGAAGATCTGACCATTCCACTCCCGGTCCCGGTCGCTGTCCGTAACGTCCTCTCCGCCGGCGAACTCGGCCGCCTGAAGGCCCGTCGGAAGGCGATCTTCGACCGCTTGGCTGACCAGCCCATAGAGCTTCACCTTGCGCTCGAAGCGGCAGACCGGCAGGCCGCGGGCTCGGCCGTCAGAAAGGGGAGCTGACCGGGCCATGGTCTACTTTCGCCGTCCTCCCCCCCTGCCCACCGCCGAGCCTGCGAGCCCCGCGGGGGTCCTGGCCCGGATCCCCGCTGCGCCTCGCGGCATGGCTGCCTTGGCGCTACGGCTGGCACTCCTGCCCTTGACCCTGTGCCTAGCCGCTTGGCCGACGGTCCGGTACGCGGCCCCGGCCTTCGGCCTGGCCGCTGCCCTGGGCGCCTGGTGGTCATTCGCCTGGCGCAACGCTGGCGCTGGTGCGGGTGCATTCTTCAGCTCGATGAGGAGAGATTCCCATGGCCGGTGAGATCAATCTCGAAGTCGTTGCCGACATCGCCAAGGCCAAGGCGGGCCTGGCCGATTTGGCCGCCTCGGTGAAGAACATTGAGAAGGCCACCGGCCAGACGGGACGCTCCTCGGATGCCCTGGGCCAGTCGTTCGGTAAGGCTGCTCAGCAGGTCAAACAGCTGGCTGCGGCTACTGTAGGCATAGCCAGCTTGGGCGCGGCAATCTCCTGGGCCAAGCGTGAAATGGCGCAGATGCTGGACAACTTCAAAGCAGCCGGCGGAGCCATAAAGGTGCCAGGAACCCAGGCCAAGGCCTTTGCGCAGGCCTTCAAGGGTCCTGGTGCCGGCGAAGTGCTGGCCAGTGCGCAGCGGACCGGCGCCGCATTGGGACTAGCACCCGAGGAAGTGACGAAGGCCGCGGTCGCCACGGCACAGAAGATGAGGGGTGCGACTCCCGAGGAGGTGACCGCCGGCATTGGGCGCACCATGCAGCTCATGCACGCGGGGTACGATCTGCCCGAAGCCGTCAAGCGGCAGCGCCGGGGCGCGGGCGAGGTGTCCTCAGCCATGGCGCGGCATGAAGCCTTCGTCAGCGGATACACACCCGCCGCCCGGGCTGATCTCCTGTCCCGCTACGAAGCCGAGATCGGCGTCGAGCGGCTGCTGCCATCCTCTGAAATCGGCCAGTCCGGCGGCCGGGCTGCGGAGAATGCCGCGCTTCGCAGCCGGCAGGTCATTCTGCAGAAACTTCGCGAGGGCCTGGTCGGCGATGTCGGAACCCGCACCGAGGCCACAACTGGCGAAGTTCTCGGGTCAATGCTTTGGTCACAAGATACTCACCGCGGGATCTACGAGGAGGAAGAGAAGTTCCGGGACCAGAGCGCCCACCGCCTGGAACGGGCCGCGCGCAGCTTGGAAGTCGCGGCGGAGGGCGGGAGCAGGTGACCATTTCCGGCCCCCAGGCGCCGGGCGTTGGCCAGAAGGAAGCCCCCTTGCGGCGCCTGGTCATTCTACCGGTCTGCTCCCGCGACCTGGAACTGGCGCGGATCGTGCTGCAAGCTGTGGAGCGTGGGTCTACCCTCCCGGGCGAAATCTGGCTGGCCTGGAATGACACGGCGCCATGTCCGGAAGACCTGGCCGGTCCTGGTCGGATTATCCAGGTCTACCCTGAGCCGCTGGGGTGGTGCGGGATCTCGCGCGCCATAGGCGACGGGCTCCGCTACGCGCTGCGGGAGGGCTACGACGCTGCCATAAAGATTGACTCGGATACAGCCATCATCGCCCGGGGCTGGGACGCGGCCTTGTGTGCCAAGCTCGAAGATCGTCCGCGCTTAACCGGCTGGATCTGCCCGATGCTCATAGACCACAGGCTTATTATGCAGGCGGCTCCCTGGGCCGGGGAGGCGGTCAGAGTTCTGAGTAAGAACGTCGCCCGCAACGAGGTTGTCGCTGCCTGGGGCGCCTGTTATGCGCTGAGCCGTGCCGCGCTGCAGAAGATCGACGCAAAGCGCGGTCTCGCAACTCAGGGCCGCGAGGAAATGCTGTATGAGGACGTGCTGCTATCGGTGAAGGCGTGGGAGTCAGGTGTCGACGTTTGGGACGCTGACGGGGTGGTCCATGGCCCGCCCAACGCGGGTATGGCCGGGTGCTATGTTGTGCATCCGGTCAAGGATCCTGCGGCTATGCGCTGGTTTACCCGGGATGTCCTGTCGCTTTGGGCTACCCGGGTGGCCGCATTGTCCTCCAGGTTGAGTGCACTGGAAGAGTCTCTGCCTGCGTTTCAGACGGCGCAACGGGAGGACGCGTAACCACATGGCCACCACTCTAGCCGCTAACGAGCTGGCAGACAACTCCCGCCTCGAGATCGAGACCGACAAGCCTGCGCCGATCAAAGTCACGGTCAGCTATGACCGAGATCCCAACGCGGGCACCGAGTAGGGCGAGGAGGGAGCGAACATGCCGTGGAATCGCCTGGCTCAGCTACGGACCCACAAACATGCGGTCTGTCGCCCTCACTGGAACGAGCTGTATGCGGCCGCCAATGAGCGCAACGCCGAGACGCTGAAGGCCACGGCACTCCCGGAGATCACTACGAACGTGCCCCGAGTCGGCCAGATCACCGCCCTACGTGCGCGCATCGAGGCGCTGATTCCCTACTTCTATGACGGCGAGACTGGCAATCGCTGGACCAAGGAGACTTGCCTGACCGCTGCGATCGGCAAGCCTGACTGGACTTCTCCAGTGATTACACATAAGACCGTCATCAGGGCGCCCCATATCAACGACCCCAGGCAGGTGCTCGATAAGCTCTGTTGGGTCCGCAGAGACTATCCCTCCATCGCCGAAGCATCTCCGCAGACCAAGCGTGGCAGTTCAAGCAGCTGGGCCTCGGCCAAGTCGGCATACGAATCCGCCCCATGGGGAGCCCTGGTCGGATCCGGACGCATCTTCAGTGCTTACTGGGTGGCTCCGAGCACTTTTGTCATTGAGAACAACCGCGCCAGGTCGGCCGCCATCCAGATGCCGAGCTTCTCGATTCTGGCGGCTCGCGTTGTCTGCAGCGGCTACATCTACGGATCAGCGTCCGGAGTCATTCGCCTGCACGAGGAAGCCGACTTCAACGGTGCATCTCACGATTTCGCGATCAGCGGCGTCAGTCTCCAAGTGGCCGACGTTGCAACGCCGGGCCCGGGAGATCTGCTCCACTACAGCTGGAGAGCCAATCCCGAGCTGCCCAACCCTGACGATTACCAGCCGCTGGCACCAGATACTGAGAACTCATTCTCCTGCGGCTTCTACGTTCTGGCGAAGTTGGGCTTCAACTACCTGACCTGACAACGGAGGTGCATGACCATGCGAGGATTGCCTGCCACGATGTTGGCATCGGAGACCGGGGAGTAGCTGTGGGAACTACCAGGGTACGCAGTCGGCCGGGATCTTCATCCCCGGTCCTCTGTGGCCCGGGATCCGGCCGTCGGGGGCGCCCGGCGGTACCGCTGGTGCTCGAGGTGAGGAGCTCCGGCCGCGTCGATCCGACTGCGCGGCGTGCCTTCCTGGAAGCGTTCGCTGAAGCCATCCTGGACGCGGCCGAGCGTAAGGTCATGCACAAAGGACTTGACTCCGGGGCGGTCCCGGGGTAAATCCGCCGTAGGGGGGAAGCACAGAAAGGCATCCGTCCATGCCGTCTCCCGCTCTCGCCGTGGCAATCTACTGCCGATTCTCCAGCGACAAACAGACCGGCAACCTCACGACCGCGCTGCAGGAGCGCGCCTGCCGTGACCTGATGGCCCGCGAGCCCCAGCTCGCCGAGCTGCCGGTGGAGGTCTTCATCGACGAAGCGGTCAGCGGGGCGACCTTCGACCGCCCGGCCTTCGGCCGCCTGGCCGAGGCCATCCGCGCCCGGCGCTTCCGGGCCGTCCTGGTCTACAAGTACGACCGCCTGGGCCGCGATGCCCTGGAATCCGAGCGCTTCGTCCGGGAGTTCGGCTTCTGCGAGGCCCCGGTCCTCTCGGCCACGGAGCCGGCCCATGACCTGAGCCGCTGGGTGCTCGCCGGCGTCGCCGAGGAGTTCCGGCGCCAGCTGGGCCAGCGCTGCCGCGACGCCCTCCGCGAGAATGCCCTGGCCGGCTGGTGGAACGGCCCAGCTCCCTACGGATACCGGATCGTCCGGGAGCAGGTCAACGCCGGCGCCCGCGGCGACCGTGCCAGGCTGGAGATAGTCCCCGCCGAAGCCGCAACCGTGCTGCGGATCTTCCGCATGCACGCCGAGGAAGGCGTCTCGCTGCGGGGCATCGCTCACCGCCTGAACGGAGAGGGCATCCCCTCTCCGCGCCGTGGCACCTGGGATCTCGGCGGCATTCGGGGCATCCTGATAAACCCCGTCTATGCCGGCATCCGGGTTCAGCGGCGCCACTGGCGCCCGCGCGGACCGGACGGCCGCCGCCTGACCAGGAAGCGCCCGGAGTCCGAATGGCTGCGCAGGGAGCAGCCCGAGCTGCAGATCGTGCCCCGGGCACTCTGGGATATGGTCTCTCGGGCCTTCGCGCTGCGCAAGCAGGCCCGCGCCGAGGGAGACTCTGCCCTGGAGGCCAAGATCAGGCCCTCGAGCTACCTGCTCTCCGGGCTGTTCACCTGCGGCCATTGCGGAGGTCCGATGGTTGTGCGGACCGGATCGGTCCGGTCCGGTGGCTGGTGGCTGGGCTGCGCACGGCACTACAACCGGGGCAAGACGGTCTGCCAGAACGGGCGCCTGGTGCCGATGAGCCAGGCCGAAGACGCCATCCTCCAGCTGGTCCAGGAGGAGGTCCTGGACGAATCGGCCCAGCGCGAGTGCCTGGAGATGCTGGAGCGCCGGGCGGCTGAGCGCTACGGCGCCGCCGGCAGGCAGGCGCAGGAGGTCAAGGCGCGCCGGCTGGAGGGCGAGATCTCGCGCCTGGTGGACAGCCTGGCGACCGGGGTACTCGGCGCCGATCGCGCCCGGGCGGAGATCTCCCGGCGCGAGGCTGAGCTGGGCAGGATCAAGGCTGACCAGGTAGCCGAAGGCGAGCGCCAGAGTCTGGCCAAGCGCGTCCTGGCCGAAGCCCGCCGCATGCTTCTGGACCTGGCCGAGGCCGTCCGGGAGGTGTTGCCCAGGCGTGCTGAGCCGACCGGGTCTCTGCGGGTGGCCCTTGGCCGCCTAATGCAGGGGGCCCAGCTCTTTTCGGAGCTGAGCCCCCAGGGCCCCCGCCATCGCCTTGTGGTTGCCCTCAGCACTGAAGCACTACTGCTGGGGCAACCCTTGCTTGAAGTTGGCGTCCCCACGGAGATTCGAACTCCGGTTCTCAGATCGAGAATCTGATGTCCTAGACCGGGCTAGACGATGGGGACGCCCTATGTCTTGGCCTGCAGCGCAAGGGAACCGGTCATTCCCTTCCGCCCCGAGCTTCCCGCGGTCCTCTGAAAACCGCGGCCAACCCGAAAAGTGGCTGCCCGGCAGGGATTCGAACCCCAACTACCTGATCCAGAGTCAGGCGTCCTACCGTTAGACGACCGGGCAAGCCCCGCCGGGTGAAAGCCCAGCAACCGGGCGGGGATTCTAGCCGCGGTCCCTGAAAAGTCAACCTAAATTGCCGGCCAGCCCCGCGCCGAGTTCCCGGCACTTGGCCAGGTCGGCCTCCGTGGGCGTGAAACGCACGCGAACGCTCTCGAGGGGCAGCTTGTAGCCGATGCCGGCCAGGCGCGACTCCACTAGCTTGGCCGCCTCCCCGCTCCAGCCGAAGCTGCCGAAGACCCCGGCCACGCGCTTGGTCGGCAGCGCCGACGCGGAGAGCAGCGCCATGGTCCGCCACATCGGCGGCGGCACGTCGCGGTTGATGGTCGGCGTGCCGAAGACCAGCGCATCGGCGCGCTCGTAGAGCGAGACGATCTCCTCCTCGCTCTTCTCCGACCAATGGCAGAGCTCGGCCTCGGCGCCGGCCGAGCGCACCCCATCGGCCACCGCCTCGGCCATCCTGGCGGTGTTGCCGTGGCTGGAGAGATAGACGACGCCAACGAGCTTCTTCGCGCCCTTCTTCGGCGCCGCGCTCCACTCCTGGTAGCGCGCGATGGTCCGGGCCAGGCACTCGCCGCGGAGCAGCGGTCCGTGGCTGGGCAGGGCCGCCTCTATGGGCACGTCCTTGACCTTGTCCAGCGCCTTGCGGACGTGCTCGTTGTACAGCCGGATCAGGCAGTCGTAGTAGAGCTTCTGGTCGGCGCGGTAGTCCTGGTTGCAGTCGGCCCACAGTTCGCCCTTCGGGCAGTAGTGCGCGCCGAGCGCGTCGCAGGTGAAGGCGGCCTTGAGCTCCGGCGCGTAGGTGAAGATGGTGTCCGGCCAGTGCAGGAAGGGCACGACCACGAAGGCCAGGGTCATGCCCCCGATGTCCAGCGTCTCGCCGTCGGCCACGGCCCGGAACGGGAAGTCGCGGTTGAGGAGCTCCTTGAGGAAGATGCCCACTGGCTTGCTGCCCAGCACGGTGGCGTTGGGCGCGCGCTCCAGCAGCTTGCCGAGCGAGCCGGAGTGGTCCGGCTCGGCGTGGTTGGCGACGATGTACTTGAGCTCGGTCAGCTTGATCTGGGACTCGAGGTTAGCGATGAGTTGGTCGCCGAACTTGCCCTTGACCGTGTCGATCAGCGTGGGCTGAGCGGTCTTGAGCAGGTAGGAGTTGTAGCTGGTACCGTTGGCCGTCGGGAAGAGGTCGTCGAAGATGCGCATGTCCGGGTGCAGCGCCCCGACCCACCAGACCCGCGGCAGGATCTCCTGCGGCTTCATGCTCCGTCCTCCTCGCCCGACTCCGGGGCGTACCGGAAGTGCTCGTCCCCGCGCCGGTCGCCGGCCAGGGAAACCACGTGCTTCTCGACCATCTTCACCGGGCAATAGCTCTCTTTGGCCCGGCGCAGCCCCGCGCTGCCCAGGTCCTGCTCGCGATTGAAGAAGCGGCAGCCGGTGAACTCGCGCGCGGCGAACTCCCGGGCCATGAGCTGGCCCAGCCCCTTGATCCCGGGAGAAGCCTTCTCGAAGTGGATGGCGGCCATGTCCTCGGACAGACGCTCGCCCAGCGACAGGGCCTGGACCTGGCCGTCGACCAGGATGAGACCGACGGTCAGGCCCAGCGCGTCGGCGCGGTCCAGGCCCTCCTGGAGGGCGGCCGTCTCCAGCCGGGACAGCGAACCGACCGGACCGCAACGCAGCCGGCACCAGTGCTCGGCCAGTGCCTTGGCCGGTGCCAGGAGATCCGGGGTCAGCCGCCGGTACTCGAAAGCGTGGTTGCGCAGGAACTTGTTGATCAGGTTCTTCTTGGAGTGAAACCGGTTGCCGCGCAATTCGGCCAGCTCCTGCCGCTCATAGACGTAGTCGAAGTTGTCGCGGTCCGGGCGCCGCTCGAACCGTCCGCCCGGCCCGAAGATCCCGTTCCACAGCGCCTCGGTCACGCCGTAGATGTGGCCGGGAAGCTCCCCGGAAGGCGCCCGGGCGGCGGCCCGCAGGGCGGCCTCGGCGGCGTCGGCGGCGGCCTGCGGGCTGCCGGCCAGCATCGGCGGCAGCAGGCACCACCCTCCCCCGCGGCAGCGCTCGCGGAAGAGCAGCGCGTCGCCCAGCCGGCTGAGGCCCGGCTCGGCCGACTGCCGGAACATGTAGAAGCAGGCGAAGGTGAACTCCGACGCCTCGCGTCCGAGCCCTTTGAAGGCGCGCTCCACGAGGTCGCGGTCCTCCAGCCCCAACGGCCGGAAGACGGGGAACTGCGGGATCTCCTCGGCCATGGGCCGGACCGGCGGCCGTTCAGTCGACCGGCTTGAACTGGCTCTTGTCCGCCCCGCAGACCGGGCAGACCCAGCTATCGGGAAGAGCCTCGAAAGCCGTGCCGGGCGCGATGCCGCTGTCCGGGTCTCCGGCCTGGGGATCGTAGATGAAACCGCAGGCTGCGCACTCGTACTTCTTCACAAGCACCTCCGGTGGGTCAGGCTTGATCGTCGGTACGCATCGGGTCGCTGGACTCAACAGCGCGGCAGGGGGTCGATATTCCCCAGGCGCCGCGCCCCCGGAAGCCGGGCTAGCGGCCGGCTTCGCTGTCGCTCAGCGAGACGAAGATGTCGTCCAGGCGCACGCCCAGGCCGGAGCGGTCCGGAACCAGGCGCACCGGCTTGCACTTGATGGTCACGCCGTTGTACTGGCCGCCGCGCATGGTGACGTGCATGACGAACTGGCCGGTAGGCAGGCTCTCGCCCTTGAGCTGCACGTTGGTCAGGAGCGCCCCGGAGGCCGAGACGTTGGCCACCTTGGCGGTGCCCTTGTCGAAGTAGGTGCCGTCGGCGAGGTAGACCTGCACCTCGGCCTCGATGTCCACGTCCTTGCGCCGGCACTCGCGGTAGTGGGCCCTCAGGCGGTCCAGGAACTCGCCGCCGGACACGGCGTGCATGGACACGCGCCGGGCCTCGCTCTCCATGGAACGCTTCTCGGGGCGATCCTTGACCGGGATGGTGCGCCTGGAACTGGGCCGGATCACCCTGGAACTCTTCTTCAGCTTGGCCATCTGAGCAACGTCCTCCTGAGGTACGGGTGCGCCCGTTCGGCACCGGGCAGAGCATATCCGCCTCCGCGGAGGCTGTCAAGGGCGCGCATTCGCGCTCAGCTCCGCGGCTTCCACTCCGCCCGGCGCATGGCGCAGCCGTTCCGGCCGCAGGCCGCGTTGAGCGAATGCAGGAAGGCCGTCTCTTCCTTGAGGAAGGTGAGCTCGGCCAGGGGCTCGCGGCCGGTGCAGTCCAGGTCGGCCAGGATCGAGCCCAGGGTCAGCACATTGCCGCGGTCCAGGTGCTCCGCGGAGAGGAACTGATCGAAGACCCCCGCTTCCAGCTCTCGCGGGGCCAGCAGAAGCAGCCCGCGGAGCTTCCGGGTCAGGATGGCCTGGAAGAGCGCCCCGTCAATGCGCACGCCGGCGCGCACCCTCCAGCGCCGCTTGGGGGCTTCGTTGGCCGGGGCTGCCGCGAAGGCGAAGGCCTGCAGCCCGCCGGCGGCCTGGATGGTGCCCAGGGCCGAGGCCACGATCTCGCACCAGAGCCGCTGCGCCTCCCGGTCGCTCTCCTCCGTCCAGATGATGAGCCGGGGGATCCAGTTGCCGGGCTTCGACTGCCCCGGCACATCGCTCTCGTAGATGCGCCGCTCGACGTTGACGTTTCGCACGGGGGAGGCTGCGGCGGCCGCTGCCGCCCCGCTTGGCGGGACCGGGGCAGCCGAAACCGCCGGCACACCGGCGGCCGGAGCAACGGCCCCCTTGGTGGCCGGCGGCACAGGGACCTTGGCTTCGGGCGCGGCCGAGGACTTGGCCGGAGTGGTACTCTGGGCCGCCGCCGGAGCCGGCCCCTCCTCTCCGGACTCACGGCGCAGGCCGAAGGACGACTGGCTGGCCGAAGGGACCTCCGTGGCCGAGATGGGCTTGAGGAAGATGACCGTGGTCTCGTGGGCCTTCTTGGTCTTGCGCCCGCCCGGGGAGGCCGGCTGGGGCAGGGGCTGAGGTTGGAGAGCTGGAGCTTCCCCGTCCACGGCCGGCGCCTGTCCTCCGCCACTGAACGGCCGGTCCGGAGACTGCGGAACGACCAGGCAGGCGGATTTCGCCTTCTTCGGGAAGTCCTCCGGGCTGAAGCCGGTGGTGGAGCTCGGGTCGGGAGGCAGCGGCGCGAGATCAGCAGGCCCGCCCAGAGGCGCGGCCACCGAGCGGGCACCCAGCCGCGGACGGGGCTTGGCCAGCATATCCTTGGCAATGGCCGCCAGGTCATTCGGGCTGAAGGGCTTGGAGACCAGATAGACGTGACTCTTCTCGCGATAGCCCTCCTGGTCCTTGGCGATCGTGCCCGACACGAAGATGATCGGCACGTCCACGCCCTCGTGGCGCAGCCGCCTGGCGAACTCGCGACCGTCCATGTTGGGCATGCGGATGTCGGCGCATATGAGCTCGGGCTCCTCCCGGCTGGCCCGGAAGGCGTTGAGGGCCTCCACACCATCCCCGGCGGCCCGGACGATCATGCCGCAGCCAGTAAGCACCTTGGCCACGATGCGCCGCATACGGGCGTCGTCTTCGACCACCAGGGCCCTGGGGATGTGCGCCAAACCGGCCTCCTCCCGCAACAAGGCAGCCTGCGGGAACCTGACCCCCCGAATCATATAACCGCACCCGCCCGCCGTCAACCTCCGCGGTTTGACGATTTGACGCCCCGGAGTCGTGAGGTATCATCGGGCCAGGTTCAGGCCTCGAAAGGAAGACCATGCCCTCCGCCTCCAAACTGCGCATAGCCCTGGTCGGGCTCGGTTTCAGCCGCCTGGTGCTCAAGGACTACGTCGCCGCCCCCGGCGTCGACCTCGTCCGGCTCTGCGACCTCAACGAGAAGCGCTGCCAGGAGCTCTCCGCCGAATACGGCATCCCCTACACCCTGAAGTTCGAGGACTGCCTTGGCGCCGACATCGACGCCGTGGACGTCTCCACCCCCAATCACCTGCACGAGAGCCAGTCGGTGGCCGCGCTGGCCGCCGGCAAGCACGTCTACCTCCAGAAGCCCATGGCCCCGGTCGTCGCCGAGTGCCGCAGGATCGTCGAGGCCGCCCGCCGCGCCGGCCGCTCGGTCGGCATGTTCATGAGCAACCTCAACGACCCGCTCAACCACGAACTCCGGGCCATGATCGCCGGCGGGGCCTTCGGCACGCTCTTGTCCATGCGCGGCCGGATGGCCCACCGCGGGGCCCGCACCGGCTGGAAGCTATGGGGGCGCGGCGAGGACTACTGGCGCCGCAAGAAGGATTTGGTCGGCGGCGGCGGCATGGCCCTGATCGGCATCCACGCCATCCACCTCATGCCCTGGCTGGCCGGCCGGCCGGTGGAGTCGGTCTCCGCCTTCTCCGACAACCTGGCCAGCCGAGACCTCTTCGAGGGCGACGACATCACTTCGGCGGTGACCCGCCTGGCTGGCGGCACGGTGCTGGCTCTGGAGGCCAGCTACGCATCGGAGCGCAACTGCACCGAGATCTACGGGACCGCCGGTTACGCCGTCCTGGAACACGGCTCGCTGCGCGTCAAGCTCGACTCCCCCTGGAAGGGCCGGGTCCTCGACCTCCCCGGCGGCGACCAGGAATCGGTCTTCGGTGCCGAGGAACTCGAGCGTCTCCGGGCCCCGCTCCGCTCCGAGTTCGAGCAGCACGGGGCCTTCGCCCGCGCGATCCTGGCCGGCCAGGCTCCGCCGGTCACCGGCGAGGACGGGCTCCGCGACGTGGCCGTACTCGAGGCCATCTACCGCTCGGCCCGGACCGGCCGGCGTGAAACGCCGGACCTGTCCGGGGAAGCCGCCAAGTGAAGGTTTTCCGCTCCCTCAAGGAACTGGTCGGCTCGCGCGGCGCGCGCCGGCCGGCGGTGGTGGCCGTCGGCACCTTTGACGGCGTCCACGTCGGCCATGCCGCCGTCCTGGCCGAGATGGTGCGCTGGGCACGCCAACTCCGCGCCGTGCCCTCCGCGGTGGTCTTCGTGCGGCCGCCGCGGGTCTCGATGCCCAACGCCGAACCGCTGGACCTGCTCACCAGCCCAGAGCACCGGCTGCGGCTCCTGGAGCGCGCCGGCGTCAGGCAGGTCCTAGAGCTCGAGTTCGGGCCGGAGCTGGCCAGGGTCAGCGCCGCGGAATTCGCCCGGATTTACCTGGCCGGCGGCCTGCGCGCGCTTGGGCTGGTCATGGGCCACGACGCGCGGCTCGGCCGCGGCGCCGGCGGGGACTACGCGGCCATGCGCCGGATCGGAGCCCACCTGGGCTTCGAAGTCCGCCGGACCGCGGCGATTCGGGCCTGCGGCGGGGTGGTCTCGAGCTCCGCGGCACGCCTGGCGATCCTCGACGGGCACCTCGACAGGGCCGAGTGCCTGCTGGGCCGGCGGGTTTCGGTGCTCGGCACCGTGGTCCACGGGCGTGGCCACGGACGGAAGCTGGGGTTCCCGACCGTGAACCTGGACCTCCACCGCGAGGTCCGCCCGCCGATGGGCGTCTACGCCTCGGTGGCCCACGTGGATGACGGCCCGGCACTGCCCTCCGTCACCAACGTAGGTTTCCGCCCGACCGCGCCGGGAGCCCGGCCATCCCCCGGCAGACGCCGGGACCTGCTGGTCGAAACCCACCTGCTGCGCGGCGGCGGCAACCTGTACGGGCGCACGGTGGAGGTCGAATTCGTCAGCAAGCTCCGCGAGGAACGCCGTTTCGAGTCGGACGAGGAACTCGCCGCCCAGATTGCCCGGGACGTCGCGGAGGCCCGCAAGGCCCTGGCGGCGCTGCGCGCCCGCCGGCTCCCGGCCACGTCCCGAAGGAGGACAATATGAAGGTCGTCAACACCCGTGACCCCGAGAAGAAGTCCTTCGCCGGTCCGCTCTTCACCGGCCCCGACGTCACCCTGCAGAAGCTGCTGCCCGAAAGCCAGGAGTACGACTTCAACGTCGTGAACTTCGGCAAGGGCGTCCGCAACGTGCTCCATATCCACGACTGCGAGCAGGTGCTGGTGGTCACCGCCGGCAAGGGGATCGTCGCCACCGAGAGCGAGCGGCGGGTGGTCAACCCCGGAGACGTGATCTTCATCCCCGCCGGGGAGAAGCACTGGCACGGCGCCGCGGAGGACTCGACCTTCTCCCACATCTACGTGTCGAAGAAGGGCATCGCCTGCCACATAGTCGGGAGCTAGCAGGCCGCTGAAAGACGGCCTGCTAGAGCAGGAGAGCAGATGAACAGGCGAGCAGGCAAGATGCCAAGGGCCGCAGCGTGAACGATGACGCTCTCCTGCGGCCTACTGCTCACCTGTTCCCCTGCTCCTTGAGTCGAAAAGCCTTTTCAACGGGCGGCCAGCGTTCCCGGCCCGCCGTCACGACGCCTTCTTGTACCGGTAGCACCAGACCTTGCCGTAGCCTATGACGGCGAAGACGTTGCGCGCCGGGTCGAGGTAGCCAACGACCCGCTCCTTCTCGAAGGGCGGCGGCGGGCCCTGGGGCGCGAGCTTGGTCCACTTCTTTGCGTCGGAGTCGTAGGCCCACATGGCCTTGTCGCCGCACTCGTACTGCAGCGCCACCTTGCCGACCGGGTCGAAGTACATCAGCGACCTGGCGTCGTGGCCGATGGGCTGCTCGCCCCCGTCAACGGCGACCTCCCAACCGGCCGGGGCGCCGCCGGCCAGCGAGCAGTGCCAGGTCTTGGCCGGGGTCTTCTCCGAGGCGCCGCGCTGGGCGATGAGCAGTTTGCGTCCGGGGTCGTAGCAGACCAGCGTTTCGATGGGCAAGCCGGTCTTCGACGCCGGGAGCTGCTTCCAGCTCTTCTTGGCGTCATCGAGCAGCCAGGACTCGCCGCCGTACTGCCAGACCGCGCCCTTGAGCTCTGGGACATACTCGAGCGATGCCCCGAAGACGCTACGCGGCCAGGGCTGGGCGGTGGGCAGCGGCTCCCACTTGCGCTCGGCCGGCAGGAAGGTCCAGACCGGCGGGCCCTTGTAGAGGTCCTCTGGTTTCGCGCCGATGGCTTCGAGCTTCTCCTTGAGGCGGTAGGACGGCCAGGCGCAGAACCAGAGCACCGACTTGGTCTCTGGGTTGTAGGTCAGGCCCCACCAGGTGTGGGCGGGGTGGCCCGGCCCGCCCTTCTTGGTGCGCAGCCAGCCGTCCTTGATCTCCAGCGTCTGCTTGTCGTAGTCGCCGACCTTGCCGCAGTCGTTGTAGTCCGGGACGTAGAGCAGCACCCAGGTGTTGGCGGCCAGGTCGTACTCCCAGGCGTCGTTGAAGCGGTGCGGGGACTGGTGGTTGGCGCCGCAGAAGAAGGCCCGCTGGCGGTCCGCCATCCAGGCCATCTTGATGGTGTAGTCGCGCCCGGCCGGGCCGGTCTTGGCCATGTTGTGCCAGCCCTTGGCGAAGTCGCCCAGGCCTTCGGAGATGACCTTGGTGCCCTCGAGGACGACGCTGCTGTTGTCGCCCAGGGCGGCGAGCTTGGCGAGCAGCGCCTGGTCAGGCTGGAGCGCCGGCTCGACCTTCTTCACGTCCGCCTCGCCAGAGACTCCCGATGCACAGACCGCCAACGAAAGGACCAAGATGACATGGATGACTCTCAACATGGCTTCGTCCTCCCGCGGGGATGAGGGGAACTCCGCCCCCGCCTTACTTCACACGCAGTTCCCACGCCCCCTGCCCCGCCCTCCCCGGCTCCGCCAGGACCGTCTCCACCAGCGCGATCGAGAAGAAGCTGGGGAAGCGCTCGTCGGCGAAGAGCCGGCCGTAGGTGCGGAGCGGCCAGAGCGGCCAGAGGACGCGGGTCTTCCCCGCCGACGGGACGCGGAGCGTGGCGCGGGTTCCGAAGAGCGGCGTCTCCACCGCGACCTCGCGCCGCACGGGCGAGACCGAGAACGGCTCCCCGCAGAGCGCCCCGCCCTCCTCGACCAGCGCCGGGCCGCGCTGCTTCTTCCGCTGCGCCGGGGCCGCCGGCACGCGCAACTCCCGGCCGTCAGCAAAGCCACGCGCCGTCCGCCACAGGACCAGCGGCAGGCTCACGCGCAGCTCGCGCAGGCCCACCGCCTCGTAGCGGTAGCGAATGGCGAGTGCCCCACCCTTCGGCTCGATCTCGAAACGGACCTCTGCGTGCGCGAAGGTGAGTTCCAGCCAGAGGTTCCGGCCGGCGGTGCCGCTGGTCGCCGCGCGCGGGTAGTACATCGCCCGGCGCCGGGCCATCTCCGGGCTGCCGATGTCGCCGGAGGACCGGGCGTAGCCGCCGACGTCACGGGCGAAGCCCGAGTCGACCCAGGCGTTGCAGAGCGGCTGGATGGCGTTGATCAGACTGTGGCCGCCGCCAACCACGAGCCCGGCCCGCTCGTGCCACAGCTCGATCCGGCTCTGCCGTTCGAGGCGGTAGATGAACTGGGTCTCCTTGGGAACGTCGGAGAGCTGGCTCGAGAGCGCCGCCGCCCAGGCTCCGCGCCGGGCCAGCAGGCCGTCGAAGCGCGGCTCGTGGCTCTCGAGCGTGGCCTTGCGACCGTCGAGCGGCAGCCGCGCCGAGCCGGCGCCGCGCGGCGAGCGCCGGTCGCGGACGTAGTGCAGGAGCGTCTCGGCCGCGAAGGGCATCCCGAAGTAGGCGTACCAGTTGCTGGGCCCCACCGCGCGGGGCGTGTCCAGCCAGCCGGCGCGTTCCCAGAAGTCGAGGATCCGCCCGGCGTGGACGGCGCCCTCGGGAACGAGCTCGAGCCCCGGCACGAGCATGCCGAAGTAACCCGGCGACGAGCTCTGCCGGCCGTCGAAGGCGCCAACCAGCGTCCCGTCCGGGAAGCTCCACCGGGCCATGAAGCGCGCCAGGCGCTCCGCCGCGGCGCGGATCTCCCGGTCGCCGGTCTCGCGGACGATCACCGCCAGGGCGCCGAGCATCAGGCTGTTGTACTTCATGGACGGGCCGTGGTGGCGGCCCTCCTCCCAGAAGCCGCCGGGCGCCTGGTAGCGCATGAGCTGGCGGGTCTGGAAGAGCGCCGTCCTGAGCCAGTCACGCCGCTTCAGGACCCGGGCGGCCAGGATCGTGGTGGCCAGCCGCCAGGCCTCGTGATTCGGCGCGGTGAAGAAGAACGGCTTGGGCAGCTCCTGCTCCACCCACCAGGCCAGCATCCGGCTCCAGCGCCGGAGCCGGGCCCCGGAGATCCGGCTCCCGAGCAGCGCGAGCGAGCGCGCGGTCATGAAGGGCGGCCACTCGGTGTACGCCACCGGCTTGCCGGCGGCCATGGACCTGGTCCAGCGGTCCACCCAGCGGTCGACCAGTGCGACGTGTCTGTCGAGCATCTCGGGGCTACCGCCGCCGGGGTTGGCCGGTCCCGGGCAGAGGTAGAGCGCCAGGTAGCAGTGCGCGGCGTACAGGTAGTTCTCGTGGCTGTACTCGCCGGGGTGCGCCTTCGCGGCGCCGGCCGCGGCGATCTCGGCGGCGTCGGCCTCGTAGGCCCGGACGCAGGAGAGCGTGAATCTGGTCAGCTGGTCGATGATGCCGTGCATGGGGCTCCCATCCTCTTAGGCGGAAGAGACCGCCGGAGAGCTCTCCGGCGTGCAACGGCAGGTATCATAAGGCCGGGACGCAGGGAGCGTCAAGGCAGATCAGATGACCGCCATGTAGAAGTTCGGCCAGCCGTCCTCGTCGGAGTTGAAGAAGACGTACTTGCCGTCGGGGGAGAAGCACGGGTGCGGGTGGGCGTCCTGGGTGGAACGCCACGGCTTCTGGCTGGAGCGGCAGGAGCAGAGCAGCTCGGCCGCGCCGGTCCGGGTGTCGATCAGGTACAGGTTGCGGTCCTCGGGGTCGTTGGTATCGGCCACGATCCGCGAGTTGTCGGCATTGGACGCGAAGTGGTTGACGCGCCGGCCCTCGAAGACCACCCGCTCCTGACCGTTGGCCAGGTCCAGCAGCCGCACGGAGTTAGCCGGGACCTTGCCGCCCGCGGCGCCCGCCGCGGCCCAGGCGTAGACCAGCGCCGAACCGTCGCGGGAGAAGTACTCGTGGCCGATGAGCTCCTCGCCGACCCGCTGGGGGCGCACACAGCGCGGCGGGGACGACCCGTCGACCTGGACCGTCCAGATGCGCTCGACCCGGTCCCAGGGCCCCTCGTGGCAGTAGATAAGCGTCCCGCTGTCCCCGGGGCGGAACTGGGGATGACCCAGCCAGCGGTCCTCGGCGTGCACCAGGCGGGCACCGGAGCCGTCGATGGGGGCCACCCAGATCTCCGTGCGCGGCATGGCCTCGAAGGTCGGGGCGAAGGCCTCCCACCCCGTCAGGTCGCCCACGTCGGGCTTGCGGAAGCAGCAGTAGGCCACCAGCTGTCCGTCCGAGCTGATGGACGGCGGGCTGGCCAGCGTCAGCCCCTCGGGCAGCCGGGCCAGCGTCCGCTCCCGGAAGGAGGCCAGGGCCACCGCGTGCAGCTCCGGCCCGTCGAAGAAGAAGACCTCGGCGCCGCGCGGCGCGAGCACGGCGTTGTGGGCGCACACGCCCCCGCCGTTGGTCAGCTGGATGATCGACCCGCTGGGCCACTCCACCATGTAGAGCTGCTCGGCCCCGGTGCGGTCGGACCCGAAGACGATGCGCCGACCGTCCTGGGTGACCGGGGAGTTGTAGAAGTACGGGCCGTGGTTAACGGCCTGCCGGCTGGTCAGCCGCCATACGGTGCGGCCGCTGGCGCGGTCGCGCGTGCGGGTGGCCTCACACGGGAAGGCATCGCCCCTGGCCATGGTCGCACCTCCAACACGACGGATTATAGCCGAGGCGGGTGGCTAATGCCACTATCCTGATGGGGCGGACCGGTCCGATCCGACGGACCGGTCACATCCCGTAGCGCGACAGGATTTCCTTCTGCTTGGAGGCCGGGACTTCGGCGTAGCTGGAGGGCGCCAGGGTGTAGCTGGCGCGTCCCTGGGAAAGCGAGCGGACCACCGTGGCGTAGCCGAACATCTCGGCCAGCGGCGCCTTGGCGGCGACCAGCCGCAGGTGTCCGCGCCAGCCCAGGTCCTTGATCTCCACGCGCCGGGACTGGAGGTCCTTGATGACCGAGCCCATGTACTCCTCGGGCACGTCCACCTCCAGGTCCATGATCGGCTCAAGCAGGTACAGCCCGGCCTTGCGGCAGGCCTCCTTGAAGCCGATCGAGCCGGCGGCGTTGAAGGCCAGGTCGGAGCTGTCCACATCGTGGTACTTGCCGTCGACCAGACGCACCTTGAGGTTGATGAGCTGATAGCCGGCCAGCACACCGCTCATGGCCGCCTCGCGCACCCCGGCCTCCACCGCCCGGATGTACTCCTTGGGGATGGCCCCGCCCTTGGTCTCGTCCTCGAAGACCAGGCGGCCCTCCTCCTCGTTCTGGAACGGCTCAACCACCAGGTCGACCACGCCGTACTGGCCGTGTCCGCCGGTCTGCTGGATGAAGCGCCCCTCGGCCTCGGCCGACGTGCGGATCGACTCGCGGTAGCTGACGCGCGGCTCGCTGACCTTGGCATCCAGCCCGTGCTCGCGCAGCAGCCGGCTCTTGAGGATGTCCAGGTGCAGCTCGCCCATGCCGCTGATCAGCAGCTGCTGGGTCTCCTCGTCAACCCGATAGGTGAAGGTCGGATCGTCCTGGGCGAGAATGCGCAACGCCTCGCCCAACTTCTCGCGGTCGGCGTTGGTCTTGGGCTCCACGGCCATGGAGATGACCGTGTCCGGGAAGCGCGCCGGCTCGAAGACCACGGGATGGTCCGGATCGCAGATGCTGTGGCCCGTGGTGGTGAACTTGAAGCCGACCACCCCGACGATCTCGCCCGGGCCGGCATCCTCCATGGCCTCACGCTGGTCGGCGTGCATCCGCCAGATGTGTCCAGCGCGTTCCTTGCGGTCCTTGGTGGCGTTGAGGACCCGGTCGCCGCCGTGCAGCACCCCGGAGTAGATCCGGAGATAGACCAGGTTGCCGTGCTGGTCGCCCTGGGTCTTGAAGGCCAGCGCGCTGAAAGGCTGGTTGGAGTAGTGCTTGCGCTCGACCGGGGCGTCCGTCTCCGGGTCGTGGCCCATGGTCTTGCCTATGTCGACGGGGCTCGGGAAGTAGTCGACCACCGCGTCGAGCAGCGGCTGGACGCCAATGTTGTGATAAGCCGCCCCGCAGAGCACCGGGACCGCCCGGCAGGCTATGGTGGCGCGGCGCAGCCCGGCGCGGAGATCGTCGGCCGACGGCTTCTCGCCGGACAGAAACTTGTCGGCCAGCACGTCGTCGACGTTGGCCAGCAGTTCGACCAGTTCGGAGTGGTGCATGTCAGCTTCGGCGCGCAGCTCCGCCCCCACCTCCACCTCGACCGGCATGAGCCCCCCGGTGCCCTTGCCGTCGTCCTGGAACTCGTAGGCCAGCCCGGTGAGCAGGTCCACATAGCCCCGGAAGGTGTCCTCCTTGCCGATGGGAATCTGGATGGGGATGGCCTTGGCGCCCAGGCGAGTGGAGATCTGGTGCACGACCTCGAAGAAGTCCGCGCCGGGGCGGTCGAGCTTGTTGACGAAGGCGATGCGGGCCAGACGGTACTTGTCGGCCTGGCGCCAGACCGTCTCGCTCTGGGGCTCGACCCCGCCGACCCCGCAGAAGACGGCCACCGCGCCGTCCAGCACCCGCAGACAGCGCTCGACCTCGGCCGTGAAGTCCACGTGGCCGGGGGTGTCGATCAGGTTGACCTGGCAGTTGCGCCAGAAGGTGGTCACCGCCGCCGAGACGATGGTGATGCCGCGGGCGCGCTCCTCCGGGAGATAGTCGGTGGTGGTCGAGCCTTCGTGGACCTCCCCCATGCGGTGCTGCAGCCCGCTGTAATACAGGATGCGCTCGGTGACCGTGGTCTTGCCGGCGTCGATGTGCGCCATGATGCCGATGTTGCGCAGCTTGGCGATCTCGTTGGAGGTCGGTCCGACTGTACTCATTGGCTGACACCCGTCCGGGGGCGCGGCCCCCGTTCCCCAAAAAGAAACAAGCCGTTCTTCGCGGCTTGTTTCACAGGACTTAGGACACTTACCAGGCGAAGTGCGCGAAGGCCTTGTTGGCCTCGGCCATCTTGTGGGTGTTCTCGCGCATGGTCCAGGCCGCGCCGGTCTTGTTATAGGCGTCGACCAACTCCAGGGCCAGCCGGTCCGCCATGGACTTGCCCTTGCGCTTGCGCGACCCCTCCAGCACCCAGCGGATGGCCAGCGACTGCTGGCGCTTGCGGTTGACCTCGAAGGGCACCTGGTAGGTGGCGCCGCCGACGCGCTTGGACTTGACCTCGACCAGCGGCTTCACGTTGTTGAGCGCCGTCTCGAAGATCTGGAGCGCCTGGACGTTGGGGTACTTCTTGCCCAGGATGTCCAGCGCATCGTAGAAGATCTTCTCGGCCTTGGACTTCTTGCCGCGCTCCATCAGGCAGTTGATGAACTTGGAGATGAAGACCTGGCCGAACCGGACGTCCGGCTTGACGCCGACGCCCGTGACCCGGCGGTCGCCGGCGGCCACCGCTGGAACCGGAGCCGGAGCCGGAGCCGGGGCTGCGGCCACGGCCGTTGCCGCGGCGGCAACGGGCTTGGCTTCCGCGGCCGGCGCCTTGCTCTCGGCCTTGGCCTCCGCCTTGGCCTCACCCGGGGTCACTTCCTGCTTGCGAACGTTTTCCTTGTCCACGCTGAATCCGCTCCCTGCCGGCTCTACTCCGGCTTTGCCTCGAGTTCCCCTGTCACCAGCCGGTAGTCACCCAACTCCCAATCGGCCCGCTGCGCATCCTTGGAGGTGCTCCCCGGCCGGACCACCCTGCGCCACTTGAGCTCGAACTTGAGATCGCCGCCCGCCAGGTCGGCGTAAGGACCCGTCAGGACCACCACCATGTTGCTGGTGGCCAAGTTGCCGTTCTCGCTGCCGGACTGCCAGTCCTTGACCGTGAAGCAGCCCGGCTTGACATTCCTCTCCAGCGCGCTCTTGAGCGCCGCCCAGCGTGCCGCCAGTATCTGCGCGTTGATCAACTCTTGGCTCTGGCCCTTGCCGGGCACGGGCACTCCCGCCTTCGGGGCCGGAAGAGGCTTGGGCTGCTCGAGGGGCGGTATCAGCCCCAGTTCCTGCTGCCTGCGCCCCACGTTCATCGGACCGATCTGCTGCGGAGCGGCAGGGTCACCGGGGGCGAAGTCGGCGCCAGAGGGCTTTCCCGCGGGACCACCCGGTCCGCCCGGTCCGCCGGGGCCGCCGGGGCCGGGGGGCACAGCCGCAGGCGGAGGCGCTTCGACAGTCGGCGTCAGCCTGGTTACCTCGGCCATCGCCTCCTCGCGGCATCTATCGGCGTAGCGGATGAGCACGCTGCGCGAGGCGCTATCCTTGGCACCGGCCAGGGTTGTCGCCAGGGACGGGCCCACGGGCGCCTTGCTCTTGGGCTTCTGATCCCCGCCGCAACCGACGAACGCAGCGGCCAGCGCCAGAATCAGCGCAGATCCGAGCATCCTTCCACAGGCGGTCATCATGCCCTGGCCCTCCTCAGTCCCCCGCTACTTGGGCAGCCGCACTCCGTACTTGGAGCGCGACTTCTTGCGGTCGGCGACGCCCATGGCGTCGTACACCCCCCGCACTATATGGTAGCGCACGCCGGGCAGATCCCGGACACGGCCTCCGCGCACCAGAACGATGGAGTGCTCCTGCAGGTTGTGCCCCTCGCCGGGGATATAGACGGTCACTTCCTTGCCGTTCGAGAGCCGCACCCTGGCGATCTTGCGGAGCGCCGAGTTGGGCTTCTTGGGGGTCATGGTCTTGACCGCCAGGCAAACGCCCTTCTTGAAGGGGTTGCGTTCGAGGACGGGGCTCTTCGACTTCTGCACCTCGCGGCGGCGGCCCTTGCGTACCAGTTGGTTGGTGGTCGGCATTGCGTATCCCTCTTCGTCAACAGGCTATTCGGCGCCCGCCTGGGCAGCCTCGAGCTCCTGACTCTGCGCCGCGGCCAGTTCGGGAGCAGGCTCCCCTCTGGCCACCAGCGCCTTGCGGTAGAAATCGAACCCCGTGCCCGCCGGGATGACGTGGCCCATGAGCACGTTTTCCTTGAGGCCGTGCAGGGCGTCGCGCCGGCCGGCCAGGGCCGCGTCGGACAGAACCTTGGTGGTCTCCTGGAAGCTGGCCGCCGCCAGGAAGCTCTCGGACTGCAGGCTGCTCCGCGAGATGCCCAGCAGCACCGGAGAGGCCGAAGCCGGCTTGCCGCCCTTCTTGGTGGCCGCTTCGTTGGCCCGCCGGAACTCGACCTTGGACACCAGGTCCCCGGGGAGGAACTCGGTGTCGCCCGGCTCGTCCACCTGGACCTTGCGCAGCATCTGCCGGATGAGCAGTTCGAAGTGCTTGTCGTCGATGTGCACGCCCGTCGAGCGGTAGACGGCCTGGATTTCGGCCAGGATGTACTCCTGAAGCCGCTCTTCGCCGCAGATCCGCAGGATGTCCTGAAGGATGAGCGCGCCGTCGAGCAGCCGGTCGCCGGCCCGGACCCGGTCGCCGCGGTGCACCAGCATGTGCTTGCCGTGCGGCACCAGGTGCTCGTACTCGAGGCCGGAGTCGGACTTGACGATGATCGTGCGCTTGCCGCGCTTGCGGTCACCCAGCTCGACCACGCCGTCGACCTCGCTGATAATCGCCGGGTCGCGCGGGCGCCGGGCCTCGAAGAGCTCGGTGACGCGCGGCAGACCGGCGGTGATGTCCTGCGAACCGGCGATCTTGCGCGGGGTCTTGGCCAGGAGCGCTCCGGGCGTTACCTTGTCGCCCTCCCCCACCTCGAGGTGCGCCTTCTCCGGAATGGCGTAGAGGCCCTGGATCTTGCCGCTCTCGTCCTCGATGACGATCTGCGGGTGGTGGTCGCCCTTGTGCTCGATGATCACCTTGCGCTCGAACCCGGTGTTCGGGTCCATCTCCTTGCGCATGGTGACTTCTTCGATGATGTCCTCGTAGCGGACCTTGCCGGCCACCTCGCTGAGGATCGGGACCATGTGCGGGTCCCAGGTGGCCAGCACCTTGCGGGCGGACACCTTCTCGCCGTCGGCCACCGGCACCACCGCACCGCCAGGCACGCCGTAGCGCTCGATCTCGCGGCCCTTGTCATCGACCAGGATCAGTTCGCCGCGGCGGCCGAGGGCCACGGTCTGGCCCTGCGGGTTCTTGACCACGTTGAGGTTGTGGTACTTCACCGTGCCGGCGATCTTGGCCCGGACGCTGGACTCCTCCAGCCGGCTGACGGCCACGCCGCCGATATGGAAGGTCTGCATGGTCAGCTGCGTGCCGGGCTCGCCGACCGACTGGGCCGCGATCACGCCGCCGGCCGTGCCGATCTCGATGAGCTTGCCGGTGGACAGGTCCATGCCGTAGCACTTGGCGCAGATCCCGGCCGGGGCCTCGCAGGTCAGCGGCGAGCGCACGCGGATCTTCTCGTAGTTGAGGCTCTCGATGTGCTCCGCGATCTCCTCGGTGATCAGCTGGTTTTCCTTGACCACCATCTCGTCGGTGGTCAGGCTGACGATGTTGTCGCGGGCCACGCGGCCGCGGATGGCCTGGGACAGCGGCACTTCCAGGTGCTCGCCGCGGTAGACCGCGCCCTTGGTCACGCCGCTGTGGGTGCCGCAGTCGTCCATGGTGATGACCGCGTCCTGAGCAACCTCCACCAGCTTCCTGGTGAGGTAACCGGAGTTAGCGGTCTTGAGCGCGGTGTCGGCCAACCCCTTGCGCGCGCCGTGAGTCGAGCTGAAGTACTCCAGGCCCGAGAGCCCCTCTCGGAAGTTGCTCTTGATGGGGGTCTCGATGATCCGGCCGGACGGCTTGGCCATCAGCCCGCGCATGCCGGCCAGCTGGCCGATCTGCGAGGCGTTACCGCGGGCCTTGGAGTCGAACATCGCGTAGATGGGGTTGAGATAGCCGGGCTCCTCCGGGCGGTTGTCGTAGCGCAGGGCGCTCATCAGCTCGTCCCAGACCTGCTCGCGCACCCGGCTCCAGACGTCGATGGTCTGGTTGTAGCGCTCGCCCTCGGTCAGAATGCCCTTCTGGTAGGCCTTCTGGATCTTGTCGACCTGCTTCTCGGCCTCGCCGACCAGCTCGTTCTTCTTGGGGGCCACCTTCAGGTCGCTGGCCGCGAAGGACAGCCCCGAGCGGGTCGCCCAGGTGAAGCCCAGGCGCTCCATGGTCTCCAGGGTCTTGACCGTGGCCTGGCGCCCGAGCCGGCGGTGGGTGTCGCTGATGACGTCGTCCAACCGCCCGCCCTTCATGGACAGGTTGTAGTAGTCCAGGCCCTTGGGCAGGGCGTCGTTGAAGATGATCCGGCCGACGGTGGTCTCGTAGATGCTCTTCTCCAGCTTCTGCTGGCCGTCGTCGCCCAGGACCACCTCGCCCTTGCCGAAGCGGACCTTGACCAGCGCGCGCAGGTGGACCTCGCCGCAGGAGTACGCGTAGATGGCCTCCTCGCGGTCGGCGAAGACGCGGCCTTCCCCCCTGAGCCCCTTCTGGGTGCTGGTCAGGAAGTAGTTGCCCAGGATCATGTCCAGGTCCGGACCGATCAACGGGTTGCCGTGCGCGGGCGAGAAGATGTTGTTCGTCGAGATCATCAGCATGGAGGCCTCGCACTGCGCCTCGTAGGAGAGCGGCAGGTGCACGGCCATCATGTCGCCGTCGAAGTCGGCGTTGAACCCCGCGCAGACCAGCGGGTGGAGCATGATGCTGTCGCCGTCGACCAGCACCGGGTAGAAGGCCTGGATGCCCATGCGGTGCAGGGTCGGCGCGCGGTTCAGGAGCACCGCGTGCCCCTTGGTGACCTCCTCCAGGACGTCCCAGACTTCCTCGTCCTTGCGCTCCAGGATCTTCTTGGCGCTCTTGAGGGTGTCGGCGAAGCCCTTCTCCTTCAGCCGCCGGATGATGAACGGCTGGAAGAGCTCCAGGGCGATCTTCTTGGGCAGGCCGCACTGGTCGAGCTTGAGCTCGGGGCCGACCACGATGACCGAACGGGCCGAGTAGTCGACGCGCTTGCCGAGCAGGTTCTCGCGGAACCGGCCCTGCTTGCCCTTGATCATGTCGGTCAGGGACTTCAGCGGCCGGTTGCCGGTGCCCAGCACCGGGCGCTTGCAGCGGCCGTTGTCGAAGAGCGCGTCCACCGCCTGCTGGAGCATGCGCTTCTCGTTCCTGATGATGACGCCGGGGGCGTTCAGGTCGAGGAGCTTCTTGAGGCGGTTGTTGCGGTTGATCACCCGGCGGTAGAGGTCGTTGAGGTCCGAGGTGGCGAAGTTACCGCTCTCCAGGGGGACCAGGGGGCGCAGATCCGGCGGAATCACCGGGACCACGTCCATGACCATCCACTCGGGGTTGTTGGGGCTGGTCAACAGGGACTTGACGATCCGGAGCCGGCGGATGAGCTGCTCGGTCTTCTGCTTGGAGCGGCTCTCCTTGAGCTCGGCCCGCAGCTCGACCTCCAGCTTGCGCAGGTCGATCTCGCGGATCATCTCCCGGATGGCCTCGGCGCCCATCAGGGCCTTGAAGCTGTCCGTGCCGGTCTGTTCAACCTGTTCGCGGTACTGCTCCTCGGTCAGCATCTGGTGCTTCTTCAGCGTGGTCTGACCGGGGTCGAGAACGATGTAGCGCTGGAAGTAGATGATCTGCTGGACCTCGGCGGACTTCAGGCCCAGGAGCAGCCCCATCTTGTTGGGCAGCGAACGGAAGAACCAGACGTGCACCACCGGGGCGGCCAGGTTGATGTGGCCCATGCGCTGACGCCGCACCTTGGAGTGGGTGATCTTCACCCCGCAGCGGTCGCAGATGATGTCCTTGTACTTGATGCCCTTGTACTTGCCGCAGAAGCATTCCCAGTCCCGCTCGGGACCGAAGATGCGCTCGCAGAACAGCCCGTCCTTCTCGGCCCGGTAGCTGCGGTAGTTGATGGTCTCCGGCTTCTTGACCTCGCCGTAGCTCCAGGAGCGGATGTCATTCGGGCTGGCCAGCTGAATGGTGGCCGCCACGATGTCATTGACGCGCTCGTAGGCTCTTTCCGCCATCGCCATCTATCGTCACCCCCGCAGCCTAGCTGCGCGCAGCTCCAGCCTCGACCTGCCCGGCATGCGCCGGGGCCGGCAGGGCGCCGGCCGTGCCCGGAGCAGGCGCCTCGCGCTGGGTCTTTTCCAGCTTCATGTTCAGACCCAGCCCGCGGATTTCGTTCATGAGCACCTCGAAGGCCACCGGCATCCCCGGATCGAGGGCGTTCTCGCCCTTGACCATGGACTCGTAGACCTTGGTGCGTCCCTCCACGTCGTCGCTCTTGACCGTGAGGATCTCCTGGAGGATGTTGGCCGCGCCGTAGGCCTCCAGGGCCCAGACTTCCATCTCGCCGAAGCGCTGGCCGCCGTTGCGGGCCTTGCCGCCCAGCGGCTGCTGGGTGATCAGCGAGTAGGGGCCGGTGGCCCGGGCGTGCACCTTGTCGGCCACCAGGTGGTGGAGCTTGAACATGTACATCTGCCCCACCGTGACCTTCTGGTCGAAGGGCTCGCCGGTGCGCCCGTCGTAGAGCGGAACCTTGCCGTCCTCGGGCAGCCCGGCCTCGATCAGCGCCTTGCGGATGTCCTTCTCGCTGGCGCCGTCGAAGATCGGGGAGATCGCGCGGAACCCGAGCTTCTTGGCGGCCCAGCCCAGGTGGGTCTCCAGGATCTGCCCGAAGTTCATGCGGCTGGGCACGCCCAGCGGGTTGAGGATCATGTCGATGGGCGTGCCGTCGTCCAGGAACGGCATGTCCTCCTCGGGCAGAATGATCGAGACCACGCCCTTGTTGCCGTGGCGGCCGGCCATCTTGTCGCCGACCATGAGCTTGCGCTTCATGGCCACGGCGACCTTGACCAGCTCCAGCACGCCGGCCGGCAACTCGTCCCCGCGCTTGAGCTTGCCCACCACCCGGTCCTTCTCGATCTCGAGAAGCCGCCGCTGCCGGTCGAACTCCGCGGCCTTGAGCTTGGCCTTGCGGCGGGTGGCCGGATGGGTGTCGAGCTTGCTGAGGTTGAGGGCCGAGTCGGCTTCCAGGACCGAAACCAGGTCTCCGGTCAGGACCGGCATCATGTTGCGGCCGGTTTCGACGTTGGTGAGCTTGCCGCCGACCAGCTCGGTCAGCGCCTTGTACTTCTCCTTGACCAGCTCGAGGATCTTGGTGTCGTACTCGACCTCGAGGCGCTTGACCTCCTTGCGGGCGTCGCGGTCGCCGTCGGCCACCGCGGACTGCCGGCTGAAGCGCTTGACGTCGATGACGTAGCCCTCGCAGCCCGGCTTGACCTCCAGGCTGTCGTTCTTGATGTCCTCGCCGGCGCGGCCGAAGATGGCGTGGAGCAGCTTCTCCTCGCTGGAGAGCTCGCTCTTGGACTTCGGGGCGATCTTGCCGACCAGGATGTCGCCGGGCTTGACGCGCGTGCCCACCCGGATGATGCCCTCGGCGTCGAGGTTGCGCAGCTGCGCCTCGGCGACGTTCGGGATGTCGCGGGTGATCTCCTCGCGCCCGAGCTTGGTCTCGCGGACCTCGGTGGCGAACTCCTGGATATGGATGGAGGTGTAGGTGTCCTCCTTGAGGAGGCGCTGGCTGACCACGATGGCGTCTTCGAAGTTGTACCCTTCCCAGGGCATGAAGGCCACCAGCGTGTTGCGTCCCAGGGACAGCTCGCCCTGGGCCGTGCCGGCGCCCTGCGTGAGCACCTGGCCCTTGAACACCTTGTCCCCGGCCTTGACGATGGGCTTCTGGTTCAGGCAGGTCCGCTCGTTGAGGCCGAAGTACTTGCGCAGCGGGTATTCCTTGCCGTCCACCACGATGCGCAGGCTGTCGGCGTAGTCCACCGTGCCGTCGGCCTCGGCCACGATCATCATGCCCGAGTTCTTGGCGCAGGCCCCCTCCATTCCGGTGGAGACCAGGGCAGGCTCGGTCACCAGCAGCGGCACCGCCTGGCGCTGCATGTTCGAACCCATCAGCGCGCGGTTGGCGTCGTCGTGCTCCAGGAACGGGATCAGCGCCGCGGCCACGCCCACCATCTGCTTGGAGCTGACGTCGGCCAGGTCGATCTCCTTGGACTCGACCAGGACGAAGTCCTCCTGGAAACGGACCAGGGCCCGATCGACCGAGATCTGGCCGTTCTCGTCGTGCGGCACCGTGGCCTGCACGATCTTGAACTTGGACTCTTCGTCGGCGCGCAGCTTGACCACCTCGGTGGTGATCTTGCCGTTCCTGACGCGGTAGTAGGGCGTGACCAGGAAGCCGTACTCGTTGACCTCGGCGTAGCAGCCCATCGAGACGATCAGGCCGATGTTGCCGCCTTCGGGCGTCTCGATCGGACAGATGCGCCCGTAGTGCGAGGGGTGCACGTCGCGGACTTCGAACCCGGCGCGCTTGCGGTTGAGGCCGCCCGGACCGAGCGCCGACAGACGCCGCTCGTGGGTGAGCTGGGCCAGCGGGTTGGACTGGTCCACCACCTGGCTGAGCTCGCCGCGCGCGTAGAAGTACTCGACCGACGCCGCCACCGGCTGGGAGTTGACCAGCGTGCACGGGGTCAGGTCGGTGGAGTCCTTCAGGCTCATCCGCTCGCGAACCGCCCGGCGGAGCTTGAGCATGCCGCGCCGGAACTCGTCGGCCACCAGATCGTTGATGGTCCGGATGCGCCGGTTCTCGAGGTGATCGATGTCATCGATCTCGCCCTTGCCGGCGCGCAGCAGCAGGATGTAGCGGATGACCTGCAGGACGTCGTCGCCGGTCAGGGTCAGGTGCGTCTCGGGGATCTCCGTGCCGAACTTGCGGTTCAGGCGGAACCGGCCGATCCGGCCGAAGTTGTAGCGCTTGTCGTTGAAGAACAGGTCGTTCAGCAGCGCCGTGGCCCGCTCGGCCTGCGGCGGTGTGCCCGGACGCATCCGCACGTAGAGGCGCAGCACCGCCTCCTCGTGGCTGTGGCTGTCGTCGCCACCCAGGGTGTTCAGCAGCAGTTCGTCGCGCCCCGGCCGAACCACGTCCACCACCTGGACCTCGGCTTCAACCAGCCGGTTGATCAGTTCCTCGGTGACGCGCGAACGGCTCTCGGCCAGAACCTCGCCGGTGGCCGGCTCGACCACGTCGGTGACCAGGAAGGTGCCCTTGAGCTGCTCGCGGAAGTTCTTGCCGGAGAGGCTGACCCGCTCGATCGGATAGAGCGAGCCCAGAATCTCCGCGTCGGTGGAGTACTTCCGGTCCAGCGCCCTGAGCAGGCAGGATATCGGCATCTTGGGCGAACGGTCGATCCTCACCGTGAGCACGTCGCGGGAGGTGACCTCCGCCTGGATCCACGACCCGCGCTCGGGGATGATCCGGCAGGAGTGCAGCCGCTTGCCGCTGCTGTGCATGCTCTCGGAGAAGTCCACTCCGGGGGAGCGCTGGATCTGGGTGACGATCACCCTCTCGGCGCCGTTGACCACGAACTCCCCGCCGCCGAGCATGAGCGGAATCTGGCCGAGGTAGACATCTTCCTCGACCGATTCCTTGTTGCGGTTCAGGCGCAGGCGGATCTTGAGCGGCGCGGCGTACGAGAGGCCCAGCGCGCGGCACTCGTCAGGAGTGTGCCGAGGCTCGCCGATCTCGTAGCTGACGTACTCCAGCGAGGTCGCCCCGTCGTAACTGGTGATCGGGAACGACTCGCGGAAGATGGACTCAAGACCCTGGTTCTTGCGCTCGTCCGGCAGGCTCTCGGCCTGAAGGAACTCGGCGTAGAACTTGCACTGGGTCTCCGTCAGGTCCGGGATCGGCAGTTCCTTGCGGCAACGGCCGTAACGCCTTATCTCCATTAGCTCCTGCCTCCGGCCAACGGCCTAAGGGGACAGCGGTCCCGCTTCAGAACCCACGCCCTGGGGATGACCACGAGCGGCTACTTGATCTCCACCTTGGCGCCGTCGGCCTCGAGCTTCTTCTTGATCTCCTCGGCCTCCTGCTTCTGGACGCCTTCCTTGACCGGTTTCGGGGCGCCGTCGACCAGGGCCTTGGCCTCCTTGAGACCCAGATTGGTGATCTCGCGGACGGTCTTGATGACCTGGATCTTCTTCGGGCCGGCATCGGCCAGGATGACGTTGAACTCGGTCTTCTCCTCGGCCGCCGGAGCAGCTGCGCCAGCCGCCGGGCCAGCCGCCACGGCCACCGCCGCGGCCGCCGGCTTGATGCCGTGGACCTCTTCCAGGTACTGGCCGAGCTCACGAGCCTTGAGCAGCGTGAGGCCGACGATCTTGTCTCCCAACTCCTTGATTTCCGGGCTGAACTCTGACATGGCTTTCTCCTCTGCCTCCGTTTTCCCCAAGTCGATCCGCGTCCGGCGCGGCCGGCTCAGGCGGCCCCAGCCGGGGCTGTCCCTTCCGATGTCTGCGGCGCGGCCGTCACTTCCGGCGCAGCCGGACTCTTCTCCAGTTTCTCGATCAAAGCCTTGATCGCCCCGGCCAGCGTGCCGGCCGGCGCGCCCAGCGCCGCGACCAGCTGCGAGCCGGGCGACATGGCCAGGCCGACGATGCCGGCCTGCAGGTCGCGCTTCCCGGGCATGGTCGACAGCGCCAGGACGTCCTTGGCGGTCAGGATCTGCCCTTCCACGATCCCGCCCTTGACCTCCAGCTTGTCGTTGCGCTTGGCGAAGGCCAGGGCCACCTTGGCCATGGCCACCGGGTCCTCGCCGTCCATCACTGCGGTGGGGCCGTCGAAGAGCCCCTTGACCTTGCCGGGCTCGCCGATGTCCGACAGCGCCTTGACGCTGATGCGGTTGCGCACCACGCGCAGGTGCACCTGCTCCTTGCGCAGTTCGGCGCGGAACTCGGCGATCGCCAGGCTGGTGAGCCCGCGGTAGCCCACGAAGATCATGTTGTCGACGCCCTTGAGGTGGGTGCCGACCTCGCTGAGCATCATTTCCTTCAGGCGGCTGGGCATGGCTGTGTCCCTCGGCTCTCTTCCTGCTGACTGCTAAGCTCTGCGTCGCCTCAAATGGCCAGCTTCAAACCAGGGCCCATGGTGGTGGACAGCACCGCCTTGGCCATGTAGATGCCCTTGACCGCCGCCGGACGCACCGCCTTGACGTGCTCCAGCATGGCGCTGGCGTTGGCCGTGAGGTCCTCGGCACTGAAGCTGACCTTGCCCACCAGGACGTGGACGTTGCCGAACTGGTCGTTGCGGAACTCGATCTTGCCGCCCCGGAACTCCTTGACCGCCTTGGCCACGTCGGGAGTGACGGTGCCGCTCTTGGGGCTGGGCATCTTGCCCTGCGGACCGAGCACCTTTCCGAGCTTGCCGACGAAGCGCATCATCGCCGGGTGCGCGATGGCCACGTCGAAGTCGGTCCAGCCGCCCTCGACCTTCTTGGCCAGCTCCTCGCCTCCCACCTCGGTCGCGCCCGCGGCCTTGGCATCCTCGGCGGCCTGGCCCTCGGCGAAGGCGATCACCTTCACGCTCTTGCCGGTGCCCTTGGGCAGCGAGAAGGTCCCGCGCACCAGCTGATCGGCCTGCTTGGGGTCGATGTTCAGCCGGATGGCCAGCTCGACGCTCTCGTCGAACTTGACCTTGCTGCGTTCCTTGAGCAGCTTGACCGCCTCATCCACCTGGTAGATCTTGGCGAGATCGAGCCCCTCAAGGGACTTCTTGTACCGCTTGCTCCGCGTTTTCATGTCTACCCAACCCTGGCCTTGGTCCTGGCCGAGACGTCGAAGTTCCCGGTGATTTCCACGCCCATGCTCCGCGCCGTGCCGGCGATGATGCGCATGGCCGCCTCGACGCTGGCCGCGTTGAGGTCGACCATCTTCTGCTGGGCGATGCTCTTGAGTTGTTCGGCGGTGATCTTGCCGACCTTCTCCTTGTTGGGGGCGGCCGAACCCTTGGCCAGCCCGGCCGCCTGGCGGATGAGCACCGAGGCCGGCGGCTGCTTGGTGATGAAGGTGAAGGAGCGGTCGGTGAAGACGGTGATCACCACCGGCAGCGGCACGCCCATCATCTTCTTGGTGCGATCGTTGAACTGCTTGACGAACTCGCCGATGTTGACCCCGTGCTGGCCCAGGGCCGGACCGACCGGCGGGGCCGGGTTGGCCTGGCCGCCGGTTACCAGCAGCTTGATGACCGCTTTCAGTTGTTTCTTGGCCATTGACGCCCGTTCCTTGCGCGGCTAGAGCCGCTCAACCTGGCTGTATTCCAGCTCCACCGGGGTGGAGCGACCGAAGATCGAGACCGAAACCCGCAGGACGCCCTTGGTCGGGTTGATCTCCTCGATGACCCCGTCGTAGTTCTCGAATGGGCCGCTCCGGATCTTGACGCCGTCCCCGACCTCGAACTCCACCTTGGGACGGGGCCGTTCCTTCTTGTCCTCGATGTCCCGCAGGATCCGACCGATCTCCCCCTCGGTCAGTGGCACCGGCTTGGTGCGGCTGCCCACGAAACCGCTGATCCCCGGAGTCTCGGTGATGAGGAACCAGGCCTCGTCGGTCAGGTCGGCCTCCACCAGGATGTAGCCCGGGTACATCTTCCTCTGGATGATGCGCTTCTTGCCGTCGCGGATCTCGGAGACGTGCTCGCGCGGAACCATGATCCGGCTGATGAGGCTTTCGATCCCGGCCGCCTTGACCTTGGCTTCCAGGTTGTCGCGGATCAGGTCCTCGCGCTCCGACTGCGCGCGTATGGCGTACCAGGCCTTGGCCATGTTCATCCTCTCCTGCAGGCTACCCGAATATCAGACCGACGGAATACTTCAGGCCGAGGTCCGCCAGGAAGATGAACAGGCTGAGGATGACCACCACGGCGATCACCACGTAGGTCGAGCCCCAAAGCTCGGTCTGCCGGGAGAACCACGGCTTCATCTTCGGCCAGTAGACCTTGCGGAGCTCGCCCTCCACAGCGATGAGGTACTCGCCGACCTTGGCGTTGGCGAAGGCCAGCATGTAGGCGCCGAAGCAGCCCAGCATGGCCAGGACCACCGCGCCGATCACGCCGACGCTCAGCCCCAGGTTGCCGACCCGCACTCCGGACATCCACCGCGGGATCCAATCGCTCTGCCAGACGTAGAACTTGTATGCGGCGTAGCCCACGAAACTGAGGACCACGGCGGCCGCTATGTAGCGAACCACCCGCCCCTGGGGCCACTTGTACAGCCCGAAAGTCATGAGCGATCCCCCGCCCCGCGTCCGCCGGAGCGCGCCGAAATGTGGCAGGCCTGGAGGGACTCGAACCCCCAACCCGCTGATTTGGAATCAGCTGCTCTGCCAGTTGAGCCACAGGCCTGCACGGGCCGAATGACCTTGTCCACCGCCGCGCTCTGCTCCGCCCGCCCCGCCGCTTACTTCTTCTTGCTCTTGTGCGGGGTGTGCTTGCGGCACGCGCGGCAGTACTTGCTGCGTTCGAGCTTGCCACCCCCCCGGGTGTCAATGCGGGTCCAGTAATTGCGGTTCTTGCACTCACCGCATTCCAGGCTGACGATCTCCCTAGGCACTACAACCTCCCGACGCCTTGGTCAACTTCCACTCCGTACCGGAACCCGCCTCGGCAGCCCGATCCTACTTGATGATCTTGCTGACCACGCCCGAACCGACGGTGCGACCGCCCTCGCGGATCGCGAAGCGCAGCCCCTGTTCCATGGCGATGGGCACGATCAGCTCGCCCTGGATCTTGACGTTGTCGCCGGGCATGATCATTTCCGCGCCGCCCATCAGCTTCATCGCGCCGGTCACGTCGGTGGTCCGGAAGTAGAACTGCGGGCGGTATCCGGAGAAGAACGGCGTGTGGCGGCCGCCCTCCTCCTTGGTCAGCACGTAGACCTCGGCCTCGAACTCGGTGTGCGGAGTGACCGAGCCGGGCTGGGCCAGAACGTGACCGCGCCGCAGCTGGTCCTTCTCGACGCCGCGCAGCAGCAACCCAACGTTGTCGCCGGCGATGGCTTCGGTCATTTCCTTGTTGAACATCTCGACGCCCGTGCAGGTGGTCTTCATGGAGTCCTTGCTCAGGCCGACCACCTCGAGAGGATCGCCGATCTTGACCTTGCCGCGCTCGATACGGCCGGTGCCCACCGTACCGCGGCCCTTGATGCTGAACACGTCCTCGACGGGCATCAGGAAGGGCTTGTCCATCTCGCGGACCGGATCGGGAACGTTCGCATCCAGAGCGTCGACCAGCTTGAAGATCGGACCGCAGCTGGCGCAGTCGCGCTTGCCGCAGGCGCACTGCAGGGCAGGGCCGGACGCGCCGCGGACGACCGCGGTGGTGTCGCCCGGGAAGCCGTACTTATTGAGCAGGTCGCGAACTTCCACCTCGACGAGGTCGAGAAGCTCGGGGTCGTCGACCAGATCGATCTTATTAAGGAAGACCACGATCGCCGGCACGTTCACCTGACGAGCGAGCAGCACGTGCTCGCGGGTCTGGGGCATGACCGAGTCGGCGGCGCTGACCACCAGGACGGCCCCGTCCATCTGGGCGGCGCCGGTGATCATGTTCTTGATGTAGTCGGCGTGGCCGGGGCAGTCGATGTGCGCGTAGTGCCGCTTCTCGGACTGGTACTCGACGTGGGCCACGGCGATGGTCACGGTCTTGGTCGCGTCGCGGACCGTGCCGCCCTTGGCGATGTCGGCGTAGCTCTTGGCCTTGGCCATATTGGCCTTGGACAGGTTCGCCAGAATCGAGGCCGTCAGGGTAGTCTTGCCGTGGTCGATGTGCCCGATGGTCCCGACGTTGACGTGCGGCTTAGTACGTTCGAATTTCTCCTTGGCCATGACGACTCTCCTTCTCGTCCTCTCTGTCTCTGCTCGCGCGACAAAAAAAATCCTCCGCCCACAGGGCGGAACACACTCTGGAGCTGCAGCTGGGACTTGAACCCAGGACCTCGTCCTTACCAAGGACGTGCTCTACCGGCTGAGCTACTGCAGCGTGATGCCACAGGAAGTTGGGCGCATGGTAACAGAAGTGCCTGATTTGTCAAGCCCTTTTTGCACAACATGTTGCGGGGGTCCGTTTTTTCGGACTTTCTGCGCAGGAACTTGACTGTGGTGCCCAGTCTGATAGAATCCGCTGGTCGTTCCAATGGCGGCATAGCCAAGCGGTAAGGCAAGGGTTTGCAAAACCCTCATACCCCGGTTCGAATCCGGGTGCCGCCTCCACCCTTTTGCCACTGTGGCAGCTCCGGGAGAACGGTCTCAATGAAACTCAAGATTCGCAAGAGCTCTCGCAAGAGGAAGTCGGTCAGCGGGTGGCGCAAGCGCGCCAGCACCAGCAAGGGCCGCAAGATCATGCGCCGCCGCCGTCAGCGCGGGCGCGCGCCGGTCTCCGTCTGACGCCCGCCGCCGCGAGGGCGTAAGGCTCAGGCCGGCGTCGAGTCCTGGCCGCCGCCCAGCTGTTTGGCGACCCGCTCCAGCACGGTTTCGATCCGGAAGGGCTTGACTATATAGTCCACCGCCCCGGCTTTGGCGGTCTCGATCACGTCCTTCTTCTCGGACTTGGCGGTGCACATGATCACGGGGATGTCCTTGGTGTCCGCCGAGGCCTTCAGTTGCCGCAGGCACTCGGGGCCGCTCATCACCGGCATCATGCTGTCCATGATGATCAGGTCCGGGCGCTGCTCGGCCACCGCCCCGAGGACCTCCTTGCCGTTGCCGGCCTCCCTGACCTCATAGCCGGCCTTGCGCAGCGACTTGGCCAGCAGGTTCCTCATCAGGAGGATGTCGTCGGCGACCACCAGCTTGCCGCGCGGGGCCGCCGGCGGCTGGCTCGGGGCCGCATCCCCGGACGCGCCCTTCTCCCCGCCGGAAGAGGTCGCATCCTTCGCCTCCGATGGCGAGGGCTGAGCCTCCTTCCCGGCCGCCGCGGACTCGCCGGCGGGAACGTCCGGCTTCTTGTCCTTGTCCTTTGCCTGTCTATCCTTCTTCTCGGCTTCTGACATCGGCGTTCTTCCCTTAGTCTGTCCTGACACTCATAGTCTATCCGCCTGACGCGCGGCGGCCAGTACCTTCCTCGACGCGTCGGCCCAACCCGGCGGCACATCCGGCCCAACGTAGCGCGAGCCCTGCCTGACGCCGCGCCTCTCCAGCTCCTCCTGGATGGCCTCCAGCACCCGCAGCTTGCCCTCGTTCCACTTGGGAGCCACCAGACTGTCGCCCTGGACGTCGCCCACGAAACGCTGGAGCACCGTCCAGGGCGGCAGCCGCTCAAGCACGTCGGCCGAGAGCCGCACGTACTCGTCGAGTTCCAGGAGCCGGATCTCGCCGCGGTCGTACATGCCGGCCAGAGCGGTGTCGCGCACCACGTGGAGGTGGTGGAGCTTGACCCCGTCGATCCCCAGCTTGGCTATGCGCGAGGCCGTGGCCTGGATCATCTCCCGGGTCTCGCCGGGCAGGCCCAGGATGAGATGGACGCAGATGAAGATCCCGCGACCCCGGGTGCGGAGCACCGCGTCTTCGAACTCGGCGAAGGTGTGCCCGCGGTTGATGACCTCCAGCGTCCGGTCGTGGGAGGACTGCAGGCCGTACTCCACCCACAGGTGGGTCCGGCCGGCCAGCTCCTGAAGATAGTCCAGGACCTCCGGCGGCACGCAATCCGGGCGGGTGCCCAGGGACAGCCCCACCACCCCGTCCACCGACAGGGCCTCGTCGTGCAGCGCGCGGAGCTTCCCGACCGGGGCGTAGGTGTTGGAGAATGGCTGGAAGTAGGCGATGAACCTGCTGGCCCCGTAGCGGGCCTCGGCCAGGCGCTTCTCCTTCTCCACCTGCTCCCGCACCGAGAGCCTGGATCCGGCCGCGGGGCTGAACGAGCTGTTCTCGCAGTAGATGCAGCCGCCGGCCCCCTTGGTGCCGTCGCGGTTGGGGCAGGTGAACCCCGCGTCGACGGTCAGCTTGTAGACCTTGCAGCCGAAGCGTTCCTTGAGGAACTGGCTGTAAGGGTAGAAGCGCCGGCCCCCGGCGTATCTCAGTTCCGCACTCTGGCCCATGCCCGCCGCCGCCTCCTCAGGACCCCGCCGCATCCCGCTTGCGGAGGTAGATGCGCGTCCCCAGCATCTTCCGGAACTCGCTCCAGTCGCCGCCCATCTCCGGCTGGGCCTCGCTGGCGGCGCGGATCTTGGCGTCGAGGTTGTCGAGGTGATGCAGGGCCAGCGCCTCGGCCGTGACCGGCAGCACCGGAGACCCGTACTCGCGCTGGCCGTGGTGGCTGGCGATGAGGTGCAGGAGCTGCCGGCGGGCGTCCTCCGGGAAGCCCTCGATGGCCTTGATGCGCTTCTCGGCCTCGAACGCCCCGATGATGATGTGCCCTAGCATCCGCCCGTCGTCGGTGTACTCGAAGGCCGGCGTGCTGGCCAGCTCCCAGACCTTGCCGATGTCGTGGAGCAGCGCGCCGGCCACCAGCATGTCCCGGTCCAGCTCCGGATGCGCCTCCGCGGTGACCTCGGCCGACTCGGCCACCGCCACGGTGTGCTCCATGAGCCCGCCGATGCAGGCGTGATGGAACTCCACGGCCGCCGGGCTCTGCCGGAAGAGCGCCATGAACGCCTCGTCGCGGAAGAACGCGGCCAGCAGCTCGGCCAGGGCCTTGTCCTTGACCCGCGCGCAGACCGCCAGCAGCCGCCGCTCGACTTCCTCGGGGTCGGCCTCGGACGAGGGCAGGAAGGCCCTGGCGTCCACGTCGGCCGGGTCCACCGGACGGAACGAGCTGACCACCAGCTGCGGGCTGCCCTGGTAGGTTTCCACGAAGCCGCGCACCCGCACGTAGCCCCCGGCGCGGAAGATCCCGGCCTGCTCCGGCCGCGCGTCCCAGACCCGCGTGGAGATGGCCCCGGTGGAGTCGGCGAGTTCGGCGGCGATGTACGACTTGCCGTTGCGGGCCTCGCGGATGGATCCGGACTTGACCAGGTAGGTCTCCTCGACGCTGAGCCCCTCGGCCAGGTCCCCTATGTTGGTTCGGCGCTTGCCCACCTCTCGCTCCCCTCCCCCGCCCCGTCGCTCCGGGAATCTATAATCCAAGGTCCGTTATTTTCCACCCGCCGCCCTCGCGGACGGCCCGGGCCTTCCTCTTGAGCACCCTGGTCACGCCCAGCTCGCCGGCGATTTCGAACTCGACCGCGGCCCCCTCCCCGGAGGAGGCCGCGGAGAGCACCCGGAAGTCCGAGAGCCCGTAACGCGCGAAGTCGCAGCGCCCCCCGGCGATCTCGCCGGCCAGGGCTCCGCCCGCCGCGGCGCCGGCCGCCGCCGCGTCTCCGGCGCGCAGCGCGGCCAGCACCGCGCGGAGGGCCTTCTCCGGCGACCGGCCGCGCTCCTCCGCGGAGGGGGCCTCGATCTCCTTGATGCGCCCGGCCTTCTTGTCCTCGAGCCGCGAGATGGCCGCCAGGATGACCTCGCGGCCGGAGTCGGCGCCGCGCCGGCCGGCCTCGATCATGCGGACGTCGAACGCCGCCTGCGGGTAGCGCTCGAGCACCAGGCGGTAGAGCCGGTCCGCCTGGACGTAGTCGCGCTCGACGAACTCGGCGACCTTGGCGGCCAGGAGCACCCACTCCGGCCGGACGTTGCCCGCCGGCCAGGTGCCGGTCAGCTGGACGGCGAGCTTCAGGGCGCGCGAGGCTTCACGGGGACCGGCCATGGCCAGGGCGAAGAAGCGCTCGGCGGCCTCCTCGGCGCCGGGTTCCTCCGGTCCGCGGCGGGCCTGCTCTTCCAGGAGATCCAGCTGCTCGCCCGTCCGGTCGGGGCCGGACAGCAGTTCGCCGAGCTCAGCCCAGGCCGCCGCCCGCTCCGCCCGCGTCGGGGCCGCAGCTCCGGCGGCCAGCACCTGCCGGTAGGTCTTGACGGCGTCGTCCGTCTTCCCGAGCTTCGCCTGGGACCTGCCGAGCAGCAGCAGACCGGCCGGCCGCCGGCGCGAATCGGGATGTTTCTCGAGAAAGGCCTGGGCCTCGGCCGCGGCCTCGGCGTACAGCCGGGCATCGAAGAGGCCGCGGGCCGCCTCGCAGCGGAGCCAGGGCGCCAGCTCCCCGGGCGGCTCGGCGGCGGCCGCGGCCTCGCGCAGGCGCCCGGCGCGCTCCCGGGCCTCGTCCCGGGCGGTGGTCAGTCTCCTGATCTCGGCCATCCGGGCGGCGGTGCGCTCGCTCCAGCGCTCCGGGGCGGCCTTGCCGACGGACTCGTAGAGCTCGTAGGCCTTCTCCAGCTCCCCGGACGCGAAGAGCCGCTCGGCGCGGTTGTAGAGCGCGTCCGGAGGCTCGTGGGCCGGCTCGCCGGCGCGCGCGCCAACCGCCGCCGCTCCCGTCAGGAGCAGCGCGGCGAGCAGCCCGGCGCGCGGCGCGATGATCAGTCCTCCAGAGCCAGGGCGATGTGCATGGCCACGCCCAGCCCCAGCGCGCGCTCGTTGAGGGTGAACTTCGGGTTGTGGTACGGCGCGGCCGGCTCCCCCTCCGGAGCGGCGCCCAGGAAGCTGAACGCCCCGGGCAGCTTCTGGAGGTAGAAGGCGAAGTCCTCGCCGCCCATGGTCGGCCGGCCCTCGGCGACCGGCTCGCGCGGCGGGCGCATCCCGCCCGGCCGGCAGGCGATCAGCCCGCACCAGAGGCGCCGGACCTTCTCGACCCCGGCGGCGCTGTTCATCAGCACCGGAGTGCCCCGGCTGTAGCGCATGCGAACCCGGCACCCGTGGGCCCGGGCCGCGCCCCCGGCCAGCCGGCGGACGAGAACGGGCAGCGCGGCGTGGACCTCCGGGGACAGCGACCGGCAGGTGCCCTTGAGCGCCACCCGGTCCGGTATCACGTTGAAGGCCCCCGGCGCGGAGAGCGTGCAGACCGACACCACCGCCGGCTCGAGCGGATCGATCCGCCGGCTGACGACGGTCTGCAGCGCCTGGATCACGGCCGCGGTGGCCACCACCGGATCCGAGGTCCTGTGCGGGATGGCCCCGTGGCCTCCCTTGCCGACCACCTCCATGTCGAAGCGGTCCATGGAGGCCATGTTCGCCCCGATCCGGTTGGCCAGCACCCCGAGCGGGCGGTCCGGCGCCATGTGCAGACCGTAGACCTCGCCGGCCCCGCGGAGCGCTCCGGCCGCGATCATCACCGGCGCGCCGTTGGGGATGCACTCCTCGGCCGGCTGGAAGATGAAGGTCACCGGCCGCGGCAGCTCGGCGCGCTCCCCGGCCAGGGCCTGCGCGGCGGCCAGCAGCATGGCGGCGTGGGCGTCGTGGCCGCAGAGGTGGGCGACGCCCGGGTTCTCCGAGCGGAAGCCGCAGTCGTTGAGCTCCTGGACCGGCAGCGCGTCGATGTCCGCGCGGAGCGCCACGGCCGGCCGGCGGCGCGCGGCCGCTTTGGCGGGCAGCAGCCGGCCGATGACCCCGGTGCGGCCCCGCGGCCTGACCACCTCCAGCCCCAGTTCGCCCAGCCGCCCGGCGATCACGCCGGTGGTGCGCTGCTCCTGGAAGCCGATTTCGGGGTGCCGGTGGAAGTCGCGGCGCAGCCTCACGGCCTCGGCGGCCACCGAGGCGGCCAGGGCCAGCGCGCGGCGGCAGAGTTCCGGACCGTTCACCGCCGCCCCTCCCTCGCCCTGACGATCTCCTCGTGGAGCACGGCGGCCACCGGGCCGGGCCGGCCGGAGCCGATCCGCCGGCCGTCGATCTTCACCACCGGCACGCCCTCCGCGGTGGTCGAGGCGATGATCACCTCGTCGGCGGCGAACATCTCCCGGACGGTCACCGGCCGGATGACCGCCGGGATGCGGCGGCGCTTGGCGATCTTCAGCACCAGCGCGCGGGTCAGGCTCGGCAGGATCTCCTGGCCCAGCCGGGGCATGAGCAGCCGTCCGCGCCTGACCACCAGGATGGAGCTCGATCCGCCTTCGATCAGAAGACCGTTCCGGACGAAGATGGCCTCGGCCGCGCCGCGGCGGCGGGCGGCCTCCTTGCCCATGCAGTTGGGCAGGAGGTTGACGCTCTTGATGTCGCAGCGGCCCCAGCGGAAGTCCTCCACGGTGATGCAGCTGACCCCGCGGACGAAGTCCTCCGGCCTCTCCGGCCCCATCGCCCATCCGGCCACCAGCACGGTGGGCGGGGTATCCTCGGGCGGATAGTGGTGCTTGCGAGGATAGGTCACGCCCCTGGTGACCTCGATGTAGACGTAACTCCGCTCGTACCGGCAGCGGCGCAGGATCTCGCGGATGACCCTGCGGAGCAGCGCGTTCGGCGGGCAGGCCAGTTCGAGCATCCGGGCGCTGGACTGCAGCCGCCGGAGGTGCTCGTCGACCAGGAAGGGCCGCAGGCCCGTGGCCCGGATCACCTCGTAGACGCCGTCCCCGAAGAGGAAGCCCCGGTCCATGACCGGGACCCTGGCGGCTCGGAGCGGCATGAACTTCCCGTTGAGGTAGGCGACGTCGGGCACGGGACTCTCCTTCTTTGGCCGGGAAGAGCGTTGCGGAAGCGCATTCCCTCGACGCCGGCGATTCTATGGCGCGCGCCGGAAGGTGTCAAACGCGGCGGACAATGCTCAGGGCTGTTTCAGAAGGGCCCGGCTCACCGCCGGGACGCGGAGGCGCAGAGCAGGACCAGGGACGCGGCAATCGGCTTTCGGCGCGGGTAAGACCCAAGCCGCGCATATGACGCACCTCACCGTCTCGGAGCCTCGGCGGCGAACCCGCAGGGGGACCCTCGCCGCAGCTCGCTACCTGCGGCGCCCACCGTCCCTGTCGCCCCGTTCGGTCGGTTCGGAACGCTGCGGCGGCGCCTTGCCGGGCGCGGTCCGCGGGACGGGCGGGGGCGGCGCCGGGGCGACCCTGGGAGCGTTCGGGGGCGCCGGAGCCGGAGCCGCGCTCGGCGGCAGGGTCACGCGGGGCGGAGCGGGCGCGGCCGGCCCGGGCCCGTCCTTGCGCTGCCCATCGCCGTGGGACGGCCGCCCCTGGTCGCGGTCGTGGCCCTCGCGGCGGTCGCGCCAGTCACAGTCCGACCCGCCATGGCGGTGCGGCCGCTTGCACACCAGGCACCAGGACGACGGCCAGACGTAGTAGGTGCGGTAGACGTACGGCGCGTAAACCCCGTCCTGGACGTAGCCGGTCGCAGGATACTGGGGCTGCAGCTGCACCGGCGGCTGCGCCCGGGCGCTCTCCATTTCCGCCCTGAGCTTGATCAGCTCGACCAGCGCTTCGGGGCTGTACCACTTGCCCTCGAACTCCACCAGGCCCATGGCCAGGTTGCGTTCGTCGACCGTGACCCACTTGCCCTGGTACTGGACGTAGCCCAGCAGCCGCCGGGCCTCGGCGTCGTTGGAGTCGAGCGCCAGCACCTCGTTGAGCAGCAGCTCGTTGCGGCTGTCCAGACTCTTCTCCCGGCACCAGGCGGCCAGCTTCAGACGTCCGGCCACGTCCTTGGGGTCGAGCGCGCCGTACCTGATGGCGTAGACGTCCAGCGGGGTCTCGCCCTTCTCGATCCACTTGACCTGGTCCTTGGGCAGGAAGACCCAGCCCTCCCCTAGCTGGACTTTGACACGATCGCCCTCCACCGTCGCCTTGCCCTCGATGGTATTGCCATTGGCCAGGGTTATGGTGTCAGCCCGAGCGAAGGCCGCCATCGCCATTCCGGCGAAGACCATCATCATGAGTTTCATGGGCCACCTCCTGGTCGGCCCCTTTCGGCTGACCATATCTACAACAATCCAAAGCCCCTTCCCAGGCCGGAATACTTACGTCCAAAGCAGACGACCTGTCGCGATGGCCAACGGTGGTCCGCCGCAAAGAAGCGCAGAACGCTCAGAGTGCTCCCAACCCAATAGCCAGGAACCGGGAACCCGGGACTCCTTTACTCACTGCGCCTCTTCGCGGCCAATGCGTCCCGGCTACTTCCGTTCCTGCGCGGCGGCAACCTTATCTAGGAGCACCGCCGTCTCCGCCAGGTAGGGGCAGAGCGCGGCGGCCTCGCCGAGCGCCGTGACGGCCTCGGCGGTGGGCTGGCCGCCGGCGGCCTCGAGCGCCTTGCGCGCGGCGGCGGCCTTGGCCCTGGCCTTGGTCTCGGCGTCGAGCGCCGCGGCGTCCCTGGCGACGCCGGCGAGCCACACGGCCTGCACGCACGCGGCGATGCGGGCCCCGGCGAACTCGTTGCCCTCGGGCACGAGGTGCACGCCATCGCCCTTGATGAACTGCGCGTACTTGGGCTCGGCCAGGAACTGCCGGTGGATGTCGCAGAGCGGCAGGCCGCGCTCGGCGGCCAGCGTCCGCGTGACGCCGTTCAGGTCGCGGTCCAGGAAGCGGTCGAGCCCGCCGGCCTTCACGAAGAACGGCTCCTTGCCCCAGGCGTGCTTGTCGTTGAGGAACGGCGTCGCCGTGACCAGCACCAGCCGCGGCGGCGGCTGGGCCTTGCCGGCGGCGTCGACCAGCGCCGTGTACTTCCCCTTGAACCAGTCGCCGCTGTGGTGGCGGGCGTCGTTGAGGCCGTAGGCGATGCTGAGGAAGTCGGGCTTCTCGGCCGCGAGCACGCCGGCGATCCGCCCGAGCCCGCCCTCGGAGGTCTCGCCGCCGACGCCCTTGTTGACCACCGTCCAGACCGGCCGGCCCTTGGAGAGCGCGTTGAGCGCCTTCTCGGTGCAGTCGCGGAGCTTCTTGCCCTCGGGCGCGTCGGCTGAGAGCGTCACCGAGTCGCCGAGCATGACCAGCTTCGCCTGCTCGCCGGCAAGGCCCCACGAAGCCGTGAGCAGGACCAGGCCTACCGCCGCAAAGAAGCGCAGAATCATGTTACTCCTCCGAACTGAGCCACAACGGTGATTGGCCGCAAAGAAGCGCAAAATGCGCAAGGAGCTCATGCCCCACCGACCAGGAACCAGGGACCCCGTTCCCCTTGCGCCTCTTGCGCCTTTTTGCGGCTGGTTCACATCTCTTCGAGGGCCACCAGGCCCAGCAGTTCAAGCCCCGCCCGCAGCCGCCGCCGGACGGCGTCGACCAGCGCGAGCCGCGCCGCAGTGAGCGCCGCGTCCTCGCCGATCACCCGGTGCTGGTTGTAGAAGCGGTTGGCCGCGCCGGCCAGGTCCAGGCACCAGGACGCCAGGAGTGCCGGCTCGCAGTTCTCGGCCGAGTCGGCCAGGATCCGCGACATCCGCCCGAGCTGCTTCACAACTCCGTGCTCCTCGTCGGTAGCCAGCAGCCCGAGGTCCACGGCGCCGGCCGGAGCTCCGCCGGCCTTGCGCAGTATGCTGCACAGCCTGGCGTGGGTGTACTGGAGATACGGCCCGGTCTCACCGTCGAAGCTGAGGATCCGCTCCCAGGCGAAGTCCACGTCCTTGTTGCGCCGGGTGACGAGCGAGGTGAAGGCCACCGCCCCGACGCCCACCGCCTCGGCGGCGCGCTCCTTGTTCGGCATCTCCGGGTTCTTCTCGGCGATGATCTTGGCGGCGAGTTCGGCGGCCTTGTCGAGCACTTCTCCGAGAAGAACGACTTTCCCGGCGCGGGTGGACATCTTCTCGCCACCAATGAGCACCAGGCCGAAGTCGACGTGGCGGCAGGCCTTGGCCCACTCGCAACCCGCCAACTCAAGGGACTTAAAGAGCTGCTGGAAGTGCAGCTTCTGGTCGGCGCCGACCACGTAGATGAGCTTGCTGAACCGGAAGCGCTCCTGCCGGTCGAGGGCCGCGGCCACGTCGCGCGAGGCGTAGATGCTGGCGTCGTCGCTCTTGAGGAGCAGCATGACGCCGAGCTTCTGCTTCTCGAGGTTGACGATGGTCGCGCCCTGGCTCTGCTCCACCAAGCCCTTGGCGCGCAGGAAGTCGACGCCGGCCTGGACCTTGTTCCGGTAGTAGGCCTCGCCGTCGTAGCTGTCGAACTTGATGCCGAGCCGCGCGTAAACGCGCTCGAACTCGGCGACCGAGAGCGACCGGAAGCGCTCCCAGAGCGCCATCTCCTCGGCCGAGCCGTCTTCGAGCTTCCGGAAGACAGCCCGGGCCTCCTCGTCGAGGGCCGGGTTGACCTTGGCTTCTTCCCCGAAGCGTACGTAGAGCTCGAGCAGGTGGCCGATGGGCTCGGACTTCAGCTTCTCCTCGCTGCCCCACTTCCGGAACGCGGTGATCACCTTGCCGAACTGGGTGCCCCAGTCGCCGAAGTAGTCGCAGCGCACCACCTTGAAGCCGAGCGCCTCGTGGATGCGCGAGAGCGCCGCGCCCAGCGCCGTGCCGCGGAGCAGCGCCACGGTGAAGGGCTTGGCGATGTTGGGGCTCGAGAACTCGATGACCGCGGTCTGGCCGGCTCCAGGCTTCGAGACCGGCAGGCCGCTCGCGCTCCCGGAGACCTCGCCGAGCACCGCGGCGGCCAGCGCCGCGCGGTCCAGGCGGATATTGACGTAGGCTCCGGCGGCCGACGCGCCGGCCACGGGCGAGCCCGAGCCGGCCAGGGCGGCGGCGAAGTCGGCGGCGACCTCCGGCGGCTTCTTCTTGAGCTTCCCGGCCAGCCGGAAGCACGGCAGCGCCAGGTCGCCCATCTTCTCGTCGGGCGGGACCTCGATCAGGGCGACAAGTTCCGCGACCGGCAGCCCCGAGGCGGCGGCCAGGCGCTGGGCGATGGCGAGGATGAGTTGGTCCAAGGGTTCTCCTTCGCTCTCACAGGACGGAGGGAGTCTAGTCGCTCTGAAAGGCCTGTCAAGTTTGCCATACGTGTCACTGCTTGCCTCGGAGGAAGCACGCCCTTGACAAGTGCCAGACCTCGGCCAGAATCCACGTGTGGTGCCGCAGGTAGTTTGTGCGCGCGTCCTCAGCCAGTGCAGCAGGGGCAGCTACAGCATACGGACAACATACCGGAGGCGTGCGAAATGGCCGGAAGAAGACTGGAAGAGGTATTCAAGACGAGTGGCATTCCCAACTATACCTTCGTTAAGCCCCTTGAGTACTCCTCTCTTCTGATCGCTCTGCGCACCCCTGGCAGGGGTGTTGTTATAGAGGGGCCTTCCGGCATTGGCAAGACCACCGCGGTCGTCAACGCCCTGGCCGAACTAGGTCTCGCTGGTGTCGTAACGAAGCTCTCGGCACGCCGAACCGACGATGTTGAGTTGATCAAGACTCTCGCCGGAACCAAGAGTTTCGGCACAGTGCTTGTTGATGACTTCCACAGGCTTCCAGACGACCTTCGAAGAGAGATTGCCGATCTCATGAAGGTCTTGGCAGACGAAGAAACCGCAGACTGCAAGATTGTGCTAGTCGGCATTAACAAGGCTGGTGAGTCCCTTGTCCGATTCGCGCATGACCTGAACAATAGGCTTGAGGTTGTTTCATTTGAGACGAATCCCGACGAGAAGGTCCGCGAACTGGTGACCTTAGGCGAAACGGCGCTTAACACAGGCATCAACGTCAAAGAGGAGATCGTTGATGCATCTCACGGCAGTTTCTATATTGCCCAAATGTTATCCCACCAAACGTGCATAGACGCAGGTGTTCTGGAAGAACAGCCCGAGCGTCGTTCCACCACTGTCAGCTTTGAGTCAACCAGAGGCAAAGTGTTTGATCGCCTTTCCAGAACCTTTCTTGAGCGAACCAAACGTTTCGCCAGAGGCACGCGCTTCCGCCGAGAAGGCCGGGCACCATACTTTCGCCTTCTACACATGCTTGCAAAGTCGCAGGAGTGGTCACTCAACATCGACCAAGTCGTGGCAGCGAACCCCGGCCTGTCCGGCAGCATAACCCAGGTTGTAGAAAAGGGGTATTTGGCAGACCTGATCACCAAGGACGACGAACTTACGGCAGTCCTGCATTTTGACTCGCAGTCGCGCATCCTTTCCGTCGAGGATCCGCAGTTTATCTACTTTCTGCGCGCGATCACGTGGTCACAGTTTGCAGGGGAGGTGGGTTTCTTGAGCGTGGAGATTCCCTCCAAGTACGACTTTGCACTTAGCTTTGCTGGAGCTGACCGCGACGTAGCAGAGCCCCTGTTCCGTGCCCTACAGGAAATGGAATTCGAGGTCTTCTATGATCAGAATGAGCAACATCGAATTCTTGCCGAGGACATCGAGGACTACCTGCGACCCATCTATCAGTCCGATGCCCAATTCGTAGTCGCACTTCTGGGCCCGGAATATCCAAAGCGCATCTGGACTAGGTTTGAGTCAGAGCAATTTAAGACGCGTTTCAAAAGTGGCGCTGTCATTCCAGTGTGGTTCACAACAGCTCCGCCCGGAATGTTCGATGAAAGCACACGGGTGGGTGGCATCACCTTTAACCCAGCAACAGAGCGTGCGCAGCAGATCAGCAACATTACAGATCTCTTGCGGCGCAAGATTGCTGAAAGGCGCGCCCCAGCGCCCTCGCAAGACTGACCGCTGCTCACGAACGGCCTTCGGGACGATTCTGGGTCAGGGGCTGTTCGGGGTCAGATCTGGAATAAGGAATAGCGGCTTGCCAGGCGCCCGGCCGCGTCATCAGATCCCAGCGCGGGCCTACTCCGTCCCCTCCCCCACCCCCGGGAAATAGCTCCCCTTCGGCCCGACCTCGTGGCCGGCGGGGATGGGCGTGCCCAGCTGGTCGATGCTCCAGACCTCGGGACCTAGGCGCAACGACTCGCGCAGGCGCTCCATGGTCGCGGGGACGAACGGGTAGAGCATGATCATCAGTGACTTGAGCACGTAGAAGCTCGAGTAGAGCGCGTCGCGCCGGCCCTCCTCCGGGTGGCGGTCGTCGTGCGGCTTGTACTGGGCGAAGAGGCTGTTAATGACCCGCGCGTAGTTCTCGACCTCGTAGAGCAGGTTGGGGTAGTCGGCCCGCTCCATGGCCTTGGTGTAGCGCGCGACAATCCGGTTTGTCGCCTCCTGGGCCTTTTCGAGGAGCTTCCCCTCCGGCACCTTGCCGCCGAACTTGGAGTGGGCCGCCGAGATGGGCTTCTCGAAGGCCGCGTTCATCGGCCCGGCCAGGAACTTGTTGCGCTCGTCGAGCTTGGCCACGTCGAAGTCCGACTGCCCGTCGGCCAGGCCCAGCAGAGCCATGTAGTAGCGGATCTGGTCGGCGGTGTAGCCCTTCTCATCCAGCATCTGGTCGCCGGTGAAGAAGTTGCCCTTGCTCTTGCTCATCTTCTCGCCGTTGACCATCAGGTGGAAGCTGCCGACGATGTCGGTGAGCTGGTACTCGCCGGCGACCGGCAGCCGGCCGGTGTCCGCCTGCGTGCCCAGCCACATCGCGCCCTGCATGAGGACGTAGAAGAAGACGTTGTCCTGCCCCAGGAACTGGACCACCCGCGCCTTGGGGTCGCACCAGAAGTCGCGCCAGCGCTCCGCCGGCTCGCCGCGCTGCGCGAGCGCCAGGCGCGTGAAGGCGATCGGGGCGATGAGCGACTCCGGCCAGACGTAGAGCGTCTTCCCGGCCAGGTCCGGATCGATCTCGGGGAGCGGGATGCCCCAGGAGAGGTCCCGGGTGATCGAGCGGTGCGCCCACTCGTCGTGCAGCCGGTGAGGCAGCTGTTTCGCGTTAAGCAGCGCACGGCCTTTCTCCAGATCAGCCTTGTTGCCGAACTGGAGGACCACCTGCTTGCCGGGCGAGTACTTCATCTTGTGCTGGGGCAGTTCGCCGCGGAAACCCTTGTAGGCCTCCTCGTAGATGTTGTCGAAGCGCAGCGAGGGCATGACGCAGTCCAGGGTCTCGGCGATGGTGGGCTTGCGCCAGGAGCCGCTCTTGCTCTGGATCCACTGGCGCAGGAGCTCCGAGACTTTCCACATATCGAGCCACCAGTGCACGGTCTCCTTCATCACCGGGACCGCGTCGCTGATCGAGCTGCGCGGATTGATCAGCGCCGCCGGGTCGTGCTGGTGCCCGCAGACGTCGCACTCGTCGCTGTAGGCGTCGGGGTTGCCGCACTTGGGGTTGGGGCACTGCCCGCGCACGTAGCGGTCGGGCAGGAAGCGCTCCTTCTTCGGGTCGTACCACTGGCGGCTGGCGCGCTTCTCGAGCATGCCGTTGGCGTGGAGCTTACGCAGGAAGTCCTGGCAGACCTCCTTGTCGATCGGGAAGCAGTCCGGCTGGCTGGTGCCGGTGTAGATGTCCATCCCGATGTTGTAGCGCTCGACCGTCCGGGCCTGGGCCGCGTGGATGGTGTCGATGAACTCGCGGATGGGCTTGCCCGCGGCCGCCGCGGCCAGCTCGCTCGTCGAGCCGTGGTCGTCGTTGCCGTTCACATAGAGCACGTTCTTCCGGCCGATGACCAGCCCCCAGTAGCGGGCGTAGATGTCGGCCGGCAACTGCGCCCCGGCCAGGTGCCCGAGGTGCAGCGGCCCGTTGGCGTAGGGCATGCCCGCGGTGACCACCATCCGGGCCGGGCGCTTGATGCGCGCGAGCACCGACGGGACGTCGAACGCGGGGGGCGTGGGCTTGGGTTTCTGCTCGGCTGGCATCGTGGGCTCCTTGAACAAGGCGTAGAATAGCCGGGCGGCGGCGGAGAGCAAGTGGCGAGGCGTATGGGACGACGCGGGGACACGGGGACGGCTAACCGCCGGAGACAGACGCAGGCCAGAACGCTTTCGCGCGGCCGTCGCTGTCTCCGCCTCGCCGCGTCCCCGCTTCTCCGTGTCGCCCCGTTCAGCCCACGCCGGCGCGGAGCGGCTGGGCCAGCTTCCCGAAGCCCATGCCGGCGCCTGTCTGGAATTCCTCGGAATCCCAAAAGTGAACGCCTTGCAGCCCTGTCCTGACCGTGGACAATGGAGTCAGAGGGTAGAACGGCATGGCGCTCGACGAGGCGTTGCTCCTGGACAAGGCGCAGACCGGCGACCGCGAGGCACTCTCGCGGCTGCTGATCGGCTGCGAAGTGGCCTGCTTCTCCCTGGCGCTGCACTTGGCGGGAAACGCGGCGGATGCCGAGGACCTCTGCCAGGACGCCATGACCCGCGCGGCCGAGCGCGTGGTCGGCGGCGGCGTCCGGGACTTCCGCCCCTGGCTCCTCAGCATCGTCGTGAGCGTCCATCGGAATCGGGTCGATTCCGAGGCGGCGCGGCGGCGGCGGGAAAGGGGCTACGCCATGGAGCGGGACACGACCGAGACCCGGAAGCCTTCGGCGGCGGAACGGGACGAACTGCGCTGGCACCTGGGGGCCTCTCTCCGCCAGTTGGATGAAGGCTGCCGGTTGCCCATAATCCTGCACTACGAACAGGGCCTGTCCTACGCGCAAGCAGCGACCGTACTGAGCGTGCCCGAGGGCACGGTGGCGACGAACATCCGGCGGGGACTGGAGGAGCTTCGCGGGCTCATGGCCAAGGCCGGCTACTCCGCGGCCGCTCCGGTGGTGGTGGCGGCGCTTCAGCAGGTTCCGGCGGTCTCCGTGCCTGGGAGCCTGACCGCCTTCATCAGCAGCTTGGCGGCTGGCGCGTGCGCGAACGCCTCGGCGACTGCGGCGGGAACAATGGCCGGCTGGACCGCGCCCGGTTGGAAGGTCGCTGCCGGCGTGTCGCTGGCGGTTGCCCTCGGCGCGGGCGGCTTCGCCGGCTGGAAGCTCATCCGTCCTTCCGGCAGGCCCCCCGTTGCCGCTGAGCCCTCGCCTGCCGACCGCCCCACGCCCGCCCCAACCCATGTCCCCGTCGCCGTAGCCCCGCCGGCTACCGACCACCGACCGACGACCGCCATCACTTTGATCCCGCGCACGTGCGATGCCCTGACGGCGTTCAGGGCTCTGGAGGAGAGGGGCGGACCGGCCGTGATCATTCTCGGCAAGGCTAGGACGGCGCTGCTTGTGCCGGTGGAATTGCGCTTTCAGGAGTTGGAGGGCCGGAAACTCATCGAAGCCGTGGCCGCGATGCGGGGGCTCAGATTGGCCTGGGCGCGCGACGGGAAGGTCGCACTGCTGTACGAGGGCGTCGCCGACGTGGAAATCGAGCGGGTTCGGAAGGACATGGCCTCTGCCGACCCGGCCGTGCGCAGCGAAGCGGCTTGGCGCGCGGGCTGGCTGGGGGATGTGCGAGCCGTACCTTTGCTCGTGAAGGCTGCAAGGGATGCGGATGCGGGGGTGGCGCGACAGGCGGCGGTCGGTCTGCGCCGGGCGACTTGGGATGCGGTGCTCGCACTGGATGATTCGGCGATGGACCTGGCGACGGCCGATGCCGACTCAGGGGGCGACGGCGGCGCGCGCGCGCTAGCCATCGCCGCGCTGGGCCGTATGGGCGGCGAGAAGGCGCTGGCTTCTCTCGAAAAAGCACTGGCAGACCAGGATGTCGGCATACGCCGTTCTGCAGTCGGGACGCTGGGGCGCATGAGCGAAGAGAAGGCGGCGGCCCTGCTCAAGAAGGCCCAAGCGGATCGGGACGCCAGCGTGAGTTCCGATGCCACCTCCACGTTGTTTCACCTGATGCGCCGTTTGAGCGGAGAGGATGCCCAGCGGCTGGCTGACGAGGACCTCAGACAACGCAAGCTTGGAATGGCTCATCCGTACGTTTTGCGCGAGGAGGAGTTCCTGGCCTTCGTTGAGAAGGGCTGGGAGTCCGGCCAGCCCTGCCCCATTCCTATTGCCTATGGGGCCACGGAGAACCTCACCTTGAGCTTTGGCCCGGCCCGTCCACCGGCCTACTTCAAGGCTCAGGCCCGCCTCCGTGCCGTACGCGAACTGGGCGTGCGAGGGGGAGAAAAGGAGCTGGCTCTGCTTGAGAGGTTGATCGCCTTCAAAGACCCCGAAGTGCGCAAGGAGGCCGCTGATGCGCTGCGCCTAGTGGGCAGCGCGCAGGCGTTGGCTTTGGTCGAGAAGGCGATAGCCTCCCAGGATGACGTTGTGCGTCATGAAACCGCCTACGCACTGCGTTGCGTGCGCGGGGAGAAGGGATTGGCTTTGATCGAGAAGGCGCTGGCCAACCAGGACGCCTGGGTTCGCAGTATGGCTGCCTCCACATTGAGCCGTATGGACGGAGAGAAGTGGCCGGCGCTCATTGATAAGGCGCTCGCCGATCAAGACGCCAACGTGCGATCAAGCATCGTCTGCCAGCTGGCTTACGTAGGCGGCGAGAAGGCGCGAGCCTTGCTTGAGAGGATGCTTGCCGACCAGGATGCCAACGTGCGCAGTCAGGCCGCCAATGCGCTAGGGAAGATGGGCGGGGATAAGGCGCGCGACTTGCTGCTGCAGCAGTTGGCCGCAGATGAGGATGCCAACGCAGCTTGGAGTGTCAGAGGTGCGCTGTTGGAGTCCCATTTCGCCGGCGACCCCAAGGTTGCGGAAGCCTTGCGGGACTTCAAGCTCCCCAAGCCAAAATCCAAACCCCAGCCGCAGCGCGAGGTGCAAGCCCCGCCGGAGGTATTCTAGCGCTGCCCGAACGGCGAGCGACCCATCCGGCCGGCGAGGATATTAGCCCACGCCCGGTGCCCGGCGGATCCGCGCCAGGGTCACCTCGCGGCCCAGCAGCTCCAGCACTTCAAATAGCCCCGGGCTCACGTTGGTGCCGGTGACCGCGGCGCGGACCGGCTGGGCGAGCTTGCCGAAGCCCATGCCGGCGGCCTTGGCGGCCTCGCGGAGCAGCGGATCGAGCTTGGCCGGCGTCCAGTCGGCCTCGGGCAGCTTCTCGAGAGCCGCGAGCGCGGCCTTGAGCGCGGCGGGCGTCGTGTCCTTGGCCAGGAGCTCCGCCGCCTGGGGGACGACCTCGTAGTCGTCGGCGAAGAAATAGCGGGTCAGCTTCGGGAACTGGACCAGCGTGTGGGCCCGCTCCTTGAGGAGCTGCCCGAGCTTCTCGAGCCACTCGCGGCCGCGGGCGTCGGGGTCGAGCCCGGCGCTCTTGAAGAACGGCGCCATGCGCTCGGCGAGCTCGGCCGCAGGCAGCCCCTCGATGTACTTGCCGTTCATCCACTCGAGCTTCTGGAAGTCGAACTGGCTGGCGGTCTTCCGGACCCGGTCGACGGTGAACTTCTCGACCATCTCCTGCCTGGACATGATCTCCACGTCGCCGCCCGGGCTCCAGCCCAGGAGCGCCGTGTAGTTGGCGAAGGCCTCGGGCAGGTATCCGGCGTTGGCGTAGTCGCCGACGGCCACCGCGCCGTCGCGCTTGGAGTACTTCTTGCCCTCGGAGTTGGTGATCATCGGGATGTGCGCGAAGCGCGGGCTGGTCCAGCCCATGGCCTTGTAGATCATGATCTGCCGCGGAGTGTTCGAGACGTGGTCCAGACCCCGGATCACGTCGGTGATGGCCATGTCGTGGTCGTCGATCACGCAGGAGAAGTTGTAGGTCGGCCAGCCGTTCGAGCGCATCAGGATGAAGTCCTCGATGACCTCGTCCTGGAACTCGACCTTGCCAAGCACCTGGTCATCGAAGGCCACCTTCTCCTTGGCGGCGGCCACGCGGAAGGCCAGGGCCTCGCCCTTGTCCTCGGCACCCTTGGTGGTCTTGTAGGCCAGCCCCTTCTTCTCGAGCTCGGCGGCCACCTCCTGGTAGCGCGCCAGGCGGTCGCTCTGGTGAATGGGGCCCTCGTCCCAGTCCATGCCCAGCCACTTCATGCCGTCGATGATCGCCTGCACCGCCTCCGGCGTGTGCCGCTCGCGGTCGGTGTCCTCGATGCGGAGGATGAACGTGCCGCCGGTGTGGCGGGCGTAGAGCCAGTTGTAGAGCGCCGTGCGGGCACCGCCGATGTGGAGGTAGCCGGTGGGGCTGGGGGCGAATCTTACCCTGGGCTTGTCAGGCATCTTCATCTCCCGTGTTGGCTGTACACCAATGCAGAATGGTGAATTGTGAATGGTGAAACACGCAAGCTACCTACGCCGACCTCCCTTGGCGCTGAGGACGATCGCGGTAACTACCGATACTATCTCGTCGGCCTCCTGAATCAAGGGGGCCAAGCGCGCGGGAGGCAGCAGCCCTGCCCTGGACATGAGCTTCAGCCAGAAAAGTGACTCCCTGGCCTCCTTGCAGGAGACGCCGCACTTATGAATGAAATCGTTCCTGCTCTCCGATGCCTGGGCCTCCTCCATGTTGGCCCCCACTGAAGTGGCGGCTCTCATGAACTGCCCGCCGATGATCCAACCAGCCCGGTCCTTGCCGACCTGAAGCTCCTGGTGCAGCCTGACAGCCATCAATGCAAAGGCAAAGCAGCGTTCACGAGTATCTCGTGGTCTCTTCTCTTCCCCGTGTTTCACCATTCACCATTCACAATTCATAATTCATAATTCTGAGTTACCGCCCCTTGGTTCCCGGCGCCCAGTGCAGGTTCTCCCTGATCGCCTGATACCGCGCCCGGTTGCCGAGCTCCACGAGCATGAAGGGATGCTTCGACCGGCGCAGCCGGATGACGTCGCCGTTCCGAATCCTCACCAACTCCTGGCCGTCGACGGTCATGGCCGCGTCGCGGTCGCGGCTCTCCGCCCGGACCTCGACGGTCGACGCTCCGCTCACCACCATGGAGCGGGCGGCCAGGGTGTGCGCGCAGATCGGGGTGATGACCGCGGCGTCGAGGTCCGGCGCCACGATGGGCCCGCCGGCGGCCAGCGAATAGGCGGTCGAACCGGTGGGCGTCGAGGCGATGACCCCGTCGGCGTCGTAGCTAGCCACCAGTTCACCGTCGACGCGCACCCCGACGAAGATGACGCGGGCCACCGGCCCGCTGTGCACCACGACGTCGTTGAGGGCCACGTAGTCGGCGACGCGCCGCCCCTTGCGGAGGACGACCGCCTCGATGCGCTGGCGGGGCGAGACCTCGTACCGGCCGGCCGCCAGGCGCGCGCAGGCCTCCGCCATCTCGTCGGGAAGAACCTCGGCCAGGAACCCCTTGTGCCCGAACTTTATGCCCAGGACGGGGAGCTGTCGCTCGGCCATCCGGCGGCAGACCGAGAGCACCGTGCCGTCGCCGCCCAGGGCCAGGACCATGTCCGCCGGGAGGCGCGACAGGTCCGCATTGCGGGCGGTGCTCATGCCGGCAACCCGGATGTTGCGGTGCGCGGCCAGCAGCCTGCGAAGCTCGGCCGCCCCCGCCTGCACGCCGCGCTTCTGCGGATTGACCACGATGTGAATGCCCAGTCTCCTGGCCATAGTCACTCCCTCAGGCGAGAGGCCAAACCGGCGGCATCCAGACGGAACTGGGCGAGGAGCTCGGTCCTGCTCGATGGCCCGATATCAGCCCCCACGGGCACGGCAGCCAATCGCAGCTTCCGGGCGTCCAGAGCGCGCGCCGCGCAGGCCTCCAGGCACGCCGAGCCCAGCCCGCCGGCGGCGATGCCGTCCTCGGCGACGAGCACGCGCTCGTGGCCGGAGAGCAGTTCGGCGAGCAGATCGACGTCCAGCGGCGCGGCGAAGCGCGCGTCGGCCACGGTGACCTCGCCGGGGGCGAAGCACTCCGCCGCCTTGAGCGCCTCCGGGACCAGCGCGCCGTAGGCGAGGATGGCCAGGCGCCTGCCGCGCCGGAGCACCTCGCCGCGGCCGAGCTCGAGCTTGCGCGGCTCGGCGGCCTCGATCCTCGCGGGGGCCTCGGCGCGCGGGTAGCGGATGGCCGAGACGAGCTTCGCGTCGGCGGCGAGCGAGAACATCGCCGCGAGCGTCCCGACGTCCCGGGGCGCCATCAGCACGGTGCGCGGCAGCGGCCGCAGGTAGGAGATGTCGTAGAGCCCCTGGTGGCTGACGCCGTCGCCGCCGACCAGGCCGGCGCGGTCGATGGCCAGTATGGCGCCCAGCCCGGGCTGGATGGCCAGGTCGTGGAAGAGCTGGTCGTAGGCGCGCTGCAGGAACGTGGAATAGATGGCCACCACCGGAAGCGCCCCGCCCTTCGAGAGCGCCCCGGCGAAGACCGCCGCGTGGCTCTCGCAAATGCCCACGTCGAAGTAGCGCCCGGGGAAGCGCCCGGCGAAGGTCTCCAGGCCCGTGCCCAGGCCCATGGCCGCGGTGACCGCCACGGTCTCCGGGCGTCGCTCGGCCAGCGCCACCATGGCCTCGCCGGCCGCGCGGCTCCAGGAGCCGTCGTCCTCCCGGCGGGGCTTGCCGTTCTCGGTGTAGAATGGCGCGGCGCTGTGGAAGGCGCCCGGGCGCTCGGCAGCCGGGGCGTAGCCGTGGCCCTTCCGGGTGGTCACGTGCAGCAGCACCGGGCCGGAGGTCCGCGAGACGGTGCGCAGCTCGCGGTCCATCTCGGACAGGCTGTGGCCGTCGACCGGGCCGTAGTACTTCCAACCCAGGTCCTCGAAGAGCTGCCCGGGAACCAGCGTGCGCCGCGCCGCGTTCAAGGCCAGGCGGCCCAGGCCGCCGGCGGTCTTGCCGACCAGCGGGATGCTCTTGACCAGCGCGGAAAGTTCGTCGCGGGCCTCGCGGTAGCGCGGGTCGACCCGCAGCCGGCCGAGGTAGCCGGAGAGCGCCCCGACCGTCTCGGAGATGGCCATCTCGTTGTCGTTGAGGATCACCAGGACGTTCACGCCCAGGTCCTTGGCCTGGTTCAGGCCCTCGAAGGCCAGTCCCCCGGTGGCCGCGCCGTCGCCGACCACCGCCACGACCCGGCGCGAACGTCCGGCGAGCTTGTCGGCGGTGGCCAGCCCCAGCGCCGAGCTGATGGCCGTCGAGGCGTGGCCGACCACGAAGGGGTCGCTCTCATGCTCGGCCGGGTTGGGGAAGCCCAGCGCTCCGCCGGCCTTGCGCAGGCGCGCGAAGCCGGCCTTCCGGCCGGTGAGCAGCTTGTGGGTGTAGCACTGGTGGCCGACGTCGAAGACCAGGGCGTCGGTCGAGAAGTCGAAGGCCCGGTGCAGCGCGATGGTCAGCTCCACCGCGCCGAGGTTGGAGGCCAGGTGCCCTCCGCACTCGGCGACCGAGGCGGTGATCACCGCGCGGCACTCGGCGGCCAGCTTCTCCAGCCCGGCGGCGTCGAGCGCCAGGAGGCCCGCGCGGCCCCCCAGCGAGTCCAGGAGCGGCGTGGCCGGCAGGGCGCAGCCATTGGATTCAGGCATGTTGATCCCTAGGACTTTCTTTCCACCGCCAGGGCGGCCAGCTCGCGGAGCACCTTGGCCGCCGGCCGGTTGCCGAAGACCCGGAGGTGCTCGCAGGCCTCGTCGGCCAGCGCGCGCGCCCGCCGGCGGGCCTTTTCGACGCCCACCGCGGCGACGTAGGTCAGCTTGCCCTGCTCACGGTCCTTGCCCGGGCTCTTGCCGAGCTCCTTGGCCGTGCTGGTGGCGTCGAGGACGTCGTCGGCCACCTGGAAGGCCAGCCCCAGGGCCATCCCGTAGCGGCCGAGCGCGGAGATCTCCACCTCGTTGCCGCCGCCCAGCGCCGAGCCCACCACCACCGCGGCGCGCAGCAGGGCGGCGGTCTTCTTCTCGTGGATGGCCTCCACCGCCCGGACGGTGGGATCCCCGCCCTCCCCGTCCAGGTCGAGCTGCTGGCCGCCGACCATGCCCTCCGCGCCCGCGGACGCGGCGAGCTCCCGAACCGCCAGGCGCACCCGCGCCGGCTCCGCGCCGCTGGTGGCCAGCACCCCGAAGGCGTCGGTCAGGAGTCCGTCGCCGGCGAGTATAGCGGTGGCCTCGCCGAAGGCCACGTGGCAGGTGGGCTTGCCCCGGCGCAGATCGTCGTCGTCCATGGCCGGCAGGTCGTCGTGGATCAGCGAGTAGGTGTGGATCATCTCGAGCGCCATCGCGCCCGGGAGGGCCGCCTCGCGGGTGCCGCCGACCAGTTCGGCCGCGGCGAAAACCAGCGCCGGCCGGAGGCGCTTGCCGCCGGCCATCAGGCTGTGCTCCATGGCCTTGCGCAGGCGCTCCGGGACCTCCGGGCGCGAACCCAGCCACTCGCGCAGGGCGGCCTCCACCAGCGCGGCCGACTCGGCCAGGTGTCTCCCGGCCGCGGTAACCACCTTCTTCTTGCCCATGCGCGGGGGATTCTAAGGCCGGCCGCGGGGAAATGCAACGGACGCGGCCAAGCCACGCGAAATCAGTGGTTGACAGGCCGGGGCGCCGTGATAGAATGCGGCGGTCGCTGAGGCGGAGCCGCTTTCGAAGAACGGTTCCCTGAGCACATTCGGTTGCGGGAGCATTCAACAGATGAGCACCGTCGTGGCCGCAAAGAGCAGGAACAGACATCAGACCTACATGGCCAAGGCCGGCGAGGTCCAGCGCAAGTGGCTGCTGGTCGACGCCACCGACCGCCCGCTCGGCCGACTGGCCGTCCGGCTGGCGACCGTCCTGCAGGGCAAGCATCGCCCGACATGGACGCCGCACGTGGACACCGGCGACTTCGTGGTGGTCACCAATCTCGCCAAGGTCAAGCTGACCGGCAACAAGCGCGAGACCGACACCCACACCAAGTGGACCGAGTATCCGGGCGGGCTGCGCAGCATCACCCAGGGCCAGCTCATGGCCAAGAGCCCTGAGACGGTCCTGCGCCTGGCCGTCCGGCGCATGCTGCCCAAGGGGCGCATGGGCAAGGCCATGCTCAAGAAGCTCAAGATGTACCGCGGCGCCGATCATCCGCACGCCGCCCAGTTGCCGGCCAAGGCCGAGCTTTAGTTTAGGGAGACGCAGACTTGTCTGACACGCCCAAGACCGACAGCCCCGCAGCCGCTCAGGGAGCCGCTCCGGCCCCCGCCGCCGTCCGCCCCAAGCCCGACACCAAGGGCTACATCTGGGGGACCGGCCGCCGCAAGACCGCCGTCGCCCGCGTCCGGGTCAAGCCCGGCACCGGCGCCTTCACGGTCAACGGCAAGGAGATGAAGGCCTTCTTCACCGTCGAGCGCCAGCAGGCGCTGGCCATCTCCCCGCTGGTGGCCACCAACACGCGCAACAAGGTCGACGTGTTCGTCAACGTCAGCGGCGGCGGGCCCTTCGGCCAGGCCGGCGCCACGGTGATGGGCATCGCCCGCGCGCTGATCAAGCTCGACGAGGGCAACGGCCAGGTGCTGCGCGCCGGCGGCTTCCTGACCCGCGACGCCCGCGAGGTCGAGCGCAAGAAGTACGGCCGCGCCGGCGCCCGCAGGAGCTTCCAGTTCTCCAAGCGCTGAGCCAAGCCTAGAAACCCAAGCAGGAACCCACGGGCCTGTCGCTCAGCGGCAGGCCCGCTTCTTTCGGAGACCAGAGCCATGCCCAAGTCCCCCACCCTGCCCCTCATCCCCGGCGGCCTGCCCCTCTCGGGAGTCCTCGGCTTCAAGTGCGGCGCGGCCTACGCCGGCCTCAAGCGCCCGCGGCCGGGCGTCCTGGACATCGGCGTGCTCTGGGCGCCGGGCGGCGCGACCGCCGCGGCGGTCTTCACCAAGAACCAGGCCTGCGCCGCCCCGGTCGACTGGAGCCGCAAGGTCGCCGCGCGCGGCCGGGCCTCGGCCGCGGTGATGAACTCCGGCAACGCCAACGCCTGCACCGGCCCCCAGGGCGAGCGCGACGCCGCCGAGATGGCCGCCGTCGCCGCCCGGGCCCTGGGCGCCCGCGCCGCCGAGGTCTTCGTGGCCTCGACCGGCGTCATCGGCAAGCCCATGGACATGGGCAAGGTCCGCGCCGGCCTCTGGGAGGCCTGCATCGACGCCACCGGCGCCGGCAAGGCCAAGTTCGAGCGGGCCATCATGACCACGGATCTCGTCCAGAAGCGCGCCGCCTGCCGGGTCAGGATCGGCGGACGGACCATCACCGTGGCAGGCGTCACCAAGGGCTCGGGGATGATCGCCCCGAACGTGGCCACCATGCTCGCCTACATCGTCACCGACGCAGCGGTCGAGCCGAAGGTGCTCCGCACCGCGCTGGCGTGGTGCGCGGATCGGTCTTTCAACTGCCTGACCGTAGACGGCCAGGGCAGCACCAACGACTCCGTCTTCCTGATGGCCTCGGGCCTGTCCGGCCCGAAGATCACCCGCCCCGCCGGGAGCGCCTATGGGAAGTTCCTCGCCGCGCTCGAGGCCGTCTGCCGGGACCTGGCGCGCCAGATCGCCCGCGACGGCGAGGGAGCGACCAAACTCGTCAACGTGAACGTGGCCGGAGCGAAGTCCGACGCCGACGCCCGCGAGGCCGCCAAGGCGGTCGCCGAGAGCATGCTGGTCAAGTGCGCGCTCTTCGGCTGCGACCCCAACTGGGGCCGGATCCTCTCCGCCATCGGCATGAGCCGCGCCAAGCTCGACCCAACCAAGGCGAAGGTCGAGGTCGGCGGAGTCAAGGTCTACGACCGCAAGCCCCTGGCCTTCAACCCCAAGGCGGCCAAGAAGGCGCTCTCCGTCAAGGAGCTCGACCTCAACGTCGACCTGCGGCTCGGCGCCGGCTCGGCCACCTTCTACACCTGCGACCTGACCTACGGGTACGTGAAGATCAACGCGGAGTACCATACGTAGGTAGTTGCCAGTTCCCAGTTGTCAGTTGTCAGTGACGAAACGGGGCGGCCTTCGGGCCGCCCCTTCTTTTCCCCACACTGCAGAAAGATATCCTCCGCGACCTCTGCGTGACTCCGCGGCCTCTGCGTTAGGAAGCCCCCCCGCACACCGGGCAGTCCGGCCTCCGGGCGACGGGGATCTTCTGGAAGGTCATGCTGGCTGTGTCGTAGTAAAGCAACTCGCCGGCCAGCGGCTTGCCGAGGCCGGTTATGAGTTTGATCCCCTCCATGGCGGCGATCTGGGCGGCCAGCGCCGAGACCGCGCCGATCACCGGGAACTCGCGCTTCCACTGGGGCGGCGGCTCGGCGTACAGGCACTCGAGGCACGGTGTCTTCCCCGGTATGATGGTCGTGACCTGGCCCTCGAGCGAGAACATGGCCGCCTCGACCAGCGGCTTCTTCTGCCGGACGCACTCGCGGTTCATGGCGAAGCGCTCGGCAAAGAGCGGCGCGCAGTCGAAGACGATGTCGACCTCCCCGACCAGGCGCCCGGCGTTCTCCTCCGAGACGTTCTCGCCGACGCCCTCGACCTCCATTCGCGGGTTGAGTTCCTTCAGGCGCCGGACGATGGACTGGATCCGCGGCTTGCCGACCCAGTCGGCGGTCTGGAGGATCTGGCGGTTGAGGTCGCTGGGCTTGAGGTCCCCGTCGTGGGCGATGACCAGCCGGCCGATCCCCGCGGCGGCCAGCGACTGGGCCAGCGGCCCGCCCAGGCCGCCGCAGCGGCTGACCAGCGCGCTTGCGCCCTTGAGCTTCTCCTGCCCGGCCTCGCCGAAGCCCGGCACCCACATCTGCCACTCGTAGACCGCGCGCTCCTCCGGCGTCAGCTTGCCCATGGCAACCTCGAAACAACAACGGCGGGATATCCAACCACAGAGGACACGGAGTACACAGAGGACGGCACGGGGGCCGGCTTTCGGCCTTCGGCTTTCGGCTTTCGGCACAACAACGGGAAATGCCGTTGTCCTCTGTGCCCTCCGTGTACTCTGTGGTTCAACATCCCCTCCGCCCTTCAGCCGCCCGAGACCGCCGACAGCAGCGTGACCTCGTCGCCCTCGGCCAGCTTCCGCAGGCCGCCGCGCGCGGCCGGCACGCCGTTGACCAGCACCAGCATGCTCGGGCGCACCACGCCGAACTCGTCGAGGACCAGCTTGCGGAAGTCCGGGCCGTGCCGGGCGGCGGCTCCGGCCAGGGCATCCGCCAGGTTCGCGCCGTCGGGCAGCTCGATCTGCTCGCTCTCGGCGCCGGCGGCCTGCCGGACCTGGGCGAAGTACTTGAAGGCGATATTCATCTCTGGACCTCCACGGGCTGCACGGCCCCCCACCGCCAACTGCTCCGGCTCGGGACTGAGCAGGGGAACAGGTGAGCAGTGGACCGCAGGCGAGCGCCGGCTCCTGCCTGCCGCATTCCCGCCCCTTGCTGTCTTCTCGTCATCACCTGATCACCTGTTCTCCTGCTCGCCTGCCCCAGCAGGCCGTTGAAGAACGGCCTGCTACCCCTCCCCTTCGCCGAGCAGCAGGCGCAGGACGGTGTTGGCCTGCATGTGGGCGGCGATGCCCACGCGCGGGGCCATCAGCCCCCGGCCGGGCTCGGCGGCGCTTTCGAGATCGCCGACCACGTGGACCGTCCTGCCCAGCCGCCTGACGCGCACGGAGTTGCCCGAAGCGTGGCCGGCCAGCCCCGAGGCCATGACCACCGGCTTCTCCGGAAACGCCGCGCAGAAGCTCTCGAGCAGCATGGCCTTCTGGTCGGCGCGGTCGAAGGCCTCGACCATCACGTCCACGTCCCGGAAGATGCCCGGCACGTTCTCGGGTGTCAGGCGCACGGTGTGCAGTTCGGTCCGGACGTAGGGGTTGATCCGGGCTAGGTTCCCGGCCAGCGCCTCGGTCTTGGCGAGCCCCAGCTGGTCCACGAAGAACTGCTGCCGGTTGAGGTTGGACGGCTCGACCACGTCGAAGTCGGCGAGCACCAGCCGGCCCACTCCGACCCTGGCCAGGGCGATGGCGATGGCCGAACCCAGGCCGCCGAGGCCCGCGATGCCCACCGCCGCGCGCTTGACCCTCTCGTGGACGCCCGGCGTGTGCCGCGCGGCCATGAGCGCCTCGAGCTCCTCGCGGGACGGCGCTTCTCCGCGGCGAATGAAGACGGCGCGGTCGCCCTCGGCCAGCTCGCGGTCGGCGGCGGCCGGCGCGCCGTTGTAGACCACCACGTCGGCGCCGGGCTTGACTCTGTCGCGCAGGGCGAAAAGCGTCGTGCCCGGCTCCACATCCATCTCGCGCTCAGCGACGAGGACTCTCACGCTACCTGGCCCCCTCCGCGGCTTCGGCCGGCGCAGCCATGCCGCCGACATCCTTCTTCGCCGCCGGCTTGTCCTTTTCAAAGAACATCTTGACGGCCATGACCACCATGATGACCGCGAAGATCTTCTTTAGCGTCGCGCCCGAGAGATGCCTGGAAACCTCCGTCCCCAGGAAGGCCCCGGCTATGGCCAGGACGGCCATGAGCAGGATGGGCGCGAGCTTCATCCCCGGACGGATCTCCGGGTTGTACAGGTAGCGGATCGTGGAGGTCATGGCCATGGGGATCATCACCGCCAGGCTCATGGCCGCCGCCGGTTTGAACGGGACGCCGCAGAAGTAGACCATCGCCGGGACCATCAGGATCCCGCCGCCGACCCCCAGCATCGATCCGAGGACGCCGGCCGTCAGGCCAACCAGCGCGTAGACGAGCAGTTCCACCATTTCAGACCCCCTGGCCTCCGCGTCAGCTCCGTCCGGAGCCGGGCAGCCGGACCGCGGGAAGGTGCCGCCGGACTACTTGCCGTCGGCCGGTTTGTCGGACGGCTTGGTTTCGGTTTTGGCTTCCGGCTTGGCCTCGGGCTTGGCATCGCCCTTGTCGTCCGCCTTGGGATCAGCCTTGGCCGCGTCGGCCGCCGGTGTCCGGGCGGACGCCGGCACGGGCACGTCGGCGAACATCAGCACCATGGCCTTGCCGTACTCCAGGTCGGTCTTGGCCGAATTGACCAGTATCGACCGTCTGAACATCATGACCTTGCGTTCCTTGCCCCCGATCACCGAGGTGCCCATAAGGATCTGGATGCGCGCCCGGTTGGGCTCCGGGGGAGGCCCGGGCTCGCCGTGATAGATGGGCGCCGTGTCCGATGTCAGCCGGCCCGGGATGGGCTCGCCCTGGGCGGTCTTGCCGGTCTTGTACCTGAAGGCGTCCACGAAGTGGTTCTCGGCCCCGACCGACTTGGTGACCATGGCGTCCACGAAATCCGGATCGTTCTCGTACTCCTTGATGGCCGCCCAGGCCTCCGGCGGAAGCGTCTCGCGTTTCTCGGCCAAGCCCTTTCCGGAGTAGAAGAAATCGGCCGTCGGGCCGGTCATCTTGTTGAGTATCTCCACGCCGCGGCTGATGCGCAGGTTCTGCTCCCGCTTGGCGGCGCTGGACACGAAGTACCAGGCTGCCAGGCCGACCATGCCCATCCCCACCAGGGCGGCGGCCACCCCGAGCAGGATGAACGGATTGGAGTCCTGGGCACCACGCGCGCGGCTGCGTACGGCCATGTTCGATTCCTCCGTGTGGCGGTCATGATACCCGGGCGCCTGCGGGGCTCAAGGGCAAACCCCGATACGGCGGGCGGAGCGACTGGCAGGTGCATCCTGGCGCTGCTGCGCTATGATGGCCCCACGAAGGAGGAAGGCCCTGATGCGATCCGTGGCGATCCTGGCTCTGACGGTGGCGGTCAGCTTCTCGGCCTCGCTGCCCGGGGTCTTCTTCCAGCCCGGCGAGTGGTACGCGGGGCTCCGCAAGCCGGCCCTCACGCCGCCCGGCTGGGTCTTCGGCGCCGTCTGGCCGGCGCTCTACGCCATGATGGGCGTGGCAGCCTGGCAGCTGTGGCGCCACGGCGGGTTCTCCGGGCGCAACGCCGCGGCCTTCGGGCTCTTTGCCCTGCAGCTCGCGCTCAACGCCGCCTGGACAGTGCTCTTCTTCGGCCTGCACCGCCCCGGACTGGCGCTGATCGAGCTGACCTTGCTGTGGCTGGCGATTCTCGCGACGCTGCTGCTCTTCTGGCGCCGGGACGCGGCGGCCGGCGCGCTGCTGCTGCCCTATCTGGCCTGGGTGAGTTTCGCGGCGTATCTCAACTGGAGCTTCTGGCGGCTGAACGCCGCATAGGAGGAAGGCGGAAAGGTCCCTCTTAGGGACCGGGCCTCGGCCATGGTGGACTCTGCGGGGTCTATGGCTCTCCGGGATGGACTGCATTGGTGTTCCCCGGCAACTCGATGGCTGGGCGTGTCCCTTGACGTGCGGGCCGGGCCAGCCTATGCTTCGCGCGGCCGCATGGAGCGGAGGAATCCGAGGTGAGCGTCAGAACCTTGGGCATCGTCGGCATCGCCGTGCTCGCCGTCTACTGGGCATGGCGCGCTTGGTTATGGTTCGCCTCCCGACCCAGGTTCAAACCCAGCCGCGGCATGGTCAACTTCCGTGACATGCTCCGGCATCCCTGGAAGTGGTGGGAGATGGAGGCCGACGAGGAGTCCCTGAAACGCCAGGTGGCCGCCGAGACGCTCACCGACGAGCAACTCGCCGCCGCCGTCCATGACCTGCTCGATCCCGAGACCGCCCCCCTGGCCCGCGCCCGTCTCGAGCACCACGGGGCCCGGTCCGTACCCTTCCTGATCAGATCGCTGCCCGACCGGCGCTTCCGGGAGAGCCGCTACGGCAACAGCATCTTCGACACCTCGCCCTTCGAGAGCGTCCTGGACATTCTCAAGCGCCACCACCCGGCCGAGGCCATCCCTCCCCTGGTCCCGCTCGTCCGTGACGCCGACGAGTCCGTCCGCCGGCACGCCGCCGGCTTCCTGGCCTCGATCGGCGCCCAGGAGTGCATCGAACCCGTCTCCCTGGCCCTGGCCGACCCGGTCAATCTGGTCCGCACCTTTGCGATGAACGGGCTGCTCCGGGGCCTGGACGCAGGCCGGGCGCGCCCGGAATTCCGGGCCGCCATGTTCGACCGCATCCTGCCGCTGCTGGAGGGCCCCGACGACGAGGTTCTGGAGCAGGCTCCGCTGTGCCTGCTGCGCCTCGACCAGACCCGGGCGCTGCCCGTGCTCCTCGACCTCAAGCGGATCAACCCGGCGAGCCCGCGCTTCAACAGCAGCCTCGAGGCCATCAACAAGATCGGAGCCAGTCTGCCCGCCGAGGTCAGCCTGCCGCTCCTCGACCAGCTGCGCCCCTTGGCCGGCGGCTACCCGGGCGACCGAGCCTACGGCGGACTGCTCATCGCCCTGGCCAGGGGCCAGCACCCGCGGGCCGAGGAACTGATCCGCAACGCCCTGGACTGGGGCAACGAGCAGGTGCGCACCGATTCCGCCGAGGCACTCTGCGCCCTCCGGGGCATCCCCCATCATCACGACAACGCCTTCGCCCAGTGGGAACGCGCCGGCTGCGAGGTCGACGGACTGAGCGGTCCGGTGCGCACCTATCTGCTGGTCCGCTTCTTCATCGACGAGATCGACAACGGTGGCTGGTCGCAGTACTTCTTCAACTCCTCTGGCGACCACGCCACAGAGACGGTCGCGGCGCTGGAGGAAATCGGCGCGCCCAGGGAGGCTGACCGGCTTCGCCGGGCCATGGCCCTCTTTGGCCCCGGCGGACCATCCCCCCAACGCCGCAAGCGGATGTCCCAACTGGCGAAGATCAGCCCTGACGCAGGGCCAGATCCGTTCGACGGCCTGTACCGCGACTACGACGAGAAAGCCGACAACCTCAACGTCATCCTCTTCGTCTACGCGGCTGACCACCCTGAGCACTTCCGGAACGGAGCGGGCTGAGGGCGGCAACCGCGGCCTTCGGGCTCTTTGCCCTGCAGCTCGCGCTCAACGCCGCCTGGACAGTGCTCTTCTTCGGCCTGCACCGCCCCGGACTGGCGCTGATCGAGCTGACCTTGCTGTGGCTGGCGATTCTCGCGACGCTGCTGCTCTTCTGGCGCCGGGACGCGGCGGCCGGCGCGCTGCTGCTGCCCTATCTGGCCTGGGTGAGTTTCGCGGCGTATCTCAACTGGAGCTTCTGGCGGCTGAACGCCTGACCGAGACGGGGGCCTCCGGCGCGCTACGCCCTGGGGTGCGCCGCCTCGTAGGCAGTCTTGAGGCGCTCGGCGGTCAGGTGGGTGTAGATCTGGGTGCTGGCCAGCGAGGCATGGCCCAGCAGGTCCTGGACGACGCGCAGGTCCGCCCCGCGGTCGAGCAGGTGGGTGGCGAAGGAGTGGCGCAGGACGTGCGGGCTGATCCGGCGGCCGAGCCCGGCCCTGGCCTGGTACTTGGCGAGCAGCCGCCGGATGCTGCGCACGTCCAGGCGCTCCCCGCGCCGGTTGACGAAGGCGGCCGGACCGCGCGCCGCGCCCCAACGCCGCCTGGCGTCCAGGTACTTGCCCAGGGCCTCGGCGGCCGAGCGTCCGAGCGGCGAGAGGCGCTCCTTGCGGCCCTTGCCCTTGGCATGGACCAGGCCGTTGCCCAGGTCTAGGTCGACCTCGTCGATGGAGACCAGCTCGCTCACGCGCAGCCCGGCCCCGTAGAGGGTCTCGATGATGGCCCGGTCGCGCAGGCCCCACAGGTCCCCGCCGCCGGCGGCGTCGAGCAGCCGCCCGACCTCGTCCACCTGCAGGAACTTGGGCAGCGGCTTCTCGAGCTTCGGGGCCCGGACGCCGTCGGCCGGATTCGAGGGGATAACGCTCCTGCTCACCAGGTAGTTGAAGAAGGAGCGCAGCGAGCTGAGCTTCCTGGCCGCCGAACGCTTGGAGTAGCCCTCCTCGCAGAGCGCCACCAGGTAGGCCCGCACGGTGGTGCGGGTGAGCCCCGTCGGGAAGCTGGCGGTCTCGCCGCGGCGCTCCAGGAAGTCGAGAAAGCCGGCCAGGTCCACCGCGTATCCGCGCTGGGTGTGTACCGAAAAGTCCCGGGCGCTCTTCAGGTGCTCGAGAAACCTGTCGACGTGCTCGTGGGCGGCGCTGGTAACCATGGCTGATACTGATATCGGACCGGCGACCGCCGGGGTTTACATAAAGTGGCAAACGTAGGGCATTTGGCGAGGGTCGAGGGGCGCTGCAAGTCAGGATTCAGGGGACAACGCACGAGCGGAAGCGCCGTCTCCGCCCTCCCCCGCCCTCTGGCTGCCGGCAGCGGCTCCCCGTCCCGGTCACTTCCCGGCACCGATGACGAACCGTACCGGCTTGTCCTCGAGCATGAAGGTCTTCTTCTGGGGCTGGCCGCCGGGCAGCTGCCAGGTCACGGTGACCTCGCCGGCCCCCGCGCGGCAGAAGAGCGCCTCGTCGGTGCCCGGGGAGATCGACCATGCGCCGAGCGGCCGCCGGTCATTCTCCGCCCAGACGGTAATCGGACCGCAGTGCGCTCCCCCGGCCGACAGGGACACCCGCACCGCCGGGATGCCCTCGGCAGCCGGGACCAGCTGCAGGAGGCAGACCGCCCCGTCGGACAGCACCAGAGTCATGTCCTGGGCGCCGTCACCGTTGAAATCGGCCACCGCCCCGGCCTGCGCCCCGCCGAGGGCCTCGGGCAGGTTGCCGGTCTCGGCCAGGTCGATGGGCCTGTGGGCGTGCCCGAAGCTGCGGTAGCCGCGGTTGAAGAAGAGCTGCGGCCCCATTTCCGGATAGAGCAGGAAGACGTCCTGGCGGCCGTCAGCGTTGAAATCGCAGGCGTTCCCGCCGATGCAGCCGGGCTTGGAGATATAGGTCAGCTCGCCGCTGATGGCGAAGTAGTCCACAAACTTGCCGCCGCCGGTGTTCTGCCAGAGGCGCGGAGAGTCCTCGGCCACGGTGAAGACATCCGGGCGGCCGTCGGCGTCCCAGTCGCCCAGGAAGGCCCCGGTCTTGCCGTCGCCCAGCGCCACCGCGCAGGCCACGCCCTCCGCGAACTCCGCGCCGCCCTTGCCCTTGTAGAACGCGCTGCACTTGGCGTACGGCTGGATGATGTCCGCCA